>Ga0137380_10004687_pt1 | contig 12089 bp, 9 predicted proteins | sample SagtaG_17_FD_104809 | JGI IMG/M metagenome (GOLD analysis project Ga0137380, IMG submission 104809) | Vadose zone soil microbial communities from Sagehorn Ranch, Mendocino, California, USA - Sage2_L_100_16 metaG | ecosystem: Environmental > Terrestrial > Soil > Vadose zone | place: USA... | reverse complement strand
GAACAGCTCGTCAAGGGACATTTTTCTTCCGAGCAAACCTTGCTCTTGGGAATACTGCATCAAGGCCTCCAGTGTTTTTCGATTCGCGTCGCCGAGCCCATACTCCCAGAGATCGTCCCGAAGAATCTCCTCTTGTTCTTCCAAAAAATACCGGAACCAAGCGAGCGAAACAATCCTCGGGTTTTCCATACGCTTATACGCGGCCTTTTTCGACTGTTCAAAGGCCTGCATCAGATTAATTGGTACCCAAGGGTATTTTTCCACCACTTCTTGCTTAATCACCGTCGTGTGCATGATCGGGAAGATGCCGGTGCGCTTGAAATATTCGATTTCGAGATCCCGGTAGTTCGGAAACAGACGAGTGACTCTCTCGTCTTTTTGCAGTATCGGCCGGATTACTTCCGGGTGAATCAGAGCATCGAGCTCGCCGTCAACGAGCATTTTCTCAACGTTCTTCCCCGGTGCGATCCGTTGGATCTTCAAGTCGGCTGGCGGTGTCCACTCCACCTCTTCTTCGTCCTGTTTAAACCATTGGATCTGCCGGTGCGGCACCCGGTATTCGTGCTCCAGGAGGCCGCGAATCCACAAATTTGCGGTCGCTTGAAAGTTCCGGAGCCCGACCTTCTTACCGATCAGGTCGGTCGGTTTGCGAATGCCTTTGGCAGTGTTTAGAAAGACAAACCCATGGCGAAATCGGCGATGCAGAAAAACCGGAATGGCGACAAAGGGCAAGCCGATGTATTTCGCCATCAAATAATTTGACATCGATAGCTCTGCCGCGTCGAACTCGCGGTTGCGTATCATGCGCCAGTGACGAATATCAGACGTCATGTCGGTGAGGACGGTCAACTCGATGCCGTCGGGTTTCACGGTTCCCTCTTTAAGGGCGCGAATGCTCTCGTAATCGCCGGTAGCCAATGTCAAATGAATTTTCTTGCTCATGCGGCCTATCTAACACGGCGAAGGCACTTTGCCAATCCGTTAACTATGATAAATAATATTTGAGGGCTTTTCTTAGGAGGTTTTTCAAATGAAGCAGCTATCGCTAAGATTTCTGGTTTTATTTCTCGCGATACTCACAGCGCCACCCGCCTTGGCGCAGAAGACGCGCATCAACTGGACGGCCGTAACCGGAGCGCAAAGCGGCATGTTTCTGGCGCAACAGGAAGGGCTCTTCAAGAAAAACGGTCTGGACATTGAGTTGATTCATATCCCATCTAGCTCCCGAGCCATCCAAGCGATTTTGGCTGGCGAGATCGCCTTTTCTTTCATGGACGGGAACAACGAAGCCCAGGCGAATCTCAAAGGAGCGAACCTGGCAATGGTCGCAGGTGCCACGAATCGCATGGTTTTTTCGCTCATGGCGAAGCCTGAGATCAAAAGAATCAACGATCTTAAGGGAAAAAAGATCGGCATCACCCGGGTCGGCTCGTCCACTCACACTTCCGCGCTTTACGCCCTGGGCCAGGCTGGTTTGAAATCGGCGGATTATCAAATTTTACCGTTGATGGAAGTGCCGAACATCTTCACTGCTTTGACGGCTGGTCAGATCGATGCCGGCGTCGTTTCTCCGCCGACGAACAGCCGGGCGCGCAAAGCCGGCTTCAACGAGTTGATGAACCTGGCCAAGGAAGGCCCTGAGTATGTCTCAGTGGCAGTCGGCGCGAGCCGTTCTTACATACGCGCCAACGAGGATATCGTCCGCCGGGTCATCCGTTCATATGCCGAAGGCGTGCAAATCTTTAAGACCAATAAAGCGGCGGCTCTGAAGATGATCCAGAATCAGCTCAAAGTGAAGGAACCTGACATCCAGGAGGATACTTACAATCAATTCCGTGAATATTTAGAGTTTCCCCCGTACGTGAGCCGCAAAGGAATGGAAGCGGTTATCGCGGACTTGGCTGAAACCAATCCCGCGGCCAAGGCGGCGAAGCCCGACGATTTCATGGATATGCGCTTCGTCGCCGAGCTGGAAAAAGAGGGATTTTTCAAGAAGGTGGGCGGCAAATAGTAAGGGCGACCCCCTGTGGCTGCCCAAATCAGGGCAGGTATGGGAACCTGCCCCTACATCGACTCGCGAAATTTTTTGGCGCGGCGGACGAAGTAGTCCCACATGGAGCTTAATCGATGGGGCGTGTAGATTTGCTCATACTTTACCTTCGCCTCCTCGTCGCTGGTCCAAGAAGGCTCGCCGGACGCGGTAGCGAGCAGTTGGATACGCGCTGCCTTTTCTAAGAAGACCGCATAAAGCGTAGCTACTTCGATACTCTCACCCACTACGGTGGAGCCGTGGTTTTTCATTAGCATGCCGCGGCACTTTCCGAGGCTCTCGGCTACTTCCCGGCCAAGCTCCGGCGTGCGAATCAGCGCCGTCGTGCGGTCGAACAAGGGCAAGCCTGCGTTAAAAATAACACCTTCGTGACTAATGGGCCGGAGCGGCTGGCGCAATGCGCCGAAGGCGGTGGCGTAGGGCGGATGGGAGTGGACCACGCAATTCACATCCGGGCGCGCTTTGTAGATCTCCGTGTGAATGAACACCTCCGAATGGCGCTCGTACTTCCCTTCGACTTTCTTGCCGTTCAAATCGACGACAATGATATGTTGCGGCCGAATCTCCTCGAAGCCGAAGCTGTGGGGCTTCATGAGGATTCGATCCTGCCCCGGAATTCGCACGGAGACGTGGCCTAGGATGTTGTCCCAATGTCCCTCATTCGCGAGGATATTGCATGAATAGGCCAATGTTTCTTTAAGCTCTTTGATGCTAGCCATGGAGTCTCCTTGGTTGTGGGAAATTGCAACGATCAGCGTGCACGTAGTCTGAATCTTTGAATTTTTCCCGTGACGGTCTTCGGCAGGTCGTCGACAAATTCGACCCAGCGTGGGTATTTATACGGCGCGAGTTTGCTTTTGACTTGGGACTGAAGCTCGATTCTTAACTCGTCGGTCGCTTTAAACTCGCTCTTTAGCAGGACGTATGCTTTTGGCTTGATGAGCCCATCCGCATCCTGATCGCCTATCACTGCGGCTTCTAGAACCGATGGATGCTCCATTAAAGTATTCTCGATTTCGATGGGAGAGACCCACAGGCCGCCCACTTTGAGCATGTCGTCCGAGCGGCCACAATACCAATAATATCCCTCGGCATCGCGGTAATAGGTATCGCCGGTCTTCAGCCACCCGCCCTGCATCATTCGCTTGGTCTGTTCGTGTTTGTTCCAATAGTACGGTGCGTTCGCATCGCCTTTGACCATCAGATTGCCGACTTCGCCGATGGGAACTTCGCGCCCTTCCTCATCGACGATTTTGGCCTCGAATGCCGGTGTCACTTCGCCGCTGCTGCCGGGCTTGGCCCGACCGGGCCGGTTGGCGAGGAAATCATGCGTGGCCTCCGTCGAGCCGACGACATCGAGAAGCTCTACCCCGAATCTATCCATCCACTGATGAAACAGGGCTGGAGGAAGAGGCTCCCCGGAAGAAAGGCAGATTCTCAGCGAACTCAGGTCGTATTTCTTTTCCACCCGAAGCAGGCGCGCATAAAGCGTCGGTACGGAGAAGAAAAAAGTCGGGTGATACTTATCGATCACCTGGAGAATCTTTTCCGGGTCGGGCCGGTCGGGCCAGAGGACCGTGGATGCCCCGAAGCGGAAAGGAAAATAAAGAGAATTGCCCAGGCCGTAGGCGAAGAAGAGTTTCGATGCAGAAAAGCAGATATCGTTTTCGTTCATTCCAAGGACGGGCTTTACGAACAGATCGGTGATCGTAATCATGTCGTGCTGAAGATGGACGGCACCTTTCGGGGAGCCGGTGCTTCCTGAAGTGTAACCCCAGAAGCAGACGTCGTCGCTGTTTGTAGCCTCGGCCGCGAGTTTATCAGATGCTTTGGCGATCAAACTCTCGTAGGAGAGAGCTTTTCCTGTGGACTTGCCGATCATGATCAAATGTTTCAGGAATCGAGTGTTGATCTTGTCGACTTCGGGAAGAACCGATTCATGAACGACAATGGCGCGCGCCCTGCTGTCGTTGATTAGATACTCATAGTCATTGGCGGACATCCAAGGATTCGTGGGAATGGGGACGGCGCCGATCTTGATGGCGCCGAAGAAGCTGAAGGCAAAGTCAGGGGAATCGGGCAGAGCCAGCAATACCCTCTGCTCGATTTCGACACCGAGTTCTTTCAGGGCGTTGCCGGTGCGGTTTACTTTTTCAAAGACGTCTTGGTAAGTGAACTTTTCGTCCTGGTAGTAAATCGCCGTGCGTTTACCCCGACCCGCGGCGATGTTCTCGTCGACGAAAGTGGTAGCGGCATTGTAAGTATCAGGCAGTGCGAGGTTCATCTCATCGTCCCTCGTGATCAAGGCTCGTGCGCGTAAAAACCCAGAGATGAAATCCAAGAACGATCACGAACACGGTTTATTCTCCAGCGCTGGCCTCGGATTGAGTCTCGGTGGCGATCACGACTGACTTGGAGTCAGTGTAGTGCTCGATGGCCTCTTCGCCGTGCTCCTTGCCGAGACCGCTCTGTTTCACGCCGCCGAATGGCAGCTCGTCGTAGATGATCTGCGCAGAGTTGACCCAGGTATACCCCGCCTCGATGCGTTCGGCGCCGGCCATGGCGCGGTTGATGTCACGGGTCCAGATGGAGGAACCCAAACCGAAAATGGAGTTGTTCGCCTGCTCGATGGCGTGGTCAAGGTTCTTGACGCGAACGATCGGCAGCGCCGGACCGAAGACCTCTTCGTGCAACATGCGAGACGCCGGATCAACGTCAGCCACCAACGTCGGCTGCAGGTAAAAACCTTTGTCATACTCGTCGCCCTTGAGTCTTTGGGCGCCGAATAGCACTTTCGCCCCGCGTTTCACGGCGTCCTCTACCTGCTCTTCCACTTCTTGCCGCTGCTCTTTGGTGTGGAGCGGGCCCATCAATGTTCCGGGTTTTAATCCGTTGCCGACGCTGATTTTCTTTGCTTTTTCCACCAGCTTTTCCATGAAGGCGTCAGCGATGTTATCGAATAGATAGAGCCGTTTTACGGCCAAGCAAGCCTGGCCGCAGTTGAAAAAGCGGCCCACGGAGGCGGCGCTCACGGCGCGGTCCATGTCCGCGTCGTCGCAAACGATCATCGGATCGCTGCCGCCGAGTTCCAATGTCACGTGCTTGAAATCTTTAGCCGCGGACTGCATGACCCGTCTTCCGGTATCCGTCGCGCCGGTGAAACCAATCTTCCGCACGGTGGGGTTGACGAGCAGCTCTTCACCGACGACGCTTCCCGGACCGGTGATAACGTTGAGAACCCCTTTAGGTCCGCCCGCGTCTTGGATCGCTTTGTCGATCAATTCACAGACGCGGATATCAGTTAGTGGAGTCGTGCCCGCCGGTTTGACGACGACGGTATTGCCGGCCAACAGAGCGGGACCCAGTTTGTTACCCATCAGTGAAACGGGAAAGTTCCACGGCACAATCGCGCCACAGACGCCCAGAGGCTTGCGCAGGACCAGGCCGTGGCGACCGTTATCAAGAACGACCGCGCCGGTCCGAAGACTTTTCGCCATTCCCCCGTAATGATCCAAGGTATGGACAAAGCGCCGGATTTCCAAAATCGACTCGCGAAGCGGTTTGCCTTGTTCGCAGGTCAAAAGATTTGCCAACTCTTTTTCTTGTTGAAGAATAAGGTGGCCGGCTTGGAGCAATATCGCTCCGCGTTTAGATGGCGCCATGGCCGACCATTTCTTGAGAGCGGTTTGAGCTACGTCGATGGCGCGACGGATGTCGTTAACGGTTCCCTTGGGTACGGTGTCCACCTCTTCGCCCGTGGCCGGATTGCGAACTGAGGTTGTTTCTTTGCTTTCCGAGTCGACAAATTCACTGGCTAACAATAACTTCGCCATGCGATTCCTCCATTCCCATGCAGAAATTAGAAAAAAATCACGTTCATAGGGGGTTGTCAAGAATCAGACCGCCATGGTGACCCCGAGTTCCTGCTGAAATGTCATTGACTTAAGCGATTTTTGCAATTAATGGTTTGGTCTCTGATGCAGAAGCATTTTTGTCAGAGGAGAGTTCAATGGCTCGCAATGGGTTCAAGATTTTTGACGCCGACACTCACGTGAGGCCCGATGCGGATTTGCTCGAACCGTATCTCGACGTAGATATGCGGGCAAAGCTGAACCAATTTGATCGGTACAAGGCCACGAACAAAGAAGGGGCAGTCACTTATCTTATGGGCACACGCCATTATAAGCGCCGGCTCGGAGCCGCCGCCGAGGACGCCCCTGAAAACAAAGAGTATATGAGCGGTTACAAGAGGCATCAGCACGGCAAGCCCGATCCGCTTTGCGAGCGCGATCCGGCGGTGCGCATCAAAGACATGGATAGCGAAGGCATCGATGTGAATCTCATGCTTCCATCCGGTTGGTTTGGCGCCTGGACGACAATCGACGACGTGAGTTTGGAGGCGGCCATTTATCAAGCCTATCATCGCTGGATGGCGGACTATTGTTCCGCATCTCCCAGCCGTCTCAATGGTGTCATCCTCATACAGGCCAGAGACATCAAAGCATCGCTGGCTGAACTGCACCGCTGCGCGAAAGAGTCGTGGCCGTTGGCGATCTTCGTTTATGCTCCGTATCAGTTTCCCTTGGACCATCCGGATCTCGAACCAATTTGGCAAGCGGCGGCCGATTATGATCTGTCCATCGCGCTGCACACTTTCACGGTCATGCCTCCCTATGCCCCTGGCGGTTTAGATTCTTGGGACAACCTCTGGTTGCAAAGATCGGCGGCCCATCCTTGGTGCGGCCAACGCAATATGGCTGCTATCATCGGCGCTGGCATTATGGATCGCTATCCCAAGATAAGAGTCGGAACTCTGGAAGCCGGTCACGGTTGGTTGCCTTCATGGGTCAATCGCCTGGAGGAGCATACCAAGCTCTGTCCTGAAGCTTTGCCGCCGCTGAAAGAATCAATTCGTAAATATGTGACGGGAGGCCGCTACTTTCAGAGCATCGAAGTCTCAGAAGGCGCGGCCATCACCAAGAGCGTGATCGATCTACTTGGTCCGGATATCCTCATGTTTGGATCGGATTACCCCCACGGCGAGAGCTGGTTTCCAGTTTCGGTTGAGACCGTCATGAGGTGGCAGCTAGCAGAAGACGATCTCCGCAAGCTCTTATGGAACAACGCGGTCAGCTTTTACCGGCGCTATTCTGAATGAGACCCTCCACCAAATTACGGCAACTGTTGCGCCGAAAAAATAAGGTTCTCGCCGTTCTCGGCGCGCCTAACGCTTTTCACGCGAAGATCATGGAAGCCAATGGGGTCGAGGCCTGCTTCGTCGGCACGAGTATCACCGGTGGCAATTACACCGGGCTCCCGGATCTCGGCATTCTCTCGATGACGGAATGCGTCGCCATCGCCAAGTGGATCGCGCGCAGCGTGAAAATTCCCGTGATTCTCGACGGCGACACCGGCCACGGCGGCATCATGGCCGTGCGCCGGCTGGCGCGGGAGTCTATTGAAGCAGGCCTCGCGGGTCTCCGCCTCGACGACCAGCCGTTGGAGCAAAAGCGGCGCACGCTGTCTGCCGGCATCTCCATCGTTTCCCGTGAGGAAGCCATCGCGCGCTACCGAGCGGCGGTGGACGCAAAAAACGAGATCGATCCCGATTTTGTGATCATGGCCCAGTGTTATGCTCGGAACGCTGTGAACGGGGGCATGGCGGAAACGCTGAAGCGGCTTCGTCTCTACGAAACGAAGGCTGGTGTCGATTGGGTCCAGTTCGAAGCGCCCCATTCGGTTCAAGAGATCGAGCGGGCGCGGAAAGCCGTCAAGGGTCCTTTTTCCGCAATGAAGGGACAACTCCCCCGGGCTTTGACTTTGGAGGAGCACAGAGCTTTGAAGCTCAACGCCGCGTGGTACACTTTTCTTCCCGATCTCGTGCTGAAGGCCTCCGCCTGGTCTTTCCTGGAGACGTTCCAGGACAGAGGAATCGGCGCCTGGTTCGAGTTCCTTGAAAAAAATCCAGACACGCCATTTACGGGTGGCAAGGCCTGGAATTGGGACGCGACCGGGATGACGGAGTTAACTAAGCTGGAAGCCCGTTACTTTCGTGAGAAAAAACGGAGATAGAATGTATGACAAGGGCGCTCTTATTTATCTTCATTGCGGCTACCACTATAAGCCGATCTGGTTTCATTACGGGGGAAGCGGTCGAAAGTGACAATTTGGTTTGGGGCGCGACCGCGAGCGAGGTGGTGACGAAACTGAAGATCGTCCCCAGTTCTGACCGGCAGTCTTTTTTAGAAGAGGGAGCTAAAAAGGAAGGGACATTTACGCTCTATTCCACAATGGCCCAGGACCATGGCACCGAGGTTCTAGCTGCGTTCCGGCATCGTTATCCGTTTCTGTCGACCGAGCTGCAGCGCGCTGGTACGACCGCTCTTGTTGGAAGAATTCTTGGGGAGGCGCGCGCTGGAAGATATGAAGTGGACGTCTCCAATCAACCTCCCGAAACCATCTTCGAAATATCGCAAGTGGGGTTGATCGAACCCTACTTGTCACCCAACCGGGTGGCCGTGCGCAAGGAGATGATGGATGACAAAGGTCTATCGACCGGCGCCTATCACCTTGTCATCGTGGTTGCTTACAACACTAAAATGGTAAGCAAGGAGGAGCTGCCAAAGAAATACGAAGAGCTAGCCGACCGGCGCTGGAAGGGCAGATTGCACGTCGATCCGGATGATGTTGATTGGTTCGATAGCTTGGCCGGATATTGGGGAGAAAAAAAGGCCATCGCTTTCATGAGACAGCTGAGCATGCTGCAGCCTGATTTGCGCATCGGTAAAACACTCTCGGCCCAACTTTTGGGCGCTGGCGAGTTCGGCATCGCGCCGTACCTCAACGGTTACCGACTAGCTGAGATGGAAGCTCAGGGCGCGCCGGTGGACTTTCTCTTGATGGAACCTGTATTCAGCAAGCCGCGGGTCGTATTCTTAGCCAAGCATGCGCCGCATCCGCACGCAGCCATTCTTTTTCTCGACTGGATCATTTCCGAAGAGGCTCAGACACTTATAGGGCAAAAACTCGGCCGCGACCCGGTGAGAAAAGGCCTCAAGTCGAAATATGAAAGGCTCGACTATCCTAAGTACATTGTCACCAGGGAGAGCCTAGGGCCCATTTACAAAAAGCGGCTTAAGCAGTACCACGAGCTCATCGGGTATAGATAATCGACGGAGATTTATGGACATTTCGAAATACATCGTTAAGGCACGGCCCGGAGTTGTGGGCGGGCGTTTCGAGGAAAAACGGCCGCTCCGTGAGCGGATTGAATTGCCGGTCAAGCGGCACATCTTCATCAATCGAGACTCACATCCCGATGCCGACATCTATATCGCGATTCATGAAGCGAAGGAGCTGCCGGAAAAAGTTCCCGACTACCAGGTACCCCATTTTCACAACACGGATGAGTTCTACTATTTCATCGGCGACCATCCCGATCTCACCGGCCTTGAAGGTCAAATCATCTTCGAAGGCACGGTTCACAAGATCTTTTCGCCTGCGACTGTTTATATTCCCACTGGCGCAGTCCATGAATACAAAGTCACCCGCGGCGCCGGTACAGTCACGGTTTTGTTCCGCAATCGTGGCTATACGCATCATGATAAGCAGCCTGACGTCGCGAAAGGAAATCAAGAAGCAAACAGGTTCGCCGGCTATATCATCAAGCCAGAGGTGCAGCCGACCACAGAGATTAAGTACCACACCGATGCCGCTCCCGGTGTTCGTTACGTTTTCGTCGACGCTAAACTAAGACCAGAAGCAGGTTTCTACACCGTCGTACGCAGCGTTTCGGGCGTCTCCTCGACGCAGTCAAACTACGTGGAGAAACATACGCACAACTGCGACACCTATCACATCGCCATAGGTCCAGGTCCTGACCTTACGGGTTTGACCATCGAATTCATCATCGGCGATGAAGAGGTCGTTACCGAAAGTCCCGTGGGCGTCCATATCCCCGCAGGTATCCCGCACTCGCAGCGTATCGTCCGCGGGTCGGGTCACTTCTTCAACTTTGTGCCGAAAAGCAACTACAACGACAGCTTGGTTCAATAACTTATCGTCGACAGCGATTTTACGACAAGGAGATCGATGATGAAGACTCACAGACTGCTATCGATGGGTCTTTTTCTTAACGCGTTCCTTGCTGTGGCTGCGTCTTCCTTCGCCCAGAGTAACCCCCGCTATATTCAGTTTGCCGGCGTGCCGAATGCCGTAAAGGGCGCGCTCTACAGTCCCGACCCACCGCAGTCAGCGCCGCATGTCGGGATTCTAGTGATGCATCGCGCATCGAACTTCATGAACGCGTTGGCTTGTCCGGAGTTGTCAAAGAGAGGGTTTCTCGTCCTTTGCATGAACCCTCGCTCCGATAACAACGAAGCAGCGGTCAGGTGGGAAACCATACCGCTGGACGTAAAAGCGGGAGTGGAGTTCCTGAAAAAACAGCCGGGGATCACGAAACTCATACTTTGGGGTTTCAGCGGCGGCGGGCCGACGATGACTTTCTACCAGAATGTCGCGGAAAACGGTCCGTCGGTATGCCAGGGGAAGCACAAGCTGGTCCAGTGCGGCAATGAGCTTGCGGGCTTACCGCGCGCTGATGGGCTGATACTCGTTGACGCTCATCCGGGAAATCCAGTTAACGGCGTGCGCAGCATCAATCCCGCGGTTATTGACGAGAGACGCCCCGATCAGGTCGATCCGGACTTGGATCCATTCAATCCAAAAAACGGTTACAATCCCAAGGGTCCCTCAAAATACTCTGAAGAGTTTAAGAAGAAATATTTCAAAGCCCAGGCGGACCGGATGAACAGACTAATCGACATGGCTTTGGAAAAATCAGCGCGCATGAAGGACGGCAAGTATCCGTACCCGGACGACGACATCTTCTTGGTTCCGAAAAGCGATGGAGCGCGTCTCATGCAGCTCGACTTGAGCGTTCACCACAGCTCGGTCAAGCCGCAAAAATTGCTCAAGAACGACGGCACTGTAGTGACGCAAATTGTCGCGAGCGTGCGAGTCGCTAATTTAGAGGCGGCGAAACAGAACGCGAGCTTCGCAAACGGTACGAGGCTTTTGACGATTAAATCCTTTCTTAGCGCCAACGCGACTCGCGCGACGGATTCCATGGACGGCATCGATTATTGCTCGAGCAACAACTCGCCTCCCTGTCACCTGCCAACGATAACCGTGCCGCTGCTTGTCACCGCCATGGGCGGACACTATTTCATTCGCGATAACGAGATTCATTATGAGCGCGCGGGAAGCCGTGACAAGGATTTCATCGTCGTGGAAGGAGCGGTCCACGGACAAACGCCTTGTGCTCCATGTGAATCATTTCCCGGACAGTATTCGAACACAGTGAAGAACTTTTACGATTACGTTGGGAATTGGATCAATAAACGGTTCCCTAAAAGTTGAGACTCTCCGTAACTTGATCCGGCTGAGGACGACGTTGGGAATGAACAGTCGCGTTAGACAATTTTGTTGCCGAAGCCCTTTGTGGATTTTATTTCTGGCGGTCGGTTTTCTTTTTGTCGGCGAGTCAAGCGGCCGTGCGGCCGACAAGCTCCGCGTGAGCAACTGTTTCATCGGCGGCGCCATCCTGCCGCTGTGGTTGGCGCAAGACGCCGGTCTCTTTCAGCGCGAGGGACTTGACGTGGAGCTGATCTGGATTCAAGGCAACCCGGCGGTGGCCGCACTGATATCGGGCGAGATCGATCTTCTCCATTGCATTCCGCACAACGTCATCAGCGCCATGGCCGGCGGCGCCGAGCTGGTTTTTATCTCGAGCGTTTTCAACCGTATGCAGTACCGCATCGTCGCGGCGCCTGGTATCGACCGGCCCGAGCAGCTCAAGGGGAAAGTGCTGGGAATCGCCCGCGTTCATGATGTCTCGCATTTCTATGTCCGGCTGGTGTTACAAAGACTCGGCATGAACGCAGACCAAGATATCCGGGTGGTAGCTGTCGGCGGTCAGAACGATCGTGTCTTGGCGTTGAAGAGCGGCCGCGTGGCGGCGACGATTCTCAATCCCGCT
>Ga0137380_10004676_pt1 | contig 12103 bp, 10 predicted proteins | sample SagtaG_17_FD_104809 | JGI IMG/M metagenome (GOLD analysis project Ga0137380, IMG submission 104809) | Vadose zone soil microbial communities from Sagehorn Ranch, Mendocino, California, USA - Sage2_L_100_16 metaG | ecosystem: Environmental > Terrestrial > Soil > Vadose zone | place: USA... | reverse complement strand
GCCAATCGCGTCGAAAATCTTTCGCGCCTGAGCGATATGTTCAGGTGCGGCGTTCTGGCCTGGCGAAATCGCCGTCATTCCCTTCTTGATAAGACATGGTGTGTTCGGCATTGCGCGAATAACGGGAACGGGCTTGTCGAGAATGTTTTCGATGAATCGCGTGGTCACGGAAGCCACGACGGATATGACAAGGTGACTCGGTGTGAGAACGTCCGTCACCTGCCGCAAAACCTCCTCCACGGTTTGCGGTTTGACGCACACCAAAACCAGATGCCCTTTCCGCACGGCTTCGCTATTCGAGAGCGTCGTCTCGATGTCGAGCTTGGCTCGAACCTGATCGAGACGCTCAGGATGCGCGGCTGTCGCAATGAATTGCTTCTTAGAGACAATGCCTGCGTCGAGCATGCCCGTAATCAAAGCCTCTCCCAGTTTGCCGGCGCCCAATACAGCAATCCTTTTGTTCTCAAACATGCAGTGCCCTTCCCAGTCAAAAGGAATCATAGTATCGTAAGGCGTCGAATGTTGATAGGACTTACTGGGAGAAACGCGGCCGGCAAAGGCGAAGTCGCCCGATACCTCGAGAAGAAGAGTTTCTATTATTACTCTTTATCCGACGTCATTCGCGAGGATATCCGCTCACGCGGTCAGGAACCGACTCGCGAGCTTCTGATTCAAGTCGGCAACGAGTTGCGGCAGAAATACGGCGGCGCCGTTCTCGCCGAACGAATCCTGGCAAAAGTCGAGGACGACAAACACTACATCATCGACTCCATCCGCAATCCCGCCGAAGTGCATGCGTTTCGGGCAGCAAAACACTTCAAACTTGTCCGCGTTGAAGCGCCCCCCGAAGTCCGCTTCCAGCGTATTCTCAGGAGGCGCCGGGAAAGCGATCCACGCACGCTCGAGGAATTTATCGAACTGGAGAAACGGGAGGCCGAAGGCGAAGACACGTCGCAGAATCTAGTGAAAGTTGAATTGATGGCGGACCACACTTTGGTCAATGACGACACCCTTGAAAAGCTTTATCCCCAGATCGATGAACTGCTGTTGCGCTTGTTGAAGGAAATCCAAAGACCGAACTGGGACGAATATTTCATGAATATCGCCAAGGTTGTGGCTTCACGTTCGAACTGCATAAAACGGAAGGTGGCTGCCATCATCGTGAAGGACAAGCGCGTGATCTCGACTGGCTACAACGGCACGCCGCGCGGAACCCGGAACTGTAACGAGGGAGGATGCCCGCGATGCAATGGCCTCGCCACATCCGGAACAAACCTTGACGAATGCCTTTGCTCGCACGGTGAAGAGAACGCCATTGTGCAAGCGTCCTACCATGGCGTGTCGGTCAAGGACTCCATCATCTACACCACGTTCGCACCCTGCTTGATGTGCGCAAAGATGATCATCAACTCCGGTATCCGAGAAGTCATCTACAACATGGACTATCCGCTCAACGAAAGCGCGTTCCGGTTACTGGGAGAAGCAGGAATATTTGTGCGAAAACTGAGAGTGGACTAGTTTTCAGCCGCGCCCGCATTTCTCCGCGTCCCTCTCCCTCTGGGAGAGGGTGGCCGAAGGCCGGGTGAGGGTCGGTAAGAATGCACCCTCTTCCTCTGGGAGAGGGACTTGGCTGTGGATAGTCACAAGCCGGTGAGAAATCCGGGCTAGACGTTGCCAATCGCCATAGTGGCGGTCCATTCGCGTAATCCGCGTCATCCGCGGCTAAACTTTTGTGTTTATCGCTGTGAGGATGCGGTTGCCCGCGGCGCGTAATAACCGTTGCGTGATCTAGCTTTGTACCGTTTGTCGGCAACGTCGATTCGAATTTTCCGGAACGTTCCGTCTGCTTTGTTGTTGCTCGGCCTGTAGGCAATCGTGTACTGCGACCGCAACTCTTGACTAATGTCCTGAAAGCTGACCGCAAGGTCCTGAACCTTGAAGGGGAAGAACGGCCTGCCGCCGGTCTCTTCAGAAAATCTCTTCAGAGTCTTGTCGCCGCGATCTTGTTCCTTTGAACCAAAGTACGCTGCGGAATTCGTGCTGATGCCGTAGATCGTGACCTCGTTCTTCTGAGACGCTTCGAGGGTCTCGGTCAGCGACAGGCGGCTGGAATTGTCGTCGCCGTCGCTGATGAGGATGAGAACCTTCCGTCCTTTTTGGCCGGCCAATTTTTCGGATGCCGCCAGGTAAACGGCGTCATATAAGGAAGTACCTCCTCCGGCACGGATCTTGCGAACCGCATCGGAAAGCGTCTCGGGATCGTCCGTGTAATCCTGGAGCAAATCTACACCCGAATCGAAGCTGATCACGAGAGCCTTGTCTTTACCGCGCCGCAATGTGGAGTAGAAGAATTCGATTGCCGCTTCCTGCTCAAAGCGCAGCTTATCCCGGATGCTCCCACTCGTGTCCACCAGAAGCGCGATCGTTAGCGGCAAATCCGTTTCACTGCTGAAGTTCGTGACGGCTTGCGGCTTCTCGTCTTCGAAAACCCTGAAGTCTTCCTTCTTGAGATTCGTGACGAACTTGCCCCTCTTATCCGCCACCGTATAAAGAATGTTCACCAGATCCACGTTTACCGAAATCGTTTGGTCGCCTGGCGGAGATGGCTGACCTGGTTGGGTTTGTTGTTGTTGTGGTCTTTGCGCGGTGGCGGATCCTGCCAGAGCGAGTAGTAACAATGAAAGACTTAGAATTCTCATAGATTTTGCGGAGTAATTATAGCATCGTGCGGAACTGTTGCTCATCAAGGATCTGCACGCCAAGTTTCCGAGCCTTGTCCAGTTTGGAGCCAGCATCCCGGCCCACGAGCACGAAGTTCGTTTTCTTACTTATAGATGAGCTAACGCGGCCACCCCGATGCTCAATGAGGCTGGTGGCTTCTTCCCGAGTCATGCCTTCCAGGGTACCGGTCAGAACAAAGGTTTTTCCCTCAAAAACCTGTGCCGCTTCGGGCGGCACGAAGTCATCGGACTTCATTGGCAGGCCCGCGGCTTCCAATCTCTCAATCAACTCCCGGTTCTCCGGTTGTTTCAGAAACCGATAGATGCTCTCTGCAAGCTTTGGACCGACCTCATCCACCTGCTCTAACTCTTCCTGCGATGCATTCTGTAGACGCTCGATCGAGCCGAAATGTTTCGCCAGTATTTGAGCCGTTCGTTCGCCCACGTGTCGAATTCCCAGGCCAAACAGAAGCCGCCAGAATTCCAGAGAACGGCTAACACCGATTTGCCGCAGCAGGTTCTCCGCAGATTTCGGCCCCATGCGTTCGAGACCTTCAAGCTGCTCCTGTGAAAGGCGGTATAAGCCGGAGACGTCGCGAACGAGACTCTTTTCGACCAGTTGATCCACCAAACGCTCCCCCAGCCCGTCGATCTTCATTGCCTTTCGACTCGCCCAGTGAAGCAGCGATTCCTTCAATTTCGCTGGACAAGTCTGCGAAAGACATCGGCGGACGGCTTCACCTTCCGGCCGATAAACCTCGCCTCCACATACGGGACAACGCGATGGCATCTGGAAGGGTCTTCGGTCGGCTGCCTGCTCTATGACGCTCACGATCTTGGGTATGACATCACCACCGCGTTCGAGCAGGACGCGATCATTGATCTGCAAACCGAGACGTTCGATCTCGTCTTCATTGTGAAGCGTGGCATTGCGAATCGTCGTTCCACCAAGCTGCACCGGCTCGAGCACGGCTACCGGAGTAAGGGCACCGGTGCGGCCCACTTGCACACGGATATTCGAAAGTTTGGTTGTGGCCTGCCGCGCGCGAAATTTGACCGCAATGGCCCATCGCGGCGATTTCGACGTGGAGCCTAGTTTTTCCTGGATCTCGATGGAGTTCACCTTGACCACCACCCCGTCTATTTCGTAGTCCAAATCGTCGCGTTGCTCCTCCCAATGGCGATAGAAGTCTAGAATCTCCTCGACCGATCGGCACAGCTTGCGATGAGGATTCACCTTCAAGCCCAGCTTTGTGATCCACTTCAAGTTCTCAGACTGCAAAGGCAACGTCGGAAAGATCGAATATCCATAAAAAGCCAACGGTCGTGTGGCCGCGACGCCGGGATCCAACTGACGCAAGGACCCAGCAGCGGCATTGCGCGGATTCGCGAACCGGGACTCACCGGCCTGCTCGCGTTCGTCGTTGAGTTGACGAAAGGCCTTGAGGCTGAGAAAGATCTCACCGCGAATTTCGACAGATACATCCTCGTGCAACCGCAGCGGGATGGAACGGATCGTTCGCACGTTCCCGGTTACCACTTCGCCGGTCCTGCCGTCGCCTCGCGTCACTCCTTTGCTCAACAGTCCGTTCTCGTAAATAAGCGAGACGCTGAGTCCGTCTATCTTGAGCTCGGCCACATAGTCGACCTCCTCAGTCTTCGCAAGCTGAACCACACGGCGTGCCCAATCCTTCAGCTCATCCTCCGAATACGCATTCTCCAGGCTCATCATCGGCCTTGAGAATGGATGCGTAGGAAACTCTTTCGCCGGCTCTCCGCCAACACGCTGCGTCGGCGAATCCCGGGTGATAAGCTCGGGATTTTCATGCTCGAGCTGTTGGAGCTCACGCATGAGTTGGTCGAATTCGAAGTCCGAAATAAGCGGCTGGTCGAGCACGTAATAGCGGTGCTCGTGTTCGCGAATCTGCTCGCGGAGTTGCTCGATGCGGTTGTTTATGGTGTGTTTCCCGCCACTCATGCCTCTGCTGATTTTACCGCTTCAGCATCTGCTCGCGGATGGCGCGGAATTCCGTGCCGGGCTTCCACTCGGGCCATTTGTCCGCATCAGCCACTCGCCGGGCGACCTCAAATAATGCCTCGCCGTCGAGAACCGCGGCTTTCATGTCCCAATTCGGATTGTATTCATCAGAAGGCTTGTGGTACCGATTTGCGGTGTATTCGCGATCATCTTCGACGGTGGTGCTTTTGACGTAGAGTGCGGGAACACCTTTCTTTGCGAAACTGAATTGATCAGAACGGAAATAGTAGCCTTTCTCCGGTTCTTCTTCCGGCTTCACGGTACGGCCCTGTTTCGAGACAACTTCCCTCAACATGTCTTCCAGCGTTGTGTAGCCGTAGCCGATAACAGCGATGGAGTTATTGTTGCGCCCATAAAGGTTGATGCCATCAATGTTGATATCGGCGACAGTCTTATTTAGTGCAAAAACGGGATTCTCACAATAATAAAGCGATCCGAGCAATCCTTGCTCCTCAGCCGTGACCGCCAGGAAAACGATGGACCGCTTTGGTCTTGATTGAGCTTTTGTGAACGCGCGAGCGATTTCCATCATTAACGCGATGCCGGAAGCGTTGTCTTCGGCGCCATTGTAAATCTTGTCGCCATTCTGAGGCTCACCAATTCCAAGATGATCCCAGTGCGCAGAGAAGACTACATATTCGGGAGTCTGTCCTTCGAGTAAGCCAACAACGTTTTGCGAATCGATATTGCGTAACTTATTCTTGATTTCCACTGAGGCCCGGATCCCCAGGGGAACGGGTTTGAAATCGGGTTGGAGGGCCCTTTTCTTGAGATCGTCGAAGTCCTGACCTGCGGATCGGAACAACTCGGCTGCAACATCTTGTGTGATCCAGCCTTGCACGGGAGTGGTGGAGGCTCCTTTGTCCGATCGCGCCAGATCGAACTGTTCACCGGACCATGAACCGCGGACCACCTCCCATGGGTAGCCCGCAAATGTCGTTTCGTGAACGATGATGGCTCCAGCGGCTCCCTGTCTTGCCGCCTCTTCGAATTTGTAAGTCCACCTTCCGTAGTACGTCATCGCCTTTCCGCCGAACTTGGTTTGGTCTTCAAGCTGCGGATCGTTGATGAGGACTACGATGATTTTCCCTTTGACGTCTGTTCCCTTGAAGTCATTCCACTGATATTCGGGTGCAACGACACCATAACCGGCGAAAACCAGATCGGCATCGGCCGAAACCGAGGCCTGCTGTCGTTTGGACCAGGCCATGAATTCGTCGGCATATTTCAATATTCGGCCACCACCGCGGCCCGTCAACTTCATTGGTGAAACCGTGGACGTGATGCCGATGAGCGGCACGGCTTGAAATGACGTCTTTAGACCGATCGATTTGAAAAAATCGGCAATATAAGCCGTCGCCAATTGTCCGCCCTTGCCGGCGGGCGCTCGGCCTTCCATTTCATCAGACGCAAGCTTCTGGATATGCGCCTTGATGGCATTGCCATCGATCATATGCTTTGAGGAAGTTTCTTCGGCTGCGGGTCGGCCACACGAAACAAGTAGCAGGAGGCACAGTACAATTAAACACGGCATGCGCATGGGCGAGAGCGTAGCGCGGGCCCAGAGGCGAAGTCAATTTGGGACTTCGGACTTCCGCATTAGCTGCTCGATGCGTTTAGAAAATAACGGGCGAGCACTTTCCAGCAGCTCGGCCTCCTGGCGTTCTTTGAACTTGAGCTTGTTTTTCCGGATCCAGTAGCGGAGATTCGTAATATCCGGGCTGTTTCGGAACTCTGCTCCGAAGCTGCAGCACCAGCGGACAAAATCCTTAGCTAACCTGTCCGTGCCCTTTTCGTCTTTCAGTTCTCGCGGCGGCTCGGGGCTGCGGGCAAGCGGCGGTAGTGTATCGAACATCAACGGCGTCTGCTGAGGCAAATCGCGGGTAGACATAGATGAATAGCTTGTCCAGAATGAGGGACAATTTGGGTCCATGACCGTCAATGATCTGAATAGAAAATCCATACTCATTCTCGGATTCGGAATCGAGGGCCAGGCCACGTACGATTTTCTCCGCGACACGTGGCCATCGAAGCGCCTTTCCATTGCGGATCAACGGACGCCCGAAGAATTCTCAGACGAACTCATTCGTAAGCTCGCGAGAGATCCCGCCGTCACTCTGAATCTTGGGCCAGGTTATTTGGATTCTCTGGATCCAGAAAATTGCGACGTCATCGTAAAGACACCGGGCATCCCAGCCTCAATGGAACAGATTGAAAAAGCCCGGAAAGCGGGTTGTGCATTGACTTCTCATTCCCAGATTTTTCTGAGCAACTATCCTCACGACAAAATTATTGGCGTGACTGGCACTAAAGGTAAGAGCACAACGACTTCGCTTATCTACCAGATGCTAACGCGTGCCGGTCTTATGGCAGAGTTGGCGGGAAATATAGGCCTGCCTCCATTAGCTAGAATGACGCATGTTTCCAAGGAGACCTATTTTGTTCATGAATTTTCAAGCCATCAACTCGCCGAGATCGAGTCGAGCCCGCATATCGCCGTCTTACTGAACATTGTCCCCGAACATCTGGACTACTATTCGAGTTTTGCTGAATACATATCGGCGAAAGAGAACATCACCCGGTTTCAGCAATCTGGCGATTTTCTCATTTTCAACGCCGATTATCCCATCCCGAGCGAGATTGCCCAGGGGACCAGAGCCGCATTGATACCTTTCAGTACAAAAACGCAAGTGACTTCCGGTTGTTATCTTCAAGGTGAAACGGTCGTGTGGTCCACTTCTGGCCACGACGAGCATGTGCTCGCTATTGGCGATATACCGCTAGCAGGGAGATTTAACGTCCAAAATGTGATGGCTGCGGTCGCTGCAGCGGCCTTGTGCGCTGTGCCATCCGGAACGATACGAGACGCCGTCAAAGAATTCCGTACGCTGCCACATCGACTGGAACGTGTAGGAAGTTACAACGGCGTGACATTCTACGACGATTCCATTGCGACAGTTCCCGATGCAACACTGGCAGCTTTGGAAGCGCTTGGCCCCGATGTTCAAACACTCATTTTGGGAGGCCATGAGCGAAACCAGGATTTCACGGAACTTGGTGCGCGGCTTCCCCCGAACATTCGGACTGTTATTCTTTTCCCTTCCACAGGCCAGCGTATCTGGAAATCCATAGAGCTCCATTCGAGAAATAGGCCGCTCCCCGAAGCTTTCTATGTGGATACTATGGAAGCAGCAGTGAAAATTGCGTATGCACGGACCGAGCAGGCCAGGATCTGTCTTCTATCCCCAGCCTCTCCGAGTTTTGGAATCTTCAGGAACTATAGAGAACGCGGTGAATCCTACAGAAGCTTCATAGAAACTCTCGGCGCAGCTAAGAAGCAACCCTGACTTCGGTTAACGCAGACTTTGCGAAGGTTTTAGCCGCGAATTGCGCGAATTACGCGAATGGGCCGCACGCCATTAATGCCGTTGGTAACGACAGGAATTCTGTGCGGCCCATTCGCGTAATTCGCGCAATTCGCGGCTCAGATTTTGGTTGCGGCTACGCAGCGCTATATTGGCCCAGAAATGAAACCAGATGAGGGTGACCAGTTATCATTTTGTTATCCGATCGGTAGCCGGCTGCAGCAGGTCCGTGAGATCCAGGTTCTTCAGAAAGCGGTGCATGCCTCTGGGATGCCGGCCCAGGAACGCTGCGGCTTGTTTGTAGTCTCCTCCGGCACGGGCAAAAGCACTCCTGACGATTTCTCGTTTCGCCCGAATCACACCCGCTTGATACGTCTGTGGAGCGCTTTCCAACACTTCCTCCGGAAGATCTTCCTTGCGAATGACGTCTTCAGAACTAAGCACGACGGCCTGCTCGATGACGTTCTGAAGCTGGCGCACGTTGCCCGGCCAATCGTAATTGCAGAGGATCGACTCCGCCTCCGGAGAAAAGCCGCGCACATCGCGTGCGGTTTCGCGCGTATGCTTCAACAGGAAGTACCGTATCATTTCCGGAATGTCTTCAGGCCGCTCGCGCAGCGCGGGAGTTCTTACCCAGAGCACCTTCAGGCGGTAATAGAGGTCCTCTCGAAACTGACCGGCAGCGACAGCCGCCTGGAGATCGCGATTCGTGGCGGCGATGACCCGGACATCGACGCGTACCGGCTGTTTGCCGCCGATACGGTCGATCGTGCGTTCCTGCAGTGCGCGGAGCAGCTTCGCCTGAATGGAGGCACTGAGCTCACCGGCCTCGTCCAGCAATAATGTTCCGTTTGCGGCCAGCTCGAACTTTCCTTTCTGATGCGCAACGGCGCCGGTGAAGGCGCCTTTCTCGTGGCCGAACAACTCGCTTTCCAGAAGACTCTCCGGCAACGCGGCGCAGTTCACGGCGACAAACGGGCCCTGGGATCGCCGGCTGTTCCGATGAAGCGCATGCGCGACCAGTTCCTTACCGGTTCCGCTTTCTCCCTGAAGGAGCACGGTCGAGTTGACGGGCGCCGCCTTGGCGATGAATCGTATGAGTTTCGCCATCGCCGCGCTGCTGCCGACCAGATCGTGATGGACGCCGCCGGTGACCATCTATGCTTTCCTGCGGTTATCCAGCGCATCGATCTCTTCCTGAAGAACGCGCGCCGTGTTCCTGTTTGACTGCCGGATGTAGATCCACACCAGCGCCAGTATCAGCAACGCCGTGAGGTTGGTCCAAACGCGGATCCAGTCCACGTTCGCACCATGACCGAAGACACCGCTCCAAACTGCAATGCATAAGGGCAGAGCCAGCACGGCGAAGAAGAGAGCCTCGGCGCATGCATACCACGTGGAGGACCTGGTCCTGTCCGAGCCCCAGAGGGTGTCCCGCTTTCTCAGGAGTTCATCCCGATGCCGATGGCTAAGGCTTGGCGCGCTTCCCGACAATACGTTCATCTGAAGCCGGTAGATCAGAAAGAAAACTGCGATTGGCGCAAAAGTGAACAGGAAGTCCCGTCCCTGGACCGAAGCCGGGATCGCCTCCGTGTTCGTGACGATAAGCGAGAGAAACGCGATGAGCCACAGGATATTCATCGCCCACGTCGCTCTGAACGCCTGGCTCGAGCGCTCCCGCAATTCTTCCGGCGGCCGGTCATGGCCACCGAACATCATGCGCAACGTGCAGATGAGAAGCGGGCTCATCACGGCCCCGCGCATCATGATTTCCCCCGGCAGGGTGAGCGACGGCGCGAAAAGCCCGATGAACGCCTGCGAGAAGAAACCGAACGTGACGCCAATGATGGTGTCGAGAGCCGTCTCCTGCGGCGATCCGTTCGCGGGATAGCGATGCGCGTTGCGCAGGACCAACACGCTGAGCGCCACCGCGACAACGATCAGCGCTCGCAGCGAAATGGATGCGGCGGCAAACGCGATAGATATGCGACTTTGGTGTGGCCAACGGCCACCGTTTCGCGCCCGGCACGCCGGGCGCGGAGGTGTTAGCGGCCTTGAGGTCAACCGTCAGCACCTTAAAGGTTTTGACAGCCGCGCAGTCTTCATTGGAAAACCGGCTGCGCGAGCTGTTGCGAACCAAGCTGGAAGCGCGTCTGGCCCTGCGTGAAGACGTGGAGTTGCTTTACCACACCGCGCATGCCGTCGCTGCTGACAGGCCCGGCTTCGACGACAAATTTCAAATGTCGTTGGCGGGCGATCCGAAATTGCTCAACGCCGCACGTTCCGCCATCCAGGACGCGGCGCCCACGGCCGAGACTTTTGTCCAACACGCCATGCCACCGGATTTTCTGGACGCCTTGAGCGGGAAAGTCCAGAACCTCGAGCGTGCACGCGAGGACTATGCAAACGGCAAGACCGCCTGCTCCGCCGGTCAGAAGGCGCTGGAAGAGAGTCTCCGTAAAGCGCTGGCCGCCGCGAGCGGCTTCGACGCGATCATGCGCAACACGTTCCGCGACGATCCCATCACGCTGGAAGCGTGGAAGACGGCCTGTCGCGTGCCGCGCACCCCGCGCAAGAAGAAGGAAGATCCGCCGGGCACTGGCCAGCCACAGGCACAACCGCAAGGACAGCCACAGCCGCAGCCCGCGTAGATCTCAGCCGCGGATTTCCATCCGTATCATCCGTGAAATCCGCGGCTGGGTCTCTACAAAAAGGAGACCTCTATATATGGACAACCATAACGAAATCATGAGAGCCCTCGGACGAATCGAAGGGGAACTCGTCGAGATCCGCGATGAAGTCAATTCAAGAGGGGTGGGTTGTTTACCGATCTGGCATAATTACCTGTTATGTCACTTTGCCGGTGACAGCAGGCCGGTCGCGCGGAAAGTCAGGAGGCTCGCCAGTGTTTGTAGTACTTGGTGCTTCGGGGAATACGGGCAGGGTCGTTGCCGAGACGCTCCTTTCGCAGAACAAGAAGGTCCGCGTCGTCGTGCGCGACGTCGCCAAGGGACAAGTGTGGAAAGAGGCAGGCGCAGATGTCTCCGTCGCCGACGTTGAGGACGGTGCTGCGCTCAAGCGCGCATTCAGTGACACGGAAGGCGCGTACGTGCTTCTCCCTCCGAATTTCGGTTCAACCCAAGTGCGCGCGGACAACAATCGCCGCACAAGCACGATAGCTGCGGCCATCGAAGCTGCTGGCGTTCCCCACGTCGTCTTGCTCTCGTCCATCGGCGCGCAGCAAGCCGATGGCACCGGGTCCCGTGCTCGGCCTCCGCGACGCGGAGGCCGCGTTCACTCGAGGCCGCGCTGCCGCAACCTTCGTGCGAGCGGCCTACTTCATGGAGAACTGGGGCGGCGCGCTTTTCGGCGTCGCTCAGGGAGTTTTGCCCTCGTTCCTCCTCGCCGACAAAGCGATTCCGTTGGTCGCAACGCGGGATATCGGGATCGCCGCGGCGCGTCTGCTCGCCGAGGGCGGTAGCGGCAAGCGGGTCATCGAGCTGGCAGGGCCGCGCGAGTACTCTCCGCGCGACGTCGCAGCGGCCCTAGCCCGCGCCGTCGGAAAGCCGATCGCGGTGCAGGAGGCACCGGAGGACGCGATGGAGCCAGCGCTAGCGGCAGCGGGTATGAACGCTGAGTGGACTCGGCTCTTCAAGGAGCTCACCCACGGGCTGAATACGGGGATCGTTGTTTGGGAAGGCGGCCATCCGCTTTGGCGCGGAGAAACAGACATCCAAACGGTCCTCTCGACGCTCCTCGGGAAATGACGTCGCTTCAGTAAGCGAACGATGGCCAACGCACCGCGCGAGAGTCACAAATGAAACCGAAGTACGCCGCATTTTCCGCGCTCGACCCGTTCTTCGAAGTTGTGCAGCGAGGGCTTTCTGGCCTCGTTGACGGTGAGCATTACTTCGACACGATCGCTAAGAACGCGATCTTCGAGTTCCGCTATGACATCGCGGGATGGCCCAAACGGGTCG
>Ga0137380_10004675_pt1 | contig 12104 bp, 9 predicted proteins | sample SagtaG_17_FD_104809 | JGI IMG/M metagenome (GOLD analysis project Ga0137380, IMG submission 104809) | Vadose zone soil microbial communities from Sagehorn Ranch, Mendocino, California, USA - Sage2_L_100_16 metaG | ecosystem: Environmental > Terrestrial > Soil > Vadose zone | place: USA... | reverse complement strand
GTGCTGACCGGAACCTTCGCCAGCGGCTGGCACACCGGCGATGTGACCGTCACGTGGTCGTGCGCCGACGCGCTTTCCGGTCCGGTCGCTCAGCCGGTGGACGACGCCGTCGCCGGCGAGGGCTCGAACCTCTCCTCTACCCGCACCTGCACCGACACGGCAGGCAACACCGCGACCAAGACGGTGGACGGCATCAAGATCGACCGCGCGGCGCCGACCACGACTGCCGTCGTGCCTGACCCGCTGGCGAGCGGTTGGTATGCCGGCGCGGTTCAGATCACGCTAACCGGCCACGACGCGCTCTCCGGGGTCGACAGCACCAAGTACAGCGTGGACGGCGGTGCCGCGCAGGTCTACACCGGCGCCTTCTCCTTCGCCACCACGGGCTCGCACACCATCAAGTACTGGAGTACGGACGTCGCCGGCAACGTCGAGGATCAGACCGGCAACAGCATCACCGTCAAGATCGACGGCAACCCGCCGACCACGACGGTGATCAACCCGATCTCGCCGGCCAGCGGCTGGTTCGTCACCAGCGGCATCCCGGTCGCGTTCGACGCCGGCGACGTCGAGTCCGGCATCGCCGCGACCTACTACCGGATCGACAGCGGCGATGTGCGGACCTACGGCGACCCGTTCACCGCGGACCTGTCCACTGGCGCTCACACGATCACCTACTGGAGCGTGGACCTTGCAGGCAACGTCGAGGCCGAGCAGACGACCGACGTCAAGGTCGACACGGTGCCGCCGACGATCACCGGCAGCCGCAGCCCCGCCCCGAACGCCCACGGCTGGAACAACACCAGTGTCGACGTGACGTTCGCGTGCTCCGACGCCGACTCCGGCCTCAACGGGATCGCCGGCTGCGGCCCCGACTCAACCGTCAGCAGCGAGGGCGCCGACCAATCGGTCCAGGGCGACACGCAGGATGTCGCCGGAAACACGAACTCCACCACTGTCGGCCAGATCAGCATCGACAAGACCGCGCCCAACCTGGTCGGAACCGCGACCACCGACCCGAACGGCGCCGGCTGGTACAACGGCGACGTCAAGATCGCCTGGTCCGGCGATGACGGCCTGTCGGGCGTCGACCCGGCGACCCAGCCGGCCGACAGCACCATCACCGGCGAGGGCAGCAACCTAGGCGCCTCGGCCAGCATCTTCGACAACGCCGGGAACAAGAAGACCGCGTCGGTGACCGGGATCAAGATCGACCGCACCGCGCCGGTCATCGCTGGTGGCCCGACCACCAGCCCGAACGGCGCCGGCTGGTACCGCGACCAGGTCGTCGTGGACTTCACCTGCACCGACAACCTGTCCGGGGTGGCGTCCTGTCCGACCAGCAAGGTGGTCGCCGGTGACGGAGCGAACCAAGCCGTCACGAGCGATCCCGCGAGCGATAAGGCAGGCAACGACAGCGCCGCCAAGACCGTCGGCGGGATCAACATCGACGGCACCGCTCCCAGCACCACGGCGAACAACCAGTGCACCAAGGTCAACGGGTACTGCACCGGCTCGACCGCCAACGTCGTGCTCACTGCCGTAGACCAGACCGGCCTGTCCGGGGTGAAGGAGATCCACTACAAGATCGACGGCGGCACCGAGCAGGTTGCGGCAGGCGGCACCAAGACGGTCAGCGTTGTGTTGGACGGCAGCGGCTCGGGCACCGTGACGTACTGGGCGGTCGATAACGCCGGGAACGTGGAGACGTCGAACTCCGTCGCTCTGAAGTGGGACAACATCGCCCCGACGGTTACCCATACGATTGCGCCGGTGCCGAACGCGAACGATTGGAACAACAGCGACGCCACGGTGACGTTCACCGCAAAGGACGATGACTCCGGTTCCGGTGTGGCGAGCGTGACCGCGCCGGTAACGGTGTCCACCGAGACGGCCGGCCGGCTCGTCAACGGTTCGGCGGCCGACACCGCCGGCAACGTCGGCACCGACTCCGTGACCGTCAAGCTGGACAAGACCGCCCCGACGATCACCGGAGCGATCCTCAGCGGCATCAAGGGCAGCAACGGCTGGTACGTCGGCCCTGTGACAGTCCACTTCACCTGCTCCGACGCCCTCTCCGGCGTCGCCACCTGCCCCGACGACGTGACGCTGACGGACAACGGCGCAAACTCGGCCAGCGGCACGGCTACCGACAAGGCCGGCAACAGCGCCACTGCCACGGTGTCGGAGATCAATATTGACAAGGAGTCGCCGACCATCACCGACGTCAACGTCGCTGGCGGGTTCTACACGCTCGGTGCCGTCCCGACCGCCGCGTGCACAGCCAGCGACAGCTTCTCCGGGCTGGCCGGGCCCTGCACCGTCACCGTGACCGGAGGCACCGCCAGCGGCGTGGGCACCTTCACCTACACCGCGACGGCGACCGACAAGGCCGGAAACAAGGTCACGACGACCGGCACCTACAAGGTGGTCTACCGGTTCGACGGGTTCCTGCAGCCGATCAACGACACCGCGCACCAGATCGGCACGTCGACCAGCGTGTTCAAGGCGGGCAGCACCATCCCGGTGAAGTTCCAGCTCAAGAAGGCGGACGGGACGCTCGTCCAGGCCACGACACCGGTGTGGCTGATTCCGGTCAAGGGCAGCTCGATGAGCCTGCCGGTCGACGAGTCGGTCTACGCGGCCTCAGCTGACAGCGGCAGCACCTACCGCTACGACGCCACCGCTCAGCAGTACATCTACAACTGGAAGACCGTCACCGGCGGGAACTACTACCGCATCGGTGTCAGCCTGGACGACGGCCAGACGTACTACGTCACCATCGGCCTCAAGTAACGCAAGCAGGACGCAGCGGGCCCCCGACCCCCACGGTCCGGGGGCCCGCCGCATTACCCTCGGGGACGGTCATGGACAGCGTGCATCGCCGACCTGCTCGTCGCGCTCTTCGGCGGTCGCCGGCCTCGGCATGGCGCCGCCAACGTTGGTGGCCACACCTTCGACATCCTTCAACGTCAGGGTGCACTCGGCGACGGCGCGCCACTGACCAACAGCCTGTGCCGACTCCGCGTGGACGGGGACAACCGAGACGGAACTGAGACGGAGCGCCCGTGTCGGCCGAGCCGGTCCCGCCCGGATCGTGCAGAGGCCCGGAATCTGGGGCCTTCATAGAGGTCGCCAGGGGCGGGATACCGCCGACCTACCGCTTGTCAGGTCACCGGTGGTCCGTTCAGGTGGGATCGGGCGACTCCTCACCGCTGGGAAACCCTGGTCTCGTACGTACGTTGGTGAACTCAGATCCCGCGCTCGAACGAGTGCCGCGGACCAGGTTCGGCGGAGGTCCGGTGAGGACTACGGCGATGTTCCGCAGGTCGAGCTGCCCGACGATGAGACGCTGTGGCCGCGGCCGGTCGCCCGGCGCTGTGCCGCTGGCAAGCGCACCGCGTTCCCACGTGTCCTACATAGCGTGGGCTGCGGGACGCCCGGTCGGGCAGGTGGGGGCGTAGCCGGCAAGGCACACTGTCTTGTGTGACCGGCAAGGCTGATGGGCCCCCAGCGTCCGACGAGCCGTCGACGGCGGGACGGGACTACGCCGAGCGATTGCTGCGTTTGGATCGATCCCGCTGGCGCCGCCTGCTCAATGTCCAGGCTCCCTACCGCTGGAACATCCGTCGGCTCGGTCTGGGGCGCACCCTGGACGTCGGCTGCGGACTGGGACGCAACCTAGCGCATCTCGGCGGCCGTGGAGTTGGCGTCGACCACAACGCCGACTCCATCCGGGTGGCTCGAACACGTGGACTTACCGCTTACGTCGTGGAGGACTTTTCGACCTCTTCCGATGCGCAGCCGGAGAGCTATGACTCGCTGCTGCTCGCGCACGTCGTCGAACACCTCAGCCTCGACGAGGCGCGGTCACTGCTCGAGTCATACCTGCCCTACCTGAGACCGAACGGCCGGGTCTGTTTCATCACGCCACAGGAGCGGGGATACCGCATGGACGCGACGCATGTACGCTTCGTCGACTTCGAAGGCCTGGCTCAGCTGTCTGTACTAGTCGGCCTGGCACCTGATCGGTTCTACTCTTTTCCTTTCCCGCGCCCGGCCGGCAAAGTCTTTCCCTACAACGAATTCGTCTTCCTCGCCCGCAAACCTCACGCCTGACCCGGACCAGCCATGCGATACGGTGCCACCGTCGCCTGGCGCGCGCGTGAGTCCTACGGGAGATGGGACATCGCTAAGGCAATCGGTCACGCCCACATCGCGGTTTATGCTCAATGAATAACATGCGGGTGTGCGCAGGGTGACCTTCGTGTTCTGCCAACGCCGATCTGGTTGGGAGCGGGAAGATTTCCGGTACTAGTCTCGGCGCGTCGAGGCTTCGAGCGGCCGTGATGAGTAGGGCCCCGGGGAAATCCGGTACGGGTCTAGGTGCGCCAAGGTCTCGAACAGCCGCGATCGGTCTTGGCGCGGCTTTGTTAATTCCCCTTGTCTGTCATCTTGTTGGATTCGATGTAGCAATCCTGCTGGTGCTGCTCCTCGGCGTCGCCTCGTTGCTTCGCGCGGGCGACACTCTGCTGGATCGACTGTTTCTCGGGGGCATAGTGACGGTCGGCGCCTTGCTGGGCGCCGGCTTGCTCTTCTCCTTGTGGCCCTGGGGGCTCAGCCCGCTAGCGGTCGGCTGGTTTCTGTTGTCGACGCTCGTGGCCGTCTCAGCGCTGACGGGTAGGCGGCCCGAGCTACCACTGAAAGTGGAATGGTCGGACGGCGTCATCATCGGCTCTGCTCTCGCCGCCTTCTATGCTGTCTATCGACCGCTGGCGCATCTGGACACGATCCAACGTCTGCAGTACGTGACCATCAATCTCGATCGGCTTGCTCACTTCGCGCTTTTCGACACGATCCGCCATCTTGGCGGTTACGCATTCCTGAACCAGGACAAGGCAAGGATCTCAGTCCAGACTCCGACTGAGGTGGTCTACCCGCAAGGTTCGCATTTCCTGCTCGCGATGACTGAATCGTTGCTGCGTTCCGGATCCGCTGCGGGAACGGGGGCAGTCGAGCTCGAACGATATTTATTGCTTGTGCTCGCCGTTTATGCATTGCTTGTTATGAGCATCGTGTGGTCTGCGCGCTGGATTGCCGGTCGAGTCACGTCGCAGTTCGGACGTCTCGTAGTCAGCCTTGTCGCTGCTATGTTTGCATTGTTCGGCCCACTCGCTGCATTGATCCCTGCTGGCGCAGATTCGCAGATGTGCGGTCTGGTCTTCGTAACTCTTGCCGCGGCATTGGTTGTCAGGCCGATCTCGGATGTCCGCGAGCAGGTGATAGCCGCAGCAGCTTTGACAATCGCCGTGTTCTACACCTACAACCTCTACGGCGCACTAATCCTCGTAAGTTTCGGCGTGACATGCGTGCTCCACCGTTCGCGGCTGTGGCGCGATCGATTCGTTGTAGCCATGGTCTACGTCCCAGCCGCCGGTGTCGCCCTTCTTCCTTCGGTCCTGACACTGACGACGCACTTCGATGTGCAGAAGCAGGTACTCATTGCCGGTAATCGCATCCCATTGGCCAATGTCCTGCCACTGTGCGTGGCCATTCTCGCGGCTCTCCCATTCGTAATCCCTAGCGCCCGGCGAAGCGTCCTTTGGCGAGGATTCCTGGTGCAGTTCTGCGCGCTTTGCGTCGTGGTGGGAGCTTTTGCGCTCTACCAGTCCCGCAGTGGTGGCGGAGACAGCTACTACCTGCCAAAGATGGTGACGGCTGCTTATGTCGGGCTGCTCCCGTGTCTTGGCACGCTCGGCCTTCTGTTCCGCGGGCCAGCGTGGAGCCGAGTCCGCGCCGGCAGGGTCGGAGCCGCCGAGCGGATCGGCATCTCGCGAGGGATCCAGTTGGTTGGCGGGCTGGCCGCCGTTGCGCTGATCGTGGCGTCGACAGTGCAACAACGACTACCGGGTACGGCGACCCACCCGGGCGCGCACACCGGCGTCCCGATTGTCCAGTGGTCGGACGGCGCGCAGCGGGCTAAGGGCGCTGCGCTGTATATGTACATGGCCATGGCGCGGCATGGGCAACTCGGCGACCGGATTCCTACGCTGATCATCCGCACCCAGACGCCGAGCTGGAACTGGTCCGCGAGTTTCCTTGTCGCCAGCCTCAATGGCAACCTCGGCCGAATGCAGCCGGTGCTTAAGGCACTCAAGACGCCGGTACAGGAAAGCGCCGGCAGAGTGATTGCTGGCCAGGCGCCGCAGAGTGTGGTCAATGCCGCGCAGGCCGGAGGATTCCCCATACGGGTGATGGTTTGGGATCGGGCCTACGCGGAAAAACTGAAGCTCTTGCTGGCCGCGAGGCCTGACCTACACGTCACGGTCCAGCTTGAAGCGAAGGCACTTCGATAACGTGCCCTCGTCGGCGAACGGGGCGAACACGCTAACGCAGGCCGGCCAGCCGGCGGACCGCGGACCAATACAGCTGCAGGGCCACGTTGAGCACGCTGAGTCCTGGAGGGCGTTCGACCATCGCCGGTTCGATCCGAGCCGACAGCAGGCGGCAGAAGTCGGCCGTTGCAATGCGATTCGCGCGTTGCACCTGTGACCGACGCTGCCGCAGATAACGTCGATGTGCGATCAACCACCCGTAGCTTCGGAATTTGTCCGACAGCCAGCCCTGTTTGAGTGCAAGGCCCCACAGCGGCACCTCGAAGACCAGTAGGGCCGGCAGAATTCCGACCAACACCTTTGTGGGGAATACGGTCAGTACCGTGATCCAACGATTCCGTTCGACCAGGAATTGCTTGGTTGTGTTGCGAGAGAATTCGTAATGGTGGTATGCCGCGGCAGATGGTTCGTACCGCACGCGGAGACCCCGTTGCCACACACGCAGGCTTAGTTCGGTGTCCTCGTGATAGGCGAAGAAATGCTCGTCGAAGCCACCCAGGTCTACCCACAGATCGCGCCGGACGGCGAAGAACGCGCCGCTGACCGAAGTGACGTCTACGCGGCTCGCATGCTGTTCTTGCGGCTCGCCGAAGCTGCCAGCCCATACGAAACCAAGGTAGTGAACAGGGTTGCCGACCGTGTTCATCAGCTGCGGTTGATCCGCCAGCCTGATGGCCCCGGTCACCATTCCGAGATCGTGATCCGCGAGCGGTGCGGCGAGTGCGTGAACGGCACCCGGCGCGACGATGGCGTCGGAGTTCAGGAAGACGAGGTCACGACCACGCGCTTGCGCCGCGCCGGCATTACAGCCGCCGGCGAACCCCAGATTGGTCGAAGGTTGGACGAGGATGACGCGGGGGTCGGGCGAAATCGCCGCCACGGCGGCATGTGACCCGTTGTCGACCAGGATCAGCTCGAGGTCCACTCCGCAGCCAGCCTCATCGACGGAGGCGAGTACCGCCGTGACGCACGACTTGAGGTAGGGCTCCGCCCCATACGCGAGCACTATCACCGATACCCGCGGGGCTAAGCCCGTCTGCATCAGTGTTAGCTGGCCTGTTGCCGAGATGGCGTGGACCGTGGCGTCGTCGGCCCTCTCGGGACATCGCGCATCTGCGCGAGGCCCTCCAAAGCGGCCCGCTCGCGCCCCGTCATCGGCGCCCTAACTACGAATACCCACCAGCGTGCGACCAGGAAGTTGAAGGCGACGAGGAAGGACGAGCTGAGCAATCGGGTCAGTACGTAGTTCCAGTCGTGGGCCACGAGAAACGTCACCAGTCCGACGCCCACCAGCAGATTGAACGCCACCAGGGCCAGGTACCGGCCCGACGCCGTGAGCAGGCTTGCATGACCGTCGGCGAAGACAAGCCGTCGGTTCAAATAGAACCCGGACAGCATCGAGCTGAGCCAGCCGCAAAACACCGCCAGCAGGAGCGGTTGGGAGAGGACTCTGGTGAGGAGGAACACGAGGCTGACGTCGACGGTTGTGCCCACACCGTTGGCGAGGACGAAGCGAACGATCCGAATGTATTCCCGTCGCGCTATGCCTGTCATGTCACCGACTTCCCTTGGGCGATCAGGAGTGTAGCTGGCGTAGACGATGCGCCGTGAGTGCCGCCTGAGTCGCGCTCGGTCACGAGGTCGATCGGCTGAACGGCGGCCGCAGATGCCGCGCGCCGGGCACGGCGGACCGGCGGGTCGACGCTGCGGGCACGCCTGCAAGTAGGCTGCGGCCGTACAGTATCGAGGCTTTCGGAGTGACCTCCATGGGTGACCGAAAGAACGGCGACGTCTGGGTGATCGTGCGGTGTTTCAACGAGGCGACCACTGTCGGCCCCCTCATTCGGTCGCTGCGTGAGCACTTCTGCAACATCGTCGGTGTGGATGACGGCAGCTCCGACGACTCCAACGCCGTGATGGCCGAAGCGGGGGCACACGTCGTCCGGCACAGCGTCAACCTCGGAGCCGGAGCCGCGCTTCAGACGGGCCTGCAATACGCATTGCTCGATCACGGCGCGCAACTGTTCTTGTGCTTCGACGGCGACGGCCAGCATCGAGTAGAGGACGCCCTGTCCATGGTTGACCGGATGCGAGCCGGTGACGTGGACATATTGATCGGTTCCCGGTTCCTCGGCGCTGCCGAGGGTATGCCAAGGTCTCGCGGGATAGTGCTACGAATCGGACGCATATTCGAACGATTCAGTTCCGGCGTGCGGCTCAGCGACGCTCACAACGGCTTGCGCGTCTTCAGTCGGCGATTCGCCTCATCTATCGAACTCAGCATGAGCGACATGGCGTACGCCAGCGAGCTGATAGGGCTGATCGCCCGAAGCGGCCTCCCGTATGCCGAGCAACCTGTAACGATCACCTACAGTGACTATTCGCGGGCCAAGGGCCAACGATCTATCAATTCGGTGAACATCGCACTCGATGTCTGGATACATCAACTGCTGCGAGGTCATGGACGATGAACCTCATCAAATTGCTACTCATACTCAGCTTCGCGGCTCTGTTCATCTGGGCGTTCCGAAACAGAGCGAATGTGGGCCTGCGGGCTGGGGTTCGAGTCTTTGCGGTCGTGCTCACGATGATCGCAATTGTCTCGATCCTCGTGCCCAACGTGCTGCAGTCGCTTGCCGACATCGTTGGAGTCACCCGTGGCACAGACCTGGTGCTCTACGCACTCGTAGTCGTCTTCGCCGCCACGACCGTCGGAACCTACTTCCGCTTCCGCGAGCTCGAACGCAGACTGGCAGCCGTTGTGCGTGCAGATGCGATCCGGGACGCCACGCTCACCGACGGTATCCCCGGATTCGCCAACACCGGCGTAAACGCCTCGGGCGCGACGGGACAGACGACCCAGCATCGTGAAGCTCGGCGTTTCCGAGATCAGTACGATTTCGAGCTGCACGATGCTGGGACGCCTATGGCAATTGCAGATACTCCGGGCGCGAGCGCGGACATCGCTTCGCTCACGAGCGGACGCGACGAGGCCGGCATCCGACGACCGGGAGCTACGCCCTGATCATCGGCGTGGGTAGCGAGCACGCCGAAGCCGTCAGGCACAAGATCCGAGCCGTCGTCCGCCGACCCGTCGAGGTCGGGCCGGCGCACATCCTCATCGGCGCGAGCGTTGGCGTCCTCACCGCAACCACGACATCGCTTTCCCCGGCACGTGACAGCCTGCTTGCGGCCGACGATCTGCACTCGGGCGCGGCGTCGCTGAACGCGCTAGCGGACTATCTCCCGTGGCACTTCGTGCACAGAAAGAAGCCAGCGAGTCCAGCGTCGGTCGCCTGCTCACCGTGCCGAACGCACACGTAGGCCGCCCAGGAGTCGTCGGCGAGCACAACGTCTGCCTCTGCCAACGCATCGAGAATGAGGCTGAGAGTGCCTACGGGCCAGGAAGTAACGTCCCAGCCGTAGGCGGCTGTGAACGCTTGTCGTTCCTCGGCGGACCGTCCGAAGCGCGCACCCCGGTGTGTTTTACGAGATCGAGCTCGCACGGCCCGCGGGCGACCTCGTCCCAATCTCCGAGGCGGACGCGTTCGCCGTCCCGCAAAATGTTGCCGGAGTAGCGTCGCCGTGGATGAATCCCAGGCCGAGAGCGGAGTCGACCTGGCGATACGCGGTGAGCACCGCAACGCTTTGGCTGATTTGGGTCCGCATCGAGCACCAATTGAGGCCCTCGGCGCCTCTCTCGCTCACCGCGAGAGCCGGAGGGCCCGGGATTGCTGGTGGCCAGGGGCGGGATCGAACCGCCGACCTACCGCTTTTCAGGCGGTCGCTCGTACCAACTGAGCTACCTGGCCGTCCCGCATTGCCGTGCGCAGCGCGGCAGCAAAGACCCGGGCGAGTCTAGCGGACACCGCAGCGCGGAAAGCGCCGCGATCAATGCGGGCGGCGATCGATCGGTCAGTAACCCTTGCCACCGCCGGACGAGCTCTTGGCAGCGCCCGAATCGGCCTTGGCGACGTGCCACACGCCGGCGACGCCGTCGCCGTACACGTCCTCGGCGTCCTTGTCCTTGGCGAAGTAGTACAGCGGGTGGCCGTCGTAGGTTACCTGCATCGTTCCGTCCGAACGAGTGATCGTGCCGAGCTCGCCCTCTTCAACACCCTTGCCGGCAGCGGGCGTTCCGATCAGCGGCGGCCAGGCGGTGGCGCATTGGTCAACGCATGCGCTCGTCTTCGCGGTGTCGGGGTCGTACGTGTAGAGCGCATGGCCGGTCGGGCCGGCAAGCACCTTGCCCTTTTCGGTCGTGGCGATGGAGACCTTCGCGGGGCCGGCCGAGCCGCCAGAGCTCGACTCGGCAGCGCTCGACTCGGACTCGCCCGATGATGCCGAGCTGACCGGAGCCTGCGAGGTCGAGCCGCCCGCTGGTGCGCTCGAGCGGGCTTTGTGACCGCTGCTCGCGCAGGCGGTGAGTGTGAGCGCGCCAGCCACGCCGACGAGCCAGAGCAGTTTGTTCATCTTGTCCCTTTCCCCGGGTCCTGATCAACGACACGTATGCCGGGGCGGACCGGTTCAGGCTGGCGCGTCGTCGTAGCGCCGCAGGACGAGTCGCGCGATCGCGGGATGAGCGCCAAGAGGTTCGGTGACGGCGACGACCGGTGCCTGCGCGGCGTGTGCGCGCAACGTGTCATAGAAGACGCCTTCGCCGAGCAGGTAGGCCGCGACGGCGACGCGTCCGCCCGATTCGGCAATCGCGGACAGCGCATCGGGCAGGGCGTCATCCAGGGCCAGGACGCGCACCGGCCGACCCAGCGCACGCGCGAGGTCCGCCGACGCCCCGGCGACGTCGGCACCGGCAACCGGATGCCGCGACGGTGACCCGACGAGCGCGACGACGTCCGCATCGGATGCGCCGGCCTCGTCCAGGCGATCGGTGAGCGCATCGGTGATCAGGCGGTGCGGGCCGAGGTGCCGAGCCACGGTGACCCGGCTGTGCGCCGACACCACTGACGGGATGTCCTCAGCGATGTGGTAGCCCGCCGACAGCAGCACCGGCACGACGACCGCCGGCCCGTCCGCCGACTCGAGGCGATGCCGCAGGCTTGGTTCCAGGACGTCCAGGAAACAAAGATCGACCGCGACGCCGGGACGCAATTCGCGGACGAGGTCGATCAGCCGATGCATCGTGGCGAGTCCGGCGGCCGAACGGGTGCCGTGCGCGGCGGCGATCAGGGGCTTGGTCATCGCGCGCCCGATGGTAAGCCGATCGTCCCGCCTGCCTCAGGTCATGGCCGTTCGGCCGATAAGAATCCCACTATGGACACGATAGGTGCTTAACCAGTGACGCACAGCGATATGACCCTGACCGGGCCAGGACGCGCGCGCAGTCTGCGGCGCGAGTGGGCCAGGGCGTTCGCGATCATGCTGGTGTTGTTGCTCGTGTCCGCAGTCGCAACGATTGTCGGCGTTCGGAATGTTGTGGGCCAAGTGCGCGAAACGGCGCATCGGCTGCACGTCGAGTCGGTGACGGTCGCGGGCCTGCGCACCGCGTTGGTGGCACACGAGGAGGTCGGGCATCAGTTGCTGAGCGGCAAGGCTGTGGACCGGGCTGCGTACGTTCAACAGCAGCACGAGCTCGCCGCCAGGTTCGACGACGCGGTCAACGTCTTCCCGGCCACCAACGGACTGAGAGCCACCGTGGTCGAGGCTCGCCGATCGTGGCAGAGCGGCTTGATGACCTTTGGCCTCTGGGGC
>Ga0137380_10004660_pt1 | contig 12123 bp, 11 predicted proteins | sample SagtaG_17_FD_104809 | JGI IMG/M metagenome (GOLD analysis project Ga0137380, IMG submission 104809) | Vadose zone soil microbial communities from Sagehorn Ranch, Mendocino, California, USA - Sage2_L_100_16 metaG | ecosystem: Environmental > Terrestrial > Soil > Vadose zone | place: USA... | reverse complement strand
CCGATCGGCCGGCATGTCGGCCGGACGGCGGCTTTGTCTACCCGTTCGGCCGATGACGTGACCTGGAGCTATCACGCAGAGTGTTTGGTAGATGGCGCAGTGCTGTCTGCCGAACCGGTGTGATCACCACGCGTCGGCCGTCTGAAGGAGTTCTGTCATGTTGAAGCTCTCTGTGCTGGTGCACAACTTCCTGACCCAGCCGATGCGCCGCGACGACCGTGGCGCGAGTGCCGTGGAGTACGGGCTGCTTGTCGCGCTGATCGCCGCTGTGATCGTCACCGCGGTGACCACGGTTGGCAGCAAGCTCGCCACCCTGTTCACCACCATCGGCAACGATCTCTGACCCGGGTGGCACGGGGGTGAGCGAGCTAGCCGTCCCCGCCTGCCACTCACGACAGGAAGGGCCTGCCAACGATGAACGGGCGGCGGTCTGGGAATGACTCACGGGACCGCGGTGCGGTCGCGGTTGAGTTCGCGCTGCTGCTGCCGATGCTGCTGCTGCTCCTTTTCGGCATCATCGACTTCGGGCGCGCGCTCAACGCCCAGATAACGCTCACCCAGGCGGCCCGCGAGGGCGCCCGGCTCGCGTCGCTGAACCAGCCGAACGTGGTGAGCCGCACCCAGGCCGCCGCGACCGGGCTGAGCCCGGTCAGCGTGAGCGTGACGTCCTGCCCGGTGGGGGCCGGGTCAGGCGTCAACGCCGTCGTGCAGACGAGCTACTCGTTCTCGTTCATCACCCCCGTCGGTGCGTTCGCAGGGATGTTCGGTGGCTCCGGCATCGGCGCACCGACCACGCTCACCGCCAAGGGAGTAATGCCATGCGAGACCTGATGTGCGGTGCGCATCGGCTGCTGCGCCCGATGTCTCGCCCGATGTCTCGCCCGATGTCGCGGCCGACGTGGCGGCCGACCTTGGGCTCGGCTGGGCCGGGCGAGCAGGGCGTGATCGGTGTGCTCGTCGGGGTGCTGATCGGCGGCGGGGTGCTTTTCGGGATGGGCGCGCTGGTTGTCGACACTGGCCAGCTCTACCAGAACCGTGCCGAGCTGCAGAACGGTGCCGACAGCGCCGCACTCGCGGTGGCCAAGAGCTGTGCGACGGGGACCTGCACGCCGAGTCTCGCCACGCAGTACGCAACCGCCAACGCCTCGAAACTAACCGGCGGGATGGCGGCGGTGACCAACGTGTGCGGTTCAGGGATCCTCGGCAGCTGCCCGGCAAGCACCGGCGCGATGACCGACTGCCCGTCGCCGCCTGCGGCCGGCACGAGCTACGTCGACGTGCACACCTCGACCCAGGTCGCCGGCGGCTCGACACTGCTGCCGCCGATCTTCGCCCGCGCGCTGCTGGGCAAGGCGAGCTACAACGGCAGCACCGTGTACGCCTGCGCGCAAGCTGCGTGGGGCGCGCCCTCGGGCGCGAACACCATCGCATTCGCGATCTCCGGATGCGAATGGGATCAGGCGACGAACCTGGGAACCACGTTCGCTCCGCCGCCACCGTACCCGCCCAACTCGCTGCCGTCGGCGTCGCTCGACCGGGTGCTCCAGGTGCACGGTACTGGCAACACGAGCGGCTGCTCCACCGAGCCGTCGGGAGCCGATGGGCCAGGGAACTTCGGCTGGACCTCCGACCCGGCGAGTAACTGCAGCCTGTCGGTCAGCGGGGCGTTCGCAGGGACCGGCGTATCCGCGAGCCAGGCCTGCCAGACCGTGCTTGCGGCCGACCAGGCCAACCGCAGGCTGGTCCTCGTCCCCGTCTACGTATCGGTCAGCGGCACAGGCAACAACGCCATATACACGCTGAAGGGATTTGCCGCATTCGTCATCACGGGCTACCACCTGTCCGGCTTCAACGCCTCGGACTGGCTCAACCCGAAAAACAACTGTAACGGTAACAACAAATGCATCAATGGCTACTTCACTCAGGCAATCATCCCTGGCACCACCGGCGTCAGTGGCGGCGGTCAGTACCTGGGCGCCGCGGTGGTAGGGCTCACGGGCTGATTACGGCTGAGAGGCAGGAATCATGAGACGTCGCGGACTGGCGATCGCTCTGGCGGTGCTGCTCGCCGTCCTCGGTACCTGGGCAGTGCTGACCTACGTCAAGCAGGCGGACGCGCGGGCCATCGCGGGCCAGAAGGCGGTGACCGTGCTGGTCGCGCAGAAGCTGATCACCGCTGGGACGGCGGCGAGTGACGCGCAGCACGACGGATCACTGCGCGGCGAGAAGCTGCCCGCGGCGTCGGTGCCTGCCGACGCGGTCACCGCTATCACCCCCGACCTCGCCGCCCTGGTGATGAGCGCAGACGTCCAGCCAGGGCAGTTGCTGCTGCACCCGATGCTGGTAACGGCAGCGCAGACCACCAATGGCCTGGCGATACCAGACGGCATGGTCGCGGTGACGATTCCGCTCTGCGTGCCTGAGGCAGTGGCGGGAAATATCCACGCCGGATCTCAGGTCGCGGTCTTCGACACGCTCGCCGCCGGAAGCACGCTCGGCAGCGGCGGCCAGCTGACGGCCGACCCTGAGTGCACAGGACCGCACAAGCAGCAGGTCGGCGAGGCCGCCGCGACCAGGCTCGTGCTTGCCAAGGTGCAGGTCCTCGCCGTCGGCCCGGCGTCCGCCAGCGGCCAGGGCGGCTCACGGTCCGGCGCATTCGGCGGCAGTTCCGCCAGCAACAACGCCAACAACAACGCCAACAGTGAGCTTGTCACGTTGGCGGTCAACCAGGACGACGCCGAGCGGCTGATTCTGGTCGCCGAGACCGGCCTGCCCTACCTCGCGCTGCTGAATGGCAGCTCGCGGCTGGATGCCAATGCCCCACAGGTACCGCTCTTCCCGTGAGCTCGATGAGGAGAGAACATGCCCATCCTCTGTGAACCGAAGCCAGAAGCAGACGAGCTGTCCGTCAGCATCGGCGGTGACGTGCGCACCGCGGATAGCCTCAGGGCGGCCGCACGGCTGCTGGCTGACGACCCGGCCGAGACGCTGGTAGTGATCGGCCCGGAGACGACGACAGATGAGGCACTGACCTACAGCGCGGCGCTGCGGCTGGACAGGCCTGGCGTGGGCGTGATCCTGGTGCGCGAGCAGGTCGACGTGGACCTGTTGACCAGAGCGCTTCAGTCGGGTGTGCGCGAGGTCGTGGCCACGGGTGACCATTCGGCGCTGCGGGCCGCGTGCCGCCGCTCGCGTGAAGTGTCGCGGCGGATGCTGTTCGGTGCCGCGGGCGCGGGAGGAGAGCTCGTGCCGGAGGGTGGGATGATCACCGTGTTTGCCCCCAAGGGGGGCTGCGGCAAGACCATGCTCTCGGTCAACCTGGGTGTGGTGCTCGCCAGGGAGACCGGTCAACGGGTGTGCGTCGTCGACCTCAACCTCGGGTTCGGCGATGTCGCGATCAACGTGCAGCTCGACCCGGTGCGGACCGTGCTCGATGCGCTGCCGATGACCGGTCACCTGGACGTCACGGGCGCCGCCTCGCTGCTTACCCACTACCGGCCGGGGCTCGACATGCTCCTGGCGCCGGTCACCCCGGGCGAGGCGGAGCGCGTGCCTTCCGCCCTGGTGGCCGAGCTGCTCGGGGTGCTCAGGGAAATGTTCGACTACGTCGTCGTGGACACGCCGCCTGCGCTCACCGAACACGTACTCATCGCGATGGACGCCTCCGCTCACCATGTGCTTATCACCACCCCGGACGTACCCGCGCTGAAGAACCTCCGCGTCACGCTGGACATGCTCGACCTGCTCTCCTATCCACGCGAGATCCGCTCCCTGGTGCTCAACCGCTCCGACTCCAAGGTCGGCCTCGGCGCCGAGGATGTGGAGCGGGTACTGCGCAGCCCAATCGCCGCGCACCTGCCATCCAGCCGTGCGATCCCCCTTTCGATCAACAAGGGCACGCCCATCACGCTGGTGAACCCGAAGCATCCGGTGAGCCAGGCCATCACCAAGTTCGCGCGGCAGCGGCTGGTTCGCCCGGCAGCCGCTGCCGCCTCGCCAGGGAACGAGCAAGCTGACACCGGGAGACCGGCATGAGCCTCGCCGATCGCCTCGCACAGCGGCAGGCGCCCGCCGCCGTCCGCCGCGACAGCCACGGTGGGCCACGCCGAGCGTCCCGCCGGGCCGACCCGTTCGCCGACGTCAAGCAGAGCGTGCACAGCGCGCTGCTTGAGGCGCTCGGCCCGAAGCTGTACGACGCGCACCTCGGCCAGCGGGAACTGGAGCAGCGGGTGATGCAGACGCTGCAGTCGGTGCTTCAGCGCGACGAGACCCCGATGACGGCGGCCGACGGGTCGCGCGTCGCGCAAGAGGTCGCCGACGAGATCCTCGGTCACGGCCCGCTCGAGCAGTATCTGCGTGACCCCGACGTCTCCGAGATCATGGTCAATGGCCACGACCAGATCTACGTCGAGCGCACAGGCCGCTTGTTTCCTGTCGATGCGGCATTTGCCGACGAGACCCACCTTCGCCGCGTCATCGACAAGATCGTGGCAGGGGTGGGCCGGCGGGTCGACGAGGCAAGCCCCATGGTGGACGCGCGCCTGGCAGACGGCAGCCGGGTGAACGCGGTCGTGGCGCCGGTAGCACTGGACGGCTCGCTTTTGACCATACGGAAGTTCTCCGTCGATCCGCTCACCGTGGATGATCTCGTCGGTTTCGGCACCTTGACAGCTACTGTGGCCGAGCTGCTGAGAGCCTGCGTGCGAGGCCGGCTGAACATCGTCATCGGTGGTGGCACCGGCTCAGGAAAAACGACCACCCTGAACGTGCTGTCCTCCTTCGTCCCGGCCGACGAGCGGATCGTCACCATCGAGGACGCTGCCGAGCTGCAACTGCGCCAGGAGCACGTGCTCCGGTTGGAATCTCGCCCGCCGAGCCTGGAGGGCCGTGGCCAGATCTCGATCCGCGACCTGATGCGCAACGCACTGCGGATGCGCCCGGACCGCATCATCGTCGGTGAGGTCCGCGACGGTGCAACGCTGGACATGCTGCAGGCCATGAATACCGGCCACGACGGGTCCATTACGACCGTGCACTCCAACTCGCCTCGTGACTCCCTGTCCCGCCTGGAGACGATGGTGCTGATGGCCGGCATCGACCTGCCGCAGCGCGCGATCCGAGAGCAGATGGCCTCGGCGATCGACCTGATCATTCACCAGGCCAGGCTGAAGGACGGTACCCGGCGGATCACGCACATCACCGAGGTCGACGGCATGGAGGGCGACATCATCACGCTGCAGGACGTGTTCCAGTTCGACTTCCACGCCGGGGTGGACGAGCACGGCGTGTACCGAGGTGTGCTGCGTGGCACCGGCCTGCGTCCCCGATTCCTCGGCGCCCTGGCCGATCGTGGCATCACGCTGTCACCGGGAATTTTCGGCTTCGAGGAGCCCGAGCGGTGACCGGCGCGGCCACCAAAGTGCTTCGCGGCGCCGGTGCCGTACTTGCGCGGATTGCCGTGCTTGCGGTGGTGGCGGCTTTGCTTGCACTGCCACTTGGCGGTGTCGGTCGTGCCGGCACACCCGCCGCTCCCGCGACGCGTGTGCCCGCCGCGGGAGCGCCGCGGGTGGCGATGATCCTGTTCGACATCAACCAGTCGATGGCGGCAACAGGCATTCCACAGGAGCGGGGTGCGGCGCTCGACTACGCGAGCGCGCTGCCCGCCGACGTGCGCGTCGGGCTCATCACGTTCAGCGGCACCTGGCATCAGGCGCTGCGCCCGACCACCGATCGTGGGCGGCTGGCTGCGGTGCTCCAGGCGACACACGCCGCAGGGAAGTCCTCAACTGGAATTTATCGCGCCGTATCAGGTGCGGAATCCGTCGTTGCCGCTCAGGGCGCGGCAGGGCGGAGCAGGTTGCTTGTGCTCTCCGATGGCAGGTACCTGACGGCTTCCGCACCCGCCCCAACCATCCCAGCCGATGTCGTGATCTGGTACTACCCGGATGGCAACGACGACGCCGCGCCGCTACGGGCACTGGCCTCGGCGAGCGGCGGCCGCGTGACCGGTCCCCTTGGCGCGGCGCCGCTGGCCACCGCCTTTCGTGCCGTGGTGACGACCCCCACGCCGGCCCATTCGACCCCGGCGCCGACTGTTTCGGCCCCAGCGCCGGCCCATTCGGCTCCCGCGTCAGCGCGGACGCATCAGACGGGTCGCGTCACCCCGGCGGCGCGCCACGGTGGTACTGCCTCCCGCGTGCGCTGGTCCGGGTTGCTCATTGCGCTAATCGCAACAGTCTTCACCGCATCGCTCCTGTTGATACTGCTGCTGACCGGCGCGCTGCGCCGCGACGACCGCGGCCAGAAACTTGTCGAGCACCTGGAGCGCTACAGCCTCAAGCAGCCGCTCGTCCAGGCCGGCAGCGGGGAGAGGGTGAGCAGCGCCGCAGAAGCCTGGGTGGCCCGTCTGCTCCAGTCACGCAAGACCGAGCAGCGGCTGGCGGAGCGGCTGGATCTCGCCGGGATTACCAGCAAACCCGCGCAGTGGGTGCTGCTCGGTGGGTTGGCCTGCGTCGCGGTCGCGGCCGTGCTAACCACGCTCACCAGAAATCCTGTCATCGGCATCCTGGCCGGAGCTGTAGTCGGCTGGCTCGGCATGCGGCTGGTGCTCAGCTTCCGGATCGCGCGGCGCCGGGTCGCCTTCGCCGAGCAGTTGCCTGACGTGCTGCAACTCGTCGCCAGTTCACTTAAGTCGGGCTTCTCGCTAGCCCAGGCGCTGGACGCGGTCGTGCGTGAGAAAACCCAGCCCATCGCGGGCGAGTTCTCCCGTGCGCTCGCGGAAACGCGCATCGGTGTCGACCTCGGGGCCGCGCTCGACCAGGTGGCAAGGCGGATGGACGCGACGGACCTGCGCTGGACCGTCATAGCCATCCGGATCCAGCGGGAGGTCGGCGGCAACCTCGCCGAGGTGCTGCGCACCACCGTGGAAACGATGCGCGAGCGCGCGCAGGTCCGGCGGCAGGTGCGTGCGCTCAGCGCAGAGGGTCGGCTGTCTGCCTACATCCTGCTCGGGCTGCCTGTGTTCGTTGGCGGCTGGCTGTTCCTCACCAGGCGGTCCTACCTAAGCCCGCTGTACACCACGCCGGTCGGGCTGGTCATGCTCCTCATCGCCGTGGTGCTTGTTGTGGTTGGCGCGTTCTGGATGAGCAAGCTCGTCAACGTGGAGGCATGAGATGGGAAGTGCCGTCATCCTCGCCGGCGGGCTCGGCGGCGTGGGCCTGGCGATCCTGATTTTGGTGCTGGCCGTGCTGCCGGAGCGCTCCGGCCAAAGGGGAGTCTCTCAGGGGCTTGCCGCGATCGAGCGACGCTATACCAGACGCAGTACCGCAGCCGCCCATAAGGCGCCGGACCCCTTCGCCGCATCGGCGAGGTTGCTGCGGTCGCTGGGCCTGCGGCTGTCCCCATCCGGCGCCGCCCAGACGCTGCAGCGCAGGTTGGACCAAGCGGGCAACCCGCCGCGCTGGACCGCCGACCGCATTCTCGCGGTCAAGGGCCTCGGGCTCCTGGGGCTCGGCATGCTCGGCGGGCTGTACGGGCTGCACCATAGCGTCCTCGTGCTGTTGTTTGCCACCGGACTTGGCGGCGCATGCGGGTTCTTCCTGCCCGACGTGCTGCTGTACAACGCGGGCGTCAAGCGGCAGGAGCGGATCCAGGTGGCAATGCCTGACGCGCTGGACATGCTGACCGTCTGCGTGGAGGCCGGTCTCGGGTTCGACGCTGCGCTCGCTCAAGTCGCGCGCAACCTGCGCGGACCGGTGGCCGCGGAGTTTGCCCGCGCACTGCAGGAGATGCAGATCGGCAAGTCCCGCAGCCAGGCGCTGCGCGCCATGGCCGACCGCACCACGGTCGCTGAGCTGCGGTCGTTCGTCTCCGCGCTGGTCCAGGCGGGTGAACTGGGCATCGCCGTCGCCCAGGTGCTGCGCGAGCAGGCCAAGGAGATGCGGCTGCGGCGCCGTCAGCGGGCCGAGGAACAGGCGCAGAAGATTGCGGTGAAGATCCTCTTCCCGCTGATCCTCTGCCTGTTCCCTGCACTGTTCGTGGTCGTCATGGGGCCCGGTGCGATCACGATGGCTCACGTCCTGTTCCACGGGTAACCCGTCATGCCTACCGTCTCAAGCGGGGCGCGCGTCGACGTCGGCAGGCTGATCATGGTTCCTGCCGCGGCGCTGATGCTAGTGGCCGACGTGCGTGCGCTCATTCATGGCAGCGGCGGCAACGCCGCTGGTGTACTGCGATGGCTCGGCCCGGTGGCAGTTTGCGGTTTCTACGTGCTGATCATCTGGTGCTACCTGCGCCGTGGCCCGGCGGTCGCCACGAGCGACTCTGTTACCGCCCACGCGGCGGCGGTGGTCGCAACGCTGACCCCGTTTGTGTTCCCGCTGCTGCCCGCGTCGCCGCCGGTGGCGGGCCGTCAGCTCGCCGCCGACACGCTCCTGGTGGCCGGCACGGCATGGTCGGTGTGGACGTTGCGGTTTCTCGGCCGCAACCTGTCGGTGCTCGCGCAGGCCCGCGACGTGGTCGACCGCGGGCCGTACCGGTGGGTGCGCCACCCCCTCTATACCGGGGAGATCGTATCCTCGCTCGGACTTGCCTTCACCGTCGGCACCGCCGCCGCCGTCGCCATCTGGCTGGCGCTCCTCGCACTTCAGGTGTACCGCGCGCTGCGCGAGGAGCAGTTGTTGCTGCACACCCTTCCCGGCTATCGGGGCTACCGCGGCCGCACCGCGGCGCTGCTGCCCGGTCTACCGAGGTGGCAGAAACGGTGCGACGCTCACCTTGTGTCGCCTGAAGCCATGGGCGGCGATCCTCGCGCGCGTGTCACTAGTCCCGCCCCATTCCGTCGAAACGCCGCGACAATCGGGCCGGAAACCAGGTCGGCCGCAGCAGTGCGATCAGCGCTGCGCCGAGTCCGATCGTAAGGCCGAAGGCGAGACCGAGAACTGCCGGCAGCGCGGCAATTCCGCCGGACGTGCCCTGAGCAGCCGCCGGCCTGGGCTTGGGCGTTGGCCCGACCGGAATCGGCGGCAGGGTGGGTACCACGTTGATCGGTGCATCGCCTGCGATCTTTCCCGCTGCGCCGCCTGCGCTTACTGCGGGGCTGGTAGTGCCATTGTTTGCCGCTGCACCGTCAGTGCTTACCGCTGCGGTGCCGAGTGGGCCGAGCGGTGCGGTCCCCAGCCGCACGGTTGTCCCGGCCGGCAGCTGGATGACCAGCGACTGCGAGGTTGCCGCGGGTGGGGGAGCGCCTTCGACGATCACTGACCGAGTCTCGGCCGCTGACCTGGGCGGGTTCCCCGAGTCGGTCGCTTGCACGGTAAAGACAGCTTGGCCCGGCTGGGTGGGAACGCCCGAGATGGTCCCGGTTGCCCGGTGCAGGCGCAGGCCCGTGGGGAGTGACCCGCTAGTGATGGACCAGCGGTAACGCGGCAGACCGCCAGAAGCGGCCAAGGTGGCATGGTAGGCAGCCCCCACCGTGGCCTGTGGAAGTGATGTGGTTGCGACTCTCAGCGGCGTGAGCACACTGTCTGCCGACAGGACAGAAGCGGAGGCCGCTGCCGGGCGCACAGGGACGACGCTCACGCTGTATGGACGGCCGCCGGCCAGATAGGCGAAGCGGCCATCCGGTGAGATGGCTACGCCGAACACTGGCGCGGCGGTCGGCAACTCGATGGTGTACGCCACTCGCGGCGGAGTGGCCGTGGTGTCGATCACGTTGACCGCCGGCCCTCCAGCGAAGTTTGTCACATAGGCAAGGCGCCCATCCGGGGTGAAGGCGATGCCGTCTGGGCCCCCGCCCGGGCTGCCGGGGACAGCCACCGTGGCTGTCACGTGTAGCGGCGAGGCTGTGGTGTCGATCACGCTGACCGTGTCAGCGTTGACCGACCCGACGTAGGCGTAGTGCCCATCGGGGGTGATTGCCAGGGCGTACGGGCCAGCGTCCGGACTTCCGGGGATCGCGACCGTCGCCACCACCGCGGGCGGAAAGATGGCGGCGCTGATCACGCTAACGGTGCTGGATGCCCCGTTGACCACGTAGGCGTAGCGGCCGTCCGGTGTGAAGGCCACGGAATCGGGAGCCCCATGAACGCTGACGGTGGCCACGACCTGCGGCGGGGACGCGGTGGTGTCGATCACGCTGATGATCGAGGAGGTGGCGGACGCGACGTAGGCATAATGGCCGGCCGGCGCCATGGCCACCGCGACCGGGTTCCCTGATACAGCGACCGTCGCCACGACATGGGGCGGCGAGGCAGTGGTGTCGATCACGCTGACCGTGTTCAACACGTCGCTCGCGACGTAGGCGTAGCGCCCATCCGGGGTGACCGCGACAGCGGTTGGCTGGTTGCCCACTGCGACGTTCGCAACCATCTGGGGCGGGAACGGGGTAGCGTCGAACACAGTGGCGAGGCCGGAATCCGCGTCTCCGTTGGCCACGTAGGCGTAGTGGCCGTCAGGCGTGAAGGCCACGGCGAACGGCTGATGGCTCAGTCGCAGGATCGCCGACTGTGCCGCTCGCAGGATCGGTGGCTGTCCTGTGCCCTGGGCGTCAGCCGAACCAGCCGCCGCGGTCAACATCCCCGCGACAAGCAAGGGTGGCAGGCCCAGCCGCAGCATAAGAAGCCTCGCCCGCGACCAGCTGCCCACGACATCGCCCATAGCTGCTCCCCGTTGCACGCGCCGTCGAGGGGGGTCATTTTGTAATCAAGGCGATACTGAACGTAACTGAGAGGGTATCAGCATACGGGGTGCGTCGCGTGGCGGCGACCGGGAGGAAGTCATGACGGGTTGGATGCGGCGCCGCAAGCTGGCAAGGCGGCTTGCCATCGTGATGCTGGCGTGCGCCATCATGGCGGTCGCGGGTGCGGGCGGGACACGCGCTGACCGTAGCTCTGGCCCGCCGGCGCGTGCGCCGGAGGTTCCCGGCGGCTACGACACGGTCGTAACCAGTCAGCCGGTCACATCTGCGGGCGGGACAATCGGCCCGATCAGCGTCGATGGGCTACCGGTCACGCTCAACGTGCCCGCGGGGGCCTTCTCGGACCAGCTCCAGGTCACGCTGACCGCGCCGGACCTGGCGCGCATCGGCGACGCGGGTTTCCGTGGCTATGCAGCCGTGGGTGGCGTGGGCGTCCTTGTCCAGAAGAACGGCTCAAAGTATCAGGGTAAGTTCGCCAAGAAGCTAAGCCTCAGCATCGTGTCGCGGTCGATCAACTCATTGAGCGTCGTCGTGATGTGGAACGGCACCGCGTTCGTGACCGAGCCGGGTGCCACGGTCCGCTCGGGCTCGGCGACAGTCCGCTTCGATAGCGACCCGAACTTCGCCGTCCTGGCATCGAAGAAGATTCAAGGGGCAACAGGTGCCGCGACGGGCAAGCCGTTCCTCGGCGATGCAATCCTGGCCGAAACGCTGCTGCTGCTCGGCATCGGCGGGCTTGCCTATGCCCTGCGTTGGCGTGCGGCTAATTGAGCAGCCAAGCTGCGCATGCCGAACCCGCTGACGAGCAGCCTTCCCGCCCCTGTGACGGTCTCGGTCACGGCAAGACGATAGCTTCCCGGCCGGCTGGAATTACTGGTGGTGACGACGGTGGTGAGCGTGGCGCCAAGGAGGCGATCGCCATGAACCCACAGCGTCACATCGACGCGCTCGTGGTAGCCAGTGATCTCGCCCCCCCGCAGACCCGCCGCGGCGGCTAGCGGTACCGACGGGGCAAGTTCTGCCCACCAGGCTTGCCGGCCCTGCTCGGCGCTGCGGATCACGCCCAAAAACGCGGCAAGCGCCGCAGCGGTATCGAGCGGAGCGCTGGCCCGGCGCCACACCGCTGAGGGTGAGCCGGCGAAACCGACGACGCCGAGCGGAACATTGTTTTGATCCAGGGCCAGCCCTTGCGCGGCGAGTGCCCTGGGTACCAGCAGGGTGAGCTGGGCTGGGACTGTACTGCGCTGCGGCACCATGGAGGCCGGCGCGGTGCGGGCAAGCGTCGCGTAGACGAGGTACCTGGCACTGGTGGAGTTGAGCGCATCGAGCGGATAGCACGTGTCCAGGATCATGCTCGGGGTGGCCGTGTTATAGACGGGGTAGCCGACGTGGACGACGCGACGAGCCGTGACACGGTAGGTGTAGGT
>Ga0137380_10004648_pt1 | contig 12141 bp, 10 predicted proteins | sample SagtaG_17_FD_104809 | JGI IMG/M metagenome (GOLD analysis project Ga0137380, IMG submission 104809) | Vadose zone soil microbial communities from Sagehorn Ranch, Mendocino, California, USA - Sage2_L_100_16 metaG | ecosystem: Environmental > Terrestrial > Soil > Vadose zone | place: USA... | reverse complement strand
GACCGTTTATATGCAGTGCCGCTGGCGTCAGTGGTTGAGATCACGCGGACCACGCAGGGAGCGCTGCATCGAGTGGACAATCATGACGTAATGCAGCTGCGTAGTGAAGTCCTTATGCTGCTGCACCTGCACCGTTTGGAAAAAGAGCAGGCGGACACAGACAAAATGTTCGTAGTCGTGATTTCCACCGGCGAGCGCAAGTTCGGACTGGTTGTGGATCAACTGGTAGGCGAAGAAGAGCTGGTCATCAAGGCCATGGACGACCATCTGGTGGCCACAGACCTGGTCAGTGGCGCTTCCATCCTGGGCGATGGCACGGTGGTGCTGATCCTGAATCTTTCAAGTGTAGTTGCAAAGCTCGGCAGGTTGCAGATGGTGGGGGCCACAGCATGAGTCAGAGATTGCGAGTCCTGGTGGTGGACGATTCCGCGCTGATGCGCAAATTGATTCCACAGATCCTCGCGCGGGACAGCGAAATTGAAGTAGTGGGAACGGCGATGGACGGCGCGTTCGGGCTGAAGAAGATCGAAGACCTGCGTCCAGACGTGGTAACGCTGGACCTGGAGATGCCGCGCATGGATGGCCTGGAAACGCTGCGCCAGATTACGCGCCGGTTTCGCGTGCCGGTGATTGTGGTGAGCGCCTTGACCACGGAGGGCGCCAGCGCGACATTCAAGGCGCTGGCCCTGGGCGCGTTTGATTTTGTGGCCAAGCCTCGGGACGCGGCCTCCGCGCACATGGATGAAATTGCCCTGGACCTGATCAACAAAATCAAGGTTGCGGCCAAGAGCAAGCTGCGCAACACGACTGCGCCGGTGGTACTGGACCGTCCCAGGCCGAACAAGATGGCGTTGCGGCCGCGGCGCGAGCCGAGCAAGATCATAGCGATTGGAATTTCCACCGGCGGACCGAATGCGCTGCAGTACCTGTTGCAGCAACTTCCTGGTGACTTCCCCGGAAGTATTGTTGTGGTGCAGCACATGCCTGAGGGGTTCACAGATATGTTTTCCCGCAGGCTGGATGAATCGTGCGCCATCGACGTGAAGGAAGCACAGTCCGGAGACCTGTTGATCGCGGGGCGCGCGCTGATCTGTCCCGGAAACCGGCACATGAAGGTCCGGCGCATGCCGCTGGGAAACACCGTGGTGCTTTCTGACGAAGCGCGCATGAACGGGCATCGGCCTTCGGTTGACATTCTGTTCCGGTCAGTGGCGGGCGAGTTTGGCAGCAGAGCAGTTGGGGTATTGATGACCGGTATGGGCGACGATGGAGCTGAAGGTCTGGGAATGCTGAAAGATGCAGGCGCGCTGACCATCGCGCAAAGCGAAGATTCCTGCACCGTGTTCGGCATGCCCAAAGCCGCGATTGAACGCGGGCACGCAATGCGCGTGGTCCCGCTGGACATGCTAGCCAATACGTTGGCCATACAGTGCAATCCTGAAAGGATTGGTCGAGCAGTAAAAGTTTAGCTGGAGTAGCAAGGAGAAACAGTCATGGAGACATATCCAATGTTGATACGCAAAGACGGCAAGCCGATCCGTTACCTGGTGGTGGACGATTCGGTCTTCGCGCGCAAGAACGTGGCCAAGATGGTTGAGGCCTTTGGCGGCGAGATTGTGGGCGAAGCCGGCGATGGCTGCACGGCCATCACGGAATACGACCGCACCACGCCTGACATGGTGTTGATGGACATCACCATGCCGCAGATGGAAGGCATTGAGGCGGCGGAGCGGATCGTGCGCTCGCATCCCAACGCCCGCATCGTCATGGTGTCGTCCGTGGGATACCAGGAAAACATTGTGGCCGCTCTGCAAAAGGGCGCGCGCCATTTTGTCCAGAAGCCGGTCAAATCGGAGATCCTGTACGAAGTAATCAAGTACGTGATGGGCGATGACGCGGCTGTAGCCACGCCGGCAGCCCAGGGAAACTAAAACCATGAAGATCGAGCTGATTCAACCGTTCATCAACGCGGCGGACGCGGTGCTGGCGGAGACGCTGCAATGTCCCACGCGCATGGGCGACGTGACCATGGACGAGGAAGCGTACCGCCGCAAAGGCGTTGCTTCCCTGGTGACGATCAAGGGCGACATCGAAGGCCGCATCATCTTCGATATCGATACTCCAACCGCGGCCAAAGTGGCAAGTTATCTCACCGGATCGCCGGTGCCGGAAAGCGATGAAGTGGCGCGGGAAACCGTTTGCGAGCTCGCCAACATGGTGATTGGCAGCGCCATTACAACGCTCAACGATCAGGGATTCAAGTTCAAGATTTATCCGCCGGTGATCCATGCCGACGAACTGGGCGAAAAAAGCAGCGAAGACCAGGAGGCCCTGGTCATGTGCTTTGACACCGACAACGGAAACATTTTCATGAACATCGCCATGCGCTACAACCGCAGGCGAAGAATGGATACACGGCCAAGCTGACTCTTTTTCTTCGGCTAACTCCAGCGCGGGCGGCTTTGCAGGCCGCCCTTTTTTTATGCAGCGGCTTGCTTGCAGAATTTTACGGGAAGGTTTTCACCATGAAGGGTGTTTGCACGGGACAGAAAACCGTGGAGCTTACGGGGCATCTGGGATCCTGCTGCGGCGCCAGCTTGACCATCACAACCGAGTCAGTGACAGTTTTGATATCAGAAATGGTCCCTGCCGTGTGCGTCCCTGAGCTGCCCGTAACCGTATCGTGAGAGTTGACGACATAGACGCGCGAAGCATCGCGCGAAGCGTCAATGGAAATTGGCCCGATGCCAACCGTGATGGTCTTCTTTTCCGTGAGGGCAACTGCGTCAATTACGCTTACTAGGTTGCCGGTGCAGCTTGGCGCCTGGGTCACAATGGTTGTATGGTTCACGCCCGCGGGACAATTTCCCAGGGCCGCGTATGCCCGCGTGCCATCAGACAGGGCCGTGACCGAAGTCGGAGTGCCGGAAACCGGAATATCTTTCAGCTTCTCTGGCAGCACCTGGGGAACAGAGCCCAGATCGATTCCATTGGCCTTGATCACGCTGACTGTGCCTTCGCCCGTGTTGCTCACGTAGACACGCTTCAGCTTGGGTTCATAGAAAGCAAAGTTCGGTGATGAAGCCGCCGACGAGCCAACCCTGATGGCATTGCCGCCCACGCAGAACGCGCCGGAGCAAGGAAGGACGATCTCCAGCGAGGTATCGATCACGCTGACGGTGCCATCGCCCTGATTGACCACAAAGACAAACAGGCCGTCCGTGCTCATTACGGCCCAAACGGGTGAAGATCCTACCGTAATGTCTTTGATCACCGTGTTATCAATGGTGGAAATTTCAGTGACGTTATTACTGCCCTGGTTTACGACAAAAATCTTGTTGTTGGCAGCGTTGCCGGCGATCATTACCGGTTTGGAATCGACTACAGGCAGTACAGGCAGTGGAATTGTGGTGGTAACCGCAAGCACGCCGGTGGAGATCACACTCACGTTGTTGCTGTCACGATTAGCGATATAGATGTTGTTAGCGCTGCTGGTGGCTCCGGCAATGGGCGTCTTCACTGCGTCGGGCCCGGTGGTGGCCAGGGTCACAGTACTTACCGTTGACGCCTGCGGATTCAGCGCAATATAAACCGAAACCGTGGGCGGCGTGCTGGCGTCGCCACTATTGATCACAAACGCCTGGTTGGAGGTGGTTCCCAGAAAAACCGGATTGGGTCCCACCGTCACAATGCCCACATTCGTGTCCCCGGAAACGTCGATATGCAGGTCACTGCCATTGGAAGACGGGACCGGGTTGGTGGATAAAGTGATCGCATGCGCCAGCGATCCGGGATCGCCCGTCGGCGGGGGAACAGGGACGATGAATTGCCGAAGCGTATCATTGCAGCCCGCCGCCAGAAGCATAAGAATGCCCAGGCCGGCCAGCAGCCACATTGCCTTAAAACTTGCCTTCATCAAAACTCCACCGGTGCTACCGGTTGAACGCCGAAACTCTGAATTATTGCGAGGATTTATTGTAAACCATTTGTTTATGTCGCTTCGCTCCAAACCGCTATAGAGGATGGCCCGGGATGAGAGTCCACAGCGCCGGAAACGAGCCGCTCGGCGCGCAAGTCGGCCTCGTGGGTGGAACGATGCCTTCCGAATTCGCTTCGCTTCAAACCGCCAGGGAGCTTGGCCTGGGCGAACATTACCGCGCGATTCCGGCGATTTCCGCTCAGGCCGCCCGCTTCGGCGGCTTCTTTCTTCCCGCGACCGACTTCTGCTTCCCTTTCACCGCGACTTCTGACTCGCGCTGGGCGGCTTCCACGCGCTGCGGGCCTTTTTTCTTCCCTTCCATCTGGGCCAGGCTCTGCTTCAGGGCGGCCATCAAGTCAGTGGGGGCGGCGGCAGGCCGTGGCTTGTCGATGGCAACAACTTCTTTGCCCTCCATGTGGGCCTTGATCAGCTTTTTCAGGTTCTCTTCAAACGTGTCGTAATACTTTTCGGGGTGCCATTGGGCGGCCAGGGCTTCTATCAACTGGTGCGCCACTTTCACTTCGCCTTCTTTCAGCGTGGCATGGTCCGTGCCAAAATCGGGAGCTTCGCGGACTTCGTCCTTGTAATACATGGTGTGCAACATCAATCCTTTTTCATAGGGACGCAGAAACGCAGTGTATTCGCGGTTGTGCATCGCCAGCTTTGCGATCCCCACGTAACCACTGGCTTTCATGGCGCGCACCAGCAGCGCGTAAGGCTTTTTGGCTGCTTCGTCCGGAGCCAGATAGTAGGACGATTCAAAGTAAACCGGGTCAATCTCTTCCTGCTTCACAAATTCCAATATCTCCATGGCCTTGGCGGTCTTGGGCTCGATCTTCTTGATCTCTTCCGGCTCCACCACCACGTATTCGCCTTTGCGAAATTCATAGCCCTTCACGATTTCATTGCGCTCGATCACCTTCTGGTCTACAGGACAGTAGAGCTGCTGCTTGACCCGGGCGTTATCGTCGCGATGGAGCATGTGGAAAGAAACGCGCGTGCCGCGAGCGCCGGAAAATAACCGTACGGGCATGGAAATTAGTCCAAAAGTCAGATATCCGGTCCACACAGATGCAGCCATGATTCACCCTCACTTAAGATTCATCTGGGTAAGTTCGTAATTTGATGAAAGGTTTGGGCCATCCTGTTTGTGGCAAGCCCTTTCTCTTGTACGATGCGCACAGGGGCTTTGATGCCGCCAGCCCCATATCTGCCGGGGGGACGCACTGCCAAACCCGCGCTCATTCAGAGTCTCTGACGTGCTGGCGCTCAGCTTCGCCGCGGCGATCCTGGCTGTCTTTGAATGGCTGCACCATGCTGAATTCCCGCCCGCTGGCACGCGCTTTCTGACGGCGCTGGCGATTACCGCCGGCTTCGCACTGCTGGCGTGGTTTGCCGGCGGTGTGAATCTGAGCGGCGCGCTGGCCGGATCGGCCGTATCATTCATTATGACGGTCCGCGACCTGCGCATGTTTCTGGCGTTGCTGGTGGTCTTTGCCGTAACTCTGGTCGCCACGCGCGTGGGCTACGCGCGCAAGCAGCAACTCCGCACCGCCGAGCCTGCCGGAGGACGCACGGCGGCACAAGCTATGGCGAACCTGGGAATCGCCGCGCTGGTGGTTGCTGTGGCAGGCCAAGCATGGCCCGTGCTGGCACTGGCCGCGCTGGCTGAAGCCGCCGGAGATACTTCTTCCAGCGAGATCGGCATGGCCTTCCCCGGCAAGACGCTTATGATCACCACCTTCAAGCCGGTTCTCGCAGGGGCTGACGGAGGAATCAGCCTGTTTGGAACCATTGCCGCTTTGCTCGGCGCGGCCAGCGTGGCCGTCGCTGCCGTGACGACGGGACTTGTGCCTCTTGGTCAGATTACGATCATCATTCTCGCCGGCTTCTTCGGCACCATCGTCGATAGCCTGCTGGGTGCGGTCTTTGAGCGCCGCGGCTGGCTGGATAACGATCTGGTGAACTTGTTCAGCACCGCGGCGGCGGTGGGGATGGCATGGATGATCGGATGAATAGACTTTATTTTGATCAGCGGGCTTGCAGCCCGTTATAGATGGCCGATCGCTGAAGGCTGAAAGTGGTAACACTTTGGCGTGTGTCTTGCATCTGAGTATCAGACGCCCTCATGCTTCGGCCGGAAAAAATGAAAGTCCAGAAACATGCCGTCGCTCTTGCGGCAGCCGGGCTCATCTCGCTGGGCTCGTTTGCGGGTTGCGGCGGTAGCCCGTCAATGCCGGGCCCCACAACTCCGTTCATCACAACGCTGAACCCTGAGTCGGTCCACGCGGGAAGCCCGGACTTTACCCTGACCGTGAATGGAACCGGATTTGCTTCTACTTCCGTGGTGGAAATGAACGCTAATCCGTTGCCAACGACGTTCGTCAGCTCCACACAATTGACAGCCCCCGTGCCTGCTTCTTTCCTGCCAGCTCCGCAATTTCTCCAGGTGAGCGTGGTCAATCAACCGGATGTGAGATCGAATATCTCCCCGTTCCTGGTGTCCACAATCGTCATCAGTTCCATCTCACCCAGCAGCGCGAAAGCGGGCGGTCCTGGCTTTACGCTGACGGTGGGCGGTTCCTTTTTCAATTCATCTTCCGTTGTGGAATTCAACGGCTCAGCGCTGCCCACGACCTTTGTAAACGGAAATACGGTCACTGCCGCGGTACCGGCGTCAGCCATTGCGTCGCCGGGCACAGTCCAGGTGGACGTGGCAAATTCGCCCTCCTTTAGGACCGTCTCCGTTTCCTTCGCGGTAACCCCATAGTCGCAGCGCCACGGGGATGACGCTTCCGGGTAGACTCGACAACGATCTGGTAAACCTGCTCAGTACAACGACGGCAGTGGGAGTGGCGTGGGGGTTGGGGTGAGGCGGATGAGTTGCCCTATTCGTTTCAACCCACGCTTTCCCTCGCACCCGCAAAAAGCGCGGCTTCTCAAGCGAAAGTGTAGGGTACCCGCGGTATATTGAGGGGAGAGAAAAGGGTGGGCACCCGCCTTTAGATCTGCAAACTGAGATGCCTGCAAAGGTCGCAATTTCCAATAAAAACCGAGCCCGGATCAAGAAACTCTACGAGACAGATCTTCTCTTTGCGTCGGAAATCGGGATTGAGCTTGGCCTGACACCCGCGTTAGTGAAGCGAGTCTTGCGTGAGTTGGGAGTCAAAAGTAGAGGAACCTACAAACCGCCCGTCATTGGAACGGAATTCAGCAAAGGACAGTTGAAAGTAACCAGACTTGCGTTGCCTGCTGTGGGGAGCAACGGATGGCTTGAAACAAGGGTTTGGGTGCGTTGCAAGTGCAACGGCCCGAATTCGGCCTTCATTGTTGCCGCTTATAAGCTGCGCTCAGGGAATGTCAAATCATGCGGTTGCCTGTGGTTTGCAAGCCCCAACTATTGCCCACATCCTGATCGCGAGTGGGGTAGGATTTTGAGAATATACGTGAACAACCACACAGACTTTTTCCTTTCGCTTGAGCAGATAAAATGCGTCTGTATGCTGTCATGCTTTTACTGCGGTTGTCCTCCCAGCAATGAACTAATGGGGCGACGGATGAGGGTTTCGACTGGGCAGGTTGTCTTACAGTACTCCGGCATTGACGAGGTAATACACGGAAGGGGGCATGTGATTGGAAATGTCCTACCTGCATGCATCATTTGCAACCGAGCTAAAAGCGACAGCGGCCTTGAGGAATGGTGTCGGTACATACGTATAAAACCCGCTAAGGTTATTAAAAGTGCCCGCAGTCTGGGCCAGAGGCTCAAACAGATCAAAAATGGCTCGCGGTGACAATTTCCGGAAATGGCATGAAGGTATGGACGCCACCCTAACCCAAATGTACAAATCTGGAGAATGTTCGGTTGACGATATTGCCAACGAAATTGGGGTCACCGTCCCGACCGTTTATGCCCACATGCGCCGCCTCGGGCTGCCACTTCTTGGCAAGCGGGGATGCAAGCTTCGCAATTACAAATCTTATGGTCCCCGATACAACGAGATCGTATTCTCCAAGAAACAGATCGCTCTGGTTGCCCGTCACAATGCACAAGGTTGGCATGATTCGAAGATTGCCCGCGCGTTGAAAATTCCAGCAGGCCCTGTAAGGAAGCTCCGCCACAAACTCGGTCTACCGGCTCGCATCCGCAAGCCTATCCCGATTGGCATACGCTATGGAAATCTAGTCGTGCTAAACGCGCTGAGTCCCAAGAACAAAAAGGGGGGCGATGCGTCCAATTGCCTCAGTTCTCGCTCCTTGTGCCGCTGCGACTGCGGTAGAAAAAGAATTGGCTTTAATGAAGATCTTAGATCGGGAAGGACGAAAACGTGTGGCTGCCGTATCGATTTAAGGAATCTCGATTCTGAATGGATTAGGGTTTTTCACGGTTATGTTGGTGGTGCAGCGAGTCGTGGCGTGAAATTCACACTTTCCGTTCAACAGGTCAAACACATTTGTTCATTGCCGTGTTACTACTGCGGCGCTAAAGGAAGCAATGTTGCCATTCCTCCGAAGAGAGGCCACCGAAGCCGGACGCCTCTCAGCTACAACGGAATTGACCAAGTTGTCCCCTGCGGAGGATACCATCCGGGAAATGTGTTGCCTTGCTGCTGTTTCTGCAATCGGCCAAAGGCCAGCCTGCCCTTGGAGAAAATCGTTCCTTGGATTAACCGCGTATTAGGGCGACGTTTGACAACAGATTCGGTCAAAAAGGCTGGCATCGCACTGGGTGAGAAGCTCAAACAAATAGCTGTTCGCAAATGAATTCTTACTCTTATCCCTGTACAACCTGATTGACGGTCTGCTTAAGGAAACGGACGTATGTTTAGATATTTTTTGGGGGCTTCACCCCAATCGTGTCCAGCGGCCCTTATATTTCAGGCGGTCGAAACCTGGCTGCAATTACTCCTGCGACAGTACGGGCTGGTACACTCCTCATACATCTGGCAGCACACGATTGTTGCCTAACCCCAAGGAGGAATATGCGATGAGGTTGACCCGCTGGATTCCGTTGGTTCTGTGCAGCGTCTTGCTGTCAGGATGCGGCAAATCGTCAAAGCTGGCAGGGTTCCTGCCGGACTCATCAGAGGGCTGGGCCGTCGATGGCGGCGCCACTAACCGCGACGTCTCCGGTGTGGGGCACAGTTCCAGCAGGTCTTATGTCCCCGTGGGCAATAATACGGCCACGGGCGTGAAACGTGTGACGGTGCAAATACTGCTGGCCGAAAAAGGCGCTGACCAGAAGAAGGTTACGGAAATGTCGCTGGAGACGAAATTTGAGTTTAAAGAAAGAAAAGAGATTGCCGGTGTGCCGGCCTATGAGTCAGTGCCATTGCCGGATAATGAGCACCATTCCTTAGATCTGCTGCCCAAGCCCGGCACTTACGTTCAGATCGTGGCGTACAGGGGAGGGCCAGGTTGGGAAAATGCCGAGAATCGCCATGCAGCAGTTTCGGCGTTTGCTGGAAAGGTGGACTTGAAGAAGCTGGCAGCACTGGAGTAGGGCGAGGGTCACCGGCGGTTTGCTGTTTCGGAGCTTCCCTCAGAGAAGTGGTTTCAAATCGGCTTCTATGACATCCGTGTATTCGTCCCGGCGGATCGCCCGCTCCTTCAGCATCACGAAGAACACGGGAACGAGAATCAGAACGTGAACGGTCGAGGTAATCATGCCGCCCACAATAGGCGCGGCAATGGGCTTCATCACGTCAGAGCCAATGCCGCTTTCCCAGAGGATTGGAACCAGACTGGCGAGTACGGCTGTGACCGTCATGAGTTTCGGGCGCAGTCGCTGTACAGCGCCTTCAATCGCGGCCGCTTCCACATCCGCTTTTGTAAGCGGAAGGCCAGAGTGGAGCTTGCGCTCAAGCGCCTCGTGCAGGTAAACGACCATCACTACTCCAGTTTCCACGGCAATACCGAACAATGCGATGTAGCCAACCCAAACGGCTACGCTGAAATTGTAGCCAAGGAGCCATTGGAGCAGTAGTCCGCCGGTCATGGCGTAGAGGGTCGGGAAGATAAGGACGAGTGATTCCGTGACCGACTTGAAGATCAAGTAGAGCAAAAGGAAGATCACAAAAAACACGACCGGCAGGATGAGCTTGAGTCGCTCCTTGGCCCTCAGTTCAAACTCATACTCCCCCGACCACTGGTAGGTATAACCAGCCGGTAGCTTCATCTTTTGGCGCAGCAGATCATTCGCGTGGTTCACGAATCCGCCGTAGTCTCGCGTGTTCAGATCAACGTACACGTACCCTGTAAGCGCACCATCTTCATCTCGTATCATTGCGGGACCGCGAGAGAATGAAATCCTCGCTACCTGCTCAAGGGGAACCTGAGCGCCAGCAGGAGTTCCAATCAACACACGGCGAAGCTCATCCGGGTTGTCGCGGAAATCGCGGCCATAACGAACATTGATCGGGTATCTCTCGCGCCCTTCAACATTCTCGGCGATATTGGCTCCACCAATGCCTGACGCAACCGCCCGTTGAACATCTTCTACGGTGAGACCGTACCGGGCGGCTTCCGGGCGGTTTACCTCCACATTGATATAGAAACCCTGCGAGACACGCTCTGCAAATACGCCCCTCACAGTCGGCTGGCCGGAGAGAATCTTTTCGATCTGCGCACCGACCTGCTGGATTCCGTCAATGTTTGGCCCTTGGATTTTCAAACCTACCGGCGTCTTTATTCCCGTTAGCTCCATATCCAGGCGGTTCTCGACCGGCATCGTCCAGGTATTGGATAAACCGGGGAACTGCAGCTTGGAGTCCATTTCGGCGATGAGCTTTTCGTAAGTCATGCCGACACGCCATTTGTTTTTTGGCTTCAACATCACGGTCGTGTCATACATATCGAGTGGAGCATTATCCGTGGCGCTGTCAGATCGCCCGATGACTCCAAAAACACTTTCGACTTCAGGGAAGCTGCGCAGGATTCGATCCTGCTCCTGTAGTAGCTGAGTCGCCTGAGTGATCCCGATACCGGGCAGCGCCGTGGGCATATACAAAGATGAGCCTTCAAACAGCGGCGGCATGAACTGGCTGCCAATCTTCAGCGACAGTGGGAACACAAGCACCAGGAAAAGCAGATTGAACGCCAGCGTAGTCTTGCGGTATCGCAGACACAGCCGCAGGATCGGCAGATACAGGGCTTGGGTGAACCTCGAAACCGGGTTCCGCGATTCAGGGCGCAATCTGCCTTTGATTAGCATGAGCATCAGCATCGGGACCAGCGTGATTGCCAAAAGAGACGAAAAGCCCACTGCGAGCGTCTTGGTCCAGGCCAGCGGACGGAACATCCGGCCTTCCTGGGCTTCCAACAAGAAAACAGGAAGAAACGAGACCACAATGATGAGCAAAGAAAAGAACAGAGCGGGGCCGACCTGTTTGGCAGCGTCTATGAGAATTCTCCTGCGTTCTATTTCAGCGACAGGGCCGGCATCCTGCCGCTCCGAGAGATGGCGATAGCCGTTTTCCACCATCACGATCGCGGCATCCACAAGTACGCCGATGGCAAGCGCCAGGCCACCCAAAGACATGATGTTAGAAGTCACATGCAGGTAGTACATCGGAATGAACGACATTACGACGGCGATTGGCAGCGTGAGAATTGGAATGAAGGCCGACCGGAAATGGAAAAGGAAAACGATGATTACCAGGCTGACGATCACCGCCTCTTCCAGCAAGTCGCGTTGCAAAGTATCAATTGAGGCGTTAATCAGTCCGGACCGGTCATAGCCGGACACAACCTCTACTCCTGGCGGCAGCGAGGCCTTGATCTGTTTCAGCTTCTGCTTCACACCTTCGATTACATTGAGAGCATTCATGCCATCGCGCATGACAACGATCCCGCCCACCGTCTCGCCATCTCCGTTCCATTCGGCAACGCCCTGGCGGATGTCCGGCCCGAAAGCAACTGTACCCAGGTCTTTAATGAGCACTGGCGTACCGTTCTTGGCGACGACCGGAACATTCTCAAGATCACTGAGAGAGCGCAGATAACCCAGGCCTCGAACCATGTATTGCGTCCCGGTGAGTTCGAGCACTCGCCCGCCGACTTCACTCGTGCTCATCTTCACTCTGTCAATCACGGTTGAGAGTGGAACTCCATAGGCCAGCAGCTTGTTGGGATCAAGCCTCACTTGGTACTGCTTAACGAAG
>Ga0137380_10004646_pt1 | contig 12142 bp, 12 predicted proteins | sample SagtaG_17_FD_104809 | JGI IMG/M metagenome (GOLD analysis project Ga0137380, IMG submission 104809) | Vadose zone soil microbial communities from Sagehorn Ranch, Mendocino, California, USA - Sage2_L_100_16 metaG | ecosystem: Environmental > Terrestrial > Soil > Vadose zone | place: USA... | reverse complement strand
CGTACGCGCCGTCCCACGATTTGGCGATCACTCCGTCGAGACCCGCGCCTTCGAACTTTTCGAACCACTCGTTTGCGGTCTTCGGGTCGCGTGTGTAGGGCGTCAGGAATATCGGCTGTTTCACACCCTTGAGCAGCTTCTCCAGGCGCGCGCGGCGCGCGCCAAGCGACAGCTTGCGCAGGTCGGCCTCACCTTCGGCCAGCACGTCAAAGGCGATGAACCACGCCGGGGTGGCCTCGCTGAGCATGCGGACGCGGGATTCCGCCGGATGCACCCGCTGCTGGAGAGCGCCGAAATCGAGCCCGTTGGCGCCGGCCACCACCAGCTCGCCGTCCAGCACCAGCTTTTTCTGCGGCAGCGCCCGAAAGGCGGGCAGGACCTCGGGAAAGTAGCGGGTCATCGGCCGGCCGCCCCGGCTCATCAAGGCGACCTCGTCTCCGTCTCGAAAAACGAGCGTTCGGAAGCCATCCCATTTGGGCTCGTACTCCCACCCGTCGCCCTTGGGAATTCCAGCCTCCGAGATGGCCGACAGCATCGGCTCCATGTCCAGGGCGAGGGGCAGCTTCAAGCGATTTGTCCCCAGGTGTCTATATCTTGTGGATGAATCATCTCCGTGCTACCATATCGTCGGCCGTAGAAGGCCAACCTGATTCGACACCACGCCCCCACCCCAGCCTAGGGAAGCTCGCGCAAGCGGGCTTCCCCCTTTTTCACGCCACTGGTCGGCGCTACGGTTTGAGGCCCTGGAACTGGGCCAGCAGGTCGTCGACCGTGACGTTCCCGTATTCCTGGTTGAGGGCGTCCTTGGCGGTCCTCCACATGCCCCGGGCGCTCACCGGACCCTTCTCGGCGAGATCGCGCAGCCGGAGGGCGCCGTAGGACTTGATGTCGGGCACCTGGCGCAGCTGGTCGGCCATCCACTTAGCCCACTGCTTGACATTGCTGTCGGTCGGGGCGGCCTTCGCGGCAGCTGCCGCCGCCTTCGACTCGATCACGGCGCCGGCCTTCTCGGCCGCTTCCTTGACCCTTTCCGCCTCGGCGTGGGCCTTCGCCACGACGTCCTCGGCGTCAGCCTTCGCCGCCGCCGCGTGTTGTGCGGTCTGTGACTTGAGGGCTGTCAAGCCCTCGCCCGCGATCTGGCTGATCCGGCCCGTGGGAGATTCGCCGGACGCGTCCCCGTTGCCTTCTCCCGTGCGCAGCCTCTCGCCAAACCCTCGGCCGAGCGCTCCGCCGACCAGGCTCGGCACGTCGAGCCCGGTCAGACCCTTGATCGCGGTCGTCGACTCGATCATGGCGCGGGTCGCGTTGCGGACGATCTCGGAGGCACCGTCCGCGCTCATGACGGTAAGAGAGTCGATGTGGCTCATCGGCTCCGCTGCCGCGCGGACGATGTCGGGCAGGGCGGCCAGTACCGTCTGGATGATGGCCGCTTCGTTGAACTGCTTGTAGGCGTCAGCTCGCATCGCGAGCGCCTTCGCCTCGGCCTCGCCTTTGGTCAGGACGATCTGAGCCTCCGCCCCACCTTCCAGTCGCGTCGTCTCCGCATCTGCCTCGGCGGCCGCGATGCGCGCGCGCTTGGCGCCTTCAGCGCGTGCGATCACGGCTTGCGCGTCCGCGGCGGCCGGCTTGACCGTCGTCGACAGCAGCTCCTTTTCCTTGCGCTCGGCCTCGAGCTGCGCCAGCTCGGTCTGCTTGCGCACGACCTCCTGCGTAGCCTCGGCCTGGGCCAGAGGACCCGCCTGGTCGGCGCGCGCCTGGGCGGCCTGCACCTGCGTCCGGGTTTCAGCCTCACGGAGCGAGACGTCCCTCGCCGCGTTGATCTTGATCTGCTGCGCCTGCGCTTCCCGGACGGCGGCCTCCTGGTCCGTCGAGGCCTTGGCCATGCGCGCGTCTCGCGAAACCGTTGCCACGCTCTGCTGTCCGAGGAGCTCGATGTAGTTCGACTCGTCGGAGAAGCTCTGGATCGTGAACGCGTCGATCTGCAGGCCGCTCGTGGCCAGGTCGCCTTTGGCCGCGTCCTGCACCTGCTGCAAAAGCTTCTGGCGGTCGCGGATGAGCTCTTCGATGGTCAGCGTGCCAACGATCGAACGCAGCGATCCCTCGAGCACGTTCTTCACGATCGAGTCGACCTGCTCCGGCTTGGCGTCGAGGAATCGCTCGGCGGCATTGCGCAGTGACTCGACGTCGCGGCCGATCTTGAAGGTCGCGACGCCCTGCACCTGGACCTTGATGCCCTGGCTGGTCACAGCGTCGGTGAGCTGCACGCTGATCTGCCGCGCGGTCAGCTTGAGCTTGCCGACACGGTCGAGCAACGGGCGGACGAACGTCCCGCCACCGACGACCACCTTCACTCCCTTGTCGCCCGGCGAGGCGACGACCTGGCCCCGCTCGTCCCGGACCTTGGCTCCGCGCGAGCCGGCGACGATCAGCGCCTCGTTGGCGCCTGCGACGTGGTAGCGGCTGGCGACGAATGCGATCAGGAGGAGGAGGATCACCACCGCCGTCACCACGAGGAATGGCGTTGACGTTAAGAATTCAGGCATCGGATTGTGCTCCTTCGGTGCTTACGGTTGATGCAGGCGCCACGACGAGGTTGTTGCCGGCGACCGCTACAACCTTCACCACGCGACCCGCTGGGATCTCAGTGTCCGCGGTCGCGGTCATGTTGTGCGACGCGCCGGCGAAGCTGATGAGGACGGTGCCAAAGTGGTTGGCGGGAATGCCGACGGACACGCGGCCGGTCGAGCCGACCATGTCCTCGAGGCTGAACGTGTCGGTCGACTCGGCCCGGCGCAGCGCCGTGAATGCCCCCAACACCACTCCGGCGCCGATCATGCCGGCGACAACCCCAATCAAGGTGGCGATGCCGACACCGACCCCAAAGCCATGGATCCCCAGCAGGCCGCCGACCCCGAACATCGCGACAAAGCCCAGCAGGACAGGGGTTGGCGAAACGCCGCCGAGATCCAGACCGAAGTGGATCGCGTTGAGGAAGCCTCCGAACAGGTCGTCGAAGATCAGCGTCAGCAGGAGGAGTCCGCCTCCCACGAGGAGGCAGCCTCCGAAGACGAGATCAGCCGTTGTCACGCCCTTTCCACCAGCGACTGCATCTTAGGACGACGCCCGAAAGAAGGCTCTAAAGGCAGCCCAGCAGAGCCTCGACCAGGCTTCGGCTCCGCGGGTCGACGCCGCCCGACGGCAGCATCTGGTTCATCACGTAGGCGAAGGCCAGGCCGCGCCCCGGGTGCCCGAATCCGACCGAGCCGCCCATCCCGTAGTGTCCGAAGGAGCCCTCGCCGGCCATCGGCCGGAAGGGGAACGAAAGCTGGAAACCGGTCCCGTACCGGGTTTCGTAACCCAGCACGAGGTCTTCGCCCTCGGACTGGGGCCGCATCGCCTTCTCCAGCGCATCCGTCTCGAGCAGCCGGACGCCATCGACCTCGCCGATGCACGCCGCATACATTTTCGCGAGCGATCGCGCGTTGGTGACGCCGTTGGCGGCCGGGACCTCGGCCGCAAGAAAGGTCGGATCGTTGAAAGCGCTTCCGGGCAGCGGTGGGTTGACAAACGCGCGGTGCAGCAGTGTCGTCGGGTCGAGCAGGCGCGCCGTGAAGACGTCAACCGGGCTGCCAGGAGCCGGCGGCGGCGCGGCGAGGATCGGGGTGACACGCCCGTTCTTGTCCGAAGGCAGGCCGATCCAGAGATCGAGTCCCAGCGGCTTGGAGACGCGCTCCATGACAAAGCGGCCCACGCTGACGCCAGCGACCCTGCGGATCACCTCGCCGGCGAGCCAGCCGTAGGTGCCGACGTGATAACCGTGGGCCGTGTTCGGCTCCCAGAGCGGCCGCTGGACTGCCAGGGCCTCGACCACCGGGTCCCACGCCAGGACGTCTTCGAGCCGGAGCGGCCGGTCGATGGCGGGCAGGCCGGCGCGGTGGCTGAGGAGCCATCGAACCGGCATATCCTGCTTGCCCTCGGCGCCGAACTCGGGCCAGTACTCGGTGACGGGCGCGTCGAAGTCGAGCCTGCCCTCCTGGGAGCATGTGAGCGGCCAGGGCAACGATGCCTTTGGTCGAGGACATCACGATCTGCAGCACCTCAGGCGTGTACGTTCCGCCCCACAGGTCGACGACCCGACGTCCGCCCACGTAGACGCAGCACGCAGCGCCCACGTCGCCCCGCCGCTCGAAGTTCTCGCCGGACGCTTCCTGGACGGGTTCGAAGCCGGCCTCCACGGAGCCGTGGACGCGGGTTTCGATCACGCGACTACCGTACTACTCGCCCACCGCCTTACCGCCAGGCGCCCTGACCCGCCTGCGCACCCGTCGCTCGTCGCGCCGGATCACGCTGACCTGGATCGGCAGCACGCCCATGTTGACCAGCCCCGCCCACAACCCGCCGGCGAGGAGGCCGATCAAGGCGCCGAGCAGACCGACCAGCACGCCGACCGCGGGAATGACCAGGAACCAGCGATCGGAGAGCGATTCGAGCGAATTGATCTGATCGCCGAGGGGCAGCAGCTGCTGGGTCACGCCGAGGCTGTATCCCAGCTGGGCCTGCCAGTCCACGATCGCGCCGGCGAACCAGCTGAGCAGGGCCCCGAGCAATCCACCAACAAACAGGCCGAAAACAAAACCTGTGATCGCGCCGGCGAACATCGCGCTGCGAATCGACAGCCGGACGAGATAGTCGCTCACCATGCGGGCCGCCGCCTGACCCGAGACAAACCGAATATGGCGACGATCAATACGGCCGCTGGAAGGGCAAAGCCGTACGCGATGTAGGGCAGCAGTCTCGAGTGCCGTTCGCTGGCCGTGATCGCAACGGCAACGCCCTGCGATCGGACAGCCGGTGGCGGTGCTGAAGGCGCGACGAGGGCGAACGTGCGGCTCACCGTATCGCCGGCCGGGCGCAGAGAACCATCGGGGCGATAGAGACCGAATCGTTCGACCGTGATTCCGGGACGCTGCGTCCAGTAGTCGTCGAGCGACCACCACAGGGCGGCGCCGACGAATCCATCTTGCTGAGTGTCGAAGTTGGAGGCCAGCTGCGCGTAATAGGCGTTGAACACGCGGACCTGCTGGGCTTCGTCGCTCGCGTCGTCCGCCCAGTGACCGTATTCGACCACCATGACGGGCTTGCGCGGATAGGTCCGGTGCGCCTGCATCAGGGCCGACTGGATCGCCGCGCCGGAGAGCCGGCCGCCGTACAGCACTCCGTAGTACATGGTGTAGGCCGCCACATCGAGGTGGGCGCTGGTCGGATCGGCGGGGTCCGTGGCGCTCGCGGCCTGGCCCGTGAGACGGGTCCCGTCGATTCTCCGGTCGAGTGCGTGGAGCTTATCGAGCGCCGCGACGCGCTCGGAGTCGCCCGTGGATTCATTCGCAAATCCATGGAAGAGGACACTCGGCCGGTTGAAATCGCGGAGGTCCATCTCGGCGAGCATCTGCTGCGGGATCCCGCGATCCATCGCTATCGAGAATGTTTGCGGCGTGAAGTGATAAAGCGGAATCTCCTCCCACACGGCTATACCCAGGCGATCGGTCAGGACCGGAAGCATCTGGTTGGCCGGATGGTGGTCGACGCGCACGAGGTCCGCATGAACGCCCACAGCGCGCCGCAGAATCGACGCGATGTCCGCCGCCGACGTCAGGGGCCCACCGGCAGGCTCGCCCTTCCGCACCGGCAGCTGAGCCTCCTCATGCAGAGCCACGCCATTGAACGCGATGGGATTGCCGTTGAGAAGGATTCGCGGCGCTGTCGAGTCGACCCTCACCTGCCTCAGCCCGAAGCTCGTGTAGAGCTCGTCGACCGGCGCATCGCCGGCGAGCACGGTGACCTGCAGCACGTAAAGCGCGGGCAGGCTCGGGCTCCAGAGGTCGGCAGAGCGAATGGAGAACGGCGCCGCGACCCGAAACACGGAATCGCCGCTGACATTGCCGAGGTCCACGCGATGGTCGAGCAGCGGCCGGACGCCTGGAGGCACCAGGCTGCCGGCGTCGGGGTTCAGGCGGTTGCTTGCATTGACCTGGGTGGGCCATAGCCGCACCTCGACTGCGCCCTTGACGCTGTCGCTGCCGCGGTGCTGAAGCACGATCGACACGTCAGCGCCATCGAGGTGAGGCGTCACGTCCGCGCGCACCGCGCTCATCGAAGGCAGTGCTTCCAGCCAGACATCGCCCACCACGCCGCCGTAGTTCCACCAGTCCGCCAGGCCCCACGGAACGATGTCGTCACGCGTTCCCCACTCCGGGTTGTCGACTCGAACCACGACTGAGTTGTACGCGCCAGGGACCAGCGCCTGCGTTGCATCGAGCGCAAAAGGCGTGTCGCCGCCTTCGTGATAGCCGAGGTAGTGGTCGTTGAGCCAGACGTCGCCAACGTAACGCACGGCGCCGAACTTAAGCGTCGCGTAGCGGCCGGACCAGACCGGCGCGACGTAAAAGTCAGTGCGGTAGTAACCCGACGTGGTGGTCCGGCTCGGCGGCGGGTTGAAGGTGCCGGGGACGTTGATGGTCGCCCAACCCGAGTCGTCGAATATCGGGGCGGCGCGCGACCCCAGCTCGTCTGTGATTCCCTTGAGGCTCGACTTGCGTTCTGTGAGGCTGAGGGTGGTGTTCAGCGGCTGAGCGTCGAATCGCCAGACGCCGTCGAGGTCGGTGCGAAGCCTCGGTTCCCGGTCGAAGGTCGGTACCGGCTGACCGGACTGAAACGCCACGGTACCGCCGGGTTCGTCCTGGAACGACAGGGTTGGCGGAAGGTCGGCGCGGCCTCCGGCCGGAACGAGGCTGCATGCCGATGCGATGAGCGGCAGGGTCAGGCAGGCCGCGAGGAGGACGACCCGCCACGAGTTCGGCATCAAATTGCCTCCAAGGTACGGGGCACATTTGTTCGGCGCCCTCGGCACCTCATAAGGAAGCGCTCGGAGCGGTCGATGTAACCGAGATAGCGCGTTGCCCTCATATGGCAACAAGACGGTGGTCGCGCGACGTAACCGAGAAGAGCAACGCCCTTGACCTGGAGTCGAAGGTCTTCACGAAGGACAGCCCTCGGAGCATCGCGGAGTCCCTAAAGCGCTCGGCCGAGCAAAGCAAACGCCGCAAAAGCGACCCCTACCGCTCAGCGATGTCGATGCTGACGTTCTATATCAATCGGGCGGGAAAGAACCTGCCAAAGCAGCGGCTCGAGAAGTTGGAAGCGGCAAAGGACGAGTTGCGTGCGCTGTTCGGTAAGACGGAGCGCCAGCCCTAACTTCGGCGCGATACGATCGCAGGTGGAGGTGGAGTGAGATGTTTGGCACTGTCGCGAGGTATCGTCTGAAGGCAGGACACGAGAAGCCGTTCATCGACGAGATGGGTGCGTTCGAGGGAGAGCCGCCCGCGGGCTGGCTGTATCACACCGTTTTCCGGAGCACGAAAGATCCCAACGAAATCTGGCTCAGCGTTGTATTCGAGAGCGAAGAGGCGTATCGGAAGAACGCAGACAGCCCTGGTATGGATAAGGAGTACCGGCGCATGCTCGAGCATCTGCAGAGCGAGCCGGAATGGCACGACGGGCACGTCATACACGAAGCGATGAGGCCGGCAAAGAGCTAAGGTCACAGCCTCCACGGTCCCCAACCGGAACCACGCGCCACCAACACTTATCTCAGCTTTCGGCGTGAGGCCCAACTGGGGCCGCTAAATCGCGTTGGTCGGGCGGGCGAGATTTGAACTCGCGGTCTCCTGGTCCCAAACCGAACCGGAGGGCCTACCGAACTTGACGTGAATTCATGTCACATACGCGAATCGCGCGCAAGTCTCTTAACTCGTTTCTCGGCTCAGCCGGAATTCACTCGCGCCCGGCGCTGAGCCTCTGGCACATGCTCGGTCCTGCTCCTTTTGTCCGCGTAGATGCGCGTGCAGCAGTGGCTGCTGGTCACGGCACTGGTTTGGCGCAGGACCTCCTGGACGTGGTCGACGTCGGCGGAATCAAGTCGCCGAGTTTCTTCCCCGCGCTTCGGATTCTCATCCAGAACCGCTCGCAACGGCCATGATCGTTGACGCCGTGAGCGGCGCGGTCAGCACCCCGTGGTGGTCCGCGCCGGCCACTTCGATCAAATCGACAACGTAACCGCGGTCGATCGCGGCGGCCCGGAATTCTCGAGACACCTTGACCGGAACCTGGTCATCCGCTGTCCCATGGATCAACGTAAGCCGCAAGGGCGGCACGCCCGGCGGATAGCGATCGATGAGGGCGAAGGGGTCGGCATCCGCGGCGTGCGCCGCATCGATGCCGAGTTGGACGCTCAAGGGGATGTCATCTGTCTCGGAGGCCTCGTCCAGGGCGCCGGCGATGCTTACGAATCGATCTGGACGCAGCCAACCGGCCGTCTCGTTGCATGTCCCCGCAGCCGGCTTGTATTTCTGTGGAGTCAACGTCAACACGGCACCGGCCCAGCCCCCGAGTGAATGACCCACCAGGGTCACCCGGGATTGATCAGCGCCGTACTCGGGGGCGATCTTTCGCGCGACCCCGATCGCACAGGCTACGTCCTCGACTTCGCGCGGGAAACCGGCGCCATAAGTCGGGCCCTGTCGCCACTCGATCGCCATGACCACGGCGCCCCGTTGGACGAGAACTGGTGCCAGGTCACCGAGGACCAACGACGGCTGTTGAAGCAGCGGCTGCGGTCCACCGGGGACCAGCAGGATCAATGGCCATGGGCCGCCTTCGGCCGGCGCTCTGACGTAAATCACTAGCCGGCAGGAGCCGAAGTCTCCACAGTCGACCAAGTGCGTGTACGCGACCTTGTCCGAGGTCTTTACAACGTGCTGATTGACGTGCTCCGTCGCCGTGGAGCCGCAGGCGCAGAGCAACGCACAGATCGCCAACCCAAATGCGACTGGCGACGACCGCTTAGAGCCGGCTCGCTGCAACGACTAGACACGATAGACATTGCGCTTCACAATGGCGACGCGGCAGCCGATCAGTGCCGCAATGCCAACGCGAGGTAGAGCGTCAGTCAACGATGTTGGTCGGGCGGGCGAGATTTGAACTCGCGGTCTCCTGGTCCCAAACCAGGCGCTTTACCGAGCTAAGCTACCGCCCGCGCGCGTCGATCGAACCAGACAGCTGCTGCAGCGCGCCCGACTCTAGCAGCGCTCGGGCCGCGGCGGCGCGGTGGCTGTACTTGCGCTTCTCCTCCGGCGGCATCTCGCCAAACGTCTTGCCCGTCCCCGGCACGAGAAAGATCGGGTCGTAGCCGAACCCCGCCTCGCCTCGCCACTCCGGCACGACCTCTCCCCTGCACTCGCCCTCGAACGTCCGAGTTTCACCGCCGGGAATCGCCAGCGCGATCACGCAGACGAAGTGTGCCTTCCACGGACGGGGCTCCCCCTGCAGGCGCTGCAACAGCTCCTCCGTGCGCTCCTTCTGGGTCGGTCCCAGGCGCGCCGACATGATTCCGGGAAAGCCGCCCAGCGCCTCGACCTCGAGGCCGGAGTCATCGCCTAGGGCCGCCAACCCGGATCGAGACGATGCCGCCGCGGCTTTCAGCTGCGCGTTTTCCGCGTAGTTCTCCCCCACCTCGTCGACCTCGCTGTCGAAGGCGACCAGCTCGACACCAGCTCCTGCAAGGAGGTCTCGGTATTCGCGAATCTTTCCGGCATTGCCCGACGCGATGACGAGTCGTGGACGATCAGGCAAGCGTGGCGAGCGCCCGCTTCTGGGCGACGATCAGCTCCTTGATGCCTTTGAAGGCCAGGGCCAGCATCGAGTCGAGCTCGGCCCGCGTGTAGGGCGCGCCTTCGGCCGTGGCCTGCAGCTCGACCAGGCGTCCGTCCTCGGTCATGACGGAATTGAGGTCGGTCGACGCGTGGAAGTCTTCGGTGTAGTCGAGGTCGAGCAGGGGCGTTCCGTCGACGATCCCGCAGCTGACCGCGGCCAGGTGCTGGCGCACCGGGATCTCCGTGATCATCCGCGCGTCCTTCATCCGTTTGATCGCCATGTACAGCGCGACGAATGCGCCGGTGATTGATGCCGTGCGCGTGCCGCCGTCGGCCTGCAGCACATCGCAGTCGAGCGTTATCGTCCGTTCGCCGATCTTGCCCATGTCGACCGCAGCTCGCAGCGAGCGGCCGATCAGACGCTGGATCTCATGCGTCCGCCCGCCCAGCCGGCCCTGGATCGCCTCACGCGACCCGCGATCGTGCGTGGCGCGGGGAAGCATCGAGTATTCGGCCGTGATCCAACCCTGGCCGCTGCCACGTCGGTGCATCGGCACGCGGTCCTCCACGCTGGCCGTTATCCACACGCGCGTGCGTCCCATCTCGATCAGGCACGAACCTTCGGCGTGCACGTTGACACCCAGCTCGATCTTCAGAGGTCGAAGCTGGTCGGGCGCCCGCGCGTCGCGGCGCGTGGCTGTGCCGGTCACCGTCCTAGAAGTTTCAGTAATAGCGCCGTGCCCTCAAAGAACACGTAGAGCGGAACGAACATGATCATAGGGGTCAACGGGTCGACACCAGGGGTGAGGAAGTTCGCCAGGAGACCCAGCGCGAGGAACCAGTAGGGCCTGCGCTTGTACAGCCAACGCGAGTTGACGATGCGCAGCATGCCAAGGACGAACAGGACGACCGGCAGCTCGAAGACGAGGCCGAAACCGATGACCATGATCAGCACGAAGCTCACGAGCTCGCTGATATCGGGCAGGTACGTGACGTCCGCCGGCGCGAGCGAGCCCAGGATCTTGATGTACAGAGGCAGCGCGAACATGGCGACGCTCACGCCGATGGCAAAAAAGATAATGGTCGCCAGCACCAGCGGCAGCACGTACCGCCGCTCGTGTGGATGCAGCCCGGGGCTTACGAACCACCAGACCTGCTGGATGATCACGGGCGCGGCCAGCACGATGCCGATGTAGAGCGCGACCTTCAGCTGCAAAAGGACGCCACCGCCCGGCTGCAGGTAGATAGCGTGGCCGATGCCTGCCCTTGTGATGAGAAAGGTGATGACGTGGCCCGCGACGAAGATCGCGGCGATGGTGGCCGCTGACCATGCGATGAGCGAGATGATCAGGGCGCGACGCAGCGCCTCGAGGTGTTCGATCAGGGACATGCGCTGCTCCTCGACCGGAGCGGTGGTGCGAGGGCCGCGCTGCAGGACCCTGTTCAGTAGGGCCACCGCGCTTAGTTGTTGGAGGGTTTAGCCTCGGACGTCGAGCCCTTGGCGGTGCTCTCGGTGGGGGCCGGCGACTCAGGCTTGGCCTGGGCGGCGGATGTCACCTCGTTCGTGATTTCTGTTGTTGCCTTGCGGAACTCCCGCATCGCCTTGCCCACCGCAGCGCCGAGCTCCGGCAACCGGCCGGGCCCGAAGATGATCAGCACGACGACGAGGACGACCACGAGCCACAGCGGGTGAAATGGCATTTGAGGCGATTATAGGCCGGTGTTGTCAAACCGCCGTGAGCGAGGGATCAGGAAACCTTGATCGTGATCGAGGTGATGGTGTCGCTCACCTGCAGCGCCTGCACCTTCTCCATGCCCGAGGTCACGGTGCCAAAGCGGTTGTAGACCGACGTCGGCCCGGAACCCGGCCAGGCCGCCTTCTCGATGAAGAACTGGCTTCCGTTGATCGGGCCACCCGGCACCCGCGCCATCCCCACGGCGCCGACGTCCCAGGGGGTGATCGTGGGCTCGTCGGGCAGCGTGTAACCCGGGCCGCCGCGCCCGTCGCCCCGCGGATCTCCTCCCTGGACGACCCAGTCCTCCGCCTTCCAGAAGACCAGTCCCGTGTAGTAGCCATGGGTGGCCAGCACGACGAAATTGTTCACGGTCACGGGCGCGACCTCTGGATGGAGCTGGATGACGATGTCCCCTTGCGAAGTGGTGATCGTTGCCTGCAGCTTCTGCGCGGTGGTGATGCACATGGGCTGTGGGCCGATGAACTCATGCGGCGCGATCTGCATGGACGTGGCGCAATTGGCCAGAGCCGGCGGCACCTGCGGCTCGATCGCGTGCTTGATCAGCAAACCTGACGCGACAACAGCGGCGATCAAAACGCCCATGACCAGCAACGCGATCCACGCCTGACGACCCCAGGGCGCCGGCGCCTCGAGCTCGTCGGGGACGACGGGTGCCGCGCGTCGGGACGATCTCGGCTG
>Ga0137380_10004642_pt1 | contig 12147 bp, 13 predicted proteins | sample SagtaG_17_FD_104809 | JGI IMG/M metagenome (GOLD analysis project Ga0137380, IMG submission 104809) | Vadose zone soil microbial communities from Sagehorn Ranch, Mendocino, California, USA - Sage2_L_100_16 metaG | ecosystem: Environmental > Terrestrial > Soil > Vadose zone | place: USA... | reverse complement strand
TCGCCCTCGCCTTCCGCCACGCGACGCGCCTACCCATCGGGAGTCGCGACCGGAGCGGCTGCGCACACGGACTTCGGCGCCGTCCAGGTTCGCGTGACGGTCATCCACGGCCGAATCGTTAACGTGGCCGCTCTGCGGCTTCCGCACGGGAATCAGATGGATACTGAGCTGAGCAAACCAGCCGCCCGTGTGCTTGAGCGCCGGGTGATCTCCGCTCAAAGCGCGGATGTCGATGTGGTGTCCGGGGCGACCTATACCAGCGAGGGGTACCTCCGGTCTTTGCAGTCCGCGCTCGACCGACTGTCGTGAAATCGCCAAGAGCCGACATTTGGAGCGACTCGTAGCAAAGGCTGCCGCATGCGCGCCGTCGCCGAGGCCCCCGATGCGATTCATGCATGGAAATTCGTGTGCCCGCCCGCCGTCATGAACACTTCGCCCTCGGTGTCTACCGCGATCGCCTCGTATCCAGGCAAACGCTCCAGCCACGCAACCGCAGGCCTTCCCATCGCCACGGCGGCGGTAGCGAATGCGTCGGCCTCGGTGATGTCAGGTCCAGCCACGGAGACGGTCGACCATGTGAGCGACGGCGATCCGGTAAATGGGTTGCGGATTTCACCACGGCGCTCAGTATTGCCGGAGGTGGCAACGGAGAAATTGTGGCCTGTAATAACGCCGACGAGGCTGCCCGAACCCGCGCCGGTGGACACTCCCACCCTCCACGGCTCATCAACGGCAGGATCGGCCATAACGAGCACGTCTCCGCCCCCGTTGATGGCATGGCGCGCCGACCCGGCGCCCGCCAGCAGCTCCGATGCGCGACGGATCGCCCATCCTTTGACGATGCCGGTCGGGTCGATGCCGGTTCCGTATCTCACTGTGAACCAGCCGGAGGTGCGGCATTCGGCCTCCCTGCACAGTCTCAGCACTTCTCGCACGTCCGAAGAGCAATCGGTGAGCCGAATCCGGCCCGCGTTCAGCCGCGCGACCTGTGAGTCGGGCCGGTGCATGGAGAACAGCCGGTCGATGCGGTCCAGCTGCGCCTCGACCGCGCGCACAGTCGCCTCCGTGACAGATGTGCTGAGGACAAAGCTGAAGACGGTGCCCATGACCTCGTAGCTGTGGCGCCATCGGTCGCGCGTCATACCTGGTGTACACCCGCGCCGACTACGGTGGTTCCGGCAACCGACTCCCCTCCACACAACCCGTCGCGCCTGCCGTCAGCCGACTAGACGTATACCGGTCGCTCGGCGCGCTGCAGGGCATCCGGGCGACCCAGGGTTGCGCGGCCGCGGGATGACCCGAAGATCATTTTTCCGAACGGCCGCGCGACCTGGCACAAGCACGCTGGGACGCACGCGGTGTCGGATGGGGCACAGACACCGAACAGACCGCGAACAGGCAGAAGGCGTGGCGGATGCTATGTGCACCACCTTGCACCGTTAGGCGTCCTTACAGCGTCCCGTGTGCGACAACTAACCGTACGAACCAGGCACGGGAGTCAGTAGCAAAGCGCTTTGGCCGTGGTCTACATGGCGCTTGTCGCAGTCATGGAGGGAAAATGGGCCTTTTCCGGAAGGCGCTCGGTGGCAACAGCCAAGAACGCAGCCACGACGAGTTAGCCCGCTTGGACGAGCGGCCAGCCTGGATGCAAGACGGCGTCAAGGTCGCGCTCTTGGACGGCCGCGAAGATCTTGAGGTGGTTGGCGAGTCGTTTTACCAGGACAACCTGTGGGACCTGGTCGGGGGCCGACGTTCTCCCGAAGAGCACGTGGACGTGGACATCTGTGCCGTGATGGTGGCCGAGGACGATAATCCCTATGACTCTAACGCCGTGGCGCTCTGGATTAACGGAATGAAGGTTGGTCACCTGTCGCGGAATGATGCGCGGCGGTACCGGCCGGGCCTGCTCGCGCTGCAGGAGGCCCGCGGCATGCAGATCGCGCTGCCGGGCGTCATTGTGGGTGGGGGGATGCGAGAAGATGGCCCCGGACGGCTTGGGGTATTCCTCCACCACGACCCAGCCGATTTCGGTCTGCGTCGTACGCTTTTGGCGCCACCGCCCAGGTCGAGGATGCGGACGGGGCTGTCCGACGCCGCCGCAACCGATGACGCCGACGACTCCTACGACTTGAGCTGGATGAGAGAGCTTCCAGCGGACGACATTCGAGCTATCCCGGTGCTTCGGCGGCTGCTCGCTGATGAGAATGACTGCCTGAGCCGCCACTTTATGTACGCGCGGCTGGAAGCCTTGCTCTACCGGTCCCGTGAGGCATTTACCTCCGCGCTCGATGAATATGATCAGGCCTGCCGTCAGCACGACGCCGAGATGGACGGCATTCGGGAAGCCTGCATGGCTAAATGGGGCAAGGTGCCTCTCCTGGAAATCTACCGGCAGATGGCGGTCCGGGAACAGAAGGCTAAGAACTACGAACAGGCACTCTGGTGGGCTGAGCGAGGTATCGCCATCTACGGTGGCGACTGTGCGCGGCCAGAAGCCGTCGAAGATCTACGGCAGCGGGCTGCAGCCTACAGCGCAAAGCTCGCCACGAGACCCCGGCCTGCGCACCGAGCGGATCCGTCCGGACAAACGGTGGGCGGATGACATCCGAGCCGCTGGCATCGCCCGGCGCGGCGTGCCTCACCCTTGCCTGGCAGCACCGGGACCGGCTGCTGAACGCCAGCCTTCTGCCGACCGGCACCTTCGGGGCGTGCGCCAGACCACGGACCACCGGCTGCATGAACAGCGCGAAGTGCCCACGAGGGTTGAGCAGTCGCTCCGGCGCCGGAGGCCTTCGCCGCCTGCAGGCACACCAGGCCGATCGGGCCGGCGCCGACCACGAGCACCCGTGAGCCCGGTCCGACGCGCGCCTTGCGGCACGCCCAGACGCCGACCGACAGCGGCTCGACCAGCGCGGCCGCGTCATCGGACAGGCTGTCCGGTACGGGGTAGGCGAACTCCTCGTGCATCACGACGTGCTCGCAGAACGCGCCGTCGATCGGCAGGGTACCGAAGAACCGCATGCGGGGCAGAGGTCGGCTCGGGTAGCGGCCGACGGATGGTGCCCGGTCGCTCCCGCTGACGCGCGATGCGGTCCGCGAGCTGGTGGCGATCGCCTCAGCGGAGCCGGTGATTGCCGGTGCGACGCGGCGGTGGCAGTCTTTTGGCGAGGAGATCCCATGCGACTGACATTTGATTCCGCGAGCGATCTGGCGCGAGCCCTTCGGCGCGCGGCGGATGCGCACGCTCAGCACGAAGAGCAGACCGGGCACCCGGACCCGGACTGGCCGTACTGGTACGCGCACTACCTCGAGCGAGAGCAGGCCGGACGCGAGCCTGTGCCCACCTTGCCGGACCGCCTTGACGGCGCGACAGTGCCCGTGGCAGTCGTTACCAGCCGCATAGAGGCGGAACTGATCGCCGGCATGTTGCGCAATAACGACGTGAAAGCAGTCGTGTCGGCAGACGATGCCGGAGGACAGTATCCAGCGCTACAGACGCAGGGTGTTCGCGTGCTGGTTGCCCACTCCGATGAAGCCGAGGCCCGTCGGCTCCTAGCGACCGCCGATGACACCCCTTGAGTTCTGCGCGGAATGGCGGTGAAGACAAGGATCGCCCGTCTTCTTCCTGAGGTTCATCCCTGGCGGCCACAACCGGCAACAAAATCGGCGTCAGCCCGACCGTTGCCCCGTTGACCAGCCGCGGACCACGACTCAAGCGGCCGTGCGGCTCGGCCACGGCCAAACACGCCATCGCCCCGGCACCCCGAAGGGACCAGGGGACTCCGGTCACATCCGCGGCCAGCCGCACGCGACAGCAGCCACGCAATGCTCCGCTGCCCAGCTTGCCGCAACTCACTAGTCATCGCGCACTCGCGTGGCGGCGGCGCGGTTCCGCACCACGTTGTGGCAGGAGGCGGGGCACGGTACCGAATGCTAAGTGTCGTCGACGTTCGCCGACCCCATCTGGCGCGAAGATCTGCTGGCCTCGGGTAGCTCCAAATGTGGTCGGCGCACAGCAGTTGGCTGTCGCACCGCGATTGAGCGACGATGACGGATGTGGGAAAGCCGGATCTGGCGGTGGGGCTGATCAGGACTCGGGATGCGAGCGAACGCCCCGCCGAGGAAGGTGCCGGCCTCGTGCCCTCCGTGGCGGAGGTGACCGCAATCGTCGAAAACCGGGGAGATGCCTTCGCCGACGAGACGGCCACCCGCTTCTGGGTCCGGGGTGCCGACGTCGACCGCGAACTCCGCGTCGTGCACACGCCTGGGTTGCTGCCCGGTGACCAGGTCGAGGTCACGGCGCTGTGGGACGTGAGGGTGTGCGAGGGCGAGTACGCGATCATCGTGATCGCGGACGCGTTCGGGCAGATCGACGAGGTGCGCAAGGACAACAACTCGGCGACAGCGCACCTCATCGTCCGAGGCGGCAAGATCCGGCAATTCTAAGCTTGATATTTAACCTGGGTCTTCGGTCAGTTCTTAAGGTCCGGTGCTGATCGTGGGCTGTGTGCCGAGGGCCGTTGTTAGGTCTTCGTGCTGGTCTTGCCGACGCTGCGGATGGGCGCTGGGTGGCGGTTTTCCGCGGCGGACTCGGGCGGGGGTGAGCCGTCCCGGCGGGGCCGGTTTCTCCCAGGGACGGCGCAGGTCTGCGGCGGGCGGGCGGGCGAGGCGCAGCTGGGCGTGGCAGGCGATGACCAGCCAGGTCCACCGGTCGGCGGCGGGATCGCGGACCTTCGGGACGGTCCAGCCGAGTGCCTGCTTGAACAGGCGGAAGGTGTGTTCCAGGTCAAACCGGCGCAGGAACGCCTGCCATAGGCGGTCCACCGCAGCGGGATCAGCGCCGGTGGCCGAGGACACAGCCATACCGGCTTGGGGTCGCGGTCGCCGGGCAGGTGATCGACGGTGAGCTGGATTAAGGTGCTCTCGATGACCGGCAGTTCGCACAGCACCCGGTCGCTGCGGAGCCGACCGCATAGTTCCACCGGCAGGTCAGCGAGCAGCCAGGCCAGCCGCGTCACGTCATACCCGGCGTCGAAGACCACCAGGATGTCTTCGTCACCGGGGCGCCAGCGCCCGGCAGCGGCCAGGCGGCCCACGACCTCGCGGACCTGGGCGGCGGTCACCTCGGTCTCATCATCGGCCGGGCCGAGGCGGACCGCGTCCAGCGGCGCGGTCCAGGAGGTGCGTGCGTCGGCATCACCACAGGTCGCCACCGGTGAGTACGTAGAGGAACGGCACTGGTGGGATTAGACCGAGGATGGCCCACGCCAGCTTCGGGCCACTCGCCATGTCGCAGCGGAAAGCCAAGTCGATCCATATGAGGACGACGGCGAGGGGATGAATGAAACAGACGAGGAGCTCAAGAAGCTTCTTCATTGTTCCGAATCTACCGAGATCTGGGGCGCTGTTCGGTCATGCTCCTTCGGCCTCATGGGGGCGTCACAGCCCACGGTGCAGACTCTCACCGACCTGCAGCACGGTTCCCAGGCCGACCGTGGGGGGCTCTGGCCCGCCTGCCTGGCTCTGGCCCGCCTGCCTGGTTCTGGCCCGCCTGCCGGTGTTACGCTCCGCCCGGAAGCTCGGCACATCGACGTGCTGGGGGGGTGCCCAGCCGGTGACCGGCTCACTGCGGAGCGTAGTTATGAAACTCGTAAGGCTGGTGGCGATTCCCGGAACCCTGTTATTGGCCGGCGCGGCGCTGGCGGCGGCCAACCCCGCGCAGGCGGCTCGCATCGCCAGCGCGGCTAGTGCGAGCCAGCATGCGGCGATCGACTGCGAGTACAGCAGCATGTGCGCGGAAGTGGCCAACTCCGCTGAGGTCTTCGGCCCGGAGTATGTCGGCCACGATGAACCTTCCGGGGTCTTCTACTCCAATGTCCCCGGAGCGGGAAACCACATGACCTACTCGATGCGGTTGCCCGGCGACCCCTCGCCGACCGACCCGAACACGCCTGGCAAGTCCTACCACTTCGAGCTGAACGGCGCCATCTGGCTGGGCATGGCCTTGTGCGACACGCAGTCCTTCCCAGAGCAGGTGTCCACCTGCACCCCGGACAGCGACACCAACATCGTCGACCCGGCGGTCTCGCCCAATCACCCCGGGACCGCGTTCTTGGAGTTGCAGTTCTACCCGCCGGGGTGGGTTCCCTGGCCGACGTGGCAGGTCGCGGTGGGGGCCAGCGGCTGTGACCCAACCAAGTGGTGTGCCGCGATGGCCATCTTCAGCCTCGCCGAGGACCCGGTGGCCGGAACGACGCTGAACGCGACCTGCGCCGAAAAGACCGGCCTTGAGTATGTCAACTACGCGTTCATCACATTGAACGGCCATTCCACCGCCCCTGCGAACCCGGTTGAATCAACCACCGCCACGTTCACGCCAGACCCGAACAAGGACCTGTTCATGAGTTCCGGCGACAACCTGAGGGTGTCGCTGCGTGACACACCGAACGGGCTGCAGGCAGTCATCAACGACATGAGCAGCGGGCAAAAGGGATCCATGACCGCGAGCGCAGCCAACGGGTTCGGCCAAGTCCAATACGACCCGACCGGTACAAGCTGCGTCAACATCCCATACAACTTCCACCCGATGTACTCCACCTCGTCCGAGCAGACTCGGGTCATCTGGGCGGCACACACCTACAACATCGCCTTCTCTGAGGAAATCGGGCACTTCGAGAACTGCAACGGCCCGAACCCCATCCCGGCCACCCCGTTCGGGGTCGACGCCAACGGCAACCCGATTAGCTGCCCAGCCGGCAACACCGAGGGATTCGGCAACAACACCTCGCCAACCGACGGGGATGACAACTTCTGCTTCCCCGGAACCGAGGCGATGCTGGTCAACATCAACGGCTGCACCGATACCAACACCGGCTTCGACAGCCTCAGCTACCAGCCCGTCTGGCCGGACGGCGACACCACACTGCATCCGCAACCGGTGCTGTTCTCCAGCCCGCGGACCGGGTCCGGCGACAGAGCCAACTACTCCCGAATGGCGTTCGAGGCTGACCTGCCAAGAATCGAGTTCAATACCTGTAACCGGACTACCGGCGAAGGCTGCACCCTGATCCCCACTACCGACAAGGGCACGCCGGCCGCTTTCTACCCGTTCTACAGCGCCTTCCAGAACGGCGTGCCAGGTGCCGGTGGTGGCTGCAGGTGGGCGTTCGGCAACGACCTACCCGGTGCGACCACCGACTTCGGCCGCAACGCACAGTATGGGTCGCTGCTGACCACCACCTACCTCGCGTTCGGCGGGGGCGGCACAACAATCCACCGCATCAACAACTTCCGCCAGATCATCTCGAACCCATGCCCTGCGTGAGAGAACCAGAGCTCGTCAGGCTTAGCCGATAATCGGGCCGGGCCAATCGGGGCGCGATAATCGACACCGCCGGGCAATCGGGGCCGGGACCGCAAGGTTCCGGCCCCGATCACGGCCGAGACCGCCCTCAAGCCGAGAACCTACGCGTCGTACGCCGAAGCCTGTATCTCCTCCAAGACCGCCATCCCTGCCCCTCCAGTCAGTAGTAACTTGCAAACTACTACTAACTACTCCGGTGTCAATGCGGCAGCTACCATCTGCGCATGGCCGAACCGGACAACGCCTCGTCGCCGCTGGCCCAGGCGCTGGCCAGGGTCGGCGACCGGTGGACGCTGCAGGTGGTCCAGGCGCTGCTGACCGGGCCGCGCCGGTTCAACGATCTCCTCGAGCTCATCCCCGGCATCGCGGCCAACATCCTGTCCGAGCGCCTCAAACGGCTCGAAAAGGAAACGCTGCTCCTGGCCCGGCCCTACTCCGAGCGGCCGCCCCGGGCCGCCTACGAGCTCACCGCGGAGGGCAAGGAGCTCGCCGGGGCGCTCCGCCTGCTGGCGCACTGGGGCGCCCGACACACCGACCCGGGCCAAGCGCCCCGCCACCCCGCGTGCGGCACCCCGATCGAGGCACGGTGGTACTGCCCGACCTGCGACCGTCTCATCGACAGCGACTGGCGCGACGCCGAGATGCGCTTCGTGTGAACGGCGCGGCCGCGGGCATGTCCGTGTGCTCTGCGCCGCACCTCACAGGGCTGTGGCGCACCCGCGCAGCCGTTATGGACAATGATCCCGAACGGCTGCCGCATGCTGGCACGCTCCTTGACACCGGCGGGGTCGCGCATGTCTTCCGCTGGCCGGTCAGGAGCGCGCTGGTGGGGTATCCATGCTGTGTGAACCGTTCGGTGCTGGCCGGTCCCGACGGCCATCCCTTCCATCCCCTGGTGGTCCCGTTGCCGATCGGGGCGTTCGTATCGTCGTTGATCTTCGACATCCTCACCCGGACCCGGGCGGCCGGCCTGCCATATCTCGTCGACGGCGCGTTCTGGCTGATCGGCGTGGGCTTGATCGGCGCGCTGGTGGCCGCGGTATTCGGACTCCTGGACCTGCGCGCGATCCCGCGACGCACACCCGCGTTCGCCACCGCGCGCACGCACCTGGCGCTCAACGCCGCGGCGGCCGCGCTGTTCGCGGCCGGCTATGCCTGGCGGGCCGGCGATCACGTGGAACTGGACAAGACTAGGTGGGGCCAGCTCGCGCTGAGCGCCGCCGCGGTGGCGTTCCTCATCGCCGCGATGTGGCTGGGCGGCAAGCTCACCTACCACCACGGCATGCGCGTCACGGCGCGAGCCGATCGATGACCAGGCGGAGAAGCGGGCCTCAGTCGTCCGGCTGCGGGAAGTGGTAGCCGGGAACGCCGAGCTGCACCTTGAGCAGGCTGGGCCCGTTCCCGGTGCTCGGGAAGAAGGGGAAGGCACCGTTGGTGATGTAGAGGGTCCGACCCTCCCCGCCGAAGCCGAAGTAGGTCGCCGTCGGGCCGTCCAACCCGTCGGAGGCGGTGAGCAGGACCGTCTCCACGCCCGCGGGCGAGATCCGGCTGACGGTCTCGAACGGATCCGACGTGCAGTAGATGTTGCCTACCACGTCGAACGAGAAGTCGTCGCACCCCACCGAGAGCTGGGCGTACACGCTGGCCTGTCCCGCACTACCGTCGGGCAGGATCGGCACCTTGACGATCAGCGCCGTATCGGAGACCGCCACGTACGCGGCGCCGTGGAAGATGGCGATCCCGTTCGGCCCCGGGAAGGGAGCGCCGGCCGGCACCTTGAACAGGGGGTCGTCCTTCCACACCGCGAGGGGCTGGCCCGTGCCGCCGGCGGGCGCCTGCCAGACCACGTCGTAGAAGGAGTCCGTCACCAAGACCGTCGCCCCGTCGACGACGGTCCCGTTCAACAGGGCGTCTTGGGGCGCCGACGCGACCTTGGTGCTGGCGCCCGTGGCGATTGCCACCTTCCACAGACCCGAGCTACCCGGATCACAGGAGTGCACTCCGACGAACAGGTTCCCCCGGTCGTCCCCGTAGGCGTTCCCGATGATGGCGGGGAACCCGAAGCAGAACGTCCCCGGAGGCGCGCCCAAGGGCAGCGTGGCGATGGTCGACTGGACGCCGCCGGGCGAGACCTTCTGGATCTCTCCGGTGAGGGCCATGGTGACGTACTTGTTGTTGTCACGATCGATCCAGACGCCCTCCGGCGCCTGCGGGGTCGTGTACGTCGCCACCTTGGTGACCGTCAGGCCTTGAGCATGGGCATCGGTCAGGCCCTGAGCACGGGCGTCGGGCGCGGCCGGTGACAGCAGGACGAGCAGCAGCACAACGACGCTGCCGACGCCCCGTGGACCAAAGCGGTGCATGCTGACAACCCTCACACAGCAATTGCGGGCGCAGACGGGCGATCCAGCCAGCCTGACACAACGCCCATCATGGAACGTACGCCGGCACTGCCCGCGGACGCACGATCGTTTGGGTATTTATCAGCGTTGTGACCAAGCGCGCTTTAGGTGTGTGTCATCCTGGGCCGACTTCGGACGCAGTGCCCTTGAGGTGAACCACGACAGGGCCGTCGAAGGGCGGGTCGAGACCGATGGCAGCCTGCCCCTCGACGGTGAGGTCGGCCGATGCCTCGGTCTCGCGGCTGAGCACGCTGTGCCACTGGACCGCGTAGGTCCCGGGTTCGGCGGTGACCGTGAATCGGTGAGCCGCCTGGGCGGGGTCGAGGACGAGGTACTCCCTGCCGGGGTCGGCGAGCGCGTAGCCGGTCGAGCTCAGCTCCGGCGAGGGCTGCATGCGCAGGAGGTCCACGTGCTCAGCGATGCGGCGCGTGTCTCCCATCGCTAGCCGGCAGGGTTCGAACGCCGCATAGGGAAAGGGCCCCGCCGAAGGGTCTGGCGGGTCCATACCTTCGATGAGCCCGAAGTCCATGAGGATCGGATGGTGACCGCGAAGGAAGGACTTCCAGGCCCACAGCGCGTCGCCCTTGCCCGCGGCGTAGTGGTCGGTGTCGCTGATCACGACTTTGGTGCCGTCGCTAATGGGCGGGTCGGACAACCACCGGCCCGCTCCAGGCAAGGGCCGGTCGTCGAAGCCGGGCGAGATCCAGTCTGCCGGCCCGCCGAACAGGGGCTCGTTGACCTTGCTCTGGTCAGGGACCGGGTATTGCATGGTCATTCCGACCGGGTGTGGGCAGTAGCCCATCTGCTGCTCATACTGCTTGACCACGCTGATGATCCAGTACTGCCATTGGGTCGAGTCGCCGATCGCGGTCGGGATCGACGATCCGTCAGGGAACCGGACCGAGCTGGCGGCGTCGCCCGACGATTCGTTGGCGACTTCGTAGAGGACGTTCGGAAGGTCCTGGACGGTATCGACGACCTTGCGAACGTACGCCTCCTGACATGCCTGAACCCGCGGATCGAGCGGGAGTACCTGGTAGTCGACGATCGAGCTGATGCTGATGTCGCTGACGTTGTTGCCGCCGTGGAAAGGGTGGCCTTCGATGTTGTCCGGCGGCGGCGTTAGGTGCAGGCAGAAGCCGTCGAACAGCATTACCGCGACGTAGATTCCTTCGGCGGCGGCGGCCGCTACCCGCTCGCGGAGCCGGTCGAAATAGCCCTCGTCGAACGTGGACAGGTCGAACTTCGGCTTTCCGTCCCGAGCGGCGCCGGGTCCGACCCGGGCCCACGGCTGGGGTGTCATGCAGAGGTGGAACGCGCCACCGGCAGCTTGAGACGTAACGTGTTCCCAACGCCAGAGCCTGATGAAGTTGTGCCCGTGATCTTTCAAGAAGTCGAGATACGCTTGGAAGTCGAAAGGCTCGGGAGTGTCGGCGCATTGCGCGCCTTGGCCCATGCCGTCGTGGAAGTTGTTCCATATGTGCGAGCCTGTGAGGTAGATCGCCTTTTCCTCGGCGGGGTCTGTGCCGGCGACGGTGAAGTAGCGGGGGTTGCTAGGCGAGACCACCAGGGGGCCCGCGCGTCCCGCTTCGACGGCCGGATAGCTCGACGAAGCTGGGTCGAGGTCGCGGTCGAGGTCGAGAGAGTGAGGCCGGCTACCGCGGCTCAGATGACCGGTCATGACGCGAGTCCTCCTTCAGCGTGACGTTGTGCGGCACTCAACGCAGACAGGGCGCTTTGCCGGCGTTGGCGGCTGCGGTCGGGCCGGGCGCATCGCGCCGGCCGTCAGTAGCTCCTGCCGGGCCGCCAGGCCCTGACGCTCGACAAACTCATCTGCGGATCGCCCGCCGCAGCGCCGTACGGAATACCGCGCACCTGAATAACCTTAAGCGCCGCGACGACGGCGGTGATCAGTGATGGAGCCGGGGGTGAGCGTGGCATGACCGCTGGCGCCGATGCCGGGATGGCCCCGGGCGGGCCGCCGCACGCCATCGGCGGGTCGCGGGCGGTCGGGCAGCGGCGGGTGCTGCTGATCATCGGCGCTCTGCTGCTGGGGATGCTGCTGGCAGCGCTCGACCAGACGATCGTCGCTACGGCGTTGCCGACGATCGCCGGCGATCTGCATGGGCTGTCGCCGACGTGGCGCTCACCCCTGCTGGTAGCCAGGCCGCCGACCGCCTGAATGACGCGCGGGAAGCAGGGATCGACCGCCTGATGACGGGATGGGAACCCGATGAGTATCCGGAGCTGCGCCAAGTGCTCGGGCGGATCACCAGGACCCTCGTAGCCACCGACGCCCCGCTGCACCAGGACACGGCCACCGCGGCCCCGGCATCCCCGGCATCCCCGGCATCCCCGGCATCCCCGGCGAGATGATCGGGC
>Ga0137380_10004640_pt1 | contig 12149 bp, 8 predicted proteins | sample SagtaG_17_FD_104809 | JGI IMG/M metagenome (GOLD analysis project Ga0137380, IMG submission 104809) | Vadose zone soil microbial communities from Sagehorn Ranch, Mendocino, California, USA - Sage2_L_100_16 metaG | ecosystem: Environmental > Terrestrial > Soil > Vadose zone | place: USA... | reverse complement strand
TTCCTCTGCGGCTTTTTCCGTGCTGCATAATCAGGCAATTTCAGGAAAAGCAGCCATTCATCTTTATTGCCATAACCCAGGCTGCTGACCTTCCTCTTCGGGTTCCTGCCATGCATTGTCCTTCGACAGTTTGTCCGCCTGGCGAGTCGGTTCTGGTAGACGATAGCCTTTGCCGCAAGCAAGGACATAATGGAGACTGGTCTCCAGGCTGATACGATGGCCCAACGAGACAATGATGGGTTTCACACGTGTACGAGTGCGCACTACTGCCCCAATCGTCTCCCCGTGGTCAATCAGAGGTACCCATGTTCCTGCTTCCTCAGGCAATGAAGCACCAGGATGTCCAGTGAGGATGGATTTACCGCAGCCGATAGTTGGCAATTCGAGCCAGAGTCCAAGGTGAGAGGCGATACCCAGACGACGAGGATGTGCTATGCCCTGCCCATCGACCATCACAAGGTCGGGACGTCGTTTCAGCTGGGCAAATGCTCCCAGGACTGCGGGTGCTTCACGAAATGAGAGCAGGCCGGGAATGTAGGCCATACGCACAGGCTCCTCATAGATATGACGCTCCTGAATCTCTAATTCTGGATAAGAGAGCAGCACCACTGCAGCGCGTGCCATTTCATTCTCTTCATTGATCGCCATATCGACTCCCGCGATATATCGCACCTCTCCAAGGCGATCTTCGCGAATGATACGCCTGGCCAGCTCACGTTGCAGCGCTATTGCCTCATCTGGTTTGAGATTCCATGGATGAAGTGGTGCATTTGGCATACTAACGTACCTCCGCTATAAAGATCATGCGTGGGCTTTCATGCTCATAGGGACTCATAGTGTAGTCTCCATAGACATCTTTGACGACAAAGCCCGCCTGTTCAAGCAACAGTTCCATTTCACTACGCTCGAACAAGTAGAGCTGAGTATTGACAATCGTACGCTGGACTGGCCCTCCCTGTTGATGCCGATCGTAGAAATGGGTCAGGTCCAGCAAGTGCACCGTCGTAGAGGATGCCGGACTGACGAAGTGGGTCAGGATACTTCCATCATCACATCGCCACGTTCCCTGGTGCAGCATTTGACTGCCCAGGTTTTCCATGTAGCGGGCATCAGCGTTGCTAATGTCTACAATGAACGTAGAGCCAGCAGTTAAATGTGCACGCACAGCAGCGAGCGCTTGCTGCTGCTTCTTGCGTGAATAAAGGTGCCCGAAGGAGCCGAGCGCAATGAAAGCCAGGTGAAACTTTTGCCCCAGATTCAGGGTACACAGGTCTTGCTGCACGAGTTTGCAATGGGAGGCAAGTCCTGCCTGCTGCAAGTGCTGCCGGGCAAGCTCCAGCATAGCGGCGGAACTATCGATACCAACCAGCTCGTAGCCCTCATGCGCCAGGGGCACAAGCAGACGACCACTGCCACAGGCCAGTTCAAGTATGGGGCCGACGCATGATTCTGCGAAGTTCCGGTACATATCCAGGTCCTCATCGAATTGTGCGTGCTCAATATCATAGAAGGGCGCAATCAGATCGTAGTCATTCATTAGCCCGAACCATCAACCCTGATCCATACTTATCCAGATTGACAAACTCCTCCGGCCAGACCGTATGGGCCAATTATGCATATTGATAAAATATCGCGGCCAAACCGTAGGCGCCGATTTATCGGCCAGTGCGTACCCGATTCTTTTGTCAACATCCCTAATTGACCCCTTCAGTTTCTTCATGTATACCCTTCCTTGTCCAGAAGGCAGTAGGAGGTCACAGCCTGGTTTCTTTTACGATCCGATGATAGACTACGCAGCTAAATGTTCGAAAAACTGGTAATTTTCCAATCGCTACCCTCTTGCTTCAGCTGCAGAGTGACCTCATAGGTCCCACTACCACGAGTGACTGAGACAACCACAGTTGCATCACTGCCGTTCACATTGAAGCTCTTAATGGTAAATGAAGTGACAGGGCCCTTTTCCTGGTCAATTCCTTGTGCTGACTGTGTGTACAACTGCTGCGTAGCAGGTACAGGTACCGACCCGCTTCCAATGGCGAGCTTGATATTTGGATCCAGATACGAGTATGCTTTGCCATAGTCCTGATCCTTGATGGCCTGGTAGTATTGCGTCGATGTCGTAACCGGTGCCACTACTTGCCCGAAGAGATTAACGCCCACCACGCTAAGGATCACACAGCCAGCACACCCGAGTACAAGAATACCACCTACAATACCAAGTGTAATCCAGAGCCAGCGGAGCGACCTCTTAGGTTGCTGTTGCGGCTGCACATAGCCTGGAACGGGTGGAACACCACCATACTGTGGTGGATATTGTGTTGGGGGTGGTTGACCATATGGCTGCTGGCCCCACTGTGGCGGTTGTCCATAGGGGGGCTGCTGTGGCTGGTTAGGATCATAACTCATAAGACTTCCTCCTAAAAAACGTATATGACGTGCCAATGAATAGGCACTCTACAAACTAGTGCGCCATGCCTCACCAGTATATCGTGGTGCAGAATGGATTACAAGGCTCAGATGTTGTCAAAGCTGGTAATTTTCCAATCACTGCCCTCTTGCTTTAACGTCAAATGCACATCATAGGATTGCCCATTGCGTGTGACCTTCACAGTAACCATTGCTGTGCCACCAGTAACTTTACTCCCTGTAATGGTAAAGCTGCTAACCTTGCCTTTTGTTTGGTCAAGTGTCTGAGCCAGCAGTGTGAACCCTTGCTGGGTAGCCGGTTGCCCCTGAACAGTGACAACACTTGTGTCCAGATAACTGTAGGCTTTTGTATAATCCTGCTGCTGAATGGCGCTATAATAATTCCCGGCAACCGCCCTTGCCTCGGTCGCACCCGCCGCTGCCTGTGTCTTCGTAGGCACAACTATCGTCCCGGCTGTTGGCGTCGCTGAGGTTTTGGGCGTAGAAGAGCGTAGCAAACTGACTCCCGCGAGAATAGCTATAACAAGTACAATCACAACAACAGCAGCGATGGCAATCCAGAGCAAACGCGAGGTTCGTCCGGCTGATCGTTGCGGCGGTCGTTGTCCCACCGGAGGCGGACCGAACTGCTGGGGGGCCTGTTGGTATGTCTGCTGCGTTGCCTGGTATGGCTGCTGTTGAAATTGTTGCCCCATGGGTGGCGGACCAAACTGCTGCTGCGGCTGCTGACCCATTGGAGGGGGTCCGAACTGCTGCGGCGGCTGCTGCCCAACCTGGAATTGTTGTGGCGGTTGCTGCTGACCCATTGGAGGGGGACCAAACTGCTGCGGCGGCTGCTGCCAGGCTGGAGGCAGTCGGGATGGGGGCTGTGGGGATGGAGGCTGTTGGGGTGGAACGAACTGTTCTGTCTGGTCATTCCATGGGCCTTGTGTCTGATTTGGATCGTTACTCATGCGTAAATATCTCCTGTACTGTATTCTTTAGTATCTGGTGCAGTTTGCTTCACTCAGTATAGCGTCGGAGGGGATGAATGGCAAGAGAGAAAACAGCTTCGGGTGTCCCCCATCTTTTGATACTGTTGGCGAAGTGTGGCCCACACCCATCCAGGTGCGCGATAAATCGGGCCCCTACGCACCCGGCATCGCTTCGCTCGCCGTCCCTAGATACTTCGCCAACAGTATCTCTTTTTGCGTGAAGAACCTGGCACCCACAAGGGGTACCACTACTATGCCACGACGTGGCAAGCCCGTCCATAGTAGTGGCACCCCTTGTGGGTGCCAGGCGGGGTGCAACCATCTGAGGCTCACCCAACAGTCCCTCCTTGGAGCGTCACTTTCCACCTCTGCAGATGCTATAATACAGGCTGTGACCTTTAAAGGCGAACAACAAAATCTGCGATCACCTGTTAGGCTCCGTAGGGGCGGGAGTGGGGCGGGGTGGGGGCCCTTGTGGCCGCCCGTCTTCATCGGAAGGCAGTGTACGTCATGGCTGCGCCCTTTCATAAGCCAGTTGTCTGTCCGGTCCTCATTGAGCGTGTCAGTGACCTCGCAACTCTTCATGCGCTGATTGCTCAGGCAAAGAGTGGCAGAGGGCAGGTCGTCTTGCTGTCTGGCGAAGCCGGAATCGGCAAATCACGGCTGGTAGCAGAAGCCAGAGCATATGTTGCCGCGCAGCAGTTTCTGCTGTTCCAGGGAAACTGCTTCTCGGCCGATATCGCCTATCCGTACGCTCCCCTGCTTGATCTCGTACGCTCCTCGGCTGCCAACCAATTCTCCGCAGCAGGAGCCTCCGAACTGGCCCCTTTTGCGCGTGAATTGCACCAGTTATTGCCCGATCTCGTCCCCTTGCCACCCGATGGAGAGGGCCAATTCATTGGCCCGTCGCCGCCAGTCTCATCGGATCCCGAACAGGAGAAACGCCGCCTCTTTACTGCTCTGACCCAATTCTTTACGGGTCAAGCCACGAAACAACCGGTGTTGCTCATTATCGAAGATATTCACTGGAGCGACGATACCAGTCTGGAATTCCTCTATGCCCTGGCGCGGCGCTGCCCTGCTCATCCCCTCCTCATTCTGCTGACCTATCGCAGCGACGAGGTGCGCCCGGGCCTGAGGCATTTCCTCGCGCAACTTGACCGGGAACGACTCGCCCAAGAGCGTTTGCTCACTCGCCTCACGCGAGAGGGAGTCGAGGTGATGCTGCGAGCCATCTTCGCGCTCCCCCAGACAGCACGCCTCGAGCTGCTTGAGCCTATCTATACGCTCACGGAGGGGAATCCCTTTTTCGTCGAGGAAATTCTTACCTCACTCATTGCGTCTGGGGAGATTTCCTACGCGAACGGTCGCTGGGAGCGCAAGCCACTGGGCGAGTTGTCCATCCCGCGCAGCGTTCAGGATGCCGTGCAGCAGCGCACGGATCGACTCAGTGAGCCCGCCAGGCAGATCTTGACCCTGGCGGCCGTAGCCGGACGCCGCTTCGACTTTGCCCTCCTGCAAGAGCTCACCCATCATGACGAACAGCACCTTCTCCAACTCATCAAGGAGTTGATTGCCGCCCAGCTGGTCGTTGAGGAGTCGGCCGAGCAGTTCGCTTTCCGCCATGCGCTGACGCGCCAGGCCGTCTATGCCGACCTCCTGGTCCGTGAACGCAAGGCACTCCACCGCAGGATTGCCGACACGATGGAGCAACTCTACAGTGCTATGCTTGATATGCATTTAGCTGATCTCGCCTACCATTTATATGAAGCAGGGGCCTGGGAGAAAGCTCTGGGGTATGCGCAACATGCTGGTGAGCAGGCCCAGGCCATGTATGCGCCGCGTGCCGCCATTGAGCAGTTTACACGTGCCCTGGATGCCGCACGGCACGGATCGATTTCGCCCCCGGCCTCACTCTATCGCATGCGCGGAAAGGCCCACGAAACCTTGGGAGACTTTGAGCAGGCGCGTCTGGATTATGAGACCACTCTGCAGATGGCCCGCTCCGCTGGAAATCGCCAGGATGAATGGCAGGCCTTGATGGACCTGGGCTATCTGTGGGCGCAGCGCGATTACGCCCAGGCAGGAACCTATTTTCAGCAGGCACTTGAACTGGCACGTGGCATGGACGATCCGATTACCCTTGCTCACACCCTCAACCGCCTGGGCAACTGGCATGTGAATATCGAACAGCCCCGCGAAGCGCTGCACTACCATCAGGAGGCCCTCACCCTGTTTCAGCAGGTGCACGATTCACAGGGGATCGCCCAAACCTATGACCTGCTGGGCATGACAGCTACTCTTGGGGGTGATCTGCTGCAAGCGTCTGCCTATTACCAGCAAGCCATCGCCCTCTTCCGCGAACTCGACGACCGTCAAGGGTTAGCCTCTAGCCTGCCGACGTTGATGGTTCTAGGCGAAGGTGGGGGGTATGAATCCGAGACGATGGTATCTGCCACGACCAGTTTCGCTGAGTCCCTGCACTTTGGCGAACTGGCACTCCAGACCGCACGCGAGATTGGCCAGCGTCCTGCCGAAGCCTACGCACTCTTTATGCTGCCACACTACCTGGGTCCACACGGTGAATACGCGCGGGCATTAGAGGCGGCGCAAGCCAGTCTTGCTCTGGCTGAGCAGATCGAGCATCACGAGTGGCTCACCGGCGCGCACTGGGTATCAGGCGCGCTCTATCTCGACCTCCTCGCGCTCCCTGAGGCGCTCGCCTCGCTCGAGCAGGCACTGGTACTGGCCCACGAAGTCGGCTCGTGGAACTGGATTCGCATCGTCTCAGGTTTTCTTGCTCCCGTGTATCTTCTTCAACAAGACCAGACGTCAGCCGACGCGATCCTCACTGCCGCGCTTGAACCTGATGCCCCTATGCAAACCATCGGGCAGCGGCTCGTGTGGGCTGCACGCGCCGAACTGGCCCTGGCTCGCAGTGACCCCGGCCTGGCGCTGGACATCACCGAGCGGCTCATCGCCTCTGCCGCCAACCTGTCTGACGAGGATGTCATCCCCCGCCTGTGGAAACTGCGCGCTGAGGCCCTGGCGGCGCTTGGTCGAGTAGCGGAAGCCGAAGCGCAGCTACGAGCCGCGCAAGAAGCTGCTCGTGCACAAGGGCTGCGACCATTGCTGTGGCGTATTAGCATTACCCTTGGTAGGTTCTATCAAAACTGGAGGCGCCTGGAAGAGGCCGAACAGGCATTCTCCAGCGCACGAACGATCATCGAGGAACTTGCTGCCAACCTGCCAGACGAAGATCTACGTCAGGGTTTCCTCTTCCAGGCAACGGCCATGCTTCCCCACAAGCGTGCCCACACATCAGGCCGCATCGCCAAGCAGGCTTACGGCGGGCTGACGACACGCGAGCGTGAGGTGGCAGCTCTGATTTCCCAGGGAAAAATCAACCGCGAGATCGCCGAGGAACTCGTCGTCAGCGAACGGACCGTCGAATCCCATGTGAGCAACATCATGTTCAAGCTCGGCGTTCAGTCGCGCAGACAAATCAGAGACTGGGCGGTTGAAAAAGGATTGGTAGCTCCTCCACATTAGGCACCAATCCATCCAGCCAACGCCGCTAGGTCCCGGGCGCGATAATACACATCGACAAACTCCCACGGTCCGACCGTAGGGGTCGATTTATCGCAGCCCACCGCCGATTATGAAATTTACCAACCAACATCGGTAAAGTGTTGTCACCCTGAGCGAAGCGAAGGGTCTCTCTCGATGGGCAGAGAGATGCTTCGCGAGGCGAGGCATGACAGTACCGACCTGGAATGTTAAAATTCATTATCGGCCAGTCGTTGTCCGATTCTTTTATCAAATTCCATAAATCAGGCCCCTACGGAAGGCCGGATGCAAGGAGAATGTTGCGACCTCGCGCTCTCATGCCGTCAACCCTCCACAGGCTTATCTGGCAGGGGCGAACGTGGCAGCATGGTCGTGGCCTGCTGCAGGAACTGCTCTCGTAAGCGTTCGTCTGGGACGTTGCCAGCAAGTTCTTCGATGATCGTTCGTGCGAGGGCCGTGGCCTGCCCAGCCTCGACCTCTCGTGCCTGGGTCTGATAGAGTTTGCCCAGGGCCACGTAAATGCGCCACAACAATGGTCGCAGCCCTTGTGCCTGCGCAGCCTCCTGAGCGGCTCGCAGCATCGCTTCGGCTTCTGCTTCCCGCTGGAGTGCGGCCAATGCCTCAGCGCGCAGTTTCCACAGGCGGGGGATGACATCCTCGTCAGACAGGTTCGCAGCAGAGGCGATGAGCCGCTCGGTGATGTCCAGTGCGTCGTAGGAGCCCGATTTATCGCGCCCGTGGTCATTGCGAGCCAGGGCCAGCTCGGCGCGTGCAACCCACACGAGTCGCTGCCCGACGGTTTGCATGGCAGCATCAGGTTCAAGCGCGGCCGTGAGGATCGATTCGGCTGACGTCTGGTCGTGTTGCAGCAGATATGCACGGGCCAGAAATCCTGAAACGATGCGAATCCAGTGCGGCGAACCGATCTCCTGTGCCAGTGCCAGCGCCTGTTCGAGATGGTGCTGCGCCTCTGGCAGCGCGAGCAGATCCAGGTAGAGCGCCCCTGCTTCCCAGTACCCATAGGTCATCCACTGGCGATGCTCGATCTGCTCGGCCAGAGCCAGACTCGCTTGCACCACTTCCCACGTTCGTGCATACTCCCCCAGCGGACCCAGGTAGTGTCCCATGCCAAGGAGTGCGAAGACTTCGGCAGAGCGCTGACCAATCTCACGAGCGATCTGGAGGGCTCGTTCGCCAAAGCGCAGAGAGTCGGCGAAACTGAGCGAGGCCGCCACCATCGTTTCCGCTTGATACCCCCCTGCCACACTGCCCAACATCGTCAGGCTCGAGGCCAATCCCTGGCGGTCGTCCAGCTGCTGGAAGAGCGCGACGGCTTGTTGATAATAGGTCGTCCCTTGAACCACATCCCCACCCATAAAACTCGCCATGCCCAGCAGATCATAGGTTTCGGCAAGGCCATGTTGATCCTGCGCCTGCTGAAACAGGGTAAGTGCCTCCTGATGCGAGCGCAGGCTCTCCAGAGGTTGCTCGATATTCACGTGCCAGTTGCCCAGGCGGTTGAGGCTGTGTGCCAGGGTGAGCGGATTGTCCATGCCACGTGCCAGCGCCAGTGCCTGCTGACAATAGGCACCCGTCTGGGTGTAATCGCGCTCTGCCCACAGAAAACCCAGGTCCATCAGGGCCTGCCATTCATCCTGGCGAGTCGTAGGGGCCCTCAGCGTAGCTTGCGGAGCGCGTTTCAATTCTTTCGCGCCCAGGCGGGCCATCTGCAGGGTGGTCTCATAATCCAGGCGGGCCCGCTCGAAGTCCCCCAGCGTTCCGTAGGCCTGTCCACGCAGGCGATAGACCGGGGCCGGAGGCGGAATCGACCCCCTCTGTGCGGCATCCAGGGCGCGTGTAAATTGCTCAATGGCGGCCTGCGGAGCGTACAGGCGATAGGCCTGTTCCCCGGCACGTTGTCCATACACCATTGCTTTCTCCCATGCGCCTGCCTCATAGAAGTGATAGGCCAGGTCTGCCAGGTGGGCATCCGGGGATGATCCAGGGAGCCGCTCCATCGTCTCGGCCACGCGGCGGTGCAGCAGACGACGCCTGGCTCTGCTCAGCGCAGCATACGCTCCCTCGCGCAGTTTGTCGTGACTGAAGTCATAGCCATCGATCCCCTGTTCGCGGATGATGCGCCGCTGCCATAGCTCGTCCAATACTTGCACCAGTTCGTCCTCGTCGATCCCGCTGACCTGTTTAAGCATCTCGAAGCTGAATGCTCGACCTATGACGGCCGCCACGTTGACTAATTCTCGGGCGGAAGGCGAGAGTTGCTCCAGGCGCGCAGCAATGACGCTCTGAATGGTCGTCGACGACAGTGCGCGAGGGGAAGCGGCCGCAGGCTCGCCTGGTGGCTGTTCCAGTCCCTGGGGTTCCGCCATATCCATCCGCATGGTTTCCACCACAAAGAGCGGATTGCCTTCGGTTTCTTGGTACAGGTGGGCTGCCAGGGCGGGACTGAGGATCCGTCCAGTGACATATCCTGCCAGGGCTGCCGTCTCCGCAGCATCCAGCGGTCCGAGGGGAATCTCACTCACTAGCCCTTCTCGGCGTAAACTCCCCAGCAACGACTCCAGCGGCTGATTGGTTGATCGCTCCGCCAGGCGCAGCGTTCCCACGATGAGCAAGCATGCATGTGGATCAAAGCGCAGCAGATAGTGAACCCACGCCAGGGTCTCCCGGTCGCACCACTGCACGTCGTCGAGCAGCAGCAGCAGCGGGCCATGGATGCCCAGCAGAGCTCGTGCCAGCGCTTCGAATAAGCGCTGACGTTGCCAATCTTCTTGCAGTGGACTTGGAGGAGGCAGTCCCGGCCGTTCCAGCAGCAAAGCCGGCAGGAGTCGTGCCACTTCGGTGAGCCAGACGGCATCGAGGGCCGCCAGTGCTGGACGAAGGGCCTCTGCCCGCAGCCAGCTCATGACCGGTGCGTAGGCCAGTTCTCCCTCCACGGCATAGCAGCGTGCGACGGCGGTGGCGCTTCCCTGCCATCCGACCTGGGTGAGCAACGCTTCGGCCAGGCGGGTTTTGCCGATGCCCGCCTCCCCTGAGAGCACCAGCAGGTGGGGTCGCCCGGCACTGGCCCCCTGCCAGGCAGCCATGAGCCGTGTCCACTCGGACCCGCGTCCCACCAGCAGCGTGGAGGAGGTCGGCTCTGGCTGCACCTGCTCGGCCTGCGCGTAGGGCTGTATAATCTCCTGCGATCCCTGGCCCGCGGCTGAAGGCACTAAGGTGGGCAAGAGGGCCGCCTCAGAGGAAGATGGCTCCTGCACTCCGGCCGCCGGAAGCGTCGGGAAAGGGCCGGGGGGTTCGGCCCTGGATGCCGGGGTGGACAGAAGCGTGGAAGGGGGAGATGTGGTTCCCTGAGCGGCATGCAGCAAGGCGAGAGCAAAGCCCTGGACGGAGGCGAAGCGCTGCTTGGGCTCTTTGGCGAGCGCTCGCAACACCACTTCCTCAATGGCGGGCGAGAGGGTTGAACGCGCTCACGCAAGGGTGGCGGAGGAGTTACCAGATGTTGGCTCACGATCTCCATCAGCGACCCCTGAAAGGGGAGGTCTCCGGTGAGCCATTCGTAGACCACAATGCCCAGCGCATACTGATCGCTGGCTGGGCGGGGCTTGCCCTTAATCTGTTCCGGAGCCATATAGAACGCCGTTCCCGCCGCCGGCTGGATGCTTTGCGAGAGGGTATGCCGGGAGAACAGGCCCAGGCCAAAGTCACTGAGCAGGAGGTCAAAACGCTCGCCCAGGAGCAGGTTCTCCGGCTTGATATCACGGTGGATGAGTCGCTGGTCATGGGCATATTGCAAGGCAGCGGCGACTTGCTGGACATAGTGGACAATCGTCTCCAGTGGCAGACGCGTCCCCTGAGCATGACGGTGGCGCAGCGTCCCATGAGGGGCATACTCGAGCACCAGAAAAGGCGTGCCGTCCTGCACGGCGAAATCCAGCACGCGCACGATGTGCGGATGGGAGAGACATGCCAGGGTCTGTGCTTCCTGCACAAAGCTGGCCTCATCCTGTTCGCTGAGCTGGGTGTGAAGGACTTTGAGGGCCGCACGGCTTTTAAGGTAGATATGCTCGCCCAGGTAGACCTCGGCAAAGCCTCCCTGGCCAAGGAGTCGAGTCAGACGGTAGTTGCCCAGTTGCTGACCTACACGGTCGGCCATACTTTTCCCTCCTCCTGAAATGGGGCACGAGCAACCCGCCCTTATTCCCATGGTACAACTTCATAATGAGCCTGTGATTGTTTAACATTACTGGCGTGAGCTGTCAAGCGCATAGGAAAAATCCATACCCCCGCGCGCCTGCTAATTGCCCATAAAGCAGTATACACACTATCGGAAATTTCCTTGTCTTGTAGCGACCTGATCAGTCCTTCAACTATTGAGATGTCATTAGCATACGCTGCAAGCGCACTGGCAATGCTCCTGCGCAGGTTCACATCCAGCTGGTCATCGGAAAGCAGCTGCACCAGGTCTCCTGCCACCGAGCGCTCTCCCAGTGCACCCAGGGCATCGGCAATTTTCCTGCGCATGAACACACCCAGCCGATCATCGGAGAGCAGTTGCACCATCACCCTGGCCGCCACCGAGCGTTCTCCCAGCCTACCCAAGGTATCAGCAATGCCCCTGCGCAGGTTCACATCCAACTGCTCATCGGAGAGTAGTTGCACCAGGTCTGCTGCCACCGAGCGCTCTGCCAGCCTGCCAAGAGCATCGGCGATGCTCCAGCGCAGGTCCGCATCCAACCGGTCATTGGAGAGCAGCCGCACCAGGTCTGCTGCTACCGAGCGCTCTCCCAGTGTGCCCAGGGCATTGGTAATTCTCCTGCGCACGAACACACCCAGCCGGTCATCGGAGAGCAATTGCACCATCGCTCTGGCCGTAACTGAGCGCTCCCCCAGCGTGCCCAGGGCATCGGCAATGCTCCGTCGCAGGTCCACATCCAGCTGCTCATCTGACAGTAGTTGCACCAGGTCTCCTGCCACCGACTGCTCCCCCAATGTACCCAGGGCATCGGCGATGGCCCTGCGCAGGTCCACATCCAGCCGGTTATCTGACAGTAGCCGCACCAGGTCTGCTGCCACCGAACGCTCTCCCAGTGTGCCCAGCGCGTTGGCAATGCCCAGGCGCAGGTCTACATCCAGCTGACCATCGGAGAGCAGTTGCACCAG
>Ga0137380_10004638_pt1 | contig 12151 bp, 10 predicted proteins | sample SagtaG_17_FD_104809 | JGI IMG/M metagenome (GOLD analysis project Ga0137380, IMG submission 104809) | Vadose zone soil microbial communities from Sagehorn Ranch, Mendocino, California, USA - Sage2_L_100_16 metaG | ecosystem: Environmental > Terrestrial > Soil > Vadose zone | place: USA... | reverse complement strand
CCGCTGGGACTTCGCCCAGTTCGCGAACTCGATGACGACCTGTTCGCGGCGCCATTGCATCACGCCGAGGGCGATCGCGATCGTCCCCGGGATGATCGTGACCGGCCCGCACAGGTAGAGCAACTCCGGGACGTCTCGGAGGAAGACGACGAAGAACAGTCCGAAGAACATCGCGAAGCCGCCGATGGCGAAATACGCGATCGCAGGGAAGCGCATGAGCTGCGCCGCGGGCGGCACGGACGCACGACGAAAGCGCCGGTACTTCAATCCCGCGGCGCCAGAATCAGGTCGACGCACGAACCCGAGGCGTCAACCGTTTTCGGGGGGTGCCGCCGCGTCCGGCGGCGTGGTCGCACTTCCCGCAGCGGGTTCCCGGATGAACAGGACCCCCGTGGCGGAGATCCCGATGAAACTGAGGGCGAGGACGGCGAAGGCGAGGGAGCCCACGGCGTCCGTGAGGGCGCCCCCGAGGATCGGGCCGATGATCAGGCCCGATCCGAAGATGATCGAGTAGATCCCGAACGTCGTCCCGGACACGGCCCGTTCGACGATGTCACCGAGATAGGCGAGGGCCGCGGGAGGGAACGTCCCGGCCCCCGCGGCGAGGACGGCGATGAGGGGCCACTGGGACGCGAGTTGGGCCGTGCCGTCGGGTCCGGTGGCCATGGCTAGCAAGATGGCCAGGCCTCCGAAGCAGGCGAGGCCCAACCCCATGAACGGCCGGCGACGGCGGGTTCGATCGGACCATCGGCCGCTGACGGCGAGGGACAGGCCGAGCGGGACCCCGAGGGAACCGACGACGATCAGGAGTTGGGACAGGGGAGCGGTCCCTCCGCTGCCGATCAGATGATCCGTGAAGGTCAGCACGTACCCGTAGAGGGCGACGACCGGCACGTACACGGGCAGGAGCCGCCGGATGTCCGGATTGCGCAACACGGTCCGGAGCAGCTCGAGGGTCCCGCGCTGCGGCTCCGGCGTGAAGTCGGTCTCTCGGACGAGGGCCAGGACCAGGACCGTGGAGACGGCGACGCCGATCCCCGCCGCCCCGAGGACGAGCGCCTCCGGGACGGACGCCTTCAGCGCGAGGAACCCCGAACCGAATCCGGCGACGAGGCCTCCGAATGTGACGAGATCGAAGAACGCCATCAACTGCGCGCGATTCTCCACGTTCGCGTGGTCGTTCACCATGGCCAGTGTAGAGGCGACCTTCGCCGCCGCGCCGATCCCGAACATGGCGAAGAAGAGGGCCACCAGGTACGGACGGATCCCGACGGGCGTCGGGTCGCTGATGCTCGGGATGAAGAGGACGACCGCTACCGCGGTGACGAAGTGGGCGAGGACGAGGATCCGTTTCCGTCCCAGGCGGTCGCACAGGGCGCCGAAGTAACCGACCGTCGAAATCTCCGCGAGCGGATACACCGCGAAGAGGACGCCCTTCCAGAACGAATCGAGCGAGCTCATCGCGTGCTGCATCACGGCGACGCCGGCGAAGGCGGCCGCGCGCATCACGAACGTGGCGAAGTAGAGGAAGGACAGGTTTGCGAGGTCGTGCGGGCGGAGATGGAACGTCTTCGTCAGGAAGCGGTTGAGGGGTCCCATGCGGCTCCGCATTCGCTGACCGCGGCACCGCCTGTCGAGCTATTTGAGGATGGTCCCATGGATCGCAGATCCGCGGACAAGAGTCGCGGTCCTGACACTGAGCGCGGAACGGTTAAGTAGGACGGGACCAACATCGCCGGTCCGAATAGGAGGACTCTCCCTGTTCTGCAACCAGTGCGGCGGTAAGATCGCGGACGGATCGGTATTCTGCAACTTGTGCGGCGCGAAGCTAGGCGTCGTGGTCCCGGCTCAGGCCCCCCAACCCGGCATGCCGCAAGGTGGCGCGCCGATGGGTCAGCCGTACAACCCGAGTGCTCCGGTTCAAGCGGCCGCTCCCCCTCCGATGCCGCAGAACTTCAAGTGCAATTCATGCGGCGGTCCGATGAAGCCCTCTGCGGGGCTCGCGCTCGTCGTGTGCGAGTATTGCGGCGCCGTGACGACGATGGGCGCCGGAGGTGCCGCGGAAGTCTTCCAGAAGCATTTCATGCTGAACAACAAGATGACGAACGAGACCGCCATGGAGTCCGGCGGGAAGTGGCTGAACAAGGGGATCTTCCGGCGCAAGGTCGCCGAACGATCCGAACTTGGCGCGGTCACCCTCAAGTATGTGCCGTACTGGGTCGTCCCGACGTCCGTCGTCGCCGACTTCCAGGGCACGAAGAACGCGGGGGCGGGCGCCGGCGCGGGCATGATCATGCACGGGGACGGCAAGCAGAAGGCCGCAGGCGCGGCGTTGTTCGCGCTCACGATGGCGGCCGCCGCCGCGGGTGGCCAGAACCGGAACGTCCAGGTGAACCAGCCCCAGGTCGTCCGCGTGCGGGACCGCATCCAGCTCCAGCGGAACATCCCGGTCGTGGCGGTCCGCGGGTACTCGCAATACCAGCCCGAGGACGGATTCACGTTCGAACTCCAGAACAAGATGAACTTCGACAAGCGCCAGACCGGCGGTGTGGACGTCCAGAGCGGAGACGTCTCCGAGGCCGAGGCGAAGGCCCAGGCCGCGGCGCTCGCGCACAAGTTCGCGGAACGCGAGGCGAAGAAGCGCGTCGACAACCTGGAGTCGATCCAGGTCTATCCGACGACATATGATGGGGAGTTGCTCCACGCGCCGGTATGGTTCATGGAGTACGCGCACAAGGGCAAGCAGATGTTCATCCTCATCGACGGCGGTTCGGGCCAAGTCATGAACGGCGAACGCCCCGCGTTCGCCCTCTGGTGAGTCCGAACCTGCGGACTTCCATCCATACCCCTAAATAGATATGTGCGGAACATGATGTGTCGAAACGCGCGGAGAGAAGAACGATGCCCGACATCCGTGACCGAGTTGAACAGGACCGCGGACTGCTGAAGAAAATCCAGCTCGTGATCCCCGGGTACGCTGGGTATCGACGGCGGGAAGACATCCGCGCGGCCGACAACCTCCTCCGGATCCAGCTCGCGAACCAGCTGAAGGGCGTCCGCGGGGACCTCGAGGACGTCCGAGACCAGATGGCGATGGACGGCAAGGTTCAAGGCCTTCAGTCGATCGGGAACGCGATCTTCACCATCGAGGGCCTCGAGGCGAAGGTCCGCCACGCGGAGGGCGGCTATTCTGGCCTCAGCGCGACGATCCAGATCAAAGAGACGGAGCTTGACAAGCTCTACGAATACGACTACGCGATGCTAGACTCCCTCGACCGGGCCTCGACGGTCGTCCCGACGATCCGGGAGGCGGCGGACCCGAAGGCTTTTGAGGCGGCGGTGAAGTCGATGCGGGACGCAATCGCGTCGTTCGAGACCGCCTGGAAGTCGCGGACGAACGCGGTCACCGGCATCCAGGTGAGGTGAGACCATGATCCCAATCGGATTCTTCTTCGGCGGCGGAAAGCGAACGGACCAGACGGCGGGCCACAAGGAAGGCATCGGCGGGAGCATGACGATCGCGTGGGACGACCAGTTCAAGCGACAGAACATCATGTGGAAGGTCCCGCGGAACGTCCGGATGAACGACAACGTCGTCGTCCGGGAGGACGAGATCGCGGTGTTCTACCGCGACGGCAAGGTCCTCGCCTACCTCGACCGCCCGGACCGGTACGCGCTCACGTCCCAGAACGCGCCGATCCTGGGCCGACTGATCCAGGCCCTGTCCGGCGTCGTCCAGCAGGCCGAGGTGTACTACCTCCAGAAGCGGATCTTCGACGGCAAGTTCGGGACCCAGGACGCCTTCCTCTTCCAGGACCCGGACTTCGACATGGTGCAGCTCCGTGCGTTCGGAGATTTCCGGTACCGCCTGAAGGACCCGGAGACGTTCATCAACCAGTTCGTCGGCACGTTCGGCGCCGCGACCTCCGCGGAGATCGAGGACCGGATCAAGGGCGAGCTCGTGAAGCAACTCAACGTGACGCTGGGCAAGATGAAGGCGAACGGCCTGAAGGTCGTCGACTTCGCCGCGAGCCTGAACGACATCGAACAGGGCGTCCTCGCGAACGCGAAGCCGCACTTCCTCACCCTGGGCATCGAGATCCTCCAGATCAGCGGGATGAACATCCCCTTGCCGGAATCGATCAAGGAAGCGCTCGAGAAGATGGCCTCCGCCAAGGTCCTCGGCCGGACCAACGCGGCGGCGTACCAGCAATTCGCCTTCGCGGACTCCATGAAATCCGCGGCCGCGAACCCGTCCGGCGGCGCGAGCACGGGCGTCGGGCTCGGCGCGGGGATCGGAATGGGATACGCGATGGGCTCCCAGATGGGCGGGATGATCGCCCAGCCGCCGCAGCAACAGCAACAGCAACAGCGGGCGTGCCCGAAGTGTGGCACGATGAATCCGACGACGACGAAGTTCTGCGGGAACTGCGGAGCCGACACGACGGTCGCGGCGGGGAGCAAGCCGTGCATCAAGTGCGGCAAGCCGGTTCCTCCGGGGCTCAAGTTCTGCGGGGAATGCGGAGCGCCGCAGACGCTGAAGTGCCCGGATGGACACGACGTGCCTGGCAACATGAAATTCTGCCCGGAGTGCGGGAAGCCGGTCAAGGCGTGAGGTCGATCGCTCGATGCACGCGGCGTCCTGCCGGGTGACGATTCGGGAAGCCGCGGAATTCCGTAGGAACTTCTAAGAACCGAGTATCTGATAGCTACAATCTAACCGAGGTGCATTCCCACGCAAGCCGCTCCGCCCCAGCCTTCCGTGCCTCCTCCTGGCCCGGGTCCGACCCTGCCGAGACTCTCGACGACCGTCCTCCTGGCCATGGGCGCGATCGGCGCGATCCTCCTCGCGAGCATCTTCGGATACATCCTGTTAGTCGCACGCCTGCGTCTGGACGAACAGCTGTGGTGGACCGGATTCGTATCGGTGCTCTTTTCTTTCGGATTCTTCGCCCTGTTTGCGGCGACCCACGATCGCAAGATTGCCCGGCCCCTCGCGGGAGGGTTCTTTCTGATCGGTGCTGGCAGCTTCTACGGCTCGATCTTCACCGGCGGGTCCAGTGATGTGTCGAAGCTCGTGTACCTCATTATCCTCTCCATCCTGGTGATGATCGTCCTCGCTGCGATCTTCGTGATGGCCCGCGACGCGGAAAAAGACGCGATCCGGAAGGCGCAGCGCAGGCACATCCCGTAAATGCCCACGGCCGTCAGACGAACTGATAGATGTTCGGAGGAAGGCCGCCCTTCTTGAGTTCTTCCTCCATCTCCTCGAGCATGAGGATGCGCTTGTACGTCGGCGGATGCGTTCCGAACAGCTCGTTGGCCCGGCGCCAGTGGCTCTTCTTCTCGACCTCGATCGCCTTCTGCAATTCATACGCATCGATCTGGCCGTCTTTGTCCAGGTCGTAGGCGCTCATCTTCTGGTTCAACTCGTCGTAGTCCGCGGTGGCTCTGACGGGATCACCAATCATGAACGCCCGGAGGCCCGTCGGTTCCGAATCGCTGGGGGCGAGGGAGAGTCCGTAGGAGATCTTGGTCAGGGCGGAGGCGAGCTGGTGTGGATCCCGCGTCGCCGCCCCGCTGTACGCGTCCGCGTAGTACTCTCGGGTCCGCGACAGGTAGAGGACGAGCATCTGCGTGACCAGGTACACCGCGTACGACGCGACGGCGGAGAGGATGATGACGAGTACCGCCTGTCCTCCCCCTTTCCCGCGCGTCCGCATGCCGCCCCGCATCATCTCGAACCCGAACCGAGCGATCACGTAGGCGATGAGAGGGATCGCGGACATGAGGGTCACGATGACCACGTCCCGGTGGCGAAGATGGCCGATCTCGTGGGCGAGGACCGCGCGGATCTCATCCTGATTCAGCCGCTGGAGGAGCGCCTGCGTCACGACGAGTTCCGAGGAGGCGACCGTGCGACCGAAGACGAACGCGTTCGGCGACGAATCCTGACTCACCCAGATCCGCGGCATCGGTACCCCGGCCTGACGCGTGAGCTCCTGGACCGTTTGGTAGAGCCACGGGTTCGACTCCGGCGTGACGGGCTCCCGGCTGCGGATTGCCCATCGGACGATGAAGGGCGAGATCAGCCATTCGAAGAGGATGAAGAACAACGAGAGCGCGACCACGATCGCGAACCCACCCGGGAACGCGTGGGCCTGGAAGACGTAATCGACGATCGCGACGATCCCCAGGAGCAGGAGGGAGAGGAACGCGAAGAGGAGGACGACAGTGAGCAAGCTGCCTCGCCGGAGGGCCCCGAGGCTTCCCATGAAAGAGGCTATATTCGACTAGCCCATGAGCATTCCGTCGGCATGCCCGAGCTCGTCGAATCCGTCAACTGCCCCAAGTGCGGCGGGCCCCTGAACCTAGCCGCGGGCGAGGTGATCGTCACGTGTCCGTACTGCGGCACCGTGTCCCGATTCCTGGGGGACAAGGCGTTCGTCCTGCGGCATTCCATGCTCTCCGCGCGAATCGACCGCGACGGCGCGGTACGGATGATTCAGGGCTGGATGGAGGGCGGGGTCATGAAACCGGACGATCTGCGGAAGGCGTCCCGCATCGCAACGGTGGAATGCGTCTACCTGCCCTTCTACGTCTTCGAGGTCGACGCGACGACGACCTACACGGGCGTGCTCTCCCGGACGGGCACGAACGAGCGGCGGTCCGGGGACCTGCGCCGGGACTACTTCTGGAAGATCTTGGGCCGCCGGTCGGGGGACTTTCCGACCCGGGAGTTCAAGCTGCCCCTCGGATTCAAGGTGCCGTTCGACACCGGGGGCATGGTCCGCGACTCCCGGTTCCTGAACGCCGAGGTCGATGAGGACGAAGCGGACCGGATCGCGCGCGAACAGGTGGACGACCACCAGCGACAGTTGCTGAAAGACTTGGTCGACACGATCGAGGACGCGCGCACCGCGATCGACGTGAAGGACGCGGAGTTCCTGCACGCGCCGATCTGGTTCTCGACGTATGAATATCGAGGGCAGACGTTCCAGATCCTGATCGACGCCGCCTCCGGCGAGGTGATCCGCGGCGACATCCCGCCGCCGAGCGGAGGCTTCGGAGAATTCATGAAGGGCGCCGCGAAGGACCTGTTCCGCCGCTGAGGTCCTCATCCCTCGGAGGGCTCGACGTCCTCGTAGTCGGCGAGGTAGGCCCCACAGTTCGGGCACATCTCGTCCTCGGGGTCGATCTCCCAGCCGCACTCGGGGCAACGGGTCATGGAGCCCTCGCGTCGATACGGACATGTCGGGTATAAAATCGAACCGTCTCTCAGAAGTCGTCGAACTTGGTCTGTCCCTTCTTCGATGGCGATCTTTCTTGTGGCCGTGGGCTCGGCTCCTCGCGGGTCTCCTCCCGGAGCGTCTCGATCCGTTGCTCGGGAGCAGTGGCGACGAACGTCTCGCCGCCCGGTTCCCCGACGAAGATCTTCTGCCGGAGTTCCTTCCGCAGCCGATCGAGCTCCTGGTGCATCTTCCGCTCCTTCCGACGCGCACTGTAGAAGTACGCTTCGTCCCGTGTGTCCGTGGTGACGAGCATGACCACGCGTCCCGCCGCGCTGCGCCCGGTCCGACCGCGACGCTGGATCGTCCGGATCTCGGAGGGGACAGGCTCGTAGAAGACGACGAGGTCCACCTGCGGGATGTCCAGGCCTTCTTCGCCGATCGACGTCGCGACGATCACGTTTACCTCGCCGGCCTTGAACTTCTCGAGGATCTCGACCTGTTCCTTCTGCGACAATCCGATGTCGTTCCCGTGCGAGGCCTGCCCGACGAACCGGACCGGTCGGAGTCCCGGGATGCGGGCGAGCTCCTGCGTAACCCGATCCGCCGTCTCTCGATAGTGGGCGAAGACGATCACCTTGGAGTCCGGCTTCTTCATGAACTGCTCCCGCACGACCCATCCCGTCTTCGCGAGCTTCGGATGTTCCACGTCGGACTCGCGTGCGAGCTTGATCGCCTCCTGGACCTTCGCGTGCTTCAGGAATTGGACGTCCGCCTTCGACTTGGTCTCGGCCTCCATCTTGTCGAAGTAGGTGCGGAGGGAACCGAGACCCTGGGTCTCCGCGAGTTCCATCGCATGGTTCGCCTTCATCGCGATCGCCTGCGCGGTCATCGCGCCGTACAGCCGGCCATCGCGCACACCCGAGTCGAGTCGCTTGCGAGCCTCGTCCCCGGCCGCGAGCAGATCCTTCAAGCTGACCTTCGGCTTGCCCGCGAGGAACCCGATCTTCTTCAGCCGCTCGACCTGCTCCTCGAGGACGACCTGGAGTCGCACGTGTATCTCCTTCGAAACATCGGGGGCTTCCACCGGGATCCGCTGGACCTCGAGGCCATGGAGGTACGGGACCACGTCCGGGTCGTACTCCGTCCGGATCTCGACCGCGGTGATCCCGAGATTCCCGCAGACCTCGAGGATCTTCTCCGCGGAGGATCCGGGGGACGCGGTCATCCCGAGGACGAGCCGTCCGGGGACCTCTTTGTACGCGGCCGCCACGTCGACGTAGGCGTAGTCGCCGACCGCCCGATGGGCTTCGTCGAACACGACCAGGCTCACCTCGTCCAGGGAGATCCGCTCCGCCCGGACGTCGTTCCGGATCACCTGCGGCGTCGACACGACGATTTTGTTCTCCCGCCAGAGGAGTTCGCGCTCCTCGGGGGACGTGGCCTCGCCGGTGAAGAGGGCGATCCGATCGACGACGAGGACCTTCCGCAGGGAGGCCGCATGCTGCTCGACCAGGGGTTTCGTCGGCGCGAGGAAGAGGACCTTGCCGCCTTTTCGACGGAGGATCTCGGCGATCACCATCGCCGCGATGACCGTCTTCCCCATGCCGGTCGGGAGGACGACGAGCGTGGACCGCTCCAGGCAGGCGCGGGCGATGTTCACCTGGTACGCCCGTTCCTCGACGGTTCCGCGGCGCAGCAGCTCGTGGGTGACGGCCACGTCGTCGGAACGTCGAGGTGTGCGAATAACCCTTTGCACTAGGTCCAAGGACGACGTCGCCGACGGAGGACGACGACCGCGAGGATCGCGATCGCGGCGGCGAAGGACCCGACCGCGACGACGAGCTCCCAGGGAAAGCCACTGGACACCTTCACCTGAATCGTCAGCGACGCCTTCGCGCTGGGGTCGGCCACCGCAGACGCGGAGATCACAGCGGAGTAGGTCGCGCCGACGGTCGCGTTCGCTGCCGCCGTCAGAGCAATCCGAAGCGCCGCGTCGTTATCGGGTCCGAGGCGCACGACGCGACCCCGGAGGAGGCCGCCGAAACCTCCTTCCAGATTCGCGTCCCATCCCGCCGGCAGGATCGCGTCGAGGCGGAAGTCCGTTTCGTAGTCCCCGACGTTCGCGAGCTTCAGGGCGATGTGCGCGATCTCTGCTGCGGGCGCCTCGAACGGACCGACCGATCCGAGGAAGAGGGCGGCGCGACCGAGCCCGAGAGAGGCAATCATCACGTCGTCAATCCACCAGCCTCCCGTCTTTCCCATGACGTTCGAGCTCGCGTTAAAGCGCACCTGGAGCGTCATCGGGCCCGTGATGTTCGCGGTCAGGTTCAGCGATGCGCCCTGCCAACTCAAGTCTCGTCCCGCATAATGGACTAGTTTGATCCACGGTCCTCCGCCGTAACTCAACTCGACGTAGGCCTCGTCCGTATCGTTCGCGGTAATGGGGAGGATCTCCACGGTCCGGCCCGTGAGGTCGTACCGGTGGTAGAAGATCAGAAAGGTGGGGCCTGGCGCGACGCTGATCGCGGACGACGTCAGCGTATGCCACGCCGGAGGCAAGGGATTCTGCAGGAGCGTTGTCACGTAGCCGAACCGCCACGCACTCGGGCGGCTGTGCGCCGCGCCATCCGGGTCGGTCTCGTTCACGACACGCCATCGGTCCGGATCATTCGAGAAGCCGTTCGTCGTCCAGCCGCCGGGATCCGCGACGGGGTCCCGGAAAAGGAACGAGTTCACGAGGACGTGGGCGACGCGCTCGTCGTTCGAGGGGATCTCGTCGTTCGCGCCGACGACTAGGGCATGAACGAGGTATCGTCCGGTCGAGACCGGAGTGAAATTCAGGAGGAAGGTGGCCGTCGTCTGGGCCGAGACGCCGAGCCGGTTGAAGGTCGTGGCAGTCACGCGGGCCGACGGCTGGAAGGAGTCTCGGTACACCTCGACCTGCAGTGTCACGTCGGCGGCCTGGAGGCCCTCATTGCGCACATCGACCGCGGTTCGGACGATCTTGCCGGCCTCCTCCGTGAACGGCACGCGGATTGCGGATACCGCGAGGTCCTTCGTCACGTCATGCGCGATCGTCGCGGTGATCGTCGCAGCGCTCGCCGAGATGTCCCGGATCCGCCAACCCGTGACGGACCCGTCGTAGGCCCGGCTGTCCGGCGTCGTGTCCGGGCCCCATCCCGCGGCGGTGTCGTGCCACGGATCCCCCGAGTCGGTGGGCCGGTCGCCCGACACGCCTTCGTCGGCCTCCTCGAGGTCGAGCAGGCGATGGTTGTCTTGATCATTCGACGTCTGCGAGGTGTCGACGTGCCAGATTAGCAGGCCGCTCCCCGGGAGGGCGGCGTCGAATCCGATCGGTTGTCGGTTCTCGATGAGGAAATATTCCGAGGTCGTGCCGGGCAGGCTCAGGCGGAACACCTTCCCGGACGTCTCGATCGCATCGACCGGGGCACCGACTTGCGCCGTCGTCACGTCGGTGGGCGTGACCCATCCGAGCCGGAAGAGGGACCAGGCGCTCATGTGGGCGGGGCTCGAGCCCGCGGGCGCGCCGTTCCAGGAACCCAGGGACATGATGTCCCAGACGCCGGCCCCGGCAGACGAGCCGTCCGTGTCGTAGAGGTCCCGCAATCCGAGGTCGTGGCCGAACTCGTGGGCCACGGTACCGATGACAAAATCCTCGCTCTCCATCGTGTAGCCGTAGATCTGGACGCCGTCCGCGGTTAGGGATTGGGAACCTGGCGTGGTCGGGTCCGCGTCGAGCACGGCCCATCGGTGGGACCAGATGAGGTCCTTGTTCGATGGGCTCGATTCTTGGCCTGCGCCGGCATGGACCACCATGAGGTGATCGACGACACCGTCCCCGTTCGTGTCGAATTGCGCGAAGTTGACGGTCGCGTCAGCGGCCCGCACGGCCTCTGTGACGAGACGATAGATTAGTCCGTTCGCGTCGTCCACTCCCGTCGCACTGTCCGCGCCATAATCCGACATGGGGTGCGTGCTGTGGAACCACGTCGGGATCACGGTCGCGTTCACGGTCAGCGCACCCCGGGAGACTTCTTGGTAATACGAGCCCACCGAATGCGCCGACCCTCCCGCGGCATTCATCCGGACGTCGAAGTAGGGGCCGTCGTGGCTCTGATTGTGCGCGATGTCGGTGAAGTCGATCAGGAGGACGACGATCCGCGCCACCCCGGTCGTCTGCGCGGGAGTCGGCAGCGGGCCGGGCGCCTGCCGTCGGAGATAGGGCGGCCATGTGCCCACCGCGGGGTTCGGTGGCATCAGCTGAGGCCCGGCGTCGAGAGGTGCATCCCAGCGTTCCGTCGGAGAGAGTCGGATCAAGGCCGCGGCCGCGGGTAGTGCGAGGACGAACGCCAGGAGCAAAGCGGCGCGGCGCATCGGCCGCGTCGATTCTCTGCCCGGTTAAGAAGATTCTGCCGGAATTCTCAGGCTGGATTGCGCGGCCTGCTCGACTACAGGGTCGCCTTGTCGAACATCGCGGGGTCGGCCCCGAGCGGCCTCGTGGCGTCGATGCCCATCTTCGACGTGAAGCCGTCCCGGGCACTCGGATCGATCGAGGATCCGCGGACGTCGTGCAGGACGACGAGACCGCGGTCCGCCTGGAACCGTGTCGCGATCGCCCACTCCACGTCGCGATCATTGAACACGTCGATGTCCTCGTCCACGATGACGACCTGCTTCATCGACGTGTGCGCGCCGAACGCGGCCATGATCGCGTTCTTGCCGTCCCCCTGGTGCTGCTTGCGGATGGAGACGACGCCGTGGAGCCAGGCGCATCCGCCTTCCGTGAGCCGCACGGCGCCGACATGGGGGACCGCCCGCGAGACGGCCTGGTAGATGACCGGTTCCCGCGGCATCCCCATGAACATGAAATGCTCGTCGAGGCCGCCGACGATGATGTG
>Ga0137380_10004637_pt1 | contig 12151 bp, 5 predicted proteins | sample SagtaG_17_FD_104809 | JGI IMG/M metagenome (GOLD analysis project Ga0137380, IMG submission 104809) | Vadose zone soil microbial communities from Sagehorn Ranch, Mendocino, California, USA - Sage2_L_100_16 metaG | ecosystem: Environmental > Terrestrial > Soil > Vadose zone | place: USA... | reverse complement strand
TGTACGAGTTCGGCCCGTTCCGCCTTTACACCAGCGAGCGGCTGTTGCTTCGCGCGGGTCAATCCATTCAGTTGACTCCCAAGGCGTTCGAAACTCTCGTGTTGCTCGTCGAGAGCCGTGGACACGTGGTTGAGAAAAACGCGCTGATGGAAGCGATCTGGCCTGACACCTTCGTGGATGAGAACACGCTCACTCGGAATATCTCCACGCTCAGAAAAGCCCTGGGCCAGGACGGCAACGGGCATCAGTACATCGAAACCGTCCCGAAGCTGGGCTATCGGTTTGTGGCGAACGTCGACGAGATACGTGACCAGAGCGCTTACATCGTGCTCGGGAAAAGCGTTCGCTCTCATATTGTCATTGAAGAAGAAGCGAGCAGCAGCGATCAGCAAACAGAACTCGGTTCCCTCGCCGAGCGCCGTTTCCGCATCAGCGCCTTGAAATCGAGTCGCGCAGTTCTCGTCATTTCAATGTTGCTAATCGGAATAGCCGGGGCGTTCGCTTTCTGGAGGTCAAATCACAAGGCGGCGCTCGCCGCGGCGAAAAGAAACGACGCGAGAGAGGCTTACCGGCAAGGCCGCTTCTTCTGGAACACTCGAACCAACGAAGGCTTATCTAAGAGCATTTCATGCTTCGAGCAGGCAATCAGGAAGGACCCGAACTACGCGCTCGGTTACGCTGGATTGGCTGACGCTTACGCGTTCGACATGATGTATTGGCCGAAGGCGGAGGAGATGGCTAACAAAGCTCTGGCGATAGACAGCACGCTCGCCGAGCCACACGCGACGCTTGGATTTATCAGAATGTTCTGGCAAAGGAACTGGGAAGATGCCGAACGAGAATTCAAGCAGTCCATCGAGCTGGATCCAAATTACGCAACAGCTCATCAGTGGTACGCCCTTTATATCGCGGCGTATTCGCTTCGCTTCAACTGGGCGGAAACAGAGATGCAGAAGGCGCTCGAGCTGGACGCGTCCTCTCTTGCTATGAACGCGGATTTGGGACAAATACATTACTTTGCACACGAGTACGATCAGGCGATTGCTGCTTGCAGGAAGACCCTTGAGCTTGATCCGGATTTCATCAACGCCCACGTCTATCTCTATCAGACCTACACACAGCGAGGTTTGTACGCGGAAGCCGCGGAAGAATTTTTCAAGTTTCAAAAACTGGTGGGAGATAAGCTGTATACCGACCCTGCGAATGAAGAAGCTCTCAGGAAAGCTTTTGCGGCTGACGGAATCCGAGGCATCTGGAGGGCGAGCACTGACCTTCTTGGAAAAGGTTACTCCGTCGATGCCTATGCGATGGCAGAATACTGCGCGCTGCTTGGAGAAAAAGACAACGCACTCGGCTGGCTGGAGAAGGCCTTCGAAACTCTCAATTTCGCTTTCGTTTTTGTGAAAGCGAATCCAGTTTTTGATGGTCTGCATAAGGAGCGGCGATTCCGGGATCTGCTGGTCCGCGCGGGGTTCGCTTCGCAAGAGAACTTTCAGTCGTAGAGCGCCTCTGGTATTGGGACAATAAAAAGTGTCACGGAGGTGTCAGGCTTGCCTTCGTTGACATTTGTAGACTTTGACTAACTCTTGGCGCGCGTCGAGCGTGAATCGGTCAAGGTTCCGCAATCTGAACTATGTCCGCGCGCTGGCGAGCCGCAGCCAGCCACCGTTCGATCTCCTCGTCGATCTTCTTAACCTTGAGTCGCTCGGCGAGCTGTTCGCGAACTGTTCCCTTTTCAAGCCTCTCATCCAGACCAGGAGGAATTTGTCCCTTTCTGCGCATTTCGGGCACAAAGTTTCGCTCATACTCTTGCTGGATCTCTTGGGCAGTCACCAGCACAAACGAACGGAACCGAAAATCAACAAACCTGTCGATCAGAATTCTCTGGCGCAGTAACTCATCGAGCTTTTGCGGCGTCAAACCGACCGAACCGATTCGCTCGCGAAACTCTGCTTCAGATCTGAAACTGCGAATCAACTCGACTCGCTTCTTGTCGATCTCCTCTTGAGTTATCTCGGCGGTCGGGATGCGGGCGGCCTCCTGCGCGATCAACCGCTCATCGATCATAACCTCTAGCTTGCGGGAGAGCAGATCGCGGCCAACCGGGCCAACCGGACTGGGCGCTTGCGGGTCCATCGCGATGCTCCAGAGCAAATCGGTGCGCATAATCGGTTCGTTGTTGACCAGCGTGAGTATCTGGTCGACGATTTGTTGCGCTCGAGCAGTCGACGCCATTAAGGTGAGTGCACATACAAGAGATAGACCACGGATAAGACGGATCGGACGGATGAACGCGGATCTGATCCGCGACCATCCGCCCAACCCGTCTAATCCGTGGTCTATTACTAATCGCCAAGCCATATCAGAAAGTCTGTCCGATCGTGAAGTGCTTGTGCGAACCCGACACTCCCGGCGGCTTGTTCAGCACGATGAATCCCCAATCGAACCTGACCGGGCCGACCGGCGTCTTTATTCTCAACCCAAATCCGATCGACTCGGTCATGTTGCTCGGTTTCATGTCACGAACTCGCTCGAAGACGTTGCCGGTGTCCGAGAACAGGCTGCCTCCGAGGATTCGATACAACGGGAATCTCAACTCGTTGTTGATCGCGAGCAGGCCGTTGCCCCCCAACGGGCTTGCCTGAAATATCGTATTGCCGCTCGAGTCTTTGACTATGTTTCCATTCGAATCGCGCTTGGGGATTACGATCTGAGGTCCCGCTTCCTCAAATCCGAAGCCGCGCAGATCGCGAGCGCCTCCCCCAAAGAACCGCTCAGAAATTGGAAGCGATTGCTTTCCGCCAAACGGCGTTGCCAAGCCGAGCCGGGCGCCAGTCGAAAACACGGTGTCGCGAAATCTGTGAATCGGATAGAAGCGATCGTGCTCTATAAACAGCTTCACGAATTGCTCGCTGCCGCCAAGCGCGGTGGTTGAGAAATAAAGACTGCCCAAAGTTTGATTACCCGTAGTCGGATCGAATTTGTTGTCACGTTTGTCGCGCAGGAAGCTCGGCCCTATTCGCCCAAGTCTGATCGGTTGCGAGTTTCGCTGAATCTCTGCCACGGTGAAATCGGGCGGTAGGTCGAAGATGCTGATTCGCTCGAAGTAGTAGCTCATGTACACGATGAAGTCGAGCGAAAACCGCTTTTCAACCTGAAGGTTTACCGTGTAGCGATCAGTGCGAAAATTCTTTTCACCGAGCCTTCTGGCAAACAGCGAGATGAGCGAGGGAAAATTCGTTCCAAACGGGCGCGGGTTCTGAAGGGACACCTGCCCAAACAGCTCGTTCTGCGAAACACGTATCTGAGTGATTCCGGTATACAGCCGGCCGAACAGATTGTAATAGGTTAGCTGCGTAAGCCCACGCACGCCCTGCAACGAGCTCAATCCGGGAATGGTCTTGGCGCTGGCGGTGTTCGTCTGGTAGCCCAGACCGTAGACAACATCGCGCCGCTTCGATTCCAAAACGTTCACGGTCACGTCGCGCTCTTCGATTCCATTCACGGTTTGCCCTGCCGCGTCCGAGTTTATCGTTACCGAGGTGAAGGCGTTGGTTTCGTAAAGTTGCCGTTCGGTGTCTTGCAACAGGTCATTGCGGAGCCAGTCACCAGTCTTGAACTCATAAAAATCGCGCGCGAGCCGGTCCTTATTTGTTACCGCCGTTCCACGCGTCGTCACACCGTGAATGCGAACGCGATTGCCTTCATTTATGCTGAAGATCAACCTCGCGCGGTCCTGACCATTTATGCTTCCGAGGTCGACTGCATCATGAACGACCTCGGCGCTGGCGAAACCTTGCGTCGTGTACGCGGCCAGCAATTGATCGGCATCGTTATTCACCAGGCTTTCGACCAACGGGTCGCCGGGCTTGATCTCAAGCCGCGCCTCAAGCTCGGCGCTCGACATCAGTTGGTTGCCGCGGAGGTTTATCTCCTCAACGTAAGTGCGAGGGCCTTGATCAACGTCAAAAGTGATGATCAGGTTGTTGCCGGTCAACGAAACGCCTCGCCTCACGTCGACGTGCGCCCTTCGATAGCCGACCGCGCGCAAGCGCTTCGAGATCAGGTTCGCGTCCTGGCGCAGCATGTCATCGCTAGTGATGCCGCGGCTTCCAAAGAAGGGGATGGGCGTCGACATCTTCGATTTCATTTGTTCTTCCAGCGTGCGGTGGGGGATCGCATCAACGCCGTGAATCTCGATGTCGCTGAGCGTGTATTGCGTGCCCGGCTCAACCTTGTAGGTCAAAGTCACCGCAGGCTGGGACAGATCGGGGGCGTTTGGTCGAGTGACCGACGCGAAGAAGTAACCCTTGCGCTGGGCATAATCGAGCAGGCTGCGTCTCCCCTCCTCGAGCATAAAGTCGTCCACGCCACCTTGCTTGTAGAACGGCAGCGTCTTCTCTTTATCCTTCTGACTAACGTCGAGGCCCACTATTTGAACTTCTACGCGAGGACCCGATTCGATTTTTATGGTCACCGGCACTTTGTTAGCGGTCGTATCCGGTACAGTATTGTTCATCACTCGCACTGCCAGGTAACCCTGTTTCAGGTATTCTTGTTTTACGTGCTCAACATAGTCTTGAAGCGTCGCATCGTTGAACGGCTGGCCCACTGTTATCGTAGGCTTCACCTTGGAAATATCGACGGTCGCGCCTTCGGGAATAATGTTAACCGTTGACACGCGAGCTTGCTCGCCCGGCGTTATGTTGTAGGCTATGATCGCGCGAGTGCTGGAAGGGTCGAGGCGAATGTCGTAAGAGATCTTTGCCTGATAATAGCCACGAGCGGAATAAAATGCAGTGAGATCAGCGAGACCTCGCGTGACGGCGCCGATCGACAAGCGGTCGCCGGAATCGAGACCGTTCAACCGCGCTTTTATCTCAGCGGCTGGAAAGATCGGGGTCCCTTCCAAGACGACGCTCTCGATGCGAGCCTGCGGCTTAACGACGAAACGAAGCGCGACTCCGTTTGTGCCCTCGGCGACTCCTTCAACTTTCGCACCCGAGATCAGGCCCGAGCGATGAAGCCTCAAGAGCGAATCGTGGATGCGAACGGGCGAATAGTCCTGACCCGCGGCGACGTCCAGCAGCGATCGGATCTCCGTGACGTTGGCGTTTGGAGCACCCTCAATGACAACGTCGACTCTTGTTACGCGCTTTCCGAGAAAGTCGCCCACGTCGCTGGCGAAAACGGAAGGAAAAAGTAAAAAGACAAAGCTGAAAAGACAAAGAGCAAAGGTGACACTCAAGGTTTGGTGCGCACGAGGTTTTGTCGAAATCCCACCCACGGCAGTGGGTGGATCATTCAGGTCCCGCCTACGACAGAGTCTTAGCCACTTGTCGGAATCCCACCCACGGCAGTGGGTGGATTGTTCAGATTCAACCTCTTCCGTGGGGCGGACTAGCCGATAGTCCTCAAGCATTTTCTCGGTAGGTTGGAGTTGAACAATCCACCCACTCCCGTGGGTGGGATTACAGAGAGTCAGCGGACGTTCTTTGTAGGCTGAGTCTGAATGATCCACCCACTGCCGTGGGTGGGATTGCGCGAAAATCCGACGCGCATCTCTCTCGACCCTTTGTTCTCCGACCTTTTCCTTTTTCCTTTTTCCTTTTTCCTTCAAAACCTTTTCCTCAATCGAATATCAAATCCGAGCTCGCCGCGCTCGTTGCGAATTCCGACGACTGAGAACTTGTTGCTCAACCTATATTCGACCAGAATTACGCGATCGATTCCCGATACGCCCGACGTGAGGTTCTGCGAATAAGTCACCGTTAAGTCCTTCGTAATGCGCTGGCCGACGGTTATTCGGGCGGTGGGGTCGGCGCTGCGCCCGAACAACAATGGATCGACAGAGGCGCTCAATCCATACAATCTCTCTTTGCCTTTCGTGATTGTCTCTAATAGCGAAGCCGAAAGAATCGACTGTGCCAAGCCTAGCCCCGTCTGAGTCACGGCGGCTGCCGTTGATGGGCTAGTCGAAAGGTTGCCGGTCACAATTAGCGATACGATATCAGGTTCGGGCAATTCGGGATCGGATCTGAGGTTGGTTTGGAGTTTTGCTATTGGGCCGTTGAATGAGACCGTTAGGTGATAGCCGCGGATGTCAGCCTCCGCTTGAAAGTCAACGGTAGGGTCAGCTCCGCGTCGACCTGGAAGAGTTATCAAGCCTCGAGTCAAATCATAACGTCCATTCCTGAAGTTCAGTGTACCCCGCGAAAGCAGTATTCGCCCGGAAGCCTGCGGCTCATCAAGCGAGCCCCGCACATTCAAGTAAGCGCTGCCCACGGCATCCGCCAGATTGTTCTTGACGACCAACGTGTTGTCGGCGGTTATGTGAAGGTCAAGCAGGGTTGGCAAACCCGACGGTCCTCCGGCGCCACCCGGACCCGCTTCCAGGAACTCGGGCTTGAACGGCCCGCCAGTAGTGATCAGCTCATCAAGAGTTATGTCCCTTGTGTAGGAGGCGCGTCTCACCTGCGCGGCGCCGCTCAATACCTGCAGCCTTCGATTGCCCTCAAGCGTCAACTGCGCGTCCATCACAGTCTGCGTGTCCTTGGGGTACTCGCCGCTAATCTGATCCGCCTTTGCTTCCAACCGCCACTGGGACGGGATTAGACCCGACAAGGCCGCTCCGCCATCGACGGTTATGTCTCCGCCGCCTGGAGTCGAGCCGACGAAATTCTCGACGACCGCCTGGTTCGAGGTGAACCGAATCTGACCGTTGCCATGCGCCATCTGGAGCGGGAAATCAACTATGCGTACGCCCACATCTTTGAGGTTCGCGACTCCCAACAACTGGGGCGAGTCCAATTTGCCGACGATCGACGCTTGAACCGCAGCGACACCCGTCACAAATACGGTAGGCGTGAATGATGACAACAGACGCAGATTGATTTCACCATTAACCGTGAGGTTCGACTTAGACGCGTCGCGCGAGAGCGTGCCTTCCAAGGTTACGCTGGTACTCTCGCCGGTGAAGACCACCCGCTCAAGAGTCACCTCGCGCGGCGTTGCCCTCAGAACGATGTTGCCTTGATTGGTAATCTTGTATGTTTGACGAGCGGAGATGGCGCCGCCGATTTCAAGTTTAGTAAGCGTTGCTACAGCCTGAATTCGGTCGGTGTCAAGCAGCGGACCTGAAAGCTTGATCGTTCCGGTCGCTGTTCCGGTGATCTTCGACAACTCGGGCGCGATCAAGCCGAGATAAGGCCCGACGTCGGTGTCGGTGAATTCAATGCCGGCGCTGATGGGATAGTGCTCGCGGTCGCGCAGGTCGATGGTCGCCTCCAGGGTGCGCTGCTGCTCCAGGAGCTTGCCTGACGCTTCGAGTTTCAAGACACCATTGTCGGTGAATGCCACGAGCTTCGCATCGCCGAGGTCGCGGCCTTCAATCATCACGTTGTGACCTTGAATCGTCGCGTTGACGTTCACCTTCGACCAGTCTTCGGCTTTGCCCCATTGACCTTGGCCGACTATGCTCACGTCAGCTTTGCCGCTCAGATGCGGAAGCTCGGCGGCGTCCGACAATTGCGAGAGATCGACGTTTTTGCCTTCCGCGTTTACTGAGTATTGATAAGTATCGAGGTTGTAGCTGCCCTGACCGGAGATGTCGCTGTCGCCTACGCGCATTCTCAAGTTCTGAACGCTGATCAGGCTGTTGGACAAGGTTATGTCGCCGGTGAACTCGGGCACCGAAACCTTGCGGGCTTCTTGCCCTTGTTCTTGCGAAGGAAGGTTAAACTCACCTGCAGCGAGCGCCAGCTTTGCGGTTCCCTCGATCGTTCGAGGTCCGGGCAAGCCTTTGAGATCAAGAGTACCGTTGATTACTCCCCTGCCAACTATGTCTTTCAGCCCTGGCGCGATAGGCACAAGAAGAGTCGCGAGCTCAAAATTCTGAACGTTGGCTTTGACCGAGACGTTGTCCTTTACCGGAAGCGGCGCGTTTACGCTGAAGTCCGCCCGCGCGCCGTCAGGTCTTACAAGCGACGCTTTCTCGATTCTCACGAGCGACGGACTATAAGAGACGTCGCCCTCGAACGAGCCTGTCTCTTCGTTGTGTGACTTGATGCTGGCGAGCTTCGCGTGTCCCGACACGTCCGGCGCGGAAAGCTTGCCTTGCACTCTGCCGGTGAAGACTCCTTCGCCTTCGAGCGCGAGATCGTAGTCTTCCTTGACCGAATCCGGTATTAGCCCGAACGCGTCGAGCGCTCGCTGGACCTCGGCCATGTCGGTCGACTTGAAGTTGACGTTTACATCCGTCGCGCTGTCCCAGCCGATCCTGCCGGTCAGTGTTAGATCGCTATGATTTGATCGAACGTATGCGCGTTCGATGTTGAAGCCACGGCCTGTCGCAACCAGGCTGATCTCGCCTTGAGCCGGCGACGCTTCTCCTTCTTTTTGTGGCGGGGAAACTGCCGCGTCGAAGGACGCGTCGATCTTGCCGGTGGCGGCTTTGTAATCCAGGCGAGGAAACGTCAACGAAGCAGTGCCGTCAGCCGTGCCTCGCACCTTCACATCCTTCGCCGATGCGAGCGCACCAATTTGATCGAGATCAATTGATTTGAACTGCAGGTCCACGCGCGACGAGCCGCCGCCGTAAGCGATCGCAGCGGAACCAGAGATGCTTCCGCCGAGCGTCGCCGCGGTCACGTGAGAGAACGTGGCCTTATTGCGATCAAGCGATAACGAACTTTTGAATTCGTTGATCGCTAATCGCCCGCTTTTGAGCGACGCGAGATTCAACCCGCCGGTAACATCGAAGTTGAGGCCCTTTCCTTTGATCGAATCGCTAAAGTTGATCGAGCTAATAGCCAGGTCACGCCCGCTAATTTGTGATGTCGATACACTTGTCTTTCCCTTGTATTCTTCGCCGTGGCCGCTGACATCGGTCTTGACGCGAACGCCCGCGACGCGGAAACCGGATACCGAGAGATCGTTCGACTCCATCGAACCATTTGCGTGATAGTCTCCTCCTGTACCGTCGACCTTCCCCTTGAAGCCCGCCTGTCCGCTCATCTTGGTCTCTGGCGCGAACACCCGTGAAATCTGGTCGAGCTTGATGCCGGCTCGCACGTCCGGGAAGTCATATTTGAAGGGATCGAAGCTTACAACCTTACCGTTAACTTGGATCTCACCGAAATCCGAAGTCACTTTGAACTGAGGATCGCCGTTGACAGCAAGTATGTCGGCGCCCTGCTCCGTAACGTGCGCGAGGATGTTAGCGGTGATGTTTTGAATCTTCCTGCCTTCGAAGGTTGCTGTTGCTTCAGTGAATCCAAACTCGAGCCGGTGATTGATCTTGTCTTCAATTGATGCGTACTCCAGCGGCACCAGATGAGCGACAATGTCCGAGACTTGGGCTCTGAGATTGCGCTTGAGGTCGATAAAGGTCAGCTCGGCCTGGTCGACTTCGAAGTTCGATGAAAGAAAAATAACCTGCTTTTCCTTGGCCTCTTCCTTACTCGGAGGCGCATGCAGTGCGGCCAGGTTGAAACGGCCTTGCTCGTCGAATTCGATCCAGGCGTGCGGGTGATGGATTTCGACCTGAGTGATTTGGAATCGCTGACGCAAGTACGAGAGCACTGAGAACTGCGCAGTGAGGCTATCGATCTCCCCGAACGGGCTTTGCCCATCACCAGCGTATAACTTTATGTTTTCCAGAGTGACGCGGGAGCCGCGAATGTCGATGTGCGATCCGCCAATCTCCGCACGGATGCCGAAGTCCGCGAGCGCCGCGACCACCTGATTCTGAAGATAGCTGTCGAGCTGTCCGCTGCGAACGTAAACCAAGGCCGTGATGATGAGAATCAGGACTAAGCTTACGAGAGAGACAGCAGCGATCAGCAGTTTTCTGCGCATAGACTATGAAGACTGGAACCACGGGGAACATGGGGACCACGGGGAATGGGGGAATAACTAGATCAGGTGTTCTGCTTTTTTCGTCCCCGTGTCCCCAGTGCCCACCGTGGTTAGTTTGTTTCGCGCCACGCAATCGTCAGACTTTGGTGAGGAGATGTCCGAGCTTTTCCTTCCTCGCACGCAGTACTTTTTCGTTAGACCGGTTCGGCTCCATTTCGATCGGAATGCGGTCAGTAATCTCCAATCCGAATCCTTCGATGGCCGCACGCTTCACGGGATGGTTCGTAATCAATCTCATCCTGCGCACGCCCAACTCGTGAAGGATCTGCGCGCCGATGCCGTAGTCCCGCGGGTCCATCTTGTGAAGCCCGACTACTTCGGCGTCGGCGTCCACGGCGTCCTTGTCCTGCTCGTCCATGAGTCGATAAGCCTTGAGCTGATTCACCAATCCGACTCCGCGCCCCTCTTGCTTCAAGTAAAGCAGCACGCCGTGGCCTTCACTTGCAATGACCTCCAGCGCGCGTTGAAGCTGCCAGCCCGTATCGTCGCGCAACGAGCCGAACACGTCGCCGAGCACGCATTGCGAGTGCACGCGCACGGGCATGCTCGAGTTGGAATCAATCTCGCCCATCACAAGCGCCAAATGAGTATCTTGATTGATGTCGTTGGTGAACGCTATCGCCTGGAACTCACCGTACACGGTCGGAACGCGCGCCTCGCCAGCGCGGTGCACCAGGACTTCATTCGCCATTCGATAACTGACCATGTCCGCGACCGTAATTATCTTCAGACGATGCTGCAGGGCGAACTCCTTCAGGTGTGGCAGGCGAGCCATCGAACCGTCGTCGTTCATGACTTCGCAAATCACTCCGGCGGGAACGAGGCCTGCGATTCGCGCGAGGTCGACTACCGCTTCGGTCTGACCAGGCCTCACAAGGACACCACCGTTGCGTGCACGAAGAGGAAAAATGTGACCCGGCCGCGCGAGGTCTGAAGGTTTGGTTCGCGGATCGACCGCTACCTGAACGGTGGTTGCTCTGTCGGCCGCGGATATTCCGGTGGTCACGCCTCGTCTCGCCTCGATCGAAACGCAGAAAGCCGTTCCGCGCGTCGCAGTGTTGTCCGATTCGGAAACTTGCAAGGGAATTTGAAGCTCATCGAGTCGCTCTTCGGTGAGCGAAAGGCAGATCAGCCCACGTCCATAGCGCGCCATGAAGTTGATGACTTCGGGTGTGACTTTTTCTGCCGCGCACGCGAGGTCGCCTTCGTTCTCGCGGTCTTCATCATCAACGATAATGATCAATCGCCCTGCGCGGAACTCTTCGATGGCTTCTGCGATAGTTGCGAATGGCATGTGTGCTCCAGATTAACTTTGAGCTTGCGCGCTTAGTAACCTCGTTCCGTCAGATACTCAATGGTCAGTTTACTTTCGGTCGGTTCATCGTGGCGCTGCATTAACCGTTCAACGTATTTTGCTAACACGTCAACTTCAAGGTTGACATGATCTCCGCGTTTCAGATCGCGCAAGGCCGTCTCTCGCCACGTGTGAGGAATGATTGCCACCTCGAACCAATCGCCGCCGAGCCCCGCGACCGTCAAGCTTATCCCGTCGACAGCAATCGATCCCTTCATCGCGATATATCGCCCGAGCCCTCGTTGAAACTTGAACCTCATAAGGTAAGCATTTCCTTCGGGGTTTACCTCTACCAGCTCACCTGTTCCGTCGACGTGACCTTGGACCATGTGCCCGCCTAGTCTTTCACCGACTGCCAACGCGCGTTCGAGGTTCACTCTGCTTCCTGCTCGGAGCTCGCCCAGAGTCGAGCGCCTCAAGGTTTCAAGCGAAGCATCCGCAGCGAAAAAGTCCTCACCCATTTCTATCACTGTGAGGTCGACTCCATTGATCGAGATCGAATCGCCAATGCGTGTTCCTTCCAAGACTTTGTTCGCTTCGATCACGAGGAAGGCGCCGTCTGCTCGGCGATGGGCCTGACGTACCTTGCCTACCTCTATTATGAGTCCGGTGAAGATTCCCATCTCTGATTCAGGATGCTAGGTGAGCAGCGATCCGTCAACCTGATCACTCCTACTTGAATCGTCTCAGCGAGGTCCGACGTTTTCAAGGCGTCCGGCGATACGCGTTAGAGTGTAGCGTCGCATCGTCACATTTTCAAGCGGCGCTCGCGATCTCTCCGGCGCATAGACTCACGAAAGAAAAGCTTCTTTGTTTACGACGTACGGCATTTTGGCCGGGTCGGCGTCGTAGCGACGCTCGATCACATCGATCACCGCC
>Ga0137380_10004636_pt1 | contig 12153 bp, 10 predicted proteins | sample SagtaG_17_FD_104809 | JGI IMG/M metagenome (GOLD analysis project Ga0137380, IMG submission 104809) | Vadose zone soil microbial communities from Sagehorn Ranch, Mendocino, California, USA - Sage2_L_100_16 metaG | ecosystem: Environmental > Terrestrial > Soil > Vadose zone | place: USA... | reverse complement strand
CCGCGCGTGCACGCCCGAGGCTCCGGCGCTTCGCGCGGCTCGTTCTGGGGCCGCCGACCTTCGCTAGAACGGAATGTCGTCCTCGCTACTCGTGGCTGCGCAGCATCAACTTGTCCTGGTTCTCCATCAGCCAGTCCTGCCCGGCCTCGGAAATGCGATACCCGGTGCTCGGGCCGTCGTCTTCATAGACTTCCTTCGTCTCGATCATGCCTTTCTTGAGCAAGCTGCTGAGGCTCATGCTCGCCGCCAGCGGCGTGAAGCCTGCTCGTTCCATGTCCTGCTTGACGAATACTGGGTAGACGCTGTGCTCCGGTGCCAGCGAGTACTCCGCTATGATGGCGAGGCACACCCATCTCGTGAGCGGATAGCCCCTCCGCTGGCTTCAACGGAGATAGCGATAGCTTCTGCAACTCGCGGCTCTTGCTCAACGTCGCCCTCAACCGCTCGGTGATCGAGGCTCGCAGCTTCTGGAAGTCACTTGGCGCTTCCGTGCCGTAAGTGATTATGCTGCGGTGCTGCACGTCGAAGGGGAACTTGCCTGTCCGCTCCTTCGTGGCGCAGACCATCACCACCTCTTTTCCGCAGGCCAATGCGAACCCCAACTCGAACCAGACGTTCGGGTTGTCGGTCGTGATCTCAGCCAAGCATACCTGGGCGTCCCGGATGCCCCGCTCGATGGCGTCTATCGGGACTGATACCGCCGGATCTTGATCGACCCGGTACGGCTCAAGATCGGCCTCCCTCACGGCAGGCGCGAATACGTCGTTGTACCGCTTGTCGAACGGTCCGCCGTCGAACGGCTGGATGATGAAGCAATTGGCCACCGAGTCACGAAGCCTACCCTGATAGTCCGGTGACCGTCCAGATAGTCAGGATTCGACCTATCTCAGGGGGGGCCGACTCCACACGGGTTAGGCGGGGCCGGTCAGGCGGAGCGGGATGCGCATCCTGGACGGCTGGCCGTATGGTGTACAGTCCTGAGATTGAGCTTCGGCGCGCGGAACCTGTCACTTCCACCAGCCCATGAACCCGGCGAGCAACCACGAGAAGAACACTACCGTGCCAACGCCGAGCACTATTTGTAGTACCGCTGCCACGATTCGGAGATTCCGAACTATCCGCTGGTTGGGCGGCTCGGGAAGTCCTGGAGTCACCACGGTTCCCCCTACTGGCCGGCGAGTGAGGCCGGCGAGCGACCGATGCTTACACTACTAGAGTACGGGCGAGAGAACCGACCCAAGGCACTCAGTTTGCGGCGCGTCAGGGCGGATCGATGACGTCAAGACGGAATTGGGTCGTTTGACCAAGCCGCAGTACGCCACTCTGGCGCGCCTGTGGGTCGCTCGGAGCAGGCTGACACTGAGGGGCGAATACGTTCGGTGAACAGTTCGCGTCCGTCTGCGAGGATTCAGCACGCTTCCTCCCAAGGCGATTGCACACGCACGATATGCAACTACTCCCGACAGAACGGCGCATCCCGCGGCCACCCCGTCCGCGAGACGCATCGGCGGTGGGGAGCCGGGGGTGGGGCCGCAGCGACATTAGGAGCCCCAGTCTCGGGGGTTGGCGCTTCTCCGACCCCAGGGGCGACGCTGGCGCTGCGGACCCACCCCCGGGCCCCGCCGCCGGTCAGGATCGCGTCCAGCAGGCCGAGCGCCGCAGATCGCGAGCCGTCACTTCGCCTGGTGCGCGACCACCTGGTCGCGGATCTTCTGGTAGGTCGACTTGGGGATGATCTTCTTCTCCCACAGCTCGTCCTTGGCCTTGTACGGCCGTCCCGCGACGATCTTCTTGGCGTAGGCGTCGCCGATCCCGGGCAGCTCCTTCAGCTGGTCCTCGCTCGCCGTGTTGACGTCGAGCTTCTCGGCCTTCTTGCTCGCGGCGGGGGCCGCCTTCGCCCAAGAGACGGCGGGAGCGGTGAAGAGCAGCGCCACGGCGACGGCGATGGCCCTGAGCAGGTTTCGCAATGTGCACCTCCAGGCGTTGATCTACACGAGCGCTTGCAGGCCGCGAGACATCCGGTCCACCCCGGCGCGGATCTGAGCGTCCGAGGTCGCGAACGAGAGCCGCAGGTAGCCGGCCCGTCCGAACGCCGAGCCCGGGACCACCGCCACGCCATGCTCCTCCAGCAGGAGCTGGGAGAGCTTCACGTCGTCGGGCACCCGCCCCAGGTAGGCCGAGACGTCGCAGAAGACGTAGTACGCCCCCTCGGGCCGGGCGCAGCGGACGCGCGGGATTGCCCGCACCAGCTCCACCATCAGGTCTCGCCGCCGCTCGAACTGGGCGCGCATGGCCTCCACCCCGTCCTGCGGCCCGCGCAGCGCCGCCACCGCGCCGTACTGCGTGAGCGAGTTGGGATTCGAGGTGCTCGAGTCCTGCACCTTGTTCATCGCCGAGACGATCTCCTGCGGCCCGCACGCCCAGCCCAGCCGCAGCCCGGTCATCGCGTAGGCCTTGGAGCAGCCGTTGATCAGCACGGTCCGCTCGCGCAGCTGCGGCGCCGCCTGCAGGATGTTGCAGGCGCGCACCCCGCCGTAGACGAGCCGGTGGTAGATGTCGTCCGACAGGATGGTGATCCGCGGGTGCTTCTCCAGCACGCGCGCCATGCCTTGCATGGCCTCCCTGGACCAGACGGCGCCGGTCGGGTTGCTGGGGCTTCCCAGCATCACCACCTTGGTGCGCGGCGTGATCGCCCGCGCCAGCGCCTCCGGGTCCGGGTGCCAGCTGTCCTCGGGTCGGGTCACCAGATCCACAGGCGTGGCGCCCGCGAGCCGCACGATGTCCGGGTAGCTGACCCAGTACGGGTTCGGGATGACGGCCTCGTCGCCCTCGTCGAGCAGCGCCTGGCAGGCGTTGTAGAGCGCCTGCTTGGCGCCCGCGGTGCAGATGATCTGCGCGAGGCCGTAGCGCTGCCCGACCTCGGCGTGCATCCAGTCGCCGATCGCTTCCCGCAGCTCCGCGATGCCGGAGGTGGTGGTGTACTTGGTATGGCCTTTCCGCAGCGCTTCCTCGACCGCCTGGGCGACGTGAGGGAAGACGGGGAAGTCGGGCTCGCCCACGCTGAGCGAGACGACGTCGCGCCCTTCTCGCTTGAGCTGGATGGCGCGCGCGGTGGCCGCGAGCGAGGCGGACGGCTTGGCGGCCAGCGCCCGGCGCGAGAAGCCGGTCACTTCTGCGCCCCCTGCGGCGGTCCGAACTTGCGGCGCAGCGCCTCGAGCACGTTCGGGGGCACCATCCCTGCCACGTCTCCTCCTAGCCGGGCCACGTCGCGGACGAAGCGGCTCGAGATGTAGAAGTAGTCCTCGCCGGTCATCATGAACAGCGTCTCGATCCCGCGGTCGAGCTTGCGGTTCATGTTCGCCATCTGGAACTCGTACTCGAAATCGCTCACCGCGCGGAGCCCGCGCAGGATGGTGTTGACGCCTTCCTGCTCGGCGAACTTCACCAGCAAGCCGCTGAAGGTCTTGACCTGCACGCGCTTGTCGCCGCCCAGGGCGCCCTTGAGCAGCTCCACGCGCTCGCCGACGGTGAAGACGGCGTCCTTGGCGAGGTTCTTCAGCACCGCCACCGTCAGCCCGTCGAAGATCCTGAGCCCGCGCTGGATGATGCTCAGGTGCCCGTGCGTGGGCGGATCGAAGGACCCGGGGTAGAGGGCAATGCGCACCGGCGCATCCTCGTTTGCGGACACGGTCTCCGTCAACGGCGTCGAGCGATCAGCACGGCCGTGTCGCCGTACCGCCTCTCGCCGGCCAGCTCGAACCCTTCCGGGGCAGCGGGGCCGGGCTCCCGGCGGTCCCGCTCCAGGACCACCCTCCCCTGCGGCGCGACGAGGCCCAGCCGGGCCAGCGCGTCCAGGGTCTCCTGCGCCGCCTGGAGCGCATACGGCGGATCGGAAAAGACCAGGTCGAAGGGCCCGCCGATTTGCGGCAGGGCGCGCGCCACGCCCTCGCGCACCAGCGTGCAGCGATCGGCGCAGCCAAGCTCCTCCGCGTTGCGCTGGATGACCTGCGCCGCCTTCGCGTCCTGCTCGACGAGGGTGGCGTGGGCCGCTCCCCGGGAGAGCGCCTCCAGCGACAGCGCCCCCGTGCCGGCGTAGAGGTCCAGCACGCGGAGTCCGTCGCAGCGCTGGCCGAGCAGGTCGAAGAGGCTCTGCCGCACCCGATCGGCGGTGGGCCGCGTGGACCGGCCGGGCACCGCCCGCAACGTCCGCCCCCGCCAGTCGCCGCCGACGACCCTCATTCCTTCTGCGCCAGGGTGGCCACCCGCTGCACGAGGCGCGCCGCGGTCTTCGCTGCGGAAGCCCGCGCATACAGCTCCAGGGCCTCGAAGCAACAGAGCGCCTCCAGCTTCTCCTGCTGCGCCGGCGGCAGCTCTCGCAGCAGCCGCTGGTGGCGCGCGGCAGCCTGCTCCAGGGTCGCGCCCCGCTCGTCCGCCCAGCCCTGCAGCGTGTCGAGCAGCTCGCGCGGCGCCGCCCGCTCCAGGGCGCGCAGGAACGGACCCGCCGCGACCAGCTGCCGCACGCCCCGGCCGGCGAGCTGCTCGATGTCCACCTCCGCGGTGGTGCTGATCGCCACCGGCGACAGCTCCGCCGCCACGCCCGGCTCCGGGTCGGCGAGCCGCACCGCGCTGGGCGGCGCGCCGCGCGACTTGAGCTGCCGCACCAACTCGGCGGCCACCTCGCCCGATCCCCCGAGCGGCACGATCTCCAGGCCCAACTCGAGCCGGCAGACGTGGGAGGCGACCAGGGCCGCGTCGCGCGCGGCGGGCGCGCTCTCCGGGGTGGTCGCCATCGCCACGCCGGTGAACCCCGCGTCGATCTCGCGCTGGATGCGCTCGCCTTCGGGCACCGCGCTGCCCGCCCGGGGCGGCTCCTTGAGCAGCGCGAGCGGGCCGTGGAAGCGCAGCTCGTCGGCCGACTTCAGCGCCGCCGCGACGAACGCCGCGTCGTCGCGGGCCTCCTCCGGCCCCACCTCGTCCGCGGCGCCGCTGGGCCGGGACAGGAGCAGCGGCGCGCCGGCGTCGCGCGCGGCCCGGGCGAATCCCGCGCTCGCCGCCGGAGCGGGCGCGATCAGGGCGACCAGGAGCAATCCCTCCTCCTCCGCGGCGGCCAGCAGATCGCGCGCGCTGAGCAGCAGCAGGGGCCGGCCGGACAGGCGCGAGACGGCGGTGGCGGGCCTGCGGGTCCAGGCGCCCTCCATCAGTGCACCACGTCGTCGTGCTGGTAGCTCTCGCTCTCGAACTGGATGGTGGTGTGCTCGATGCGGAACTTCTCGCGCAGCACCTGCCGGGCGTCGGTGAGGATCTCGTCGTGGCTGCGGCAGTCGGGACCCTCGCAGCTCACCACGATGTGGCAGGAGAGCGCAATCAGGCCGCTGGTGATGGTCCACACGTGCAGGTCGTGCACCGCGGCCACGCCGGGGACCACGCCCAGCGCCTGGTTCACCTCCGAGAAGTCGAGGTGGGGGGGCACCCCTTCGAGGAGCACGTCCACCGCCTCGCGGCACAGCCGGACCGCGCTCCACACGATGGTGGCGGCGATGAGGAAGGAGATGATCGGGTCGGCTTCCAGCCTCCCCGTCCAGGCGATGATCGCGGCGGAGGCGAGCACCCCCACCGAGTTGAGCAGGTCTCCCGCGAGGTGCAGGAAGGTCGAGCGCAGGTTCATGCTCGAGTCGCGGGCGTGGGTGAGCCACATGCCGGCCGCGTTGAGCGCGATGCCGACCAGCGCCAGGAGCGCCACCACCCGCACGTTCACCGGCTGCGGGTGGAGCAGCCGCTGCCAGGCCTCGAAGACGATCCCCACCGCGATGGCGATCAGCACCGCCCCGTTCAGCAGCGCGGCGAGGATCTCCAGCCGGTAGTACCCGTAGGTGCGCCGCGCGTCCGCGGGCCGGCTGCCGATGCGCAGCGCGATCAGCGACAGCGCGATCGCGCCGGCGTCGGCCAGCATGTGTCCGGCGTCCGAGAGCAGTGCGAGCGAGTGCGCGGCCCAACCACCCGCGGCTTCGATCGCGGTGGCGAGGAGCGCGAGGAACAGGGTGACCGCGAGCCTCTTCGCTTCCCCCTCGCGCAGCGGCCCCTTCGTTCTCGTCCCATGCTGGTGGTGCGCCACGGCGGGATGATCCGGATTCGAGCACGGTCCCGCAAGTCAGACCTCGATCGGCCGGTTCTGCGCTACCTTAGGAGCATGTCCGAAGAGCTCGCGCCCGAGGCCGACGAGGGCTACGCCCAGGGGAAGGACGGAACGCGCATCTACTGGTCCAAGACCGGCCAGGGCGCCCCGGCGCTCGTCTGCTGCGACGGGATCGGCTGCGACGGGTTCGCCTGGAAGTACCTGGTGCGCGATTTTTCGCCCCGGCACCGCGTCGTCCGCTGGCACTATCGCGGGCACGGCCGCAGCGGGCTCCCCGCCGACCGCACGCGGGTCAAGTTCGACGATCTGTGCGACGACCTCTCCGCGGCGCTCGACGCGACCGGGACGCGCGACGCGGTGCTCCTCGGCCACTCGATGGGCGTGCAGGTCGCGCTCGAGTACCATCGCCGGCACCCCGAGCGCGTGCTGGGCATGGTGCTGATCTGCGGCAGCCACGGCCTGCCCCTCGACACCTTCCACGACTCCAAGATGCTGAAGACGGTCTTCCCCGCGCTCCTGGGCGCGGCCGAGAACTGGCCCGAGGCCACCGACTTCCTCTGGCGCCTGGTGGTCGGCGGCGAGTGGGCATACCAGCTCGCCACCCATCTCGAGGTGAACGGCAAGGTGGTGCGGCGCGAGGACTTCGCGCCCTACTTCACCCATCTCTCCCGCATGGACCCGCGGCTGTTCCTCGGCATGCTGAAGCACGCCAGCGAGCACAGCGCCTTGGATCACCTCGCCGAGGTGGACGTCCCGGCGCTCATCGTCGCCGGCACCCACGACACGTTCACGCCCTACTGGCTCTCCGAGGAGATGCACGACCGCATCCCGGGCGCGGAGATGCTCACCGTCCCGGGCGGGACGCACATCGCGCCGCTCGAGCAGCCGGAGCTGCTCACGCTGCGCCTGGAGAAGTGGCTCGCCGGCATCCAGCCGTCGCGCCTGCGCGCCGCAGCCTCCTGATGCACAAAGCCTGGCTCTGCGCGCTCCTCTGGGCGCCTGCCGCGCTCGCCTTCGACCCGCGCTACCAGTGGCTCACGCTCGACACGCCCCACTTCGAGATCCATTTCCACCAGGGCGAGTACCGCTTCGCCGCCAAGGTAGCGCGGATCGCGGAAGAGGCGCACGCCCGGCTGTCGCCGCTCTTCGATCACCAGCCCTCGGAGCGCACGCAGATCGTCCTGACCGACGACACCGACTCGGCCAACGGGAGCGCCACTCCGCTCTTCTACGATCTGGTGCACGGCTTCGCCGCCACGCCCGACCCGCGCTCGAGCATCAGCGACTTCGACGATTGGGTCGCGGAGCTGATCAACCACGAGTACACGCACATCCTCCACCTCGACACCGTGCTCGGCGTCCCGGCCGCCGCCAACACGGTGTTCGGGAAGATCTGGATCCCCAACGGCGGCCAGCCGCCCTGGGTGATCGAGGGGATGGCGGTCATGGCCGAGAGCGAGATCAGCGCGGCGGGCCGCGTGCGCGCGTCGACGGAGGAGATGATCGCGCGCGCCGAGGCGTTGTCGGGCCGGTTCCCGCGCATCGACCAGCTCTCCAGCCTCACTCTCGACTGGCCCCGCGCCAGCAACTGGTACACGCTGGGCGGCCGCTTCCTCACCTGGATCGGCGACGAGTACGGCCTGGGAGCGCTGCGCGATCTGTCGCACGACTTCGGCGGCCGCCCGATCCCGCTCGGGCTCAACATCTCGTCCCAGCACGTGCTGGGAAAGAGCTACCTGGACCTGTACGAGGAGTTCCGGGCCAGCGAGGAGAGGAAAGCTGCCGCGGTGCGGGACTCGGTGCGCGCCTCGGGAGAGACGCAGGTCGAGCCGCTCACGGCGCTCGGCGAGCTGACGCACTCGCCCCGGTTCAGCGCCGACTCCGCCACGCTCTACTACTTCAACGCGGGCCCGCACCGCCTGCCGGAGCTGCGCGCGCTGCGCCCGGGCCCTTGCTGCCGCACGGGCGCGGACCTCCCGACCCCGACGCGCCCGGGAGATCGGCACCTGGGAGACAGCTACGGCGAAGGCACGCTCGCGCTCGATCCGCGCGGCCGGATCGTCTACGCGCGCACGCAGATCTACCAGCAGTTCGCGGAGGTGCAGGACCTCTACGCGCTCGACCCCGCGACCGGCGCAACGGAACGCCTCACGCGCGGCCTCCGCGCCAGCGAGCCGGACGTGGCGCGCGACGGCGCGCTGGTGTTCTCCTGGCGGCGCCCGGGCGGCGGCACCGCCATCGGGCTCCTCGAGCCGGGCTCGCTTTCGCCGCGCGTTCTGTTCGAGGAGCCGCAGGGAGGGCCGGTCGCGTCGCCGCGCTTCAGCCCTTCGGGCAAGCAGGTCGCCTTCCTCCACCACCGGGGCGGCGCCTGGGACGTGCGCGTCGTGGCCCGCCAGGGCGGCGCGCCCGCCGACGTGACGCGGGACCGCGCGTTCGACCGCGACCCCGCCTGGTCGCCGGACGGAAGATATCTCCTGTTCTCGAGCGATCGCACCGGCGTCTTCGACGTCTACGCGTTCCGCCTGGAGGACCGCACGCTGTGGCGGGTGACCAACGTGGTGCTCGGCGCCTTCGAGCCGGAAGTGTCTCCCGACGGCGCCCAGCTCGCGCTGGTCACCTACGTACCCGGCGGATACGACCTGTCGCGCATGCCGTTCGACCCCGCCACCTTCGTCGGCGTGGACGGCGCGCTGGCCGAGGCGACGCCTCGCCCGCCGCCTTCGCCGCTCCCGCCGGAGGAGATCTACCCGGTGCGCCCGTACGATCCGTTGCCCACGCTGCGGCCGCACTGGTGGTTCCCGTACGCCGCCACCGACGCCCTCGGTACGACCGTCGGGGTGATCACTACCGGCTATGACGCCGCCGGGCGGCACGACTACCAGGCCACCGCGTGGTGGGCGATCGACTCCAGTCAGCCCGGATGGGACGTGGTCTACACCAACCACACGCTCTACCCCGACGTATCCGTCTCCGCGCTCCGCGACGTGGGGACCGCCTCGGGGGCGGGACCAGGCTATACGGAGAGGGTCGTGCAGGGGACGATCTCCGCCTCCTTCCCCTTCTCGCAAGTCGAGCGCAGCCACTCGATCGAGGTCCGCTACGAGCTGACGCACCTGTCCATGAACACGCCCGCCGTCAACGGCAACAACCCTCCCGACGGACTCCTCGCCGCGACGTCGCTCTCCTACGTCTACTCGGACGCGCGAAGGTTCGTGCGCAGCATCTCGGCCGAACAGGGACAGCGGTTCGCGCTCACCACCCGCGTCGCGGCGAAGCCGGTCGGATCGGACTTCACCTTCGGCCAACTGTCCGCCTCGTACGCCCGGTACTTCCTGCTGCCCTGGCGCAAGGACGACGGGCCGCTGCACCATGTCTTCGCCGTCCGGCTGGCGGGCGGCGTCGCCCGCGGCGATCTTTCCGAGCGCCACCTGTTCGAGCTGGGCGGGTTCGACGCGGGCGATCCGGTGCGCAGCATCCTGAACCCGGTCAGCGCTCCGGTGCGGATCCTGCGCGGCTTCGTGGGCGGCGCGTTCTCCGGCGAGGCCTACGTCCTCGGCACCTTCGAGTACCGGCTCCCGCTCCTGGAGGTCGAGACCGGCGCCTGGACGCTGCCGATCTACCTCCGCCGGCTGCACGCCTCGGTCTTCAGCGACGTGGGCGATGCCTGGATGCCGTTCGACGACGGCCGCTTCCGCGCCGCCAGCTACCCGTTCCAGCTGCACGCCGGCGCCGGCGCCGAGCTGCGCGCCGAGGTCGTGCTGGGATACATCCTTCCCACCGACGTGCGCGTCGGGTGCGCGCACGGCCTGGAGAGCAGCAGCGTCTCGATCCTCGACTGCTACGCCGCCCTCGGAGGCGTTTTCTAGGAGGTTTGCGGGTCGCGCCTCGGGGCACATGTCGCGACCTTTGCGTACTTCGCCGCAGCACCGCGGAAGCGGACTCCACCCTGCCGCCTTGCTACTCTCGGCGGCGGCCATGCCAGGCAGGTTGGAACGAGCACTGGAGGCCGGATTGCGCATCCGGCCCGGCGAGGAGCGCCGCACCGCGATCATGGCCGCGTACGCGGCGAGCGCGATCGGCGCGGTAGTGGTCGGGCGCTCGGTGCGCGACGCGCTGTACCTCGCGCACGGCACCGCGCGCGGACTGTCCTGGCTGTACGTCCTCTCCTCCGCCGCCATCGTGGCCGTCTCCTACGGCTACGCTCGCGTCGCCGACAGGGTGCCGCGCGGCGCGCTCAACGCCGTGTCGGCGGCGAGCTGCGCGGCGATCTGCGCTTCCTTCTGGGCGCTCATCCACGCGGACGTCGGCGGCTGGGTCTACCCGGCGCTCTACGTCTTCGTCGAGGCGATGGCCTCGCTGGTCGTGATCCAGTTCTGGACCATGGCCAGCGACGTCTTCCACGCGCGCGAGGCGAAACGGCTCTTCGGCCTGATCGGCGCCGGGGGCACGCTGGCGAACGTCGTCTTCGGCCTGCTCGTCTCGATCTACGCCCGGCGCATCGGCGCGCCGAACCTCCTCTGGCTCATGGTCGTGCAGCTCGCTTCCTGCGCGCTCCTGGCCCGCGCCGGGGCGCGGCTCATCTCCACCGCTCCGCTCATCGCCGGGCGGCGCGCGCGGCGCACCGTCCCCGTGCTGTCGCGCGCGGGGCTCGCCTTCCTGGGGAACCGCCACCTGATGCTGGTCGCCGGGGTGGCCGCGGTGAGCGCCGCCGCGGTGACGGTGGTGGACTTCCAGTTCAAGCTGGCGGCCGCCTCCGTGCTCCGGCAGAACGATCTGGCCGGCTACTTCGGCCGCTTCTACGGCATCTGCGGGGGCATCGCGCTGGCGGTGCAGATCTGGATCACCGGGCGCCTGCTCGAACGCTACGGGATCCTCGCCTCGCTCCTCCCGCTCCCCGCCGGGCTCGCCCTGGGGTCCGGGTTCTCGGCCGCCATGCCGAACCCCGGTCTGTTCGTCGCCAGCCTCGCCAAGGGCTCCGACACCATCTTCCGCTACACCATCAACGACGCCTCGATGCAGCTGCTCTACGTGCCCGTGCAGCCGTCCGTGCGCGGCCGGGCGAAGGCGTTCATCGACGGCATCCTGAAGCCCACCGCGATCGCCCTCACCGGCGTGGTGCTGCTCTTCTACAAGCAGTCGTTCGGCAAGGGCCGGCCGCTCACGCTGGCGGTGCTCGTCCTGGTCGCTCTCTGGATCCTGCTGCTGCTGCGCGCGCGCCAGGAGTACGTGCGCAGCCTGGTCGAATCCCTCGAGCGCCGGCACCTCGACCTGCACGCGGCCCCGCTCGCCGCCTCCAGCGAGGCCACCGTGCGCACGCTGCGGGCGGCGCTCAGGGCAGACGCGCCCACCGCCCTGCACGCCATCGCGCTGCTGCAGCACGTGCCCGGGGTGGACTTCTCCGCCGAGCTGCGGGACCTCCTGGCCCACGGCGACCCGCGCATCCGCGCCGGCGCGCTGGAGCGGCTGGCGGAAGCCCGGGCCGACGAGGCGCAAGAGCAGATGCGCGCGCTCCTGTCCGACCCCGCGCCGCAGGTCCGAGCCGCCGCGGTCGGCGCCGTGTGCGCCATCGAGCAGGAGCAGGCCGTTCCGACGGTGCTCCCCTTCCTCCAGGCGGCCGAGGTCGCGGTCGTGCGCGCGGCGGCGGCCGTCGCCCTGATCCGGCACGCGGGCCTCGACGGCGTGCTCGCCGCCGCCGAGCCGCTCAACGCGCTGCTTTGCGCCGCGGACCCCAAAGACCGCGCCGCCGCCGCGCACGCGCTGGGGAAGATCGGAGTGCGCGGCTTCTACCGCCCGCTGATCGCCTTCCTGCGCGACCGCGACCCGAGCGTCCGCCGGCGCGCCATCGCCGCCGCCGGGAAGCTGCGGAACCTGGAGCTGGTCCCTCCGCTGATCGAGCAGCTGAAGGATCGGCGCACCGTGCTCGAGGCCGCTTCGGCCCTGACCGCGTTCGGCCCGGACGTCGTCCCCGCCATGCGCGAGGTGCTCACCGACGAGTCCGCGGACCCGGCCTGCCGGCGCGG
>Ga0137380_10004632_pt1 | contig 12157 bp, 9 predicted proteins | sample SagtaG_17_FD_104809 | JGI IMG/M metagenome (GOLD analysis project Ga0137380, IMG submission 104809) | Vadose zone soil microbial communities from Sagehorn Ranch, Mendocino, California, USA - Sage2_L_100_16 metaG | ecosystem: Environmental > Terrestrial > Soil > Vadose zone | place: USA... | reverse complement strand
TGGGTGGCGGGCGCCACCGTCACCCGCCTGTCCGGCCAGGCCGATCTGTAGCCGTGGCGGGCTAGCCGTGGCGGGCGGTGGCGGCGACGGCGAGTTCGGCCAGCGCATCCTTGACATCACCGGCGATGGGTGCCGCCGCCAGGGCGGCATGCGCCTTGGCGACGTGGCGGTCGATCATCCGCTCGCACTCGGCGAGCGCCCCACTGCCGGTGATCACGTCGCGGACCTCGGCCGTCCCGGCGTCGTCCAGCAGTGGGTTGCCCAGGTGCCGGTCGATGACCGCTGCCTGGTTGGCCGTTGCCCTGGCACGAGTGATGGCGAGCAGCACGGTGCGCTTGCCTTCCCGCAGGTCGTCCCCGGCTGGCTTACCCGTCTGCCCGGGATCGCCGAACACCCCGAGGATGTCGTCACGAAGCTGGAACGCGACCCCCAGCGGGAGACCGTATGCTGCGTAGGCGGCGGCCACCGGAGCGCACGGCGTCACCTCCGCCGAACATGTTGCGGCGGGCGTTGCCCCGCCAGAACGCGCCTCAGTGGGGAATCTCCCAGCCCGGTGCGCACCGGGACCGTTGAGCAGGGCCGGGGGCACCGGCGCACCAGCGAGTGCGGCGCCGAGGTGGAGCGGGCGCTCAATCGTGTACTTGGCGGTCTTGTACTCCACCACCCGCAGCGCGCTCTCCACGGTCCCGTCGCCGCCCGCCTGCCCGAACAGGTCCAGGTACTGTCCCGCGAACACTTCGGTGCGCATGAGGTCCAGCACGGGCCGGGCCCGCAGCAGCGCATCGGCGGGCAGTCCGCTGCCGTGAAACAGTTCGTCGGTCCAGCACAGCAGCAGATCGCCGAGCAGGATCGCCGACCCCATGCCGAACGCCTGCGGTGAGCCACGCCAGCCCGCCGCCGCGTGCCAGGCCTCGAACTGGCGGTGCAGGGAGGGCTGGCCTCGCCGGGTATCGCTGGCATCCATCAGGTCGTCGTGGACGAGCGCGCCGGCGTGCAGCAGTTCCAGCGCTGCCGCGGCAGCAAAGATCCCGGCGCAGTCGTCGCCGCCCGCCCCGCGCCATCCCCAGTAGCAAAACGCCGGCCGGAGCCGCTTGCCCCCTGCCAGCAGGCCCGCCATCGCCTCGATCCCTGGCTTCAGGTCTGCTCCCGCGCCAAGCAGCACCTCCCGCTGCCGGTGAAGGAAAGCCTGCAGCGCCTGGTCCACCCGATGACGGACATGGCTGATCGCTGCGTCGCGGTGCGTCATGACGTCGAGACTATGAGCATGCGGGCCCACTGGCCATAGGCCCATTGGTCTGGGTTTCCTGCAGGTCAGGCGTTATGCGCCGGCTGAGCGCGGGGCTCCTGGCATGCATGCCGCCACCCGCCGTTGGTCCGCGCAGGCGTGCAGTCCGCTGGGTGGTGCCGTTAGCCTGGGCGCATGCCGTTTGGGGTAGGTAACCGAGCGCCGGCCATCCGCGAGCTGCTGGCTGTCGGCCGAGAGTCGTTCTCCTTCGAGTTCATGCCCCCCAAAACAGCCGTGGCCGAGCGCCAACTGTGGCTGGCCATCCGCCGGCTCGAGCCACTGCGGCCCACGTTCGTTTCGGTGACCTACGGGGCCGGCGGGTCGACCCGGGACCGGACAGTCCGGGTGACCGGGCGGATCGCCGCAGAAACCACGCTGACTCCCGTCGGGCATCTGACCGCGGTCAGTCATTCGCTCGCCGAACTGCGGCACGTGGTCGGCTCCTACGCGGCAGTCGGGGTGCGGAACATGCTGGCGCTGCGTGGGGACCCGCCGGGGGACCCCAACGGCGAGTGGTCGGTGCACCCGGAGGGCCTGCGGTATGCGGAGGAACTGGTGCGCCTGATCAAGACGGCCGGCGACTTCTGCGTCGGCGTCGCGGCGTTCCCTGAAGGGCACCCGCGCTCGCCCGATCCCGGGTCAGACCTGGCCAACTTCGTGCGGAAGTGCCAGGCGGGCGCCGACTTCGCGATCACGCAGATGTTCTTCTACCCCGAGGATTACCTGCGGATGCGGGACCGGGTGGCCGCCGCTGGCTGCGAGGTGCCGATCATCGCGGGCGTCATGCCGGTCACCAGCGTCCGCACCCTGGAGCGGGTGGTGCTGCTTTCTGGCGCGCGAGTGCCGCCTGACTTGGGGGAGCGGCTTGCCGCGGCCGGGGACGACCAGACCGGGGCCCGCGCGATCGGAGTGGACTATGCGGCCCGGCTGTGTCAGCGGCTGCTCGCCGAGAACGTGCCTGGCCTGCACTTTTACACGCTAAACGGCTCGCGCGCCACACTCGATATCTACCAGCAGCTCGGCCTCGCGGAGCGCTCACAAGGCGGCAACGGTACGGGCCGGTCTCCCCGCACCACCGAATCTCTCGGCGGTACCGAATCTCTCGGCGGCGGCGCTCGTGGCGGCGGCGCTCAGTCCCGCAGCGGCAGCGGCGCTCCCATGATCGCGTAGGGAAGGTCCGTGCCGGGGAAGATGAACGCGGCCACCAGGTCGGTGAAACCCAGGCTCAGGTAGAGCCGGCGGGCCCGGCTGTGGGTGTCCATGGTGGACAGGACGGCTGTTCGTTCTGGCTGGCCTGCGGTAAGCCGGCGGATCATCGCCCGGCCGGTGCCGCGGCCTTGATGGCGGGGGTGCACATGCACCTCCGCGACCTCGAACGAGTCGCCCAGCCATCGGTCCGCGGCGAGGGCGCCATGCTTGTGCGTGATGACTTCCTGCACCAGGTCATGCCACCACTGGCCGCGTGCCCCATGAAAGCCGTAGGCGAAGCCGATGAGACGGGGCGCGCGGTCGTTCTGCCCTTCCTGCCCGCCGGGTGCGCCACCGGGTGCGCCACCGGGTGCTAGGGCCGCAGGATCTGTGGCGGGCAGGCCTGGCGGGTCCCGGGCAGGGAGGCCTGGCGGGTCCTGCGCAGGCAGGCCTGGCGGGTCCTGCGCAGGCAGGCCTGGCGGGTCCTGCGCAGGCAGGCCTGGCGGGTCCTGCGCAGGCAGGCTGGCGACGACGGCACGGAACGACGCATAGCCGGCATGGCGTTCCATGATCGAACTACGGCCGGGCAGCTGCTCGATCGGCGGCGCCATGGCCGCCTGGTAGATCCCCGTGAGAGCGTCCAGGACCGCCAGGAATTGACCCGCACCGAGTTCGCGCAGCTGGAGTCCTGACCGCATCTGGGTAGAGTACGCGAGCCGCACGCAGCGGGTTTTGTCCGACCCTCAGGGTAGCTTCGAACTGACATCCCAGACAGGTGGACACCCAGCCGAACTTGTGTTCGAATAGAACTGACAGGGCCACCCGGCAGTACACCCCCTGGCTGCCGGGCCGGGCCGGGCGGAGTGAGGGGAAGCACCTCGCCTGGCCCTGGCTCTGCGGGAGGAGCGGCCATGAACACGGTCACGCAAACGCCGGCCACGGTGCGATGCAGGCTCGCGCCACCGGCGCTCGCCCTGCTGGAGTCCGCGCGCCAAGGGCTGGCTGAGGCAGCCGGGGAGCCAGGCGCCGGTGCCCGCTATGTGGCGGCTCATCTCGCGGCCCTGCGCGCTGCGGCCGCCGTGGTTGCCGCCCGGTCGGCGCCAGGCTCCGGGCCGCGCCGCAAAGCACCTCACAGCGTTTGGGAACTCCTGCCGAGGGTGGAACCGGCGCTGGCCGAATGGGCGGCGTTCTTCGCCGCAGGCGCGCGCACCCGGGCGGCCGCAGAAGCCGGACTGCCGCGGGCAGTCTCCGTCCGCGCCGCCGACGACCTGCTCCGGGATGCGGAGACATTTCTCACCCTCGCCGAGGAGGCTCTCGGAGTACCCGCCCAGCCGCTGCTTCCACTGCGCAGTGCGTGAGCACCGCAAGTATGGGAAAGACCGCCAGCAGGTGAGTGCCCCGGGAACGTGGCCGTTTCCGGGGCACGCTGGCGCCAAAGAGCCAGGGGTGGCGGCGTGGGACAGGGAGCCGGTGCACGCCACCTCACTAGCTCAAAACGCCTCTGGCTCAGAACGCTTGCTGCTCAGAACAGTTGCGCTCAGAATGCTTGCTGCTCAGAACGCCTCAACTGCACTGCGAGCTTCGGCGTCGAGAACTCCCCAGCCGATGAGCTCTTCGGTGAGATCAGTGGGTGACTTGTCATAGATGACCGCAAGCGAGCGCAGGTCCTCCTGCCGGATGGACAGCACGCGGCCGTTGTAGTCACCTCGCTGGCTCTGGATCGTCGCGACATAGCGGGCAAGCGGACCTGCCTTGTCCCTGGGAAGCAGCGCCATCCGCTCAAGGTCGATGACGAGCTTCGGCGACGGGGCCATCGCGGGGGGCGCGGCATCGCCTGGAAGCAGCTCGGATACCGGCACGCCGTAGAACTCGGCCAGCTCGGCAAGCTTCTGCACGGTTACGGAACGGTCGCCACGCTCGTAGGAGCCCACAACGACCGCCTTCCAGCGGCCCCGGGACTTCTCCTCTACGCCGTGTAGCGAGAGGCCCTGCTGAGTGCGGATGGCGCGCAAACGCGCGCCCAGCGTCTTGGCATATTCGGAAGGCATCGGTGGTTGGCCCCCTGCTCGGTCGTCGCTTTGAGTGATGGTTACGCACAGTGACGGTAAGCCGCAACCACGACCAGGTCAAGCCGAACGGCAAAAAGTGGGCGAACTTACCCGTCTTGTTCATTGCGCCGGCGTGCCCCGAGCAGCCTGTTTCACCCGCCTGGTACGGTGTTACCGCAACTGACGTCCTTTAAGGCCCGTCCAGAGAGGCGGGAAAGGAGGTCCATGTGACCCATGGGGTGAGCCCTGCCGACAGGCATCCTGATTCCGCCGGAGACATGACCGGCGACGAGGACCGGCAGGACAGCAAGGTGGTCCTGGAAAGGGCCGAAATTAGCCGGGCACTGACCCGCATTGCCCACGAAATCATCGAACGCACCAGGGGTGCGGAGCAGGTCGTCCTCCTTGGCATCCCGACCAGGGGGGTGCCGCTCGCCGAGCGCCTCGCCGCCGGGATCAGGCAGGTTGAGGGAGCGCACGTCCCCTGCGGGTCCCTGGACATCACGATGTACCGGGACGACCTGCGGCTTCGCCCGGCCAGAACACTTGGCGAGACGCTGGTTCCGGCCGACGGCATCGACGGCAAGACCGTGGTCCTGGTCGATGACGTGCTGTACTCGGGCCGCACCGCACGGGCGGCCCTCGACGCGCTCAACGATCTCGGCCGCCCGCGCGCGGTCCAGCTGGCGGTCCTGGTCGACCGGGGCCATCGCGAACTGCCGATCCGCGCCGACTACGTCGGCAAGAACTTGCCCACCTCCCAGCAGGAGATGGTCAGGGTCCTGCTCGCCGAAACCGACGGCGAGGACGCCGTGCTGCTCGGGCACGCCGCCGGGCACCCTGCCGGCGCCATCCGCCGCACCGCACCCGGTGCCGGCGCTGACACTGCCGGGAGGGACCGGTGAAACCTCATCTCATCTCAGCCGCCGACCTGACGCGGCAAGACGCCCTGCTGGTCCTGGATACCGCGGACGAGCTTTCCCGGCTGTCGGACCGTCCCATCAAGAAGCTGCCCACGCTGCGCGGGCGGACCGTGGTGAATCTGTTCTTCGAAGATTCCACCCGCACCAGGATCTCGTTCGAGGCGGCGGCCAAGCGGCTGTCGGCCGATGTGATCAATTTCTCAGCCAAGGGCTCCAGCGTCGCCAAGGGCGAGAGCCTGAAGGACACCGCCCTGACGCTGGAGGCGATGGGCGCCGACGGCGTGGTCATCCGCCACAGCGCATCCGGCGCACCGCACCGGCTGGCGGGGTGGATACGCGGGAGCGTTATCAACGCCGGGGACGGCTCCCACGAGCACCCCACTCAGGCGTTGCTCGACGCCTTCACCATCCGCCGCCGTTTCGGCCGCCGCAGCGGCACGCCCTCGCGGGGCGGGACCGGCGAGGGGCTGGACGGCCTGCGGGTCACGATCGTCGGCGACGTGCTGCACAGCCGGGTGGCACGGTCCAACGTCTGGCTGCTGCACACGCTCGGCGCGGAGGTGACCCTGGTGGCGCCGCCCACCCTGCTGCCGGTAGCGGTCGACACCTGGCCCTGCTCGGTGAGTTACAACCTGGACGCGTCATTGCCCAAGAGCGACGTGGTCATGATGCTGCGGGTGCAGCGGGAGCGCATGCACACGGCCTTCTTCCCGAGCGTGCGTGAGTACAGCCGCCGGTACGGACTCGATGGCGTGAGGCTGCGACAGCTTCCAGACGACGCCATCGTGATGCACCCGGGCCCGATGAACCGGGGCGTGGAGATCGCCGCCGACGTCGCCGACTCGCCCAGATCGACGGTGGTCGAGCAGGTCAGCAACGGGGTGAGCGTACGGATGGCCGTTTTGTACCTGCTGCTGGGTGGATCGGGGGAGGCGCAATGACCCGCAACGACGCCGCGGTGTCAGGTGGAACTGAGGGCCCGCCCACGGGGGGCCCGGCCTGGCTTGTCCGGGGCGCGCGGCTGCTGGGCGGCGAGCCCGCCGACATCCTGCTCCGCGACGGCGTCATCGCCGCTGTTGGTTCCGGCGCCGGTGAGCCCAGCGCGGGGGCTGCGGGTGCGCAGGTGATGGACGCGACCGGGCTGATCGCCCTGCCTGGCCTGGTGGACCTGCACGCGCATCTGCGCGAGCCGGGCCGGGAGGACGCGGAGACCATCGAGACCGGCACCATGGCGGCCGCCCTCGGCGGGTTCACCGCCGTGCACGCGATGGCCAACACCGACCCGGCGGTGGACACGGCCGGGGTGGCGGAGCAGGTGTGGCGGCTCGGCCGGCAGGCCGGCCACTGCGACGTCCAGCCGGTCGGGGCGGTCACCGTGCGCCTGGCGGGCACCCAACTCGCCGAGCTGGGCACGATGGCTGACTCAGCAGCCCGGGTGCGTGTCTTCTCCGATGACGGGCACTGCGTTTCCGACCCGGTGCTCATGCGCCGGGCGCTGGAGTATGTCAAGGCATTCGACGGTGTCATCGCCCAGCACGCCCAGGAGCCGAGGCTCACCGACGATGCGCAGATGAACGAGGGCGAGGTCTCGGCCCGGCTCGGCCTGGCTGGCTGGCCCGCCGTCGCAGAGGAAGCGATCATCGCCCGCGACTGCCTGCTGGCCGCCCACGTGGCCTCCAGCCTGCACATCTGCCACGTCTCGACGGCAGGCTCGGTGGAGATCATCCGCTGGGCGAAGTCCAAGGGCTGGCGGGTGACGGCGGAGGTCACGCCGCATCATCTGCTGCTCACCGACGAGCTCGCGGCCGACTACGACCCGGTGTACAAGGTGAACCCGCCGCTGCGCACGGCAGCGGACGTGGCGGCGCTGCGGGAGGGGCTGGCGGACGGCACGATCGATTGCGTGGCCACCGACCATGCGCCACACCCACTGGAGGACAAGGAAACCGAATGGGCCGTGGCGGCGTTCGGCATGACTGGGCTGGAGACGGCCCTGCGCGTGGTGCACGAAGCGTTGGTCGAAACCGGCCTGCTCAGCTGGTCCGAGGTGGCCGACCGGATGTCGGCACGGCCGGCCGCGATCGGGCGGCTGCCCGGGCACGGGGAGCCGCTCGCGGCGGGGTCTCGCGCGAACCTGACGCTCTATGACCCGCACGGCCGGGAGGCGGTCGACCCGGCCGCGCAGGCGACCCGGAGCCGCAACACCCCGTTCGCGGGCATGGTGCTGCCCGGCCGGGTGGTCGCCACGTTCCTTCGGGGCCGTCCCACGGTCCTCGACGGCAAGCTTGCCTGAGGACGCGGCGGTGGCAGCCACCCACGCCGCAGCCGGGCCCTCTCCGGCGGTTCTCGTCCTGGAGGACGGCACCGTTTTCCACGGGACCGGCTTCGGTGCCACCGGCGAGGTGTTCGGCGAGATGGTTTTCAACACCGGCATGACGGGCTACCAGGAGACGCTGACTGACCCTTCTTACTGCCGCCAGATCGTGGCCATGACCGCACCCCACATCGGCAACACTGGGGTGAACGACGACGATCCGGAGTCGCGCCGCATCTGGGTGAGCGGGTATGTGGTCCGCGAGCTGTCCCGGATCACGTCCAGCTGGCGGGCACAGCGGAGCCTGGACGAGGAGTTGCTGGCACAGGGCGTTCCGGGTATCGCGATCACGGGTACCCGGGCGCTGACCCGGCGGCTGCGCGAGCACGGCGCGATGCGGGCGGCGATCAGCACCACCGAACCCGACCCGCAGCGGCTGCTTGCCCGGGTCCGCACCAGCCCGTCCATGGCGGGTGCCGATCTCGCCCGTGCGGTTTCCACGCCTGAGCCCTACCTGGTGAGCCCGCCGGACGGGGTGCCGGTCAGGTACCGGGTCACGGCCCTGGACCTGGGCATCAAGGCAGCCACCCCGCGGGCGCTGGCGCAGCGCGGCTGCCAGGTGCAGGTGGTCCCGGCCACCAGCACGGCGGCGCAGATCCTGGCCAGCAGCCCGGACGGGGTGTTCTTCTCGAACGGCCCCGGCGACCCGGCGGCGGCCGGGTACGCGGTCGAGGCAATGCTGGGCGTGCTCGCCACGGGTGTCCCGCTGTTCGGCATCTGCTTTGGCAGCCAGATCCTCGCCCGGGCGCTCGGGCTGTCCACCTACAAGCTGCGTTTCGGGCACCGTGGCGTCAACCAGCCGGTCAAGGACACGGCCACCGGGCGGGTGCGGATCACCAGCCACAACCACGGCTTCGCCGTCGCCCTCCCCGGAACCAGTGCGGGGGACGGCAGCAAGGCCGGCACCAGCGAGGGCGGCACCAGCGTGCCCGGTGGCAGCAAGGCCGGCACCAGCGAGGGCGGCACCAGCGTGCCCGGTGGCAGCAAGCCCGCAGCCGGGATGCCGCTCACTGGCGTGTCCGCGCCGTTTGACACGCCGTTCGGCCGCGCCCAGGTCAGCCACGTCAATCTCAACGACGGCGTGGTCGAGGGCATCCGGCTGCTGGACGCACCCGCGTTCAGCGTCCAGTTCCACCCGGAGGCCGCGCCGGGCCCTCATGACGCCGCCAGCGAGTTCGACACCTTTACCGCCCTAATGGACGGTTCCCGGTGAACCCCGTGCCGCGGGATCCCCCGATAACCATGATCCTTAAGTCTTTTAACCACATAGAGCCCAAAAGTCTTCAGGATCATGAACGTGGGGGGCGGCAAAGGGGGCGGCGCTGTGGGTAGGCGTGAGGATCTGCGGTCGGTGCTGGTGATCGGGTCCGGGCCGATCGTGATCGGCCAGGCGTGTGAGTTCGATTACTCGGGCACCCAGGCCTGCCGCGTGCTGCGGGAGGAGGGCATCCGGGTCAGCCTGGTCAACTCCAACCCGGCGACGATCATGACCGACCCGGAGTTCGCTGACGCCACGTATGTCGAGCCACTGACTCCCGGCGCGCTGGCGAAGGTGATCGCCGCCGAGCGCCCGGACGCGGTGCTGCCCACGCTTGGTGGCCAGACCGCGCTCAACGCTGCCGTCGCCCTGCACGAGGCCGGCACGCTGGCGCGGTACGGGGTGGAGCTCATCGGGGCCGGCATCGAGACGATCAAGGCGGGGGAGGACCGCAAGCGGTTCAAGGAGATCGTCACTGGCCTGGGCGCGGAGGTCCCTGACAGCCGTGCCTGCCACAGCCTGGCCGACTGCGAGCGCGCCGCGCGTGACCTCGGGTACCCGCTGGTGGTCCGGCCCTCGTTCACCCTCGGCGGCACGGGCTCCGGCGTCGCGCATGACGGTGAGCAACTTCGGCGCATCGCCGGTGCTGGACTGGACGCCAGCCCGGTCACCGAGGTGCTGCTGGAAGAGTCCGTCCTGGGCTGGAAGGAGTTCGAGCTCGAGCTCATGCGCGACCGCAACGACAACGTGGTCGTGGTCTGCTCGATCGAGAACATCGACCCGATGGGCGTGCACACCGGTGACTCGGTGACGGTCGCCCCGGCGATGACCCTCACCGACCGCGAGTACCAGCACATGCGCGACCTCGCGATCGCGGTGGTCCGGGCGGTCGGGGTGGACACCGGTGGCTGCAACATCCAGTTCGCGGTCCACCCGCGGACCGGCCGTATGGTCGTGATCGAGATGAACCCCCGGGTGTCCCGCTCCTCCGCGCTGGCGTCCAAGGCGACCGGCTTCCCGATAGCCAAGATCGCCGCCCGGCTGGCGATCGGCTACACCCTGGACGAGATCCCCAACGACATCACCGGGGAGACCCCCGCCTGCTTCGAGCCGGCCCTCGACTACGTGGTGGTCAAGGTGCCCCGGTTCGCGTTCGAGAAGTTCCCCGCCGCCCACCCGGTGCTCACCACCCACATGCAGTCGGTCGGTGAGGCGATGGCGATTGGCCGCAGCTTCGGCGAGGCGCTGCAGAAGGCGCTGCGGTCGCTGGAAAGTCCCGGCGCCCCCTTCAGTTGGGCCAGCCCGCCCGGGGATCCCGAAGGCCTGCTCGCCCGCAGCGCGGTCCCGCACGACGGCCGGCTGCGGACCGTGCACCAGGCGGTCCGGGCCGGGGTGAGCGCGGCTGACCTGGCCACCGCCACAGGCATCGACCCCTGGTTCATCGATCAGGTGGCCGCGATAGAAGATCATGCGAAACGGCTGTCGCGGGGTGGCCCTCCCACCCCCGCCACCCTGCGAGCCGCCAAGCGGGCGGGGTTCTCCGACGCCCAGATCGCGGAGATTCTCGGCATCGGCGAGGACCGGGTCCGGCAGTGGCGGCATGAGCTTGGGATCCGGCCCGTTTTCCACATGGTGGACACCTGCGCGGCCGAGTTCGAAGCCCGCACGCCCTACCTGTACTCGACCTATGACGAGGAAACGGAGGTGCCGCCGGGGAGCCGCCCGAAGGTGATCATCCTGGGCAGCGGCCCGAACCGGATCGGGCAGGGCATCGAGTTCGACTACGCGTGTGTTCATGCCTCCTTCGCGCTGTCGCAGGCCGGTTACGAGACCGTGATGGTCAACTGCAACCCGGAGACGGTTTCCACCGACTACGACACGTCCGGGCGGCTGTACTTCGAGCCGCTCACGCTGGAGGACGTGCTGGAGGTGGTGCACGCCGAGCAGCAGAGCGGCACGGTGGCCGGCGTGATCGTGCAGCTTGGCGGGCAGACGCCGCTCGGCCTCGCCCGCGGCCTCGCCGAGGCGGGCGCTCCCATCGTGGGGACCAGCCCGGACGCGATACACCTCGCCGAGCACCGCGGGGAGTTCGGGGCGGTGCTGGCGGCGGCCGGGCTGAACGCCCCGAGACATGGAACCGCCACGTCGTTCGCCGAGGCCAAGGCGGTTGCGGACGAGATCGGCTACCCGGTGCTCGTCCGCCCGTCCTACGTGCTCGGCGGGCGCGGCATGGAGATCGTGTACGACGACGGCACCCTGGCACGGTACGTGGGCCAGGCAACCGAGGTGAGCCCGGAGCACCCGGTGCTCATCGACCGGTTCCTCGATGAGGCGATCGAGATCGACGTGGATGCGCTGTTTGACGGGGAGCAGCTTTACCTGGCCGGGGTGATGGAACACATCGAAGAGGCAGGTATCCACAGTGGCGACTCGGCCTGCGCGCTGCCGCCGATCACCCTCGGGCCCGCCGACCTGGCGCGTGTCCGGGAGGCATCGGGGGCCATCGCCCGCGGTGTCGGGGTCCGGGGGCTGCTGAACGTCCAGTACGCGCTTTCGGCCGGGGTTCTGTACGTCCTGGAGGCGAACCCGCGCGCGTCACGGACCGTCCCGTTCGTTTCCAAGGCCACCGGTGTCGCGGTGGCCAAGGCGGCAGCGCGCATCATGCTCGGCGCGACCGTGGCGCAGCTTCGCTGCGAGGGCCTGCTGCCGGCGGCTGGTGACGGCGGCAGCCTGCCACTGGACGCACCGATCGCGGTCAAGGAGGTCGTGCTCCCGTTCAGCAAGTTCTCCGATTCTGACGGGCGTGGCGTGGACACCATCCTTGGCCCGGAGATGCGGTCGACCGGCGAGGTGATGGGGATCGACGAGGTGTTCGGCACCGCCTACGCCAAGTCGCAGGCGGCCGCCTACGGGTCGCTGCCGGTCAAGGGGCGGGCGTTTGTCTCCGTGGCTGACCGGGACAAGCGGTCCATGATCTTCCCGGTGAAGCGCCTCGCCGATCTCGGCTTCGAGATCTGGGCGACGTCCGGAACGGCGGAGGTACTGCGCAGGAACGGTGTTCGTGCCAAGATCGTCAGAAAG
>Ga0137380_10004629_pt1 | contig 12163 bp, 10 predicted proteins | sample SagtaG_17_FD_104809 | JGI IMG/M metagenome (GOLD analysis project Ga0137380, IMG submission 104809) | Vadose zone soil microbial communities from Sagehorn Ranch, Mendocino, California, USA - Sage2_L_100_16 metaG | ecosystem: Environmental > Terrestrial > Soil > Vadose zone | place: USA... | reverse complement strand
CCAGGTCGGGGCGCTCCTGGCGGATGCCAAATCGTGTTTCGGCGATATGCCGCGCCAGTACCCGGGCGTTGTACCGATAGCCCTGGACAGCTCCGGAGTTGCTCGGAATCCCGTGCTTTCGCAGGCCAAGGGAGCCCTGCATGATCGTTCCGGCGAAATAGATTCCGGGCGTCGTAGCGCTCTCCCAGAACGGGGTCTGCGCCGGCAGCCTGCTCTGCCCAAATGTAGCCACGCCCAGGTCGGGCAGGTCGCGTAGGGGAGCGGTAAATCCTGTGGCCGCGATCACGTCGTCTGCCTCGAACTCCAGGACATGGTCGTCGGATGCGCTTCGGGTGCGGACTTTAAAGCCGCCGGTCGAACCGTCGACCGACTCGATCGAGGCGTCGAGAATGACGACCCCGCCGGCCAGAGCCGAGTCTTCAAAAGGCTGAACGTATCGAGCCCGCACGCCGACGAGCGATCGAGTGTTGACGCTGAGCTTCGTCGGGGTGGGCGATGCGATGACGATCTGACGCGCCCATTGGAGCAGTCCGCTCGCGATCTCGAAGCCGGAGTTCTGCTTACCGATGATGAATACGCGCTTGTCGGCATATGTTTCCGCCGCGCGAAGATCACCGTATTGCGTGGCGTGTTCGATGCCGGGAATAGCAGGCTTCCATGGCTGGGCGACGCCGACCGCGAAAACGACAACTGGAGCGCGATACTCACCATCTGTCGTGCTGAGGACGAAGTCGTCGCCATCGCGGCCAGTCCTCTCCCAGCGGCATCCAAACCTGACGCGCAGCCCAGTTCGCTCGGCGAAGGCGGCCAGACCGCGCTCCATCTCGGGACGGGATGGGAAGTATGACGCGCCGTCCATGAGGGCCGGCATCAGCCCGCGGTTCACGGGTTCGTCGGCGAGCAAGCTGTTCCAATCGAACCGCTCATAAGCGCGGCTCGCGTGGTCGAACCCCGAATATGGCTTTGTCCAGCTGAGCATCCTTTGAAAGACCGGCCAGCGCCGGAACATACCGCCTGGGGCGGGGTCGTCGGAGAGGACGGCATGTTCGATGCCCAGGCGCCCGAGCGAGTAAGTCAGCTGGAGGGCTCCCGGGCCGCTGCCGACGAGGAGCAGTGGGTATCGGCCGGGCGGAAACGGCTCTTGATTCAGCTCTGCCACTTCGTCGTGCTACGCAGCTTTCTCGCCTCTCCCTGGAGCAACCGGAACATCACCTTGGGATGCGCGACGAGGAACGCCTCGAGCTCATCACCTGGCAGGACGATGCAGCGAAGCGCGCCCTGGGCCACGATGTCGGCGGTCGGCGCAATGCGCAGAAGGCACGAGATCTCGCCAAAGTAGTCTCCGGCCCTCAGGGTTGCGCGATCGACTCCGTCGATGCGGAGGGCGGCGCTGCCATCGAGGATGACGTAGAAGCCGGAGCCGGTGAAGCCTTGCCGGAGGATCCGCTCATCCTTGGCAAACCAGGCCTCATCGAATAGCTGCACGACTCGGTCGAGCTGCGTCGGGGACAGGTCGGCGAATAGAGAAAAGCCCGCGATGATCTCGACGACGTCTTCTCGCACATCCATGTCAGGAAGTCTCCCTTGGTACCGGAGTCACTTCGGCCGGGGCGGGTCTGGTCGCAACCGCGTTCTTGATACCGACAGCGTTGGCGAGGGCGCCGAGGATGAGCAAGAGCGCAGCGATAAGCATCGCGATGTGGAATGACGCGGCGGACGCCTCGCGCACCACCCCCACGAGCTGGGCGTCGAGCGGCGTGTTGAGCGGGCTGACCTTGGCCCGGAAGGCGGCCGACGTCACGTCTACGCCGGTGACCCTGCTCGCGAGGTAACCATAGAAATTGGCGGTGATGAAAACGAAGATCAATGCCCCGGCGAGCTGGGGTCCCACGCGTGAGATCGCATTGTTGATCGCTGAACCGACGCCCGAGTTGTGCACCGGCACCGAGGTCATGAGCGCCGTGGTCAGCGGCGCCACGAGAATCATCAGGCCGATGCCGAAGCACAACGCTCCAGGCAGGAAATCCACCGCGTAGGAGGGCGGCGGCAGATACGTTCCCGGGTCACTCGGCCGGAACGCCCATGCCGCGCTGTTCGCGGGCACGCGCGCGAGCCAGAGGACGCCGATCGCCATTACCGCGGGCCCGGCCGCCATGAACCAGCGCGGACCGTAGCGCGCCGCCAGGCTGCCAAAACGCGCGGAGAAGAAGATGAGAAAGAGCGTTCCGGGCACGAACGCCAGACCTGCGCCGGCGGCCGAGTAGCCCAAGGTGCCCTGTTGAAATATGGCCAGGTAGTAGCCGGTCACGTAAAGGGCGCCGTAGATAAGCAGCGTCGAAATGTTGGTCACCGTGAAATTTCGAGAGCGGAATAGTTGCGGCGGAATCAAGGGATTCGGGCGACGGATCATGACCACTGGAAGGGCGGCCGTGGCGACGACCCCGACGGCGAGCGCGATGTAGCCAAACGGATCTCGCCAGTCCCGCTGCTGCCCGTAGATCGCCCCGAAGGCGAGGCCGCCGATGGCAAGGCCGACCACCCCTGCCCCCAACCAGTCGAATTTTCCTGAAGCCTCCGCATCACGACTCTCGGGAACGTGCTTGTAGGTCGCCCAGAGTGCCAGCAGCACAAGGGGGACGTTGATCAGGAAGGCGGCGCGCCATGAGATCGTGTCCACCAGGAGACCGCCGACGACAGGCCCGAGGATGGTCGTGGCGCCAGAGGCGCCGGCCCAGAAGCCGAAAGCTCGGCCCTGCTCCTCGCCGCTGAAGTTGGCTGTGATCAGGGCGAGCGACCCTGGGACCAGCATCGCCCCGGTGGCTCCCTGGAAGATTCGGAAGAGGACGAGAAGCTCCATGTTGGGAGCCAGACCACATAGCACCGAGGTGGCGCCGAAGCCGCCCAGGCCGATCATGAACATGCGCCGGCGGCCATAGAAGTCGGTGAGCGCGCCGGCCAGAATCAGCAGGGTGCTGAGCGTCAGCAGATATGCGTTGTAGACGTATGACTGACCTTCCAGGACCCCAAACAGAGACCGGGGCAAGTCCCGACCAATCCGTGGCAAGGCAACATTGACCACGGTCGAGTCGAGGAAGACGATGCCGGACCCGAGCACGGCGGCAAGCAGGATCCAACGCTTGTAGCTCACGATTCCCTCCTCCGCCGTGCATTATCGGTGTTGCGGAGGGCCCGGCTCACACCGCGAGGTGGGCTCGCGCCAAAGCCACAAGGCATCGCCGTTGGCCCCCTGGTTTGTCGCACCGCGTTCCCGGTAGGAAACGAGGCTCGACCTTGATGCCCACGCGCGACCGCGGTCATCGCACCGGCCGAGGAGCGGAACATGGTCCCGGTTACTCGCCGTCCCTATTCCGAACCAGGTTCGCCGGCACCTCGGCGCGAAAGCAGCAGATACGTGTAGATCAGCGCGCCTGCCGCCGCCCCGACCAGGGGACCAATCCAGTAAACGAGATCGTCCTGCCAGTAGCCGGAGGCCAGCGCTGGGCCGAAGGTACGCGCGGGGTTCATTGAGGCCCCGGTCAGGGGACCACCGACAAGGATGTCGAAGCCGAGGACCAGCCCGATCCCAAACCCTGCGACCGACTTGAACGACCCGCGGCTGTCCACGGCGACGCCGAAGACCGCGAGCACCAGGAACAGCGTTAGGATCGCCTCCACCAACACGCCCTTGCCGAAACCAATCCCGAGGCCGAGTGCCGGCGTCCCCAGATGTACGGGTTGCCACTGTTCCCTCGGGAAGACCACGAGCAGCAAGAGACCGGCGACGACCGCACCGACCAGTTGGGCGACCCAATAAAACACGGCCGAAGCCGTCGAGATGCGGCGGGCGATCCAGATGGCGAAAGTCACGGCCGGATTGAAATGCCCACCCGAAATGTGTCCGAGAGCCGAAATCATGACTGAGAGCACGAGCGCGTGCGCCGCCGCGATGCCGCCGAGTCTGAGCGCGCCGTTCGACCATTGGTTCGTCACGATTGAGCCGGCGCCGACGAACACAAGCGCGAACGTCCCAAGAAACTCCGCGAGCAGTGAGCGTCGAGTCTGCAGGTTCATCTGACGGTGCCGATCGACACTAAGCCGGCGAGCTTGGGTGCGCAATGCTTCCCATGTCGTTCCGCATCGTCGCATGCGGTCACCACCCGTCTCCTCCAATTGACAGAGGGCTGTGCGCACCTCGGCTGGGGTGGAGGCACGTCCTGGCGCAACCGTGGGAGCTGCCGAGGTCGATCCCGACAACGCGGCTGAGCTCGGCCGGCAAGATCCAGACCTACACCTACACCCGAATGTCCGGCACCGACGGCACCAACGTATGGGTGGTCGGATTTGTTCTCCTCGGACCCAGCAACTTCAGCCTCCAGACCGCGGGCTTCATCGAGCACTCGGCTGACGGCGGAGCGAACTGGAGGGTTCAGCTGCTGGGGAACGGTTCGTAGGGCACTTCTTCGACTACTTCGTGCGTGACGGCTCGTCGCTAGGTCAGTACAGAGCTGAAGCGAGCTTGGTTCGTGACCTGGTAGCCAGGGGATGATCCAGACCCAGTTCGTCAAGTACGCCGACGACTACCCGCCGGATCTCGTCCCGGCTGCCGCGGGCTGAAGGTATCGCCTCTATGAGCTCTTCAAGCGCACGTTCGTTGTCGCCGGCGTCCAGCGCTGCGAACGCCATGCTGAGATCAGGCGTTGCCGCCAGTTCGAGCCTAATCCTTGCGGCCATTCCTTCAGCTACGAAGCTGCCATGAACATTTCCCAGGATCTCGAGGGCCTCTGACCTCTGCCCTCGGCCGAGCAGGATCCGGGCGAGGGGCATGGCAGCACCGGCAAGTCCGGAATTAAGCTTCAGGGCTGCACGCAGGGACGGCTCATCTCCATTCAGAGCCAACTGCTCTGCTTTCGAGGGCAGGAGTGAGTCGAGGAATCGCTCAACAGCAGCCGCCGGCTGTGCTCCCACGAACTCCGCGACTACTCTGCCCTTGTGAAAGGCTTTGACAGCAGGAATGCCTTGAATCCCATACGCGCGCGAAATGGCGGGATTGGCGTCGACATCGAGCTTCACGAGCTCCAGTTTGTCGGAGCGCTTCGAGACCTCTCGTTCGAGTACAGGTCCTAGTTGCCGGCAAGGCGCGCACCAGTCGGCCCAGAAATCCACTACGACAGGATGCAAGTGGGAGCGGTCGATGACGGCCGCCTGGAAGTTACTCTCGCCAACGTCCATGGATTCAGATTAGTGGGTGGGTAACATATGCGGCCTCGTAGGCGATCTGGTTCCGCCCCCTGCGGCTTAGCCCGTAGGCCAATGAATCGACGCCAAAGCCTCGACGACTGACGCGTGCTTGCACCCACCCCTCCACCGACACGCCCCGGCGCGTCTCCAGCCACCGGAATGGGCGTGGCGTCAGGAACGCGCGCTACCGCTTGCCCGCGAACTCGGCAGGCGGCTCAATGTCGATCACCGACCGAACCGGTGCCTTTGGCGCTAGTGGTCGCAGAGGTCGTCACGATACTGCGGGTACGTCCGAGGCCGTCTATTAAGAGCCGCTCAAGTTCAATATCGAGCCCGAGCCATCTCTAAATTGCACGAGCTGGTCTGTTTACACCGCCGGGGCCGCTGTCTCCTTAGCACCGGCTTCGACCGTGCCTTCACCATCCAGCCAGGCTCGCCGAACGACAATGAGTAATCCTTCGATAGATGACAAAGCGTTCGCGAGTTCGGGTCTCACCGTTGCTGGATGGTGTCCTTTTTCCGAATACGCGCCGAGGACAATTACGTCCCCCTGCGCGGCCGCCGTAACTATCGCCTTACCAACATCGGTCGTCCGCTGCTCAATCAAAGACGCCCACGGCACCGTCGATGCTGTCGAGCGAGCACTTTCGAGGTCACGGGCCTGCCGGTCCGGGTGGTCGAGCGAATTGATGAGATGAAGCAGCGAGATCTCGCCACCCCACGCCTCCGTTAGCGCGGCAGCCACCCTGAGAGCGAGCCGGGCGTTCGGGCCGCCTCGGATGGGCACAATCACTTTGGTCGAATCTCCGGCCATGGGCAGACTTCGCACTGGAGATCGGACGAGAACGAGGTCAGCCGGCGGGGATTCGCTGAGGTTCTCGAGCACCGAGGCCAAAGTTCCGGCCCGAGGGCTCGCCGGTCCGGGCCATTCGATCACGACCAGGTTAGAACCAGTTTCGTAGACGGCCTCCCGAATGCCCATTGCGACGTTGTGAACGACCCGGACAAGGATTCCGAGCCCCCTGGATGAACCCCTGGTAGTCTCCTGGTCTGCAATCCACCTGAGTAAATCGCGCCGGCGATGAACTACCTGGCTTGTCATGTTTGCTGCGGGGTGGCGGCGTATCTCCACCAATCCGAGCACCTTGCCATCGGCATCCCTGTGCTTTGCCAGAGCGTCGCCGACAGCGATCAGCGTCGCCGCGGCCTGCGCACGCACAATCGGGACCAAGATCCGGGTGTCCGTGTCTCGAGGATTCAGGGCGAGTGGCCGCGAGCGATTGGCGTTGCGGGAGATCCGAGTAGAGGCGGGCACGGGGCTCATGATCCACTATCAGCCGATCATATGAACAAGCGAGTTGCGTAGTTGTGCAGTCAATCTTGACCAACTACTGCTATGGCAAAAGCCCCGTGATCGGAAATGCCACTCTTCGTTTGGTCGCGAGAATTTGATGCTTATCAGTAGCTATGGCGCCAAGGAGCCGTGTTCGTCCCGTAGGGGCTCGGGGTCGGCTCCCTTCGGCTGGACCCAAGTCCACAACGCGACATGGGAAGCGTATTCGGGCGGCGATCCTTCAGCTTGCGCTGGACGGGATGAGCCGAGCGAGACTCAGGCTGGTTCGGCAGGACCAGGCAGAGGCGGCCGGATTACCAAGTAAATGCCGGCGGCCAGTGTCCAGAGAATGAAGAGCATGAAGCCTACCTGGCTGATATCGCTTTCAATGGAAGAACTGCCGACAAGCCCAGCAAGGAAGACGATGGCCCCGGTCACGATCGCGGCTATGCCGATCAAACGTAGTGGCCGGCTGATGTTGAGCAGGGTAACGCCCACACCCACGAGGAAGACAGCCGCAAGCTCAAAGCTCAGGGTGAATGCCTCGCCGTCCAAGATGTAGATGCCAAGCACCGTTTTCGCGTCCGCTCCGGACTTGGCCCACTCGACCATCGTCTGCTGGCCGGCGATCCCGACTGCACTTACTGCGACGTAAGCTATCGCTCCGGCGAATCCAAGCACGGCGAGCCAATTGGAACGATCGGGTTTCGCTGCGCGCGCGACCGCATAGAGAAAGCTCGCGAAAATTAGGAATAGAACATAGCCGAGTAACTCAAGGTAGTTACCAATGCCGGTCTGACTCGCGCCGACACCGTTGACATAGGCGCGGACGGCATCGGCTGTGGTTGCGGGCGGCAATCCTCCATGCACGCCGAAACCAACGAAGGTCACCACCACTGACAGAATGCCAGCGGAGGCACCGACTCGGCTCAGGCTGGGTCCGGACATTGCGGAAGATTAGCAACAGGTTGATAGCCTTCACCGGCGGCGTGGGGGGCGCGAACAATCGACTGGCTACTTCAGTTGGCGGGCGCCAAAGTTCCCCGGTGGGACCGAGATGCCCCAGTGGAGCCATCCTGGGAACAGGACGAGCGGTTGCCCACAGCAGCTTGGAGAGGGACGCGGAAATGCGCCCCTCTCATTCGAATCAGGCGTGAGCTGAGACGGCCTCGGTTCGGATGATCTGGGAGCTCGGGTCTGGCCGGACCACCAGCGTTACGCTGGCGACGATCATCCACAGCAGGAAGTTGCCTATCTGACGATCACCGTCGCTCATCTCACGACGCTGGTGGTCAGGCGGGTCAAGCCTGGTGCTCGGTGACGGCCCGCGGCTTTTGCGGTACCGTCGCGCGCTCCCACTCCGGGTCGTGGCGTGCAAGCACGAGTCGGCCTATCCACCCTAGCGAAACCAGCACATCATGCAATGCGGCTCGCCCACAGGTCGAGGTTAAGCCGCGAAGGGGAGGCGCCCGCAGAAGGCTGCGGGCGCCCAACTCAGACCGCTTACTGGTCGGTCTGGTTGCTCCCCGAGTCCGGCCCATTGCTGGGGATCGCGAGCTGGTCATGTGCACCATTGCTGTGGCCGCCCACGCTTAGCCCGCCCTTGACGGTGTACATCGCTTCGTCGAAAACGCCTCCCGCAGGAGGGTTCGCGACCGCGAAGGCCGGGAATGCTGGCCCGCCTACGAACGACGTGGATATATAGTCGCCGACCATGCGGCCTTGGCTCGTGTTGGCGAGCCAGGACAGCGACATCGGCCCGGCAATCTGCTGGTTCGAAGTCCAGCTGCCGCCGCCGTCAGCCGAGGTCGAAGAGCCGACCTCGAGCTGGCAGGTCGCCGCGATGCAACTGGCGTTGGGATAGAAGTAGAAGGCAAGCGCGAGTTGAGCGCTGGCCCCCGACGTGGCCTTGTTCACGGCCAGGCCGGGGATGAAGTGGTCGACTCCGCTGCCGATCGGGTCGACCGGTATGCGCGTAACCGGAGACCAGTTCGTACCGTCGGTCGACGTGCTGAGCACGAGGTCGTTGGCGGTGCAGCCTGGCTCGAAGCGGCAGTCTGGCCAGACCACGTAAACCTTGCCCGACGCGTCAATCTCCGCGGTGGGAAGGCCAAGGCCGTTGCGCAGGCCTCCGGCTACCAGGTGCGCCGTGATGTCTGCGATGCGCGTCGTCGTGCCCCAGCTCGCGCCGCCGTCGGCCGAGCTGAAGGCGTTGACATCGCCACCCCGGGACGCAAACCCGCCTACCGGGACGATCACCGTTCCGTTCGGCTGGACCAGCGGCTGGCCGCCGATACCGTGTAGGTGCTGTGCGGTTTCGAGCGCCGCGCCCCAGGTAACACCGCCGTCAATGGACGTGCTCATCTGCTCCAGGTCGCTGAGCGAGGCGTCGTCGAACTCGGTGTAGCAGTTGCCATAGTGCGGGCTGGTCGCCGTGTTGTCACAGACGGTCCAGTTCTTGTCGTTGAACTGCCCGTCGGCCGTGATGACAACGGGAGGTCCCCACGTCAGCCCCCCGTCGGTGGAGCGGCTGGCGAGGACGTCAACCGGAACCAGCGCCGCCGGAATCCCGAGGTAGGAGATCATCCAGACGTTGTCTCGGGCGTCGAAGGCGACAGAAGGATCGCTCACGCGCTCGTACTTAAGGTTGGCCGGCGTCGACTGGAAGGTCGTGTCCGGCAGGAAGCCGCTCTTGAACTTCTTGCCACCGTCGTTCGAAGTGGCAAAGCCGATGTCCGAAGCGCCGCCGTTGAAGAAGCGGCCCACCTGGAAAACGGAGACGATCGTCGAACCGAGTGCGAACGTATCGGGCTCGACCTCGGTCCGATGCTGACTGGTGTTGTTGCTGAATGGATCACTGCTCAGCTGGACGAGGCCTGCCGCGTACGCGTTTAGCGTGGACAGGCCGATCAGCGCAGCAAAGGCTGGCACCAATAGGCGAAACCACCGCATGGTCATTTCCTCCCTCGTGTGTGGCCGGCGCGAGAAGGCAAGTGTAGCGGCCGCTAGAGGTAGGGGGAAATAGCCGTGATCGTCTCGTCCAGCACCGGTTGTGGATCTCGTTGGTGCCCCACCTGAGCATCTAGGTCCGCGCTGTCGAAAGCTGGCGTCTGGTGTGTCAACGCGCCCATGAACGTTTAGCCGAGTCGTCTGGTGGTCTGGCCGACCTCAATCAAGTGGCCGTCGGGATCTTGAACATAAGCACGTATCTCCCGCCCGTGGTCTTTCGGCTCGCTTAGGAAGTGGGCTCCTTTTGCCGACCATTCACGGTAGATCTTGTCGATGTTCGCGACACACACATTGAAGAATGCGCTGGTCCGATTGGGATCAGCTGGGGTGGTAAGTGTGCCTGTCGGCTTGCTGGGCGCCGGCGTCGAGACCGCCGTCGACCAGTTCCCGCCGCAGCTCGACGATGGCCCGCTGAATATCGCAAGGTTCAGGGTTCGAATCCCTGCTCCGGAGCCATCTGATGTCTCACGACATAGTGGGCGAGTCTCGTCGCGCGGTGTCGCCGCTGACCAACAGGCGGTAAATGCCATCTCCCATCGCCGCCCCAATGAACGGGCCGACCCGGTTTCGGAGACATCGCTACGACCGGTTCCAGCGGTTCTACAGACAGCCGCGGCCGATTGGTATTCGACATGGTCCCCTGGGACGGCCCAACTACCACGGTTTGACAACCACATGTCGCGCAACCTTCCCGCGCCGGCCGCGTCAGTCTGCGGCTCGTCCTGCCTCTAGTCGACCAGCACTCGTTTCGACTGCCCACAATAAGATCGAGGCCACGCGATGACCGCTACGCAGCCAACACCACGGCTCACCGTCCAGGAAAGGATCGCTCGCGGGCGAGCAGCACGCGCCCGGGTTCCCCGCTCCAGTCACGCGGCGTTTTCCCCATCGCCGCGCCGTCCCGATCCGGTTGCGTTGCTCGAGAAGCAGGCGGCGACGAGAGTTCCGGAATTGGTCGCCATCCGGTACAGGCGGATGCTCGCATCGCCCTTAACGTTCTTTCGGGGCGCGGCGCTGGTGATGGCAGCCGACCTGGCGTCGATGCCTGACTCTGGGATCCGGGCGCAGACTTGCGGCGACGCGCACCTCGCCAACTTCGGCGCGTACGCATCTCCAGAGCGACAAATGGTATTCGACGTCAACGACTTTGACGAGACGGTGCCTGGCCCATGGGAGTGGGACATGAAGCGACTGGTCGCCAGCCTTGCCGTGGCGGGGCGCATCAACAACCACTCGGCTGCCGTCCGACAGTCCATCACGACAGCCGCCGTCGCCGAGTACCGGATGGCGATGAACCGATTCGCGGCGATGCCGACGATTGACGTCTGGTATTCCCATATCGATGTTGACGACCTTCTGTCTCAAGTCAAGCGCCAGCTGCAACCAGCGGAGTACAAAAGGCTCACCCAGGACCTGGCCAAGGCGCGCAATCGCGACAACGAGCACACCTTTTCGAAGTTGACGCACATCGTGGACGGCACTCCGCGGATCGTCAGTGATCCGCCGCTGGTAGTGCCGTTATCCGAGCTTTATACGAAGCTCGAAGCCGATCGGGTCTTGCGCATCCTGGCCGAAGTGAAGCGCGGGTACCTGGCGACGCTCGCCAACGATCGCCGGCAACTGCTCGCTGGGTACGAGCTCATCGAAGGAGCGCGCAAGGTTGTGGGAATTGGAAGCGTCGGGACCCGGGCCTGGGTCATGCTGCTAGTCGGGAAAGACGACTCCGATCACCTGGTCCTTCAGGCGAAAGAGACCGAACGCTCGGTCTTGGAGCAGTTCGTCGGTCCGAGCGAATTCCGGTATCACGGCGAGCGCGTTGTCAGCGGCCAGCGACTGATGCAGGCGACAAGTGACATCTTTCTAGGCTGGAACCGCGTACGCGAGCCGGACGGCAAGGAACGCGACTACTACGTCCGTCAGCTCCGCGACTGGAAGTGGTCTCCCGACTTCACCGTTCTTTCGGTGGCAGCCCTGAAGGTATGGGGACGGCTTTGCGGTTGGACTCTGGCTCGGGGTCACGCACGCTCTGGCGACTGCATCGCGATTAGCGCCTACCTCGGCCAGAGCGACAGCTTCGATCGCGCCATGGTGTCGTTCGCCGAGGCCTACGCCGACCAGAACGAGCAGGACTACGCGGCCTTCCAGAAAGCGGCAAGGACAAGAGGATCGCGGGAGTGACTGGGATCTGACCGATGTGACGCGGGCGGCGCCCCGGAGCACATCGAAATCGCCGATCAACCGCCGGGTCGAGGAGCCACCGTCCTTCGTAGGCTTGCGGCCGTTGCTACCGCTACAGTCAGCGGCAGCAACCACCACGCGATGATTCCTCGCTGATTCAGCGCCGCTGTGATCAAAAGTGCCACACCAACCGCCGCTGCAACGGTCCAGTCGTCGCCAACGATGAATCCGTACCAGAACCGAAAGAAGGCGCCGACACCGGCGGCGACGCGTGACAGGGCAGTGCTCATCCAGCGACCACCCGCCTACGCTCGATCCGGGTATAGCTCAGCGCGATGAACGCATAGAACGCGAGCAGAGGAAAGATCGACAAGTCGCTAGAAGGCCATTCGACGCCCAGACCTT
>Ga0137380_10004627_pt1 | contig 12167 bp, 7 predicted proteins | sample SagtaG_17_FD_104809 | JGI IMG/M metagenome (GOLD analysis project Ga0137380, IMG submission 104809) | Vadose zone soil microbial communities from Sagehorn Ranch, Mendocino, California, USA - Sage2_L_100_16 metaG | ecosystem: Environmental > Terrestrial > Soil > Vadose zone | place: USA... | reverse complement strand
TCGTCGCGTCCCTGGCCGGCACCCTGTGGGCCGTGTTGGTGCTGGCGCATCCCGTGGCTGAGGCAGCCGTGGCCCGGGTCCGCCAGCAGGTGCTCAACGAGCTGCGCGCGGTCGCGACAGCGGCCGAGGCCGAAGGCGCCCCCAGCCCCTTGGCCGAGCAGTACCTCCAGTTGCTCAAGGTGTCGCTGTCCGCGCTGGGGGAGGGGATGGCCACCGGTGCCTGGAGGACCGGCGTCTACCTGCTCGGCGACGAGCAGAGCTATCCGAGGCTGGCGGCGGCGTGGCGGAGCATGTTCTCCGGAGTGAGGTCGCTGCCGGAGCCGGTGCGGGTGTTCGACCTGCCTGCGGCCGCTGCGCTCGCCGAGGCTTGGGCGCTGCCCGACCAGCCTGGTGCGGCTGGTCCAGGGCACTACCGGCGGCCGTTTGAGTTGCAGACGCTGCTGACCACCGCCCAGCTGGCCGCCTACGTCCACCTCCCCGAACTGGAGACGCCGGGGTTCGCGGTCGAGACGATCGCCCGCTTCGACACGGTGACGGACGCCGTCCCTGCCACTGAGGCGCTCGCCGTCGGGCGGATCATGCACCGGCGGCGTCCAACGGCTAGCGACTACCGCGTTCCGCTCTCGTCGCTGACACGTCACGTCTTCGTCGCCGGTGTCACCGGCTCCGGCAAGACGAACACCCTGTTTCACCTGCTCGCGCAGGTGCAACGGTTGGGGGTGCCGTTCCTGGTGCTCGAACCCGCCAAGACCGAGTACCGGGTGCTCCTCGACCATGAGGAGATCGGCCCGCGCCTGCGGGTCTTCACCCTGGGCGACGAGCGAATCGCGCCCATCCGGCTGAATCCGTTCGAGGTGCCGGAGGGAACGACGGTCAGCGAGCATCTGGATCTGCTACGGGCCGCCTTCGGCGCGAGCTTCGGCATGTGGACGCCGTTGCCGCAGATCTTGGAGACCTGCCTGCACGCGGTCTACGTGGACCGCGGCTGGGACCTGCGCACCAACCGCAACCGCCGGGTCGCCTCGCCAGGGCCAGCGCCGGCTGCGGCGTTCCCCACGCTGAGCCAGCTCGTCGCGAAGGTGGAGGAGGTTGTGCCCTCGCTCGGATACGAGGACCGGGTGGTGGCCGACCTGCGCGCGGCCCTCGTGACCCGGTTGGACTCGCTGCGGCACGGGGGCAAGGGAGCGATGCTCGACGTCGAACGGTCGACGCCGCCTGCGGACCTGTTCGGCCAGCCGTGCGTGCTCGAGCTGGAGGCGGTCGGGGACGACGATGACAAAGCCTTCCTCATGGCCATGGTGCTCATCCGCCTCGCCGAGCACCGCCGCGCCGCAGGCCCGACTGACCGGGTCGTCCACCTGCTGGTGGTGGAGGAGGCGCACCGGCTCCTGTCGGCACGGCCGACCCGCGCCGCGGAGGAGATGGCCGACCCGCGGGGACAGGCGGTCGACACCTTCATCAACCTGCTCGCCGAGGTTCGCGCCTACGGCCAGGGCATGGCGATCATCGACCAGGTCCCGACGCGGCTGGCCCCCGAGGTGTTGAAGAACACCGCGCTCAAGATCGCCCACCGCGTCGTCGCCGCGGATGACCGGGCCGCGCTCGGCGCCACCATGGCCATGGACGCCGAGCAGGGCAACGCCCTGGTCATCCTCGGACCCGGGCAGGCGGCCGTCTTCAGCGAGGGCGCCGACGCTCCCGTGCTGGCAGCCGTGCCGTTGGTCAAGGCACCTGGCACGCTCCCGGACGCGGCGGTCGCCCAGCGCATGGCGTCGCTGCATTCGGGTCTCGTGGACGGACCGGCGCAGTGCCCGGCGGGGTGCGCGGGCGACCTGCGGGCCTGTGAGGTGGCCCAGGCGCTGACCGCCCAACGTCCTGTCCAGCGGGTGCTGAGCCGCGTCGTCCTGTCGGCTGTCGCTCACCGGGACGCACTGGACCGCCTGTGGCCAGAGCTCGTGGCGACGGTGACGCCGCGCCGCCCAGGTGACGTGGACTTCGGCGCCGTGATGGCTTCCGTGTGCCGGCACGGAGCGCGCTGGCATGCCGAGCGCCGGGGCAGCCAGGCGGGCTGGGACTACGGGACCACGGCACGGTTCTGCGGCGTGCTCCAGCAGGCCTTGCTGGAGAGAGCGCGGGCCGGCAGGGCGACTGCGGCCACGGCCGAGCTCATGGAGCTGGCGCGGCAGCTCCACCGCCAGGACGTTGCGCCGTATCCGGACTGCGCCCGGATCTGCCAGAACGAGGAGGGCGAGGGCAGCCTGTGCCTGTTCCGGTGGCCGGCCGCCGAGCTGGTCGCGACGGGCCGCTTCCGTGAAGCGTGGCGCAGCGCCGAAGCGCAGGACACCGGCCGCGACGACGGCCACCGCCAGGCGCTGTGGAACCTCTGCCAGGACGCGGCCTACGAGCTGGTCGAGTTCCCTGAGACAGAGCTGGCGCCCGACCTGGCCCCGGCGGTGACGGACTCGGCCCGGCGTGCCTCCCTCTGCTTCGGGCAGCAGATGCTTGACGAGACAGGGAGCCTGCCGCGGACGTCGAGGCGGGTCATGGCTCGCCTGTTGCAGGAGGCGGGGCTGTGATCCGGCCAGCCGGATCAGGCCCAACCCGTCAAGGGGGCGGAAGATGAGCCGACTCGCTGCTGATCGTTCATCCAGCAACGACGCCAAGGCCAGGACGGACGAGGTATCCAGGGACATGGACGCGGCGTCGTCGTCGGCAATGCAACGCGGCATCGACGGCGGCTCCCCGTCCGGCGGCGGCAGCGAAGGCGGCTCGGGCGGCAACCTCGGTGGGTCGGACAAGGGTGAAGCGTCCGACCACCGGCCAGACGTGTCCGTCGGGTCCGACGACGGCGACAGCGGCTCCGGTTTGCCTGACCATCGGCCAGATGTGTCCGGCGGGGCGAAAGCAGGCGATGGCGCGCAGGCTGGGGGAGCGAACGGCGGCGCACCGGGCCGCCCTTCCTTGTCGTTTGCGGTCGACGCCTCCGACGATGGTGGAGCTGGGAACAGCTCCGACAGCCCAGGCGGCGGGTCCGGATCTGCCGAAGCCTCCGACCAGCCCGGCTCGACACCTGAGAAGGCTGAGAAGGAGGACCTGAAGGAGACCGCAGGCAAAGAGCCAGCCAAAGAGCCAGCAAAGGAGCCAGCAAAAGAGCCGGTGACGCGGATCCAAACGAAACCAGTGGATGGCACGGATCCGGCGGAGCGTGAGCAGGAGCGGCGCCTCGCCCAAGGGCAGGGGACCCCAGAGGAGGCGCGCAAATGGTTCCAGGAGCACGGTTATCCTGAGCTTCAGGGGCTACCAACCTGGGATTCCGCGCGGAAGATCTGGATGTTCCCGGACCAGGCCAGCGCCACCTCGCCAAACGACGGCGGGGGCCCTGGGCCAACGAGTTCGTCACCTGGCATGGATGCTTCCGGGCCTCTTGCCGGAGCCGGGGTTGTCGGGCCGCGAGCGACACCCGAAGGCGCCCCCGAAATCTATACGGTGGAGATCGTCCCATTCAAAGCCGAAAAGCCGGCTCCCCGGGAGGGCGGCGCGCGCAATACCACCGCCGGGGACCGGGCGACAGGTGACGATCTCGTTCAGCGGTACAACCCCGAGCAACCCGAGGGCCGCTTCCAGGTCGACCACGTTCGTCGTCCGTTCTCGCAGAATCCACCCGGGGCCGACCAGAAACTACGGATGCGCGATGCCCACCGCAACATGAGTGAAGGGGGAGGGCAGACCCGTCGCGAGAATCGCGCTCGCCGTCAGGAGCCGGACTGGCAGGACCCGGAATCGCCCAACTACACCAGGCCAATTGAAAAGCGTGGGGGGAAGCCCGCCGGGGATGCCGCGCCCAAGCCGGGCGAGGAAGCCCCTGTGAAGCCTGCTGGGGAAGCTCCGGTGAAGCCCCCTGGGGAAGCTCCGGTGAAACCGGTTGGAGATGCTCCGGTGAAACCACCTGGGAAGGTGGGCTCCTTTGGGGGAAAGCTCATGGGGCTGGTCGGCGAGCTGTGGATGGTCAAGACGCTCGCCGAGGAGCTGGAGTGGCGGGACTCGCTGTCCGATCCGAAGTGGGGCGACAAGCACACGGACATGTTCGGCGACACCTGGCACCGCAGCCCCATCGACCCTGGATTGTGGTCGAAGGACCGTCCACTGCCCTCCGCATAGCCACGTTGTGGGCCGCGGTCCTCACTAGCAGCCAGGAGGAGTGCTGCCGCTCTGCTGCTGCGCCTGCTGGCAGAACTCCTGGTGCGCCCTGTCGGCCGAACGCTGGAAGGCATGGCTCGAGATGATGACGAGGGAGATGAACCCGGCCACCATGATCGCCACGATGAGCAGGAACACCACCAGCGCCTTCTTGTACGACTTCGGCTTGACGGTCGCCCCGGTGGTCAGGTTCTCGACGCGTTCGCTGTGCAGCGTGCCAGCCTTCCAGACGCCGGTGACCCTGACCTCGTCGCCCTCGCCGAAGGACCCCTCGAACGCCATCCCGCGCATCTGCACCGGGATCGGTGGGAGCCGGTTGCCGTCGCGGTCGTACCGCTCGATCCGGAACGCCCAGACCACCTTCGAGCCCTGCTCTCCGTAGCTCTCGCTGCGTTGCTGAATGCCCCGGACCTGGCCTTGGACGGTCGCCCGTCCTCGCCGTGGTTCGGGCGACGGCCGGGCTGGCGGGGGTGGCGGCGCGGGCCGTGCGGGCGACGGGGACGCCACCCCAGCCGGCACCGCGGCGACGGGGTCGGCTCCGAACCCTTCCCATTCCCCGCTCGGCGCCTCGTCCTGGAGGCGGCCGGGGCTCGTCAAATCCACCGCTGGAGCTGGAGCACGCGCGGAGGCCCGCATGGAGGTCGCGGCCAGCACCTGGAGCCTGCTGCCGCCCACCTCGATGATGTCGCTGGCGTGGATCGGCTGGCGGCTGGTGACCCGCGCGCCGTTCAGGAAGGTCCCATTGGTCGAGCTGAGGTCCTCTAGGACGGTCTGCCCATGATGGTCAACGCTAATGATCCTGGCGTGTCGTCGCGACAGCATCGGGTCGCCTCCGAGCTGGCCTGCCTGACCCGCCTCGCGGCCGAGCAGCAGCTCGCCGAGCGGGATCGGGATGACCGTCCCCTTGGCCTGGCCGGAGACGACGAGCAGCGATTGGGTAGGGACTGCCATGGTGGGATCGGTGCCGTCCGTCATCCAGCCCCTCCTCGGACGCGCTTGGAATGGCCCCACCGCGTGAGGTCGCATACGCAGACCTGTCATACACCTCGGCAGCGATTAGCGAAAGGGGAGATTTCATCCGATCAGCCTGTGTGGCGTGGTCGAAAGAGTTGGGCCGGGCTGGTGCTGGCGTAGTTGAAGAAGGCCCCGACGGTGGCGACGTCGCTGGCGCTCGGAGCGGCGTTCGCGTCGACGACCGTATAGACCGGAGCTATCGCAAGAACTCATTCGGTCGTGCGGCGCGGCTCTTTCCCGAGTCGTAGCTGTCCCGCAGCCGTTCTGCGTGTCTGAGCGAATCCGACTTGTGTCCTTGTGCGCCTACCGTCGTGCTAGATACCGCTTCTCGGGGGAGATCCATGCGACACCAACGCCAACGCCTCGTCGTCTTTGCTACCGCCGGCGTCGTGGTGGCGCTACTCGGTACCACCGTCGCGCTGATCAGCAACCACCGCGCCGCCTCAACGGCCGCCGCTGTCAGCACCGCACCTCCTGCCACGCTGGCGTCAGGTCCCACAACGGCAACGACGCAGGCCATGGCAGCCACAACCTCGACCACCTCAGCGCAGCAGGTAATCAGCGCGCGCTCGACGCCTGCCACCTCGCTGTGGCGCATCAGCGATCCGGCCAAGGCCGCCGGCCACTTATACGACGCCTGGCGCGGCGGCGACCGCCAGCGTGCGCTGCGGTTCGCCAGCAGCGCCGCGGTCGACACCATGTTCGCCGTGCCGCGCGACCTGGCCTTTACCTTCTCCGGGTGCCAGTACCGGCAGTTCGGCTTCGACTGCGCCTATACCGGCGACCGAACGATCGCCATGCGGGTTGAGGGCGGGGCATCGGCCGGCTACCGCGTAGGCGCCGTCAGCGTCCGGGACACGTCGTCGGCGACGTCGTAGGCGACGCTGGAGGGCCGGCATCGTTCACAAAATTGTCAACAATGCTGGAGGCTGCATAGAGTTACGGCATGAGCGTCGTTACAAATACCCGTGCCCGTGTGGTGCGGCCAAGAGGGAGCCGAGCCTGTATTCGTTTGGCGAAGGCCATGGACGGCATCTGGGAGCCTGGAGCGGGTGCCAAGGAACCCTCCGGCGTATGGGGCTGACGCGCTGCTCAACAGTCAGGAGCGGTGCCGCCCTGCTGCTGCACCTGCTGGCAGTACTGCTGGTGCGCCTGGTCGGCCCGACGCTGGGACACCTGGTCCGAGTGGATTCCAAGGGCGATGAACCCGGCCACCATGACCGCCACGATGAGCAGGAACACGACCAGCGCCTTCTTGTACGACTTCGGCTTGATGGTCGCTCCGGTGGTCCGGTTTTCGACGCGGTCACAGTGCAACGTGCCAGCCTTCCAGACGCCAGTCGCGATGACCTCATCGCCATCGCTGAAGGATCCCTCGAACGCGATCCCCCGCATCTGTGCCGGGATCGGCTGCAACCGGTTGCCGTCCTGGTCGTAGCGCTCGATCCGGAACGCCCAGGCCACGCCCGAGCCCTGCTCCCCGCAGTTCCGCTGCTGGATGCCGCGGACCTGTCCCTGAACGGTCGCTCGTCCCCGCCGCGGTTCGGGCGCCGGTCGGGCCGGCGCCGGCCGTGGCGGTGGCGGGGGCCGTGGGGGCGGCGCGGACGCCACCCTGTCCGGCGGCGCGGTGTCGGTGTCGGCTCCGAGTCCCTCCCATTCGCCGCTTGGTGCCTCGTCCGGGATGCGGCCCGGTCGCGTGACGTCCGCTGCCGGGATCCGCGGGGAGGTCCGCGCGGGGGTCGCCTCGAGCACCTGGAGCTTGCTGCCGCCCACCTCGATGATGTCGCTGGCACGGATCGGCTGGCGGCTGGTGACCCGCGCGCCGTTGAGGAAGGTTCCGTTCGTCGAGCCGAGGTCCTCCAAGACCACCTGCCCGTGGCCGTCAATGATGATTCTGGCATGCCGCCGCGACAGCATCGGGTCGCCGCCCAGCCGGCCCGCCTGGCCGGCTTCGCGGCCGAGCAGCAACTCGCCGAGCGGGATCGGGATGACGGTTCCCTTGGCGTGGCCGGAGATGACGAGCAGCGACTGAGAAGAGACCGCCAGGATAGGATCGGTGCCGTCCGTCATCCAGCCCTCCCTCGGACACGCCTGAACTGGCCCCACCGTGTGAGGTCGCATGCGCAGCTCTGTCATACACCCCGGCATTGATCAGCGAAAGGGAAGATTCCGTCTCGGTTGACGCTATGACGAAAGTCCTCACCATCGCAGACCAGTGATGCAGGTGAGTGCGGCCAGCCGAACACCAGGGTGGCCAGCAGGGTCAGGAGTGCGAGGCCCTCGACAACCCCAACAGTGGCAGGCTTAGTGATGTTGGCGACACGCTGGCTGCGCGCCTTGATGGATGTTGGTGCTGCTCAGAGGCCGATTGTTGGGCCTTCGACCTGATGCTGTCGAGTATGTGTTGCCGGTCTGTTGGGAGCAGGCTCGGCCACGCGAGAAGGCGTCTGGCAGCGGGGGATGTTTGCCAACCAGAACAGCGCCTGCAAGCTGCGGAACAGGTTCACCCTTGACAGGCTCGCCGAGGCGTTCGGACTCGAAAGCTAACCAGGTCGTCGAGGACAACCTGCGAGCTTGGTCTCGTGGGGGAGGGCGACGTCGTCGATGTCTATGAGGGTCTCCTCGCGGCGCTGGCGGTTCCAGACCTGGTAGCCGGTGTAACGGGGGTTGGCCAGGATCGTGCGGATGGCCATCTTGGACCAGGCGATGCCGGCGCGGTGGCGGCCCGGTCATGGGCTGACGAGCAGGGGATGTGATCGCGGGTCAGCCCCGGCGGTGGATGGGGATGCGGCGGCGAGCGTCATGCCGGCGATTATGAGCAGCAGCGCCCCAAGCGTTGCCAAAACGAGCCTTGTGGGCATAGCTCCTCCCCAGGTGGACAGTTGAGCTAAAGCAGCAGCTTGGAGGTTCTGCACGTAACTCGGGCCGGTGACCAGGAAGAACCCGGGGAGTTGCAGCAACACTTCTGGCACCCTGCTTTGGTTAGCAGAGCAAGTCGGCGACGAATCGAACTGATGATCCCTATTGGCTTTAACATAGAGAAAGTGAGATTCTAGGCTGTTGTGGGGAAAGTGACGTGGGAGAGGGGGTTAGTCGGCAGCGGTCCGAGGCAGGCGATACGTCGCTACAACGTCAGTCCTCCCTCTCATCTCCATACGTGTACCTGTCCGAAAGGAGATCACGCATGGGCGTCACCGCCTTCAAGTCGCTCTCCAACTTCTCGGGACAGCCCGTCCGCATCATGGACACTGAGAACGGCAGCTCGCGGGTCATCCAAGCCAACAGTGCAGGCGGGTTCGACTACTAGATTCCCTGGTGCACCTCGCAGGGGGACTTCAGCCGCCACCACATCGAACTCGAGGTGCCACAGGGGACGGTCCAGTTCTGCATCTGGCAAAGCGCAGACCAGGACGGCGACTTCGTCCGCTTCTCGACCGACCGTCAATACCACGGCCGAAACGATGGCCTGACAGGCCAGCCCGGGACCCATGTCCCTGGCGTGGCTAACGTGGACGGCAACAGGCTGCTCATCGTCCACACGGACGGGACGTTCGAGGTCCAACAATCAGGCTGACGTCCACGCGTGCCGAGTCGGCCGCCTGCACGTCCTCCACGCGCAACGCAACAGCTTACGCGCCCGCGCAGAGGGGCGCGTCAGAGAACCAGTCATTGGACAGGCAGGCAAGCTGATCTGACTGCTGCTGCAAGCTGGTGATCTGGGACCGCAATTGGTTGATCTGGTTGTTGATTTGGGTGATCTCGCTGCGGTCGGCGGGGTTTCTCGGGTCCAAGCCCTGCCGCTCCACCTCGAGCTGCTGGATTTGATCACGGCGGTCTAGGATCCCGACTCGGATCTGCTCGCACTGGGCGCTCTCGGAGCGCGTGTCCTTGACACTGGCCAGGACCCAGGCATGGTCGGACGGGAATTGCGTCTGGGCCGGGTCGTCGGAGTCGCCAGGGCATCGGCACTCCGTGAACTGCAGCCCGTAGGGGCCACGGTACATCGCGTAGTCGACGTCGCCGCCTGCGCGCAGCGTGCAGAACTGCGGGCTGGTGTCCGGGCATCGGCCGAAGCTGTCCTTCAGCACCGCCGTCAGATCATTGATCGCCTGGTCTCCGCGGCCCATGTTCATGTCGGCGCCGAACAGGACAGCGTCACCCGCCGGCAGTCCCTGGACCAGGTTGTGGACCAGACTTGCGCAGGCGCGGATGTCGTCGTCGGCGCGGGGGTGCGCCGAGAAGATGTGGTGGGTGAGCCGGTGGATGGTGGCCGGGACCCTGAGCAGGGTGGCTTCCCCCCAGTTGTCGCTGGTGCCGCGTCGAGGCCCGTACGTGATGGCTTGCACCTGACCGAGCGGGAAGCGGGACAGGACGGCGATGCCGACGTCGCCGCCACCGTACCCACCGTCCTTGGCGAACACGCGGTTGAAAAGACCGGTGTCCGCGGAGAGCTGGGTCACCTGGTTGACGCCGCCAGCAAGCGAGCCCGAGACGGCAATCTCCTGGAGGATCGCGATGTCGACGCCGGTCCCGCGGATGAGCGCAGCGACCCTCTCCAGGTGATCGTCGCGCTGGCCGTAGTCGATGTTCCAGGTCATGAAGCGCAGGCCAACCGCCATGAGCCATTCCTTTCCGCCGAGACCCCTCCGTTAGCCCAGATCGGCCAAACATAAGGGAATCAACAGAGCATGTGAACAGGCCAAGTGAAGGACCCAAATTTCGCCCCACCCGCGCTGGAGGTCGCGACCCCGGATCAGCGGCGCAACCAAGACGATCTTCCCAAGCGCGATGGCGGCGGGAACCCCCGCGACGCAGACCAGCACAACCTTCGGCCAGGATGTCTGGGTCTGCGCCTGGGTCACACCACCTCCTCCCTTCCCGCCGTCTGCGAGCAAGCCGGCCACGGTAGCAGCAACGGACGCCGCCGGGGTATATCGGTGGATATCGGGGGGGAGCAGGTCGGCCACGCTGCCCAGAACGTCGGCTTGCGGCTGGCCGCCGCCGTCCGGCGGCCGTTGAGCCGGGTTGTACGTTAGATGTCGATCACATCGCGAGGTCGTGGCCCAGGAGGTGGCTGTCATGAGGGAGGAACTACGGGAGGCCGTGCGGCGCGTGCTGCCCGGCGTCCGCGCTGACCTGGAGGAGCTGATCCGGATCCCGTCGGTGAGCGCCGACCCGGGCGCAGCGGGGGAGGTGCGGCGCTCCGCCGAGTTGGTCGCCAAGTTGTTCCGCGAGGCCGGCGCGCCGCGGGTCGAGCTGCTCCAGGTGGAGGGCGGACAGCCCGCGGTCCTCGCCCGCTGGCCCGCGCCGCCGGGCAGGCCCACCGTGCTGCTGTATGCCCACCATGACGTGCAGCCACCGGGCGAACCGGCCTCCTGGACCACCCCGCCGTTCGAGCCGGCCGAGCGTGAAGGGCGCCTGTACGGCCGCGGTGCCGCCGACGACAAGGCAGGCGTCGCCGCGCACCTGGCCGTGCTGCGGGCCTACGGCGGGCAGCCGCCGGTCGGGGTCACCGTATTCGCCGAGGGTGAGGAGGAGATCGGCTCGCCCACGCTCGGCGCCTTCCTGGAGCGCTACCGCGACGCGCTGGCGGCCGACGTCATCGTGCTCGCCGACAGCGCCAACCCCGAGCGCGGCACGCCCGGCCTGACCATCAGCCTGCGCGGCCTGGCAAGCTGCGTCGTCGAGGTCCGCGCTCTCAAGCACGGCGTGCACTCGGGAGCGTTCGGCGGCGCGGCCCCCGACGCGCTGACCGCCCTGTGCCGCCTGCTCGCCACCCTCCACGGCGAGCAGGGCGACGTCGCCATCGAGGGCCTGGCCACCGCGCCGCCGCCGCCGTACGACTACCCAGAGGAGCGGTTCCGAGCCGAGGCCGGCATGCTCGACGGCGTCAAGCTGCTGGGGAGCGGCAGCATCGCCGCGCGGCTCTGGGCCAAGCCGGCGGTCTCGGTCCTGGCGATCGACACCACCCGCGTGGCCGACGCCTCCAACACCCTGATCCCGATGGCCCGTGCCAAGGTGAGCGTGCGGCTCGCCCCAGGCGACGAGCCCGCCCGGGCCTGGGATGCGCTGGCCAGCCACCTCCGCGACCACGCCCCCTGGGGCGTCCAGGTCACCGTGCAGAACCGCGAGATCGGCCGGCCCTACGCGATCGACGCCCAAGGACCGGCGTTCGACGCCGCCCGCGCGGCGTTCCGGCAGGCCTACGGCCGCGAGCTGATCGAGTGGGGCGTGGGCGGCACGATCCCGTTCGTCGCGAGTTTCGCCGACGCCTTCCCGAAGGCCGCCATCCTGGTCACCAGCGCGGGCGCTGACAAGGACTGCCGCGCCCACTCAACCGACGAGAGCCTCCCCCTCGACGATTTCGAGCACGCCTGCGTCGCCGAGGCGCACTTGCTTGCCGAGTGCGCCTCGGCCCTCGGGGGCTTTCACTAGTCGTGCCGACTTCGAGGCCATTGGGCTGGTGGTATGGAGCGGTGCATGCTGACCAGATCACGAACCGGTGCCACGCAACCAGGCGCTGCGGACGTAGCATCGTCGCCGTGGACAGCCGAAACGAGATCCTCGCCATCGACAAGGGAGCCGCCACGGAGATCGTGACCAAGCAGCCGACCGTCAAGGGACCAGCCGGCAGGTTCACCGGCGACGTGTGGTTCGACGTCATCGCCAAAGGCGAACCCCCATCTCGCCTGCGCGTCAACACGGTCCGGTTCACCCCCGGCGCCCGCACCGCCTGGCACTCCCACGCCGTCGGGCAGACCCTGTACGTGACCGAGGGGCGCGGGCTCGCCCAATCCCGTGGCGGCAAGACCATCGAACTGCTCCCAGGAGACTCGATCGACACATCCCCGGGCGAGTGGCACTGGCACGGCGCGGCCCCCGGCCACTTCATGACCCACGTCGCCATGTGGGAAGCCCCCGAGGAGGGCCCCGAATCCAACTGGGGCGACCACGTC
>Ga0137380_10004622_pt1 | contig 12176 bp, 12 predicted proteins | sample SagtaG_17_FD_104809 | JGI IMG/M metagenome (GOLD analysis project Ga0137380, IMG submission 104809) | Vadose zone soil microbial communities from Sagehorn Ranch, Mendocino, California, USA - Sage2_L_100_16 metaG | ecosystem: Environmental > Terrestrial > Soil > Vadose zone | place: USA... | reverse complement strand
GGTCGAATAGCGGTCAGATGACGGTCGAATAGCGGTCAGATGACGGTCGAATAGCGGTCAGATGACGGTCGAATAGCGGTCAGATGATGGTCGAATAGCGGTCAGATGATGGTCAGATCGTACTCCTATTAAGATTTTTTATTGTTTCTATCCAAACAAAAACTGTCCCTTCCTCAAAAAATTGTTTGTAGCTCAAAAGAACATACTGAAAAGTGCATTTTGTGAACAACTAGGCTCTTCTTATATTGGCGTAGATGCAACAAGAGGTGAGACCTAGAAACAAGAAAGCAAGAATGTTCAGAAAATAGCCGACTAGTATAGCTAGTCAAGTGATTCAACTGTATCTTATATTTCTACCGGATGCCGGATGATCATCCTTGCTTTAATGGACTCAAAAAACACTCCGCAAAACTTATGCGTTGGCGACGATTCAATAATACTCTATCCACGAATGGGAGGAAAGATTCCAGAGTCTATACGAAGAAAAGTCCTTAGGCAGTGGCTTGAGGGATATACCCGACTACAAATTGCAAGGGATAATCAAATTGGAACAGGGGCCGTAAGTGAGATAATCAAGGAAGTTAAATCAACAGATAGTGAGGCTCAAATTGATCTCCTCAGAGAAACCGCTGTAATACTGAGAAGACAAGGCCTGGAGATAGGTTTCTTCGCACAATCGATACGTCTTAAGCGAATTTTAGATGGAGTAGGTTTGACTGATGGGCAGGTCGAGGACTTTGCATTACATTTAAGCGTGCATTGTTTTAAGCGAGGTTTGAAGCCAGACGAATTCATGGATGTCATGACAAACATATCGTTTTTTTCAGATGATCTTGGATTTCCTGTAGAAGAGCTACCACGATACATTACCAGAGCGAAAACACTTCTAGAGAAGCTTTACCAAGAAATCGAAGATTTAAAGATCAAGCAGAAACTGGTTATGGAGAAGTACATGCTACAATGAGTGACCTCGAAGAATTCAGGAGGGATAAACACCTGCTAGAAGCTTTGAGAGGAAAGGTATATTTCGCAGGAGAAGTGGCCAAAAGAGAAATTTCGGAATATGAATGGTTTGTCTCCGATCACGAGATGAAACTAATTAATAAAGAGTTGGAGCAGCCGATAGGAGTTACAGAATTAACCGAGTTAGCAAAAGACTTACTTCATCATCCGAGTAAATATGCAGAAATAATAAGGACTTTGCGTCAGCGCTCTGAGTTAGCACCCACCTCGTCAAAATGATGAATGAATTTGCCGGGGTCGATCGCAAACAGATCCAGCGCGTCCAAGAAAATCGACATTTTAGTAAGATTTCCATTGTGTCGTCAAAAGAAGACGACTACCAAACACGATCACAATGTGATACAATGTGTAATACTAGTATGATGGGTACAATATTCGCTAACAAGACTGAAAAGGTAGGAATTACACAGCTCATTTCTTTAGTGAAACAAACGGACAAAGCGCGCGGCGACATGCACTCCAATATAGAATAGAATAGTTCGTCGATTCTTTTTTACAATCCATAAAGGAGATTGTACAATGGGAGTACACTAGTAAAGATAGGATAAGGTCTCTAATATGATACCCGAAGAAAATTCTGTTTACATGCAGCCATCCATTTTATTTCCTCTCCGCCGGATACAACAGGGGAAAAATCCCTGGTGAAACAGCACGAGTTAATTAAATGATAATCATGGATATCCGTTTACTCTCTTTGTTGCAATCTCTGGAGAAATAACATTTCTAATTGATTAAACAGCGAATTGGGTGATAGTGCGATCTCATTAGAGTTGACAATGTAAAGAACTTCTTGGCAGTATAGATTAAATCCTACAGAATATCTAATCTTATCTATCAGGAAAGTAGACTTGGTGAATGACTAAACTTGAAACTAGGAATGTTACAAAAGAGTTCCAGGGAATCAATGAAGCGAATTCTGTGACCGCACTAGAAAATATAAATCTCCAAATCGAAGATGGACAGTTCATCTGTTTTGTCGGCCCATCAGGATGCGGCAAGACCACGTTGTTAAACATTTTAGCAGGACTCGACAAACCAACCTCTGGCGAAGTGATTTTGAATGGTCAACCGGTTCGAGAAACTGGCCCAGATAGAATTATGGTATTCCAAGAGAATGCATTATTCCCTTGGCTCAAAGTGATAGACAACGTAGAATTCGGGTTGAAAATGGCGGGCGTTGAAAAGGATAAAAGGCACGAAATAGCGATGCATTTTCTTGACATGATGCAGTTGAAAAAATTTGCTGGAGCATTCACCTACCAATTATCGGGTGGTATGAAACAAAGGGTTGCAATCGCTCGCGCACTCGTCACGGATCCAGAAGTGTTACTAATGGATGAGCCGTTTGCGTCGCTTGATTCACAAACAAGAGATCTCCTTATGGTAGAATTACAACTGATCTGGGCGCGAACAAGGAAGACTATTGTTTTTGTTACACACAACATAGCCGAGTCAGTTTGCCTTGGAGACAAAGTCGTGGTGTTTACTAGTAGGCCGGGAAAGGTCAAAAAGGAGATAGCGATTGAATACAGACGGCCGAGGTTGAGCGAGGATAACAACTTGTACAATTATCGGAGAAAAATTCTTGATGAGCTCGCTACAGAAATAATTACAGCTCGTAAAGTTGAGGACGCAATCTAATTTAGTCTCTCTTATTTGCGTAATCCTTCAAGTAGTTCTAGACCTGACTGAAAACTATTGGGTGATGTAAGTAGGACTTCGCTTGCGAGATCTCCAGCATCTCTTACAAAGTCAACTGCATTATTTTGATATTCTTTCCAATCCAGACCTATCATTTCTGCAGAAGTCTGATTATTTTTAGAGGGCACCATGATGCAGGCCACTACAGGGATTTTGTGTGATCTTACTACATCAACGATTTCGCCCAGCTCTGCTAAAGATGCGATTGATTGAGTGACTAAGGCACTTGGTTTAGCGTCTATTTTTTTTTGAATACACGATGGATCTTTAATTTTAGCTGGGATCGTTAAATAAAAATCGATCACTGAATTGTATTTTTCGTAATATAGCATTTTCAACACACTACTAGGTTTTAAGCCCAAGTCTCGAGATCCATTCACAGGATCGTCTCCCATCAGAACCAGCACTCCATTAACTCCTATGAGGATTGCATCCGACACAAATTGACAGATTGACGTGTAATTCCTATCTCGGGCTCTAACGCTACAACTAAGATTTAGATGGTTACCAGTTTTTTTTATGAGACTGGCTGCAGTAACACTAGATATGCGAGGAATCCCAAGAACAGAATCAGTCAAATGAATTCCGTCTACCATGTCAATCAATTCAGATGCGCGTTTGGTAAATTTTTGTATCTCCTGGTTGAGTAGGACCAAGTTGAAATGATGATCTTTCACTATTTTTGGAGGGTTTAATTCGAAAGTAATCTTCATTGTAGCAGCTGATGATCGTAATCGGTGACCTACTATTAAACGCGGCAGTTCTACTCGGATGCTCGTTGTGCATGCTACCATTACTGAATTATGATCAATGGTCAGGTCCTTGACGAGAACGGATCGGTTAAGAAATAAAGTTTAATTTTGATAACTCTTCATTACGGTAGTTGAACAAAGAGGTTCTCAAGTTTAGTCTCCGACAGATTCTATCGAAATGGCCGTTGCACCCGACTGCCATTCCTCCTCTTCGAATGGCTGCTGTCCTAGTAATAATCCATTACACCAGAACGTCGCCACGTATTCTCTTGACGAAGAGAAACTCGACACTGAAGATGCACAAAGGAGAGATAGCTTTTCCAGGAGGGGAATTTTCGAAACAAGATAAGTCATTATATGACACTGCGACTAGAGAAACAAGGGAAGAGATCGGTCTTATCATTGAACATAAAGATATTTTGGGAAGATTGCAATCGGTTCGAACAGTGACTTCAAATTTTTGTATCGTTCCTTTTGTTACCTTACAGGACAAGATTCTAGAACCCCGAATTCTCATCAACGAAGTGCAGGAGGTAATTGATGCTCCTCTGTTTGATCTATTGGATACTCTACAAATTGATCTGGAGCATCAAGCCTTGTCTACAAAAAGCCTTCATAAATTCACATACCAAAGCGAGGTAATTTGGGGAGCCACTGCCAGAATCATAAAACAACTGCATGATTGCCTCTATGTGAAACGTGATTTTTGTTGAAAATATTCTTGTTTTTTTCAGACGGCAGACGAGTCCTCCAAAATTTATCGATGGTAGGTCATAATTCGGTCCTTGCAAGAAAAACCGTATCGTGGAAATAATGCTGAATTGTTCCGATAATCTGTCTCTTTTTTTCGTAGTACCCCGTCTGTGGATAAAAATAAAAGTGAATTGTACCTACAACTTAAGTACTGTGAATTGTATAATATGATTGTGATCGGAAAATACCATTAATTAAAAGTGGTGTAGCTACGCGCCTATTATGAAAGCATCAACCGCAGCAGCAAGAATCACTGGCTGTAATATAATATGACTGGATGGAAGAAAAGAATCTTAATTGTTGATGATGAACCAGATATCACTTTTACGTTTAAGAAGATTTTAGAAGAGAATGGCTTTAATGAACAAGTTGACACTTATAGTGAACCTCTTTTGGCATTACAGAATTTTAGACCTGGTGTATATGGGCTATTGATTATCGATGTTGCAATGCCAACTATCGATGGCTTTAGACTCTACCAGCGAATCAAGCAAATAGACAATAAACCTAAAGTACTTTTTGCTTCAGCTTTCTATGTCCATTATGATGTTTTAAGAGGATACTTCCCAATTGAAGACAACAATAATGAGATAGAAGAAATATTAGGGGATACAGGGGGTCGTTTCATTAAAAAGCCAGTCGAATCGGAGACTCTCATAAGGCGAGTACGGTCGGAACTCAACTAGAATTGTTAGAATAGATTACTGTAATTCAATATTATTAGTCGATAGATTGGTTTTTTTAAATTACAATTGTTATGGGATCGCGGATAAAATATTAAATCAGTGCAACTTTTTTGAAAATCACGGCCGTAACATTAACTTGGAATCATTGGCGACTAATTTAGAAAAGCGTGAGAATAAGACTATTCCACCAATGAAGTTGTAGTATATGCAGATAACATTTCGGTCTTAATTGCCCCATTTAGTCTTGTGGCTAGAGGAAAAGTGGCACTTGATCCATGAATATATGGACAAGAGATAAACTCCGCTTCTAGTAAGTGCGGTAAACATAGTATGTAGAGTTAGTGAGAAAATCAATACATTTATAGCTGTCCGATATACAATACTAGTATGACGAGACATAATGTAATACTAGTATGAAGAGTACAATATTCGCTGAAAAGCACGAATTACGTTACAGATCTCAAACCAGTTCTAACTAATTAAACTATGTCGATGTTGACGTAAACAATGGTAGAGCAATATCATTTGGACTTTATGTTAGTGATATGATATGATAAGATATGATATGATATGATATGATAAGATATGATATGAAAAATATTCGCAATTCTGGATGCCACCAGCAGCAAACCAGTTCCAGCGCGGCAGGAAGGAACTTGAACTCGCGGAGACATCATCTGTGGTAGTTGGCTTTAGACATCTTTAGCACAGCTGCATAAGATTATTACGCCAATGATTACCCTCAAATTCTTAAGCACCCTTCATCATCATTTTACTCCACTTGCATAATAAATGGTTGCACATTTATCGATAAAATATCAACTACGGCAGCCACTCCTATTAATCGATCATAACGAAAAGTCTGCGCATCGCCGTTAGTTGAACACGATCGCTACAATCTTAGACCGCTGAATCGACCGTTACTACCTTGCACCAGCTTATTAACATAGAAGTGATTTATCAAGCCTATGCTCAGTTAAATATACAGGTTTGACCAAATCCGCCACGTCAACCCAACATTTTGCAATCTTGTCCATGGAATGAATCGAATTCAGAACTGCAATAGTTGATTCGGAATTGGTCAATTCTACCTTCGCGAATAACTCCTTTATCGAGTCCATGATAAGTCTAAATTCATTATACATTTTGATCATTCCCATGGATTCAGATCTATTCTTCTGGGTGAAGGCAGCCACTGATTTTTCCTGCATTTTCTCTATGTAACTACCTGCTTCGCTAATCTCATCGACAATTTTAGTGCGGGAGATAGATGGGACTGTAGATGCAAATTCGCTAATATAGTCACCAGCACTTTCGAGATGATTGGCTGCTATTCTGTAATCTAAGATGTCGATATTGCTCAAATTAAGCTTGCGCGCTAATTTCTGGTCCACCATAGCACTGCGAATTAACCTGACTAGCAGAAAGTATTGCCTGTCAACCTCATCATCGCGGCTAAAGATCAAATTCTTTATACCGTCTATTTTCAGCCTTAGGCCGTCCAAGGCATCTCTGTACATACCTCCAACAATTGAGTTCATTCGCCGGAGTATTTTCTCTGCATCCAAAGAATTCGCATCAAGTAGAAACTGCGCAGCGATGTTTGAATTGTCCTCGTCCACTATTTCCAACCCAACGAGTTTTCGCATCGTTAGCATTATGTGCTCTCGGTGTTCGAAAAGTATTTGGCACTTGCCTTTAATACGTATGTCGTTGTAGCCTAGAAGGTAGGCTCCGTATATTTGATTGATCAAGCTGTCAACGGAAGATTGGTTGTACAAAATAGTGACATCGTTTATCTGCGAGTCGCTTGCTTCCGGAAATAACGAGATTGAATTGTCTTCGTTAGTTTCTATGAACACTGTATTTCCTTTATTCAGACGGTTGGTTCTAACCCAATCACTTGGCAAAGATATAAGCATACTACTGCCTATTTTCTGTAATCTCCTCGCGTACTTCAAACCTTATTTTATACTAATTTATACTAATTAAACATTATTTTTATATTTTATCTACCCTATAAACTATGTGTGTCAACTGTCCTTAGACAGCCCGTTGCTATAGCTAAGGCTTTTAGCCCTGGTCATATTACTGGTGTCGTAAAGAAAGGTTCTCTACAATCCCGGCACATATTATGTCAGGGGTCTGAGGGTGCCGGATTTTCGATTGATAGAGGAGTTACAACCACTGTTAGTCTCTTCGACGATTGCGATTCCAGTTATCAAATTTCAATCAATGGCAGATGTGTTGAGGACGCACAAGTATCACAATTAGTTTTACAACAATATCAGAAATTAATTGAACGACCACATTATTTTAAAATTGAGCATGACATCAGGATCCCCATTGGCTTTGGGCTAGGTTCCAGCGGAGCAGCAGCTCTCAGTCTTTCATATGCTCTTAACAAGTCTTTGAATGCAGGATTAACTGCAGAACAAGCCGCGCAAATTGCACACTGCGCCGAGATTGTGTGTAGAACAGGATTAGGGACTGTAATTGCAGAATATACAGGAGGTTTAGAGACGCGAACGAGTGCTGGAGCACCTGGGATGGGCATTATCAGGAAAACAGAACTCAAGGGATACAGGGTAATTATATTCTGTATTGCCCCTATTTCTACGAAATCGGTCCTATGCAACAATTTTGATTTTGGATCTGAATGGCACGACAACAATTTGCTCAACAAACTAAAGGCGGCTGTGGACATACAAGATTTTGTAAACATGTCCTATGATTTGGTTTCAAATATGGGTTTGACGGAAGGCCGATGCAAAGGACCGATTAGCAGCTTGAGATCACACGGCTTTGACTCTAGTGTGGCGTTGTTCGGCGACACAATTTTCACATTAGTTCCAGAAGACCGGGTCCAGGAGGGAGAACAATGCCTTGCTGGCTTTAGCGGTCAATTAGTCACATGTGGCATAGACAATACCGGAGCAAGAGTGCTTTAAAGTCTGAATGAGTGCCCAAATCCCTTCTAACCATCCCCGATTGAAATCACTTCTGGTCAGAGAGAAGCTTGTGAATGGGTTCATGAGGGGATTGGTAGCGGGAGAGGGATTAATAGCACACGGGAGGGGAGAAGCCTTTGATTACCTTCTAGGCGAGAGGACTACCGGATTTGCCAATCTTGCAATAAGTACGGCATCGGCCTCGTTGTTACTCGCTAGACATCCCGTGATTTCTGTAAACGGAAATGTTGCTGCCATTTGTGCAAAAGAAATTGTTGAGCTAGGCGAAGTTGCGAGCGCACTGTTAGAGGTAAATCTTTTCCATAGAGACGAGCGGCGAGAGCGATCTATCGAAAAGGAACTGACCAAAAACGGCGCGAGAAAGGTCTACGGGGTCGGTTCACATGCTTCAGCAAGAATATCTGAACTACAAAGTGAGCGGCGAAGAGTAGACCCTCATGGTATTTACATGGCCGACGTTGTTGTTGTCCCTCTTGAAGATGGAGATAGAGCGGAGGCACTCGTCAAGATGGGCAAAAAGATTATCGCGATAGATCTGAACCCACTCTCCCGAACCGCGAAAGTGGCTCAGATTACAATAGTAGATAATATCACCAGAGCATTACCAGCAATGGTATACATTGTAAGACAACTCAGATGTCTCAAAGACGATGCGAGACTCACCAAAATTATCAAGGGATTTAATAATAAAGAGAACCTTGCACAATCGCTAAAAATTATCCAAAGGGGTAAAAATGCAGCAGCGCTATCAGAAAAATTACAATAACCCCAATACACGTATCAGAAAAAACAGCGTCAATGATATTCTTACGTTAAAGAAAAAAGGCGAGAAAATCGCCGTGCTGACTGCATATGACTACTCTACCTCGTTGATCTGTGACAAGGCAGGTCTCGATATTCTTCTTGTAGGCGATAGTGCAGGAATGGTAATGTTGGGTTACAAAAGTACAATGCCGGTTGGAATAGGTGAGATGCTTGTATTTTGTAAGGGAGTAGTTACGGGAACAAAGCGGGCAATGGTGGTGGTCGACATGCCTTTTGGTTCTTATCAACCTAGCACGGCTGCCGCTATAAAAAGTGCTATAAGATTTATAAAAGTTGGCTGCGATGCGGTAAAACTTGAGGGGGGAGCCGAATTAGTGGATACGATAAAGGCATTAGTTTCTGTAGGCATTCCGGTTATGGGGCATATCGGGCTAAAGCCTCAGACTTCTTCTTTATGGGAGGGTTACAAAGTACAAGGCAAAACAAAGGACTCGTCAGTAAAACTAATTGCAGAGGCCAGAGCCCTGGAACGAGCAGGCGTATTCAGCATCGTTCTGGAAATGGTAACAAGTGAGGTTGCAACGATCATCTCAAAAAACCTTTCTGTGCCGGTAATTGGAATCGGTTCTGGTTCTGGTTGCGACGGTCAGGTATTAGTATTGCATGACATGCTCGGTATATATGAAGATATAAGGCCAAAATTTGTCAAACGATATGCCGACTTGTCTAATTCCATTTTTCAAGCCGTCTCCAGATATAGGGCTGATGTCAAAAGTGTGAAATTTCCAGAAGAACAGAACTTTTTTCACATGAATTCCAATGAATATCAGGAACTGAAAAAAAATACTAGAAAAAAATAGTTGTGGTACTGAGTGAATTTAGCAAAAAAAAGAAGAACACATCCATCCAAAGACATAGTGGCCACGAAAGGAAAAGAAATTTTAGGAAAAAAAATAGTACTTTGTATCACAGGTAGTGTCGCGGCATACAAGGCGATCGATTTAGCACGTTTACTGATGCGACACGGGGCAGATGTTTATGCTGTAATGTCCGAATCATCTTCTTCGATGCTGATTAAAGCCGATATAATGAAATGGGCGACAGGTAATGAAGTGGTAACAAAATTAACCGGAAATTTAGAGCACATATCGTTGGCTGATAGGAATATGTCAGATCTCATTCTTGTTTACCCATGCACTGCTAATACGATAGGTAAGATTGCGAATGGAATAGACGACACAACTGTTGCCTCTATTTTAGCTGTTGCTCTTGGTTCGAGGATCCCCATCATTATTGCTCCTGCTATGCATGAGGCGATGTATTCAAACGACATTATTGGACAAAATATTGATCGGCTTAAGGGTATAGGCGTGAAATTTCTAGAACCGTCTATTGCAGAAGGCAAAGCAAAGATAATGGAACCGGAATTGGTATTGCAATCGGTTATTCGAGAACTTAACAGAATGAATTCAGCGTTCTCGTTGAAAGGGAAGAACGTCTTAGTGACGGCCGGCAGCACAGTCGAGTACATAGACCCGGTTCGAGTTATCACGAATCTAAGCTCAGGTAAAATGGGAATCGCGATTGCAGAGGTAGCGATGCTTGCAGGTGCAAAAGTTACGCTTGTATATGGCCATGGATCGGATGGCACTCGTGGTCCACTGGGGATAGGAAATACCATCAAAGTAAACACAAGCAGAGAGATGGAGATGACTATCTTGTCAGAATTATCATCAAAGAGATATGATATTGTTATTTTCTGTGCTGCAATAACGGACTTTGCCCCTCAACAGACGTCGCCTAAAAAAATAGAGACTAAAAAAGGTCAACTTGTAGTACCACTTTTACCTACGACAAAAATAATAGATCAAGTCAGGCGTACCAGCAGAAACAATAAGCTATTTTTAGTCGCGTTCAAAGCAGAACATGGTGTCTCAGACTCGTATCTCATCAACAAGGCATTTCAGAAGTTGCAGGAGTGCGATGGAGACTTAGTAATAGCGAACGATTTAGGGAGGAAAGGTTGTGTACCCGGTTCTGACGAGAACGAGGTTTTCATAATAGATAGGCAGAGAAAGGTGATTCATTTGCCACTGCAAAATAAACAACAGGTAGCCAACAAAATACTTGGGACAATTGTAGATCTATGGCAAGTGAAAAAAAAATCCAATAAATAATAGGCACTACTGCATCATACAACATGATGATGAAACCACACTCATACAACGTGGCGTTTTTAATCCTTCTAATCCAGATCAATCCTCTTAAATGAAGTATTCTTACCCCTGAAAATTCAGTTACATATACTTCTGATTTATATCTGCTCAAACCTGACCTTCTGCTCGTCTGAAGGTCATAATCGATCCAAAAGTCTATCGAATATTAGGTCAATAACCTCCATCTAGTTATCGCGTGTGAGTATTTTGACCCTTGAAGGATTTTAATATCACTTCTGTATAGCAAGAAGGGTGCATTTTTTCGTAGACTATCGCAACTCTCTCAGGCGTGCTGCTTCAGTCGAGTACGAGAAGATCTTTGGTGAAAGCGTTTAAGTTCCTCGCATGTGCGTTGTCTACGATCATACTGTCCTCAATCCTGATGCCAAACTTGCCTTGAAGATATATCCCGGGTTCGATAGTGATCGCCATGTTTCTTTCCAAAACCTGCCGGTTTGGAGTCCTTAACCATGGAGGTTCATGGACATCAAGACCTATTCCATGTCCCGTTGAATGGATAAACTGACTTCCGTATCCCCCATCACTGATCAATGATCTACACTCTTTATCTATTTCCTCGCATGCGACGCCTTCCTCAACGCAATCTATCCCTAGTTGTTGAGACTGTTTAACTAGTTCATATGCTTTTTTCGTTTCAGACGTCGTTCTACCCAGTGCAAAAGTTCTAGTTGCGTCTGCTATATACGAGGCATATCGGAGAGTCAAGTCTATTACGACCATGTCCCCATCCACGAATTTACGATCAGAAACCTGTGCATGAGGCAGGGCTCCATTTGGACCGCTCGCGATTATCAACGGATTCAACGTTGATTTATGACATGCAGCATTGGCACCCATCTGCATGGCTTCAAATATTATCTTGGCTTGCAATGCACGCTCCGATAGTCCAATCTTGACTTCATGTGTGCATATTTCATATAAATCATCGAGGACTTTGGCCGCCTTGGCTATTGCATAAATTTCGTTCTCGTCCTTGATCATTCGTCCTTCAAGTAATGTATCTACATTAACGATAAAGTTTTTTTCAGAGCTCTTCGTCTGGATTGCCTCAACTGTAGAGTAGTCCACATAGTCTGCACATACCACCTTCCCTTTGATCACATCGATAAATGTGTCAATTACTGGAAGTCCTCTGTCAGAGAAAATCAGTTCGCAGTCTTTGGAGTCCTGTTGTGCTCTTGATGCCTCTAATTTGGGAACAATCAACGTAGTTCTATCGTTGCTGCAAATAGCGATCGCCTCGCCCCAAAAATTGGTAAGGTAGAACACATTTTCGGGCTGGAATGC
>Ga0137380_10004617_pt1 | contig 12178 bp, 11 predicted proteins | sample SagtaG_17_FD_104809 | JGI IMG/M metagenome (GOLD analysis project Ga0137380, IMG submission 104809) | Vadose zone soil microbial communities from Sagehorn Ranch, Mendocino, California, USA - Sage2_L_100_16 metaG | ecosystem: Environmental > Terrestrial > Soil > Vadose zone | place: USA... | reverse complement strand
TGGAGGTATTGTTCCCTTTCTCTTTGCCGGAGATGCCATGCGGGCAGTGGGACGGGCGGCCTTTGGGGTGGTGGAGGAGGTGCGCCGGCAGTTTAAGGAGATTCACGGGCTGATGGAAGGAACAGCGCGGGCCGACTATGCGCGCTGCGTGGATATCACCACCACCGGGGCACTCAAGGAAATGGTAGCCCCGGGCATTCTGGCCGTAGCCATTCCTGTCGGTTTGGGCATTGTGCTGGGGCCAGACGCCCTCGGCGGCATGCTGGCCGGGGCCCTGGTCTCAGGCGTACCCCTGGCTTTGCAGTTGGCCAATGCCGGCGGGGCGTGGGATAACGCCAAGAAGTATATCGAGGCCGGAAACCTGGGGGGCAAGGGGTCAGAAGCGCATAAAGCAGCGGTGGTCGGAGACACGGTGGGAGATCCCTTTAAAGACACCGCTGCCCCGGCTATGAATATCCTCTTAAAGCTGATGACCGTTGTGTCCCTGGTTTTTGCCCCCATTATTCTTTCTGGTCACCGGTTTTTGGTTAGCCTCTTCTTTTGATGGGGGAAGAGGCCTTTGCTGACAGCGTCGGCAATCAAGCGAAAGAGCCAGCCGCCGAGCGGACCGGCGATCGCGGCAATCATGACCGCGCCGACCAAGTCCTGGTACCCGTGCGGCGGCACGCCGAGGTTGCGGAAAGTGAGGACAAAGGCGAGGGCCGAGGCGGTTACCAGCACCAACGGGGCTTCCTTCTCCGCGTGCAGCAGTTCCCCAACATACGCGCCGATCAACAACAGCACGCTCAGCAGCCAGAAGGTCTTTGCTGGATAGGTGTCGCGGTAGAGGGTGACGTGTAACGTGGGCGTGAGTTGAGGATCGATACGGACGATCGAGAGTTGATACGGCCCTTCCCCAGGGCTGAGCAGGCGGTGTAAGACATGGTTGTGCAGCCGACGGCTGGTGGTACTGCCGCGCCGACCCAGACGCTGGCGGGTCCAGTGCTCAGAGAAGACGCCATCGAGTTCCTGAACCTTTTGCCCGTCCTTTTCCAGCAATAGACGATAGCCTGCCTCGCGTCCCACTTCTCCAGCCGCCGTCGTAAAACTGCCCTCAACCACCAGGTCATAGACCGTGCCCTGGCTGCTGAGAGGGAGCACAATCCCGCCACCGTCAGTCGACACGAAGCCGCTCACCATTTCCTGGCCGACGAAGACAGCGAAGTACAACTGGGCCCAGGTGATGGCGATCCAGGCGAAGCCAAGCCCCCAGGTCAGTGCTTTGAGACGTGGCTCGACCGTGCCAGTCAAAACAGTTCTGAAAAGCGAGAACCCAACCAGTAGCAAGAGTAGACAGCCGAGGATGGTGACGCCCGTGGGTTGGGCGATTTGCCCAAATGCGCCCAGTAAGGCAACCACTGCCATGGCCCCTACGAGGAACAGGGGAATACCCCAGCTCAGGAGCGTCTCCTGCCACAGGAGCAAGGTGAGCGGGGAAACGGTCTGGGTAGGTTTGCCGCGAGTTGGAGCTGTAGCCATAGTATTGGTCCCAATTTAAGAAACTGCGAGCTCTCAGATCTTATGCTAGGCCCTAGGGTTCCTTCCCTCACGAGGGGAGAGGAGGGGAAAAGCGAAAGGAGCAAGGAGAAAGGGAAATTCCGTCCCCCACCAGGGGAGAGGGGACCTGGTGCGCAAGGTACAGTTGAAAGGCATAAGTTGTAACTGGTGGCTGTAGTATATCCTTACATCTAGGCTAGATAACATCCGCAACCCGCCGTGCCAATCGCCTACCGCTGCAGCAACGTAGCGACGAGCAAGTACATAGTCGTGCCCATGAGGTCGTTGACTGCGGTAATCAGCGGCCCAGAGGACACCGCTGGATCCTGTTTCAGTTTGTAAAGCACTAAGGGCTCGACTGTGCCAATAGTCGCCGCGGCGGTGAGCGCCGAGACCATGCCGATGAAGATTGACACACTCAAGTGTATCACCTCGGGGTTGTGCATATTGATGAGATACCCGAGGGTACCGGCGATCGACCCGCAAATGAGGCCGAGCAGAAAACCAGTCCGGGTTTCGGAGAGGACAATACGCACGGTCTTGGACAGAGAAATCGTGCCCAGCGCAATCGAGCGCACCACCAGGGTGGAGGATTGTAACCCGACATTGCCGGCAATGGCGATGATCACCGGGATGAAGGCGGTGAGGATCGCCATCTTCTCGACGGTGGCGACAAAGAGCTTGGAGATGACTAGGGCGACAAACAGCTCAAAGGTCAGGGTGATGAGGATCCAGGAAAAGCGCAGCCGCACCCGCTTGAGCACCGGGTCGTACATGAGGTTGATTTTCTCTACCCCGGCATGCGGTACCCCAGCGATCGTATAGATATCCTCGGTCGCCTCTTCTTCGAGCACGTCCATCACGTCGTCACTGGTGATACGGCCGAGGAGCACGCCCTCTTGGTCCACCACTGGTATGGACACTAAGTCGTACTTCTTGAACAACCGTGCGACCTCTTCCTGGTCCATATCCACACGCGCAGAGATCACCTGCCGATCCATGACGCGCTCGACAAGTTCATAGGGCCGCGCCAGGATCAGCTTGCGCAGGGGCAGGAGGCCAACCAGGCGCCGGTTCTGGTCAATGACAAAGACGTTGTGGATGTCGTGCACCTCGTCGGCGTAACCGCGGATCATCTCAATCGCCTGATCGACCCGTATATTTGCGGGCACGGCCACGTACTCGGTCTGCATGATCCCGCCGGCGGTGTCAGCGGGATAGCGCAGGAGCTGGGCCATTTCCGTAGACAGGGCTTCGGGCACCTGGTTCAGCACGGCCAGGGCCTGTTCCTCGGGTAAAGAGGCGAGGAGATCCGCGGCGTCGTCAGAGTCGAGCCGTTCGACCAGATCCCCAAGCGCAGCGCTCGACAACTCCTGGGTCAGTTCTGCGCGGGAGAGAGGGGAGACGAGGCTCAAGACCTCTGAAGCCTGGTCGGGCTCGAGAAAACCGAAGATCTTTTGTTTGACCTCCGGCTCTTCCATGACGTCGATCAATGCCGCTATGTCGGCCGGATGGAGCGTCGCCACCCCTGCCCGCACCTGGTCGTCTTGTCCCAGTTCAGCCAGGATAACCAGAGTTTCCAGCAGCGTTTCCCGCTCTGGTGCAGACACCGAAGTGACCTGGGAGTCCATCAGGTGTCTCCCTCAGGAGTATCGTCGTCGGCAGGAGGCTCATTGCCAGAGGGAACGGTCGCTCCGACCGGCACGGACACCAGCACCAGGCGATGGTTGCCCTTGGGGCCGGTGCCCTCGCTGACATCAACGGCTTGCAAGCCGGAAGCGTCGCGGGAGGCAATCTTTTTCCACTCTTCTTCCCACATCAAGAGAAAATACGGGCCTGCAGACTGGAGCTGAGAAGGGTCGTAGAAAGGGATATGGTGACCCGCGTAGTACAGCGCCCCATTGTCAAACGCTTGGTAAAAGAACAAAGAGGCGTCACTGGTGCGCGCGACCACCCGGTCCATGAACGGCCGGTACGTACGGGCTGCGGCGACGGCCGGATTGAGTACCGTATTCACCAGCAGGGAGGTGCTGAGGGTAAACGCCACCAGCACGGCAAAGACCCAGCCCCACTGCTGACGCCTGATACCCTGCACGAGAAAGAGCGCTGAGGGACCAACGACACCGAACCAGAAGAGAAAAGCCAGCGGCCGGGCAGAGACGATACCAGTGAAAAGCGGGAGAGTGCCTTGATCCTTGGGGTGGAGGAGCGGCCGGATGAGGGCCAGGGGGTCGTGGCCGAGGAGTTGGGCTAGCACCATAGCGACAGCTAGCCCCACCGTCAGGAGGCACAGATACCCGCTTCCGTGTAGGAGCCAGGAAAAAGTCTTGGGCAAGGTTGCCGTGCCTCGGCGGAGTTCCTGCCACCAAGCACCGAGGAGCAAGGCCGCCGCCGGATACAGGGGGAGGATATACACCGAACGCTTGCTGCTGGCCGCAGAATAGAAGAGGAAGACCGTGGCGATCCAGACCAGGAGATAGAGAAACCCGTCTTCAGCCCAGGTACGGCGGCGCTGGTACAGAAACACACCCAGCGGCGGGAAGAAAAAGCTCCACGGCGCCATGCCGAAAAAGAGGTTGGGCAAGAAATAATAGAATGGGTGCTCGTGGCCCATGCCTGCCTCGCCGCCGGCGAAGAAACGCAGCAGGTTTTCTTGCAAGATCTGCTTGACGAAAAATGCCTGTCCACCCTTCCACAATGCCAGACCATACCACGAGCCGGCGATCAGCACAAATAGTCCAATGCCTGGCACCAGATGTAACCGCCGCAGAAACTTCAAGTCCCGCCGCAGGAACAGGAACACCCCGACGGTCAGGCCCGGGAGCAGCGCCCCGACCGGACCTTTGGCGAGAGTGGCCAGCCCAAGCAGAAAAAAGAAGAGCAGGGCCTCTGCCCAGGTGGCCGTATGCCGGCGATAGAGAAAAAGGAAGAAGAGAAACGCCATGACCATGCAGACCGCGAGGGTCATATCGACCCGCGCCGTCGTCGCCGCTCGCACCCACTCGAAGCTAGTGCCCAGGACCAGGGCAGCAATAAGCCCGGCCTCGGCCCCCCAGAGAGCGGTCCCAGTGCCATAGGTCAACAGCACTCCGAAGACCGCTAGCAGTGCTGAGGGCAGGCGGATGGTGAGCTCGTTCACCTCTCCCCAGGCGAGGGAGACCAGTGCCCCAAGCCAGTGAAACAGTGGTGGCTTAGAGGGGATGATATGGCCGTTGCGCAGGGGCAGGATCCACTCTCCTGAGGTGTAGATCTCCCAGACAATAGTTCCCTCGCGCGGCTCGCCTTTGGTATAGAAAGGCAGGTCTCCCAGACCCCAGAGGTACAAGCAGGCGCAGAGCAGGCCAAGGGCGAGGCCGGTGAGCAGAGGATGCAGGCGCATGGATAGGGGGAAGCGGTTAGGAGTTGAGCACTAAGTACAACGCGCCATAACTACGCCGCCGGTTCCTTTGTAGGGGCGAACCTCGTGTTCGCCCTGCCAGGTAGGGCAACCACAAGGGTTGCCCCTACGGGAAAACCCTTGTCGTCATTGTGGCGCTCGGCACTAAGAAGTAAAAGTTCAGTATCGAGAAATTTTCACTCTTCACTCTTTACTCTTCACTGTTTCCCCTGCTCCTTGCCATCGTCGCGGTCGTGTCCGGGGAGCAAAGCGACCAGGACCAAGCGGTGTTTCTTGTCCGGCCCTTTCCCTTCGCTGGTGACGAGATATTCGAGCCGGTTGGCGGTGGTCGCGGAGAGCGTCTGCCAGTCTTCTTCCCACATCAACAGATACAATGGGGTACCAGCATTGCCATCCACAGGGAGGCTGGGAAGATCGTCTTTGTACGACGGGATGTGGCGGTCGGCGTAGAAGATGGCCCCATAGTCATAGGCGTCTTTGTAGAAATAGAGCGGCGCGTTTTTCACCGTCGAGCGGACCCCACGCATGAATGGCTTGTACGTCCGCTCCCAGGCCAGCAGCGGGTGGAACAGGGCATTAGTAAAGTAAAGCGAGGAGGAGGTGCAGACCGTGAGGGCCGCAAACACGTACATCCACTGCTCTCGCCTGAGTCCCCAGACATACCATGCCGTGGCTAGGGCCAATATGGCGAGCCAGACGACCACCACCGGGAACTGGCTCTGCAGGCTGTGGGCGACCAGGGGAAGATTCGCCTGATCCCGCGGGTGCAGAAACGGGGTGACAATATGGTCGAGGTCGAAACCGGCGCTGTGAGCGATGAGCATAAGCACCATCAGCGAGAGACCGATGCACAGGGCCAGAGCGCAGGCCCGGGCGAGCCGTTTGACCAGCGCCGCGGAGGCCAGGGTCCCTTCGACCAACTCCTGCCACCACACCCCGAGTAGCAAGGCCACCGCCGGGTACAGAGGCAAGATGTAGTTGCTCCGTTTGCCCGAGGCTAGGGAGAAAAACACCAGGCCGGTCAGACCCCAGACGAGCGGATACCGGAGTTTTCTCTCGCGCAGCTCTGCGCGGGAGGAGTAGAGAAAATGGGCCAGGGCGGGAAAGAACAGACTCCAGGGCAACATGCCTGCGCAGAGCGCGGGCACATAGTAGTAAAACGCATGGTCACGGCTGGGTCCCCCCTGCTCATTGTCCAGGAAGCGAAAGACGTTCTCGTCAAGAATCTGATGGCGGAAGAACTCGCCCCCTCCCTGCCACAGGGCGAGCAGATACCACGAGGCTGCGACCAGGAAAACAATGACCGCCCCTTCGGTGAGCCGCATGCGCGAGAAAAAGCGCAACTCCCGCGCAATCCCCAGGAAAAACACCACCACCAGCCCCGGTACGATCAGACCGAGCGGACCTTTGGCCAGGGTGGCAAGACCGACACTGAGGTAGAAGAGATAGACTGTACGCCGTCGTACTGCGCTTTCTTGCCAGAGGTGAAAGAACGTGACGCACGCAGCGGTGAGAAAGAAGACCAGAGCCATGTCGCTGCGGGCGTACGTGGCCCAGCGCACCCACTCTGGCGAGGTCGCCAAGATGAGCGCCGAGAGCAGTCCGACCCGCCAATGCCAGAGGGCCTGGCCAAAAAAGAACGTCACCAGCACCGTGGCGGTGGCGAACACGGCCGAGGGCGAGCGGACCGCAAACTCATTGAGCCGGCCGCTGAGCAGCGCCATGAGCGCGCCGCACCAGTGAAAGAGCGGGGGTTTGAGGGGGATCTCGGTGCCGTTGCGCAGGGGCAGGATCCAGCCTCCGTTATTGACTATTTCCCAAACTACTAGGGCCTCTTTGGACTCTTCATAGTTGTAGAAGGGGATCTGGCCGAGCTCCCAGAAATAGAGCAAGAAGCACAAAAGCAGGAGGCCAACAACGATCTGCCGGGTCCGCTGCAGTTCACTTATGCCGAGCACCTGCGACCTCGGCACAGGCACTATCTGCTCGACCATCAGATGTCAAACCCCTGCGCGTTGGTTGACAGGATCGTAGCAGCCCCCTAGAGTGCGACGGAGCAGGCACAATCTTCCGTGCAGTTCGTGGCTGACAATCGGCAATCTACAGTCTGCAATCCGCCATTGCTCCTATGCGTGCCCCGACTGTCCTGCTGAGTGTGCTGGTTGCCTGCGCCTTGGGCGGCGTGGCCGGCTACAGCGTAGCGAGCAGAACGAAAAACCAAGAGATCGCGCGGCTCCGGCAAGAGCGCGATGAAGGGGTAGTGCGCGAGCGTGAATTGCGCGCCCAACTGCAAGAGGCCCTCGCCGCGCGCGCGGCTCTGGCTCAGGAGGCGCAACGCTTACAGGACGACCTGCTGGAGCGGCTCCGCCGCCTTGAGGAAGCCGCCTCTAAGCTGGCCCCACCAGACAAGTCAGGCTTAAAGAATGAGTAGTAATGACTATGGAAAGTCAGCACTTATTGCGGTTTTGTCACGCGCTCCCTACCGTGGGTCTCCCCGCCTGAGCACCCGGTATTCTGCCAGCATACGATTGACCCGCTCCTGCTCAGAGGTGTAACGGCGGAGCCCGAGGAACAACTTGACCAGTTCATCTTCGCCTGCTTCTTCGGCCGGTTGTAGGACTTTGAGTAATTCATCCACCAAGCTGGGAAATTTCTCGCTGGGGATGTAATAGTGTGCCCAGCCGAATTCGCAATGACGGTGAAGGATTTTCGCGATTGTTTTTTCCAGGTTTTCCCGTCCCGCCATGAGCGCCAGTCCTCCTTGTTTATTGCCCGCCGCCACCTTAATGCCTTAGGCGGGGCGAGTCAAGGCAAACCCCCTCTTTTCTCCTGCCTGGGTTTCTGCCACAAGAGCCGGCGATGGCAAAAAAATCACAGCGCCCCTGGCGAGTTGCCCCTCCGGCAACGATCCGTGCTCTGCAACGCCGTCTCATTGCCTGGTACCGGCAACACGGTCGCAACTTGCCCTGGCGGCGTACTCGTGACCCCTACGCCATCCTGGTTTCTGAGGTGATGTTACAGCAGACCCAGGTGCAACGGGCGCTCCTGTATTACGAAAAATTCCTCCAGCGCTACCCCACTCTGGAAGAGCTCGCCCACGCCGATACCCTGGAAGTGCGCGAGACGTGGGAGGGACTCGGGTATTATGCCCGGGCTCACAACCTGCAGCGCGCCACCCAGCAGATTGTCGTGGAACACCGCGGTCGCTTTCCCAACCGCCTTGAAGAGCTCACCGCGCTTCCGGGTATCGGCCCGTACACTGCGGGCGCGGTGCTGAGCTTCGCCTTCCACCGTGACGCCGCCATTGTCGACACCAACGCCGCTCGCGTGCTCACCCGCTTTTTTGCCCTGCCGCCCGAGCAACAGACTAGGCGTTTTCTCTGGACAGTTGCTCGCCAGGTCACTCCGGCCGGCCAGGCCCATCTGTTCAACCAGGCAATCATGGACGTTGGGGCGACGATCTGTGTCGCCCGCGCGCCGCGCTGTCCAGAATGTCCGCTACGCACGGCGTGCCGCAGCGTGCGACAAACCAGAGGGAGGTCTGCGTGACCGCCCTGGCGGGGAAATAAGCGGGGGAATACCAGAGAAGAGCAGCGCCCCGGAGGGGCGTGCGGCTGATAGCCGGTGGTGTGACCACCGGCAGGCGAGCCTATGCCCCCTCTTCCCTGCGCCCTGGAGGGGCGCGAGCAGAAGTGGGAGAGAAGATGCTCAGCGATCGGCATGGCCTGCACCCCTCCGGTGTGCAGAAGAGAGAAGGGTGAGGGGTTGCGTACTCCGACTCCGGGGGTTACACCCCCGGTTAATATCCACTGCCCCTTCGGGGCAATGGCATGAGGGAGTTCTTCACTTTGCAGCGGCACGAACGAATTTGACGCCGCTGCGCTTCTTCCGTATAGTGAAGTTCCGTAGCGCCAGCAGCCCATCAACACAAAAGAGAGGGGGCCGAGCGTGGAGGTCATCGCTGTCATTCCGGCTCGCTACGGTTCAAGCCGCTTTCCTGGCAAACCCTTGGCGTTGCTCCGTGGCAAGCCCATGATCCAGCACGTCTACGAGCGGACCCGCCTCGTTCACGGCCTGGCGCGGGTGATCGTCGCCACTGACGACGAACGTATCGTCCAGGCAGTGAGGGGGTTTGGCGGGGAAGTGAGGATGACGCGCGCCGACCATCCGACCGGGACCGATCGCCTGGCCGAGGTCGCGCAGGGGCTCAGCGCCGAAGTGATCGTCAACGTACAAGGAGACCTGCCTTTTTTTCCGCCGACTATGGTCGAGGACGCGGTTGCCGCCCTGACGCGTGCGCCGGTCGCGGCCATGTCTACCGTCAAGACCCCGATTACTGAGCTGGCAGAGTGGCACAATCCTAACGTGGTCAAGGTGGTGACTGACCGCGAAGGCCATGCCCTCTATTTCTCCCGTAGCCCGATCCCCTTCTACAGGGATCAGGGGCCAGAGGTCAGGGGTCAGCAAGGGATTCTCGGATACCGACACATTGGCCTGTATGTGTATCGTAAGGATTTCCTCCTGACGTTCACCCGTCTTCCTGCCACTCTGTTAGAAGAGGCAGAGAAGCTCGAACAATTGCGGGCACTGGAGTGGGGCTACAAGATCACGGTTAGCGAAACGGCACGACCGACAGTCGAGGTAGACACGCCAGAAGACTTACGGCGCGCAGAGGAGATGATGTCATGAACACCTCCGGCAAGGAAGGACGCAAGACCAAATTCATATTCATTACCGGCGGGGTCGTCTCGTCCCTGGGCAAGGGACTGGCCGCGGCTTCGATCGGCGGGCTCTTAGAGAGCCGCGGGCTCAAGGTGACTTTGCTCAAGATGGATCCCTACATCAACGTCGATCCGGGCACCATGAACCCGTTTCAGCACGGCGAGGTGTTCGTCACCGACGATGGGGCCGAGACCGACCTCGACCTGGGGCACTACGAACGCTATGTCTCCACCCCCCTGAGCCGCAAGAACAGCTTCACCACTGGCCAAGTCTACGACGCGGTGATCGACCGTGAGCGTCACGGCGATTACCTGGGCGGCACTGTGCAGGTGATTCCGCATATCACCGACGAAATCAAGCAGCGCATCTTGGCTACAGCTGCCGGGTTCGACGTGGCGATCTGCGAAGTGGGTGGCACGGTTGGTGATATTGAGAGCCTGCCCTTTCTCGAGGCGATCCGCCAGTTCCGCTGGGACTGGGGGCGCGAGCATGTACTCTATGTGCACCTCACCCTGGTCCCGTTCATCTCGACCGCCGGCGAACTCAAGACCAAACCCACCCAGCATAGCGTCAAAGAACTGACCAGCGTGGGCATCCAGCCAGACATTCTCCTGTGCCGCACCGATCGCTACCTAGAGCCGAAAGTGAAGACCAAAATCGCCCGCTTTTGCAACGTCGATGAGAATGCGGTGATCACCGCCAAGGACGTGGAGTGTATCTACGAGGTGCCACTGGTCTTCCACCAGGAAGGACTCGACGAGCGTATTGTGGAGAGGCTCAACATCTGGACCGGCGCGCCGAACCTGAGCAAGTGGGAAAAGATTGTCCAGACGTTCAAAAACCCGCGCGAGCGGGTGCGTATCGCCATGGTGGGCAAGTACGTGAACCTAGTTGATTCATACAAGAGCCTCAATGAGGCCCTGGCCCACGGCGGCTTCGCCAATGACTGCCGGGTCGAGGTCGATCACGTCGACTCCGAGCAACTGGAAAGTGGCATCCTGCCCGAAACCCTGCGTCGGGCGGACGGTCTGCTGGTACCGATGGGCTTCGGCCAGCGCGGTACCGAGGGCAAGATCGCGGCGGTCCGCTACGCCCGGGAAGAGGGCGTGCCGTTCTTGGGCATTTGCTTTGGCATGCAGATGGCCGTGATCGAGTTTGGCCGCCACGTCTGTGGGCTGACAGACGCCAATTCCACCGAGGTCGATCCGCACACACCGCACCCGGTCATCGCGCTGATGGACCAGCAGCGCGGGGTAGTGCACAAGGGCGGCACCATGCGTTTGGGTGCTTATCCTTGCGTCTTGCTGGATGGGAGCCTGGCGGCGCGGCTCTATAGCAAAAAGCGCATCTCCGAGCGCCACCGCCACCGCTACGAGTTCAACAACGCCTACCGTGAGCGGTTTATGGCCAAGGGCATGATCTTCAGCGGTCTGTCTCCGGATGGCGAGTTGGTCGAGATTATCGAGCTGCGCGATCATCCCTGGTTTATCGGTGTGCAGTTCCACCCGGAATTCAAATCACGTCCCTTCGATTGTCACCCGTTGTTCAAGGGGTTTGTGCGCGCCGCGTTGCAGCGCCGCGCCGGCGCCAGCGAAGGCGTGCTGTTGCGCGCGGGCGGAGCCGAACGCTGATGGTCCGCGAGGTGTCTCCGGGAGCGGTGACGATCGGTCCGCTGGTGTGCGGCGGCGGCCGTCCATTTGTGTTCATTGCCGGTCCCTGCGTGGTGGAGAGTCGCGAGTCCGCTCTGCGCCACGCTCAGGCGCTGCGCACGTTGACCGATCGCCTCAACCTTCCCTTCATCTATAAGTCGTCTTATGACAAGGCGAACCGGACGGCGCTGGACTCGTTTCGTGGCCTGGGTATAGACGAGGGACTCACTATCCTGGCCGAAGTCAAGCGTGAAACTGGGGTGCTGGTGCTGACTGATGTCCACACGGCTGCAGAAGTCAGCGCCGCTGCCGAGGTGGCGGACGTGGTACAAATCCCGGCGTTCCTCTGCCGCCAAACCGACCTCTTGCTGGCGGCCGGGCACAGTAGTCGCGTGGTCAACATCAAGAAAGGGCAGTTCCTCGCGCCCTGGGATATGGAGCACGCTGCGGCCAAGGTCGCGTCCACCGGCAACCGCCGCATCTTACTGACCGAGCGTGGTTGCTCATTTGGTTACAATAACCTGGTGTCAGACTTCCGCTCCCTGCCGATCATGGCTCGCTCAGGTTATCCGGTGGTGTACGACGCCACTCACAGCGTGCAGTTGCCTGGCGGACAGGGCGGCATGTCAGGTGGGCAGCGCGAGTTCATCGCGCCGCTGGCGCGCGCGGCCGTGGCGGTGGGTATTGATGGCCTGTTCATGGAGGTCCATCAAGAACCTGAACGTGCCCTAAGCGACAGCGCCACCGTCTTTCCTCTCGCCCAGCTCGAACCGTTGCTGTGTGTCCTGCTCGCGCTCGATGCTACAGTCAAAGAGCGCAGACACGAAGGGTAAGCCCGTTTCCTCACTCCTGCAGACCGATGTGTAGGGCCTGC
>Ga0137380_10004614_pt1 | contig 12182 bp, 12 predicted proteins | sample SagtaG_17_FD_104809 | JGI IMG/M metagenome (GOLD analysis project Ga0137380, IMG submission 104809) | Vadose zone soil microbial communities from Sagehorn Ranch, Mendocino, California, USA - Sage2_L_100_16 metaG | ecosystem: Environmental > Terrestrial > Soil > Vadose zone | place: USA... | reverse complement strand
CTGCTGTACAGCTTCCCTTCTAATGCTAGCTTGTACATTTCAGCTACGTATGGGTTCTTTGCTGGTGTTTCTGCTCCTAATTCTACTAGGCGTGCATAAACTCGTACTACATATGCAAGTGCACCCATGAAAGCTACTACTACTCCCATGTTAAACATCCAATGGTTAGGGACTGAGAATATTTCCTCTACGAACCAGAAGTGCCAGAGCTCATTAACTCCGATTGTGAACATGGTAGCAAGGTAGCCAAGAATGGTTATCTTTAGACCTGTGTTCATTGAATTATTCGGACCTCTGAGGACCGGTACCCTTCTGTCGTACATTGCCACAAATCCCCATCCTAGTGGAAGGGCAATAAAGTGGCTGTATAACCACCAGTGAGCTGGAGTGAAGGCACTGTCTCTGATAGCTGTTTGATGTAAAGAGCCATCAACAAAGTTATCAACTTCTACAGATGCGGCAATTGACCCTAGCATTATGACCATGATGTATATCTTCTTTAGTCTCTGAATTTCTACTTCTTTTGGAATCAGTGCTGGCATTTGTGCCATTTTAGTTGTCATCCTATAGATTGTGGAATTACTATATTAAGCTGTCATTCAAATATTTAGAATTATTATAAAATAATATTCACAAAATATAGGAGTAAAATATTATATTTTAACTTATGCTTGTAATCTTTGCGATTCATATAAGGCTGAAGATGTACTGCGTATATGATAAGCATAAATGATATGCAACATACTGGGTGCCATCTGTTTCGGTTTCGCAATCCATGGTCTGCATCCGTTCGCAAGTTTTTGATTAAGAAAATAAAGGCTGATAGAGACTGCTATGATGTAACCAATTTGTAAAAGCAATAAATAAATTGTTAAATAATGGAGTTGGTGTATCGTTATACTGGAGCAAAGCCATGATAGTACGGTATTTGACTGAACTCATCTTGAGAGCTCAATTCGACAAGTGATATTAGATGACCGTCAGGGTCCTCTATTATGGCATGCTTTCCGAAGGCCTCTTCGGTTTCTTTCTTATAAAATTTTACCTTTTTAGATTCTAAATCGCGGCAGACGTTATGTAGATCACTTACATTAAAGCCTACTAAAATACCAGCACGTTTCTGCGTCTTCTTCCTACTACTTTTCCTTGCTGGGTGAAGAGCTAGGACAGTACTACTGCCTTTAGAAAACTCGACCCAATCTTCAGACTCTTGTTTGAGTTGCATTCCAAGCACGTCGCGGTAGAACTCAATAGAGCGTTTTAAATCCGCTACCAAAAGTATGATAGCACCAATTTTGTTGAACATTGTAAATTTTTTCTGCATGTATCATGAACTTACAACCTTTTATTCCTTCCCATAACAACACTTTAGCGAGCATAATAGCTGTCGTCTCCGAGATGTAGCTATTGCTAGCCTTCTTCTTTTACCACTTGTTTATGAAGCAAGGTGATTTTGGTAACAGCGGGACAACCAATCTTACTAGACGCCACTTTGAACGCATCTTTGGCAAGGTTTAAATTTTGTGTGGTCACGTAGGCTTCAAAAATTACTTGCCCCGGATGAACCCTTGCCGCCAATCCTGTTGATTTCCCAAAAGCTCTTCTCATGCCTTCTTGCAATCTATCAGCCCCGGCGGTTGCAATCATCTTATTTTCGCGAAGAATAGCATGTGGATAGACTCTAACCGCCGAAAAAAAACTCGCTTCCCCTGCTGTAGCCATGGTTTTGTTGGCGGCAAGCCTCGCAGCTTCTAATGAATTATGCCTTATCTGAATATTCTCAGTGACAATCAACTCAAGTTTGTAATCATAATCGAGTCTCGGTCGACCAGATGAAAACCTAGCAATCTTTAGCTGCGGCTACCTGCAATATATTCTCGCCTTACATATGGCATACCTCGAGGAACACGGTAATTAACTCCCTTCATTATGATGCTCAGATTTAATACTTAAATTTGGTACCCTGGTGTGATTTATTCGTTATGTCTTCGCCTGATAGTGCACTTGAAATTGAATTCCCTTATTTTGTCGAAGCTATCTTAATCGAAAGAAAATTGAAGATTCTCGTGAAAGATATAGGATTTCAAGATCAATTAAGAAATAAAGGATTCGGAGAAAAACAAGATTCAGAATATATTCTGCAGCCGTACGAGGCATTGTACCTCATCCACACAAAGCGTCTAGTTTTGAGCACAAAGAAGGTTAAACATATTGATTTTGAATCCTTACTAAACATCACCCTACGAAGTGACAAGGAGATATTAACAAAATTTCTAATCTATCGTGACCTTCGAAGCAGAGGTTACGTAGCAAAAGAAGGGTTCGGGTTTGGAGTAGACTTCAGATTATATGAAAGGGGAGAGTTTGAAAAAAAGCCAGCGAGATACGTTGTCTTTGGAATTAACGAGGGTATCCAGGTCGAGGCAACGGACTTTTCAGAAGCGCTTGACCAAATAATAAAAATGGGCAAGAATGCCGTTGTAGCCGTTATAGAGAGGAGAGGGGAAATAACTTATTATAAGGTATCAAAAGTGCGGTTCGCGAATAATAAAATGTATCCCAAACCCAGGTCAAAAACTTCCGAGGAATAATGGCAATCAAAGAACCATAAAAAATTTAAAGGCTTAAAAATGGGAATTTCAGTGTTAACCTGTAATCAGGTTGCCGTTCAAGGAAGTATATTGTCGGGATTGCAGTGTAATTTTGGCAAGATATAATCCCAAATATTTTACAGACTCGAAAATTGCTGAGCTAACACGACTTCATTATCATAATCATATCAAGAGCGGTCATGCGCTTGTGACTACGACTATTGAAGATTCACAGTAGAAAGAATGCAAAAACCAAAGGAAAAATGAAAATTAGAGACAAAAAGTGACGTTGATGGTTTGGTTCTTTCAGACCCCTCGCTTTAGACTCAATAGTATAACTTAAAATATCTATCTCGGGGGACCACAGCCCATGCGAATAGTATCCTCATTAGCAATTTTTGTCATACCACTCATGCTGTCGATTGTTCTGTTCTTTCCATCAAACATGTTATCTGCGGTCAAGGCGAATACATCGATAGGCAGTTATCAGAATACTAGCAACTTTGTGAGCTATCAAGATGCAACATTAGGAATAAAATTTCAATACCCTGAGGATTGGAAGAAGATAGTACACTACTCTGCAAACAATTCTAGGATTGAATTCATTTCACCTTTGCAAAGTCAATTTGAAATATTTCCACCTTCATTTGTGGTATCTGTCTCAAACATTACAAGCAATCTTACGTTAGACAGAATATCCAAAGCAATTATCGATAAAGGTAGACAGTCAATGACGGATTTCAATCTTTTGCAATCAAATATCACCGAAGTGGGAAGTATTCCTGCACTAAAATTAATTTACACTTTTATTAGTTCCGATCCTTCATTGCAGCTTCACTTCCAAACAATGGATATTTTGACAATAAAGACTAATCGGCTATACACAATCTCATATACTGAATCTAGAGCACAGTACACTAATTACCTATCAACGATCGAACACATAGTTCACTCTTTCGAAATAACAAAATGAGCCCCCAATATATACCTCGTCCACTCGGTGATACCCTTACCTGATATCTGAATTCGTCAAGCGTGAGTATCAGCCTCTGCTATCAAAAATCCTGATTTTATGGTTAGCTAAAATAGCGTTTATTATTCTTCTACCGTTCTCCGATCGCTTGTCAATTTTTATCCGGGATTTCTTTCCAACTTGGCTTGTGAATATGAATTCATCATCTATGTAGATATTAACATTCTTCCCAATTTCATCCTGACCAATTAAGATCGTTACCGACGAACCGGCTTCACTAATGTTAAAATTAATTTCATTGCCAAGCGCTGGAGTTTTCGCTTCGACATCGATTTTTATACCTAACATTTTTTCGAGCTCAGATACGGTAGATCCCCCTCTTCCAATAATCAGCGGAACCACCTCTTTGTTCACCTTGATTTGTACTCTGTTTTCAGACAGAATATTTATTTCAGCATCAGAATCAAATCTTCTTACTACATCTCGAATTTTGGATTCCGCAAGTTTCCGTATCGTCTCATTGGGTTTGATATTTTTATTTAAGTCGGCTGTGGGGACCACGACATTTTCCTCTCCAAATGTGTAAATTTCATATTGAATTTCTCCAGTGTTGAAGTCTCGCACTTCGACGAGCGGTCTTGCTAAGTCTGCCTCTAGCATGCCTGTAGGCACTCTTACGGTGAGGGATACGTCATATACTTTTTGGATACTTCCGCTCTTGACGAAAATGATAGTATCTATAATGTGCGGAATCATTCCTAACTCTACCTTACCGATGAACCTTTGAATAGCATCGAGTGCACTGCTTGCGTGTACAACACCTACCATCCCTACCCCGGCAAGCCTCATATCGGAAAATACTTCAAAGTCAGGTGCACGTCTTACCTCGTCAAATATCGTATAATCCGGACGCACGAGCAATAAGATATCAACTGCTTTGTCAAAACTTCCCTCCAAAGGACCATACTGGGTAACTTCTGCTGGAACCTGCAAGTCTCGTGGTGATTCGAAAGTCTTTACTATCTTCCCTTTTTCTAAATAAAACGTGGCGAGGCTGCTAGCAAGGGTGCTCTTTCCGGAACCAGGTGGACCAGAAATAATTATTCCTTCTGCTTTTCCAGATATTCGATCAATCAATTTTTCATTAGCTTTATAATCAGCCAGAGCAAGCTTAACGATAGGTTTAACGATTGTTATTTCAAGTCCGTCAGAGAAAGGTGGCCTCGTTATCGCTACTCGAAACCTGCCATATTGGATTACAGTTGCGCCACTGAGGCTGATTTCTACCGAGCCCGCTCCTTCGACTCTCGAGGCCTCGGATATCTCCTCTATTATGTGTGTGAGCTGAGTATAAGAACATCTTGCTTCATCTAACTTTACTAGTTGGGAATTCCCAGGCTTGCCTTTTTTCCCCATAGGAAATACTCCTTCCTTCAAGTGGACACTCATCGTATTCTCATCAAAAAATTTTTCAAACTCGAGGTTACTAGTTTTTGTGGGAGTTGTTATATGGATGGATTGGACACCCTGAGCTTCTGCAACTAGCGCCTGGACGTAGTCAGCAGTAACAAGGGTCGCGCCTTCCCGTATTGCCACATCTTTAATTAAAGCATCGATTCGTCCATGTCTTGCTAAACGAATGTCTTCAAGGGTAGGTCTGGCGCCGACGAACAGAAGTTCTATTTTCTTTTTCGAACATTCCTCTCTTATCTTTTTGATCTCTCTTAATCCAACGAAACCATGTTCTTTGTTACTAGAGGCCTGGGATTGTAACTCGTCTAACGCTGCCAAAGGGATAATAATCTGACTAGCGCCCGATATATCTCCTGTCTGTATCATTTTGGTAACTTCGCCGTCAATTATTACGCTAGTATCTAACACCAACTTTCTATTATCCAATACCGGAATGACTATGATCCGCAGCTTAAAGTATTTTTACGCTTGCTGCGGAAGCGATCCACTTGACTGTCTAAAAACACAGGCAAAGACACAGACACAACAACACTTGAGGTTCTTCAATCTTTTCACTAATTTGAGGTTCTTGCGAAAAGCACTTAAAAAGAGCACCCTCGGTCTAACAACTAATGAGTCTGAAAGGCAAAGTAGCGATAGTAAGCGGGGCAGGAACCGGCGTCGGAAAGGCCACGACTAAGAGACTCTTCTCAGAGGGCAGTAAGGTCGTGTTGATTGGCAGAGATCGGTCGAGGCTGACAAAAGTAATATCTGAACTCAATGGGAAGAAGAACCTTTTGGCTGTTAAGGCTGATATCACGAAGGAAGCGGATGTTATAAACGTCATAGAGGAGACTGTTTCAGCGTTTGATACTGTTGATATATTGGTAAACAACGCCGGAATTCTTAATGACCCGACCCCATTTCACAAAATGACGGATGAGCAATGGATGTCATTAATTAACACAAATCTTATCGGAACATTCAGAACAACCAAAGCCGTTCTTCCTATTATGATGGAGAAGAAACGCGGGAGCATAGTCAACATCTCTTCGTTACAGGGTATAAGATCGATATTGAATGTCCCGTTCTCAGTTTATGGGGTAACAAAGGCGGGAGTAATAATGTTTACAAGAACTATTGCTGTGGAGTACGGAGAATATGGAATACGTTGTAATTGCGTTGCCCCGTCTACTATTCGCAGCCCTATGATAGAACCATATCTACAAGACAAGCAAGCCAAAAAAACACTCGAGTCGACCTTTCCGTTACGGAGTATTGGAGATCCAGAGGATATTTCTGGTGCGGTCTCATATCTATGTTCGGATGATGCGAAATGGATAACCGGAACCGTCTTAACCGTTGATGGGGGAATGTCAGCAAAACAGTAAGCACGAATCACGGAATACAGAAAGAATAGAAAATTGGAAATACTATATTACTACAATTCCGAGGTGCGGCAATGTTTCCCGGGAAGGTAGCTCTCTTTATTTTGTATTTTTTTACAAAAAGTTTTAGTTAATACTTATTAGGAACACGTGAAGGGGGAACCTTGAGTTTGACCTACCCGGATGACATGGGTAGGAATAAAAGAATACGGTTTTAGACCTGATGGGTAAGACGGTAACGTTGTCATAGATGGATATTCCAATTCAAATTCCCTGGGAGGGAATACTTCGAAATCCTGGTGCCGGGTCTTAATCGAATGAATCATCTCTTTTCTGGTTCTGTGTAAACGAAATTTTTCGCTCGTCGTTTACTATTCGGTTTTAATCTACTTTTATATTCTTCACGGGTAAGATAGTATAGCTTTCCTGGAGGGTCTAAATCTATCCCAAGTAACTAACTGCTACTTCCTTATGAGCTGACTTGTGTTTTGCGATACCAACGGGATTATGCACTTCGTTATTATTTCATGAAAGTTATCTGTTTCGACGTCGAGCGTCAAGAGTAGAACGTACCATAATTGGCTTTCTGTATCGGTAATCGGGATCGTCGCCCGGATAAGTTTCGCATAATGTGAGCTTGCGTAATGGATTTTACCCAAATGATATTCCCATCTGAGTCGAGTGAACTGCCTCGTGGCGGCAGTAATTGCGTATTGTGCTCTCTGTTCTGGAGTCAACAAGGGAGTTAACCCCTTACGCTCGGAAATTCCCAACAATTTCCCATCTGTATCGACGATTCCTGCAAATCTAATTGCTGGGTCAAGGGACACGACCTTTTCGCAGAACTCCTTGTAGAACTGTTGCCGATTTTGGTGTTTCAACTACAATCATCATTGTACCTAGTTTGGGCTCTATTTTGACTTTTTTATTGCCTCTATCCACTCACCTTGGAAGAATGGGTATTTTGAATCTATTCGTGAGCCAGTTGTTTATTATGTTTATTTTTACTCGCTTGCGATGTTATTGTTCATCCGGCACTACCTGACGATTTTTTTCTGGGTAGATGTGACATGCCAGCACGAGGTGCATAAAAGAAGACTTTAATTTCCTTTCATGAGTATAAGTCCTACGATTTGAAGACGGGCATACTAGATGAACTATCGATTTCAAAGCCTCTGTCTGTAGGAATTATAGGGGGAGGACAGCTTGGAAAGATGATTGCTCTGGAGGCTAAACGGATGGCTTTAAAGATCTGCATTCTCGATCCCTCTAGATGTTGTCCTGCATCTTCTGTTTCAGACGAACTAATTGTCGCCGATTTCAGAGACGGGCGAGCTATCAGAAACTTGGCTAGCAAATCAGACGTAATAACATACGAAATAGAGCTTGCAAATTCTAAACCTCTAATTGAACTTGCATCAAAAAACCGTAATTTAGTTCATCCTTCGCCTGATACGTTGAGAATTATCCAGAATAAGTTTAAACAAAAATCACTCTTAAAAGAAAATTTTTTAAAAGTTCCTGCATTCGCACTGGTCAATTCAGAAGAACATTTATTCGATCTGTGTGAAGACTATGGATTCCCAGTGATTTTGAAGACTTGTCAGGATTCGTATGACGGCAGAGGTAATTATTTGATAAGATCCAAAGCTGATATCTCGAAAGCATTTTCTCATTTCATTGGAGAAAAAAGGCAGCTAATGTTAGAAGAGTTTGTCAAATTTAGACAGGAGATATCAATCATGGTCGCTAGAAACGCGAGCGGTCAGATCACTACTTTTCCTGTCGTTGAAAACATACACAAAGATCATATCTTGAACTTGACTATCGTACCTGCCCGTGTCTCCGAGAGAGTCGCAAATAAAGCGAGAAAAATGGCGGAAAAAACACTTGCTGCTCTAAAGGGTGCTGGTATCTTCGGAATTGAGATGTTTGTGACCGATGACGATGAAGTAATGATAAACGAGATAGCTCCTAGGCCACACAATTCAGGCCACTATACCATTGAAGCATGTTCCATTTCTCAATTTGAACAACACCTAAGAGCTATACTTGATCTCCGGTTATCAGAACCCCGATTGTTATGCCCTGCAGCGGTTATGCTCAATGTTCTAGGTCCAGAGAATTACGTTGGGCCTTATGCGATAAGTGGTTTAAGAAAACTGTTTGCTATTCCTGGGTTAAAACTCCATATCTACGGAAAGAAAACATCGAAGCCAAGAAGGAAACTTGGACACATTACTTTAGTAGGAGATTCGCTTGAAGAGACATTATTAAGGGCAAATATGGCTAAGAAAACGATTCAAGTGCATGTATTAGGAGAGGTGATTTAGAATAGCTGGAGTTCTAGTTGGAATAATAATGGGTAGCGACTCGGATTTGTCGATTATGAAGGAAGCAGCAGAGATCTTGGATTCGTTCGGCGTTACAAATGAAGTAAAAATCGTATCAGCCCACAGAACCGTTAAAAGAATGATTTATTATGCAAAGACGGCAAAAACGAGGGGAATCCAAGTTATCATAGCTGGTGCAGGAGGGGCTGCCCATCTCCCAGGGATGGTAGCAGCTATCACCTCGCTGCCAGTACTTGGTGTTCCAATAATGGGTACTTCTTCACGTCTGCACGGCTTAGATTCGCTTCTGTCCATAGTGCAAATGCCGCCGGGTGTGCCTGTTGCTACCCTAGCGGTCAACGGCGCAAGAAATGCCGGAATTCTGGCATCTCAAATAATAGGACTAAAGAACCGAGCAATTGCAGCCAAAGTTGAGAGATACAAACAAAATTTAGAAGGGGTTGTATTAAGTAAGGCTGCAAAGTTGGATCGTTTAGCGATTAAAAAATTGCTCCTGTCGACAACATTGATTGGTCGATGAAGATTTCTTCAAAAGTCATAAATAAAGTTTATTTCGAAAACGCAACCATCTTCTCGTCGTTGACAGATAGAATAGATTCAAAAAAAGTATCAGAGGATAGTAACTGCTATAAGATGTATCTTTTTTCCTACTAGAGTAATGAAAAGAAAAAAAATGTTCTCAATATTTCCAATTGTGGTGTTAGCTACCTTAATCTTTCTATCGTCATCAGCGACCTTTCAATATCCGGCTCAGGGGCAAATCCAACAGCAGAAATTAGTGATGTTAAAAACTCAGGATCATTCGCTTAATATTCTCTTTAAGAGGGTAGAGAATTCTGTCGTTCAGGTGACTAGAAAGCTCCCGACGCTGAATTTACAAAATCAGCAAAGGGGAAATGCCACTGCACTTGGGTCAGGGATTCTCTATGACACGAATGGCCATATTATAACCAATAACCATGTGGTAGGTGCTGCTAAAATTGTGGATGTGACTTTCATTGATGGAAATAGGTATACTGCAAATGTTGTCGGAACGGATATCTACAATGACCTAGCGGTTCTGAAAATTATTGGAAACCTCACAAAACCTGTTGCTCCTCTCCAATTGGGCAATTCATCGGCATTAGAGGTTGGCGATCAAGTGATAGCTATCGGAAATCCATTTGGGCTTGACGACACAATGACAACAGGAATAGTAAGTCAGAAAGGTAGGGTGCTGCCTGATACGACATTAGGATTCTCTATTCCAGATGTGATCCAGACTGATGCTTTAATTGATCCGGGTAATTCTGGTGGGCCATTGTTGAATATGCAAGGACAAGTTATTGGAATAAATACAGCAGCCATTATCTCTGATAAGGGAGGCTTCTCCGGGATAGGTTTGGCCATATCCTCTAATACTGCAAAACGCATTGTTCCTATTTTAATTGATAAGGGTAACTACACTCATCCTTACCTGGGACTCACTGGCGCTACCCTCACTTCGGACTCGGCTGGAAGTGTTAGCGGGTTAGAACCAAACTTTCAAGGTATACTAGTAGATTCAATCGTAAAAGGTGGTGCTGTAGATAAGGCAGGCTTGCATGGTAGCACGACTGATCAATTTGGCAAAAAGCATGGGGGAGACATTATTAGTGCCGTTGATAGCCTCCAAACTAAACGCATGGAGGACCTGATTTCTTACGTCGAAGGGCACAAATCAGTTGGAGACAAGATAGTGTTATCCGTGTTTCGGAATGGGCAAACACTCAATTTGCAAGCGGTTCTCCAACAACGTCCCTCACCGCCTCCATATCTAAAATCCCCAACCGCTCCAATACTGCCATAGCTGTAATGGTAGCTATGCTTGCAGTAACAATAGTAGTAGCAGTATAATTATTTTCCAAATTTCTTATGAATTGGCAGTTGCGATGTTGTCAGTCAATAGTAGTTGTACAAAAACAATACCCTCATGCTTTCCTGTGTGCCTAATTCCAGTAAGGCACCGATAGTGTCTAAATTGTTGAATGTCGTGCCTGTAAATGGTTTACACAAAGAGAAATTAGAATATCAACTTTGGTATCATTTCGTCCAGTTAAAAAACAAGTTAATGAAAAAATGTCACGGCAATCAAACTAAGAAAATAAACTATAGCCACTGCCTTTATCGTTTTGCCAAGTACCATAGCAACGATGAATTTGTTCAAGTCGTACTTTTTTATTCCTGCTATTATCGGAATGACGTCTCCTCCTATGGGGATCCAAGGCGATATAAAGATTAACAACCATCCATATTTCGCTAACAAAGCGTAACTCCTTTGATTTCTCTGGTCGTCAAGTCTTGTTATCTTTCTTATCCGATGGGATAAGTTGTACCCAGTATAACCTAGGTAGTAAGCTACAAATCCTCCAATTATTGATCCCACAGTCAAGGCAATAAATATTCTCATCTCGTTTTCTCCGGCAGCGAGTAAAGCTGCCGTCGTGAGTTCGGTTGGGATGGGAATAAATGAGGAGAGCATACCATTCAAGAAAAGACCTAAGAGTCCGTACTTTGTGAAGAACGTGCCAATGGAAGGTGGGATTACAAGCAGGGCAAGGATTCTCATAATCTGTCTCTTTGGACGCTCACAATTTCTAGTTGATTAGAATGATACAGCTCGTACCCATTCAGTATAATACCTACCTTTGAGCCTGAGAATGCGTATAGCTGGAGCAGGAGGAAGCCCCAGGCTCTGGTTTCTAATAGGGAGCTCATGCGATCCATTAAGGAGAAAAAGTCAAATATGAGACAAAAAAGTCTAACGACATTCATGAATCGTCGGTGAGACAATCTACCGTCTAGCTGGTTTCCATCCAAATACAGACCTACTGCCTTTTTCGGGTATATAGCTGCGTAACAGTTGATCCACATAATATATACTCCACGCATATAATAGCCGCCAATTTTAAATTTCTAGGGTTTTTCTAAGAACAACAAGAAGAGGGGGCGGGAAATGCAGAAGAAGGAGCCTGAATATGTTGTATGCCTTAAATGTTGCTTATTCTGAATGATAATGAACACCGCATAAGGAGATATTGAATAGGACAAAGTTGGCAAATACTTATACATACATCCTGAAAAATATACATCAGTGTTTAGGGATCGAGCAAATGTCAAGCAATAGCGTCGTAGGGGATGCCAAGATACCAGAGTACGCTCAATAGTAACATAGTTGGGGTGGACTCATTTCATGGCTGTTCAGAACAAACAACCGGTGGCGACGGAAAAAAACAGGGAAATGGACAAGAAGCGTTGGCTAATAAGGTATTTGGTACTTGCTAGCATTGCTGTTATCCTCGGAATAAAACTCTATTTATTAATTTATGTAGTGGATTTTTCAGTTGGTTTCTACAGTTTTCTTACCTCATTTGTCTTGTTTAATATATTTTTTCTGTCTTGGGTG
>Ga0137380_10004608_pt1 | contig 12188 bp, 13 predicted proteins | sample SagtaG_17_FD_104809 | JGI IMG/M metagenome (GOLD analysis project Ga0137380, IMG submission 104809) | Vadose zone soil microbial communities from Sagehorn Ranch, Mendocino, California, USA - Sage2_L_100_16 metaG | ecosystem: Environmental > Terrestrial > Soil > Vadose zone | place: USA... | reverse complement strand
TGCCGCGTTCCGGCTGATTCGGCGAGGTCAAAGCGCGCCATCCTCAAGTGAGAAGGTCATCGCATGGAGCCGCGTCTCTACGGCAGTTTCGACAACATCACTTTCGAGCGCGAGAGGGCACCCTTTTCGACTATCTCTCGCGGCGGCTATCGATCTGTGGTAATCTCGACGATTGTCTCGCGCAGGCTCGCGCCGCCAAACCCGCCGGAGCCACGCGGCTGATGCTCACTGTCAGTCTCGGAGCCACGCAGCAAGCATCGGCTCATCCAACCGAGATTCTCGCTCCGCTCAAGGCGTGCAAATCCTCAGTGGCGCGACGAAATCGAGAAGCTACTTTCGGAAAGCAAAGGGCTCGCCGTGAAGCACGAGCATTGATTTCAATGTTTGCATTTGGCCGGGCAAGGGACTTCGAGGAGACCGACGTGGTCCGTATGTGGATGTTCGCGTTCTGCGGAGTGCTGACCTCCTGGGCGCTGATTTGCCCGCAGGCGCGGGCATCGGAATCGATGCCGCCTCGACTTTACGAGGTCACTACCGAGACCATGATGCCTCATCTCGAAGAAAATCTCCGATACGCCACAACTCGGCAGAACCGCTGCTTGAGCCGACAGGAACTCTCCTCCGCGTTCCCGATCCTGAGTCACGCGTCGCTGCAGGGATGCAAGCTGGAGGAAGAAAATCGCCGTGAGGAAGCCGTTTCCTATCTTCTGGTCTGCTTCGGCGGACATGGGACGACCGGTACCGCGGAATGGCGGATCGACGCGCACCGAATCACAGGTACGCTGAACGTCAGGCTTGGCGGCAAGAACATGACTTTCTATCAACGCATCACAGCGACGCGTTTGGGCGAATGTGTGCCGGAGGCGAAGTAATTGTGACCGGCATCGAAGTCGCTTTCTGCGACCTCTCGCGCCACCGGCAATCCCAGTACCCCGAATGAAGCGCAGCAAAATCCGGGAACGTCGTTCCCCGTCCTAGAACTTGGCACGCAGTCCGGCATAGGCGGCTAGCGGCATGCCCGGGACAACGGTTCGCGGGTCGGTCAGGTTGAGGTAGGCAAACGAGCCGGTGTCGAAGAACGTGCCGAACGCGTAGTAGTGCTGATCGAACAGGTTGCGCACCAGCCCGAACAGCTCGACATTCTTCGTGATCTGATACGACGTGTGAATGTTGACCACCCAGTAGGCCGGCACCTTAGGGTTCTGGTTCGATTGATCGCCGACGAGATATCGGCTACCGACGACGTTGACGTCCGCACCGATCTTCCACTTGTCGGTGACGAAATATTCGGTCCCAGCCTTGAATCGATGCTGCGGGACGGCCGGAAGGTGATCCCCGGGAACGACGAAGATATTCCCGTTGGCGTCAGCCGCCGGGTTGAACGGCGAGGACAGGGCCAGCGGGGTTTGGAACGTGGCGTCTACGAAGGTATAGTTGGCATAGGCCGTCCACCGTAGGCGGCAATGTTTCCGCTGGTTCCCGGTCTGGTCGCCGAGCGACACGCCCGGCAGCCGCTGCCCGATGGCTTCGAGCAGACGGGCGATTTGGCGTGATCGAAATCGGACGCCGGGAGCACCTGAGCGTTCGCCGGTACTCTGTCGCGGGCGATTTCGCTGCCGGGAACCGGCGAGGCCACAATGGTGTCGGTTGCGGCGCTGCCGGCTGCCGGGGCGGCTGGCGCATCGGCGATTGTTGCGGGGCGTTGCGGTTGACCGGGTGGGATGCGTTTGGCGGCCGGGCGTTTCGCGTTTGCTGTGCGCCTCGGATTCTGTTTCGGTGCGACGATGATGATTGGCGGAAGAGTGGTCGCGGACGGTGCGGCGGTCGATGGAGCGGTCGTCCAGGGCGACGGTTCGGTGCTCTGTGCCCACACGCTACAGGGCAACAGCAACAAAGCAACGATCATGTTATGCGCTCCCGAAATCGAGACGAGGGCTTTCATGATCTGGTCGCGGATGCTCGCTTCCGGCGTAACCGGCACCGTCGCGGGCGACGTCCCACGCCGACGACTTGGGCAAGAGCTGACCAGCGTGAGGGGGCACGCCGCATTCGCGCGTCCTTGGGATCCAGGCGCACGATCGCGTGCCTTGCCCCGATGGTCCTATCGAGCTATCCTGAATGCCTGAGCCAAGAGGAGATGATAAATGGCCTGGACGACTCCGACGCTCGTGGAAATCTGCATCGGCCTAGAGATCAACGGCTATCTGCCGGCGGAGTTCTAGGCACCGGCGCGGTAATTCGCTCGGGCGGCATTTCGAGCAGCGTAATGTCCTGCGCGATGCGGATGCCGTGGGCCACCACGGCGTGCGACAACACGTCGCGAATGTCCCCGGCCGGGTGCGCCGGACGAGGCACCCCGACGTCGATGTTGACGCAAACGCGCAGCAGCTTCGCGCGCTCATGGGCGCAATAGCCGACGCGAGCCGGCAGCACGAAATCGCGCGTGAAAATTCGGTTCCTCGCCGCCTCCTCCCTGCTCGGGTCGATCGAATATCCGCGCGCCACACGAAGCCGGTAGTCGATCATCGCCTCGGCCGATCCGTTGTCGTGGAGCATGCCGGCCGCCGGCGCGATGGGTTCACGCACGATCTGGAATGCCTCGGGATCGATCAGCGCGGATCCGGCTCCATCGGTAGATTACGCATCGCCGCGCGCGCATCGCATTCGGATCAAGCGCCCGCCGGGCGGGCCGCGGAAATCCCGGCCGACAACGGACGAGGCCAAGGGTTGACCCGGGCCGTCATCGTCGCAGGCATTCTTCTCGCTGTCGGGTCGCTGGCGCCGGCCCAGGGCCCCGCCGAAATCACGATTGGTTATCTGCACCGCGCGGAGCACAAGTCCGCGCTGTCCCTGACCGATGTGCCGGCCGCGAACGACGGGGTTGCCGGCGTCGGGCTCGCGATCGACGACAACAACACCACCGGCAGGTTCCTGAATCAGCACTTCGCATTGGAGACGGTGGAGCTCAGGGACCAGGACGATCCGGCAGCCGCGGCCGACATGCTGGCGCAGCGCGGCATTTCGCTCGTCATAGCCGATCTGCCTGCCGATGCCCTGCTCAAGGTTGCGGACGCGAGCCGGCCGCGCGGCCTGTTGGTCTTCAATGCCGGCCCGACCGACGACCGCCTGCGGGAGGAAGACTGCCGTCCCAACGTCATCCATGTCGCGCCGACGCGGTCGATGCTCGCTGATGGATTAGCCCAATACCTCGTCTCGAAGCGATGGCGCAGATGGCTGCTCGTCGCCGGCTCCCATCCCGCAGACAAGCTCTTCGCCGACGCGTTGCGGCGCGCAGCCGGGCGATTCGGCGCGAAGATCGTCCAAGAACGGGTGTTCGAGGATACGGGCGGCGCACGGCGCACCGATAGCGGCATCGCCCAGGTCCAGCGGCAGATCGCCCTTTTCACCCAGGAGGTCCCCACCTACGACGTCCTGGTGGCCGCGGACGAGAGCGAAGTCTTCGCCGCCTATCTGCCGTATCGCACGTGGGATCCGAGACCGGTCGCCGGCTCGGCCGGTCTCGTCGCCAAAAGCTGGGATGCGTCCCATGATCAGTGGGGCGCGGTGCAGATGCAGAACCGGTTCGTGAAACGGTTCTCGCGCCGCATGTCTGCGCTCGATATGCAGGCATGGACGGCCGGACGCATGATCGGCGAGAGCGCCTCGCGAACGCGGGCGGCCGACCCGAAAACCATGCTCGATTTCATCAAGGGACCCGACTTCGCGCTCGCGGCATTCAAGGGTCAGAAGCTGACGCTGCGCGACTGGAACCTTCAGCTGCGCCAGCCTATTCTGCTGGCTGACGGACGGACCGTGGTCTCGGTCTCCCCGCAGGAGGAATTTCTGCACCAGGTATCCGAGCTCGATACGCTCGGGGTGGATCGGCCCGAAAGCAGATGCCGACTCAGATGACTCTTCGGGGGTGAACGACATGCGGCGGCCTCTCGGCCTCCTTCTCGGCATGGGCATGACGATCGCACCGGCGCCCGCCGCGAGCGCGTTTACGGCGTATGTGTCCAACGAAAAGGGCAACACCATCACGGTCATCGACACGGAAAAGTTCGAAGCGGTGCGGACCATCAAGGTCGGCCAGCGGCCGCGCGGCATCGAGTTGACCAAGGACGGCAGGTTCGTGCTCGTTGCCGTGGGCGACGACGATACCATCCAGATGATCGATACGAACACTGGCGAGATCGCCGGAACGTTGCCCTCGGGCCCCGATCCCGAGTTCTTCGCCCAGGACCCGGCCGGCAAGATCCTCTACGTTGCCAATGAGAACGACAACATCGTCACGATCATCGACATCGACAAGCGCGCCCGGATCGGCGACGTGCAGGTCGGCGTCGAGCCGGAGGGCATCGGCATCAGCCCGGATGGAAGGATCCTGGTGAATACCTCCGAAACGACCAACATGGCGCATTTTATTGATACCCAAACGCATCAGATCGTGGCCAACGTTCTTGTCGATGCGCGCCCGCGCTTTGCCGCATTCAAGAGCGACGGTTCGGAGCTTTGGGTTTCGGCCGAGGTCGGCGGAACCGTCAGCGTGATCGACCCCGTCAAGCGAGAGGTTACCGGGAAAATCACCTTCGAGATTCCCGGGATGCGCAACGAGGCGATCCAGCCGGTCGGCATCAACATCGCCAAGGACGGAAAGACGGCGTTTGTCGCGCTCGGGCCGGCAAACCGGGTCGCGGTCGTCGATGGCGCGACACATCAGGTCAAGAAGTATCTGCTGGTCGGCCAGCGGGTGTGGCACATGGCTTTCACGCCGGATGAGAAGTATCTTCTCACGACCAATGGCCTCACGAACGACGTCTCCGTCATCGACGTGGCCGCGCTCAAGGTCATCAAGACGATCCAGGTCGGCGAGCTTCCGTGGGGCGTTGCCGTCGCGGACCGGTAAGTTTGCGTGAGAGGACGCGCCGAATGAGCCGCCCGCGCCGGTCATGATGCACGGAGTGGAAACGGCAAGGCCGCCGGCCCTTTCGGTTTCGGCCCTGAGTCACTCCTATGGCCGCCGCAAGGCCCTGGACGACGTGACGTTCTCGATTGAGCCGTCGACCTTCACCGTGCTGCTTGGATTGAACGGCGCCGGCAAGAGCACGCTGTTCTCGCTTGTCACGCGCCTCTATGCCACGCAACGCGGCCGCATCCGCATTTTCGGGCACGACATCGGGCAGGCTCCCGGCGAAGCCTTGAGCGTGCTTGGTGTGGTGTTTCAACCGCGCACGCTCGATCTCGACCTTTCCGTCATGCAGAACCTGATGTTTCATGCGGCCTTGCACGGGATCGGCGCCCGCGCGGCCGGGCTGCGCGCCAAGGCGGTGCTCGATCGCGTCGAGCTGTCGGGCCGCGCCACGGACAAGGTCCGCTTTCTGTCTGGAGGCCAGGTCCGGCGCGTCGAGATCGCTCGCGCGCTGCTGCACCGTCCCCGCCTGCTGGTGCTGGACGAGCCGACGGTCGGTCTCGATATCAAGGCCCGCGCCGACATTCTCGATCATGTGCGCCAGCTCGTCGCAGAAGGTGTCTCCGTGCTGTGGGCGACCCATATGGTCGATGAGATATCGGACGGCGACGATGTCGTGATCCTGCATGAGGGCCGGATTCTGGCGCACGGTCCGGTCCCGCGCGTCGTGCGCGAAGCGGGCGCGCCGGATATTCGCACCGCCTTCACGCGACTGACCGGAAGCACGGAAACGCCGACGCCAAGCGAGACCCCGTGACGGATTTCGCCGCCCCCGGCCGCGCGGCCGGCCTCTCGCTCACCCGCTATGCGATCTGCCTCAAGGGCATCGTGTGGCGCGAAGCCTTGCGCTTCCTGCACCAGCGCGAGCGCTTCGTCTCCGCCCTCGTGCGGCCTCTGGTTTGGCTCTTCATCTTCGCGGTCGGGTTCCGTCAGGTGCTCGGCGTATCGATCATCCCGCCCTACGACGTCTATATCCTCTATGAAGTCTATATCACCCCAGGACTGATGGCGATGATCCAGCTTTTCAATGGAATGCAGTCGTCGCTGTCGATGGTCTACGACCGCGAGATGGGCAACATGCGCACGCTGCTCGTCAGCCCGTTGCCGCGCTGGTATCTGCTCGCGTCGAAGCTCGTTGCCGGAACCGCGGTCTCGCTGCTGCAGGTCTATGCGTATCTGGCGATCGCATGGTTCTGGGACGTGGAGGCGCCGCCGCTCGGATATCTGACCGTGCTGCCGGCGCTCATTCTGTCGGGACTGATGCTGGGCGCCCTCGGCATGCTCATGTCGTCGGTCATTAAGCAGCTTGAAAATTTCGCTGGCGTGATGAACTTCGTGATCTTTCCCATGTTCTTCGCCTCATCGGCACTCTATCCGCTGTGGCGCGTCAGGGAATCGAGCCCGCTCCTCTATTATGTGTGCGAGCTCAATCCGTTCACCCACGCGGTCGAGCTGATCCGCTTCGCGCTCTACGGCCGGTTTAACTGGCTTTCGCTTGCAGTCGTGGCGGGGTGCACGGTCGTGTTCATGGTCGGCGCGATCATGGCCTATAATCCGTCGCGGGGGCTGCTTGCGCGTCGCAGCGAGACCGGAGGCTGACCATGCGGCGTCGGGTTATTGTGGCTCTGGCGGCGGCTGCGGCGCTCCGATTGGGCGCCCCAGGCGCCGCGCTCGCCGCCGATCCGCGCTTTCCTGACTGGCCGTGCAATCAGCTCAAGGTGCCGGACATTTCCGTTGCAGCGGTATGGTCCGGGCCATCGATCGATGATGTTCGTGACTCCTGGGAAACCGACCCGAAGATGAGAGAGCTGGTGGACCAGCTTGCCGCACGCCGGACGTCGATCGACGACGCGCAAAAGATCATCGCCGAGTTCCTAACCGGCGGCGCGGCCGAGAAACAGGACAAGGCGAAGCGCCTATTCGCCGGGCTGTTCGACACGTTGAACCGGCAACGCTCTGACGTCATGCGCGGCATCGAGCGGTTCACGCGCAAGCAAAAGGAGCTCGCCGGCCGGATCCGGTCGGATGCTCTCGATCTGCGAACGCTGCAGGATGCATCGGGGCATGATCAGAGCAAGGTCGACGAGATCGCAAATCAGATTGCGTGGTCGACGCGCATCTTCGAGGACAGGCGAAGAACCATCAATTACGTCTGCGAGGTGCCGGCGATCATCGAGCGCCGCCTTTTCGCGCTCGGTCGGGCGATCCAACAGTCGCTCGATTGAGATCCAAGCGTCCTTGTGCCGGCCGCGCCTCCTCTTGCGGAAGGCCCGCTTCCTGCCAGCCATCGATCCCATCGGGAAACCAAACGACGTTCACACAGCCCATCGCGATTGCGCGCTTTGCGGCGTTCCACGACATCCAGCAATCCTTCAGGCAATATATAACCAGCAATTTCGTTCGGTCGCCGCCGGTGAGCCGCGCGAGGCCGGTTCGCAGGTAGTCCTCAGTAACATCGGCAAGCTCGCCGTATCCCGTATCGGGGAGCCAAACGCTTCCCTAAATAGTCAATCTCGGCTTGTGGCACCAGATCGTTCCGGGCGGAAGCCCGGCCGGTCGCGGCGGCTGCGGCAGCACGTCGACGAATGCCGCCTGTCCCGCGCTCCAGATGGCTGCCGCCTCGCTCGTCGTGACGATGCGGGCGCCTTTCAGCGTGTTGGGCGTCAGCGCACGGTAGTCCTGGGTGCGATAGCCGTCCGGTTCCGCCACGGCTGCGTCCCCGCAAAGCGCCGATGAGCCGGCGAGCGCCAAGAAGCCGATGACGAAGCCGGCGAGCTTGAGCGTCATTGCGGTTTGGCGAGCGAATCTTCGCTGATGGGCCGGTCCTTGTCGTCGAGCAACGGCGTGCCATAGCTCAGCAGGAGCCGGTTGATCGCGGGCTGGTTCTCCGCAATCAGACGGTTCAACGATCTCTTCCATTCCTGATCGGCCCCGCGCACGCCCATCGTGATGCGATAGGCCAAACGCGGACCGCCGGTCTCATGGATCAGGGGCACGACGGTCATCGGTGGGACCACCTGCTTTGCGTAATATCCCGCCATCGGCCCCCACAACACCCCGACATCGATCTCGCCCGCCGCTAGGTCCTTCATCATGGCCTCGACGGACGAGTCCACGCGCGTATCGATGACGAGAGGGTACGACTTGGCGTTTGTCATGAGGCCGTTGACGGCGATGCTGGTGGCGGGCGGCGTGCCGGCCACGATCCCCGTGCGCTTGCCCTTCAGCCGCGGGTCCGCGAGGGTATCGACGCCGTCGAGTCCGTTCGCCGGCTTGAAAACGAGCGCATAGGCCGTGCGGTAATAGGGATTCGTGCTCTGCACGATATCGTTGCCTTGCGGGTATCCCATGATGACGTCGCACTTGTACGCGCCGAGCGTATTGCGCACGAAACCCGGCGCCTGCGGATACCAGGTATAGGCGAGGCTCTTGCCGAGCTTTTGCGCGAACAGCTCCGCCAGCTTGTTCTCGAAGCCTTCGCCCTTCTGGTTCGAGAACGGCATGTTGCGCGGATCAGCGCAAACCCTGAGCACCTTGGGATCGACCAACTCGATCGACAGGTCGCCGCTTTCGGAGACCTGGGCACCCACGCCCGACCCTCCGGCAACGATGGCGGAGGCGCCAAGAACCGCGTGGAGCGTCAAGATTGTCCGAAGTTTGCGCATCGGGTCTCTGTCACGTTCAGCGATCTGACGGTTTGAATCCGCAGCGTCCGGGCTGCAGGGAAAAGCCGATTCAGAACCCTATTTTCCAAAACAGCTCGCTTCCGCCTTCGCCGCCGCCTCGGGCTTATCCTCATGCTTCGGCGGGCGGCCGCGGGGGACTGCATCGTTGGCGCGCGCGCGGACATAGATGAAGATGTCGTCCATGTAGCACGATACATTCGGGTTGAGCCCGAACGACGGCATGACGTTTTCCGACGCGGTGTTGACGTTCTTGCGGCCGTTCACCACCACTTCAAGGAAGTCGGCGTAGCCGGTCCGCTTGAGCGCTTCCTTGAGCGACGGCGCGTAGGTCGAGCCTTCGGCATCGGGGCCATGGCAGGTGTGGCAATCGGAGTGATAGCGGCGGAAACCCGAGTAGGTGTACCAGTCCACCGTCCCGTCGCTGCCGACCTTGAAGGTCGGCGTGCCGTCCTTGTCGTAATACTTGCCCTCTTCGTTCTTGACGGCCGCCGGATTGCCGGATCCGTCCGCGACGGCGGTGGAACATCCGGCAATGAAAACCACGGCGAGGAGCGTCCCCGCCCCGAAGATCGTTCGCACGGGCCTGTCTCGCGAATATCGGTGCTGAAGCGTCAACGGCGCAGCCGGCGCGTGAGCATCAATGCTCACGCGCCGGATTCCATTCTTCGTCGCGGCGTCCGGCTGGCGGCTTATTGCGCCGGCAGCGCGAACACCGTGAGCTGGCCGCCCAGCGATGTGTACTGCCGCAGCGCTGCATAACCGCCCACGGCACCCAGGCCGTCGGTGGGGTTCGTCAGGCCCGCCGCAAGGCCGATACCGGCCCAGCCGCCGACGCCGGACAGCACCGCGACGAATTGCTTGCCGCCGTGCTCGTAGGTCATCACGTCGCCGATGATGCCCGACGGGGTCTTGAACTTGTAGAGTTCCTTGCCCGTCTTGGCATCGACCGCCTTGAGATAGCCTTCCAGCGTCCCGTAGAACACGACGCCGCCCGCGGTTGCCAGCGCCCCCGACCAGACCGAGAACTGCTCCTTGTTGGACCAGACGATCTTTCCGGTTTTGCCATCCCAGGCGATGAAGTTGCCCATGTGGGTTTCGCCCGCGGGCGGAAACATGGACAGCGTGGCCCCGACGTAGGGCTGCCCCGCCGTGTAGGCCACCTTAAAGGGCTCGTAGTCCATGCAGACGTGGTTGGTCGGCACGTAGAACAAGCCGGTATCGGGCGAATAGGCCGCCGGCTGCTCGTCCTTCGAGCCGAGCGCGGCCGGGCAGATGCCCTTAGTGTTGCGGTCCTCGCCGGTCTGCTCGGTCGAATATTGGGAGACGACGAGCGGGCGGCCGTAGGTCTTCGAGGACTTGTCCATGTCGACCTTGGAGGCCCAGTTCACCTTCGGGTCATACTTCTCGGCGACCAGCAGCTCGCCGTTGGTACGATCGAGGGTGTAGCCGAACCCGTTGCGGTCGAAGTGAGTGAGGAGCTTCCTCGCGGTCCCGCCGATGTTCTGGTCGGTGAGGATCATCTCGTTGACGCCGTCGAAGTCCCACTCGTCGTGCGGCGTCATCTGATAGACCCAGCGGGCTACGCCGTTATCCGGGTCGCGCGCCCAGATGGTCATCGACCACTTGTTGTCGCCGGGACGCTGCTTCGGGTTCCAGGTCGAGGGATTGCCGGAACCGTAGTAGATGAGGTTGAGCTGGGGATCGTAGGATATCCAACCCCAGGTGCACCCGCCGCCGATCTTCCACTGATCGCCGTCCCAGGTCTTGACGCTGGAATCCTTGCCCACCGGCTTGCCGAGGTCGGTGGTCTTGTCGGGATCGACCAGGATCTGGTCGTCCGGCCCTGCCGAATAGGCGCGCCAAGCCTGTTTGCCGGTCTTGAGATCATAGGCCGTCATGTGGCACTGCACCCCGAACTCGCCGCCGGAAATGCCGACCAGAACCTTGTCCTTGATCACCATCGGCGCCGAAGTGCCGGTCTGGCCTTTCGACGGATCGCCATTCTTTGCCGACCAGACCACGTTTCCCGTCTTGGCATCGAGCGCCACGAGCGTGGTGTCCGCCTGGTGCAGGAAGATCTTGCCGTCGCCATAGGACAAGCCGCGGTTCACCGTATCGCAGCACATGACCGGGATGACGTTGGGATCCTGCTTGGGTTCGTACTTCCACAGGATCTTGGCGTCGTTGTTCAGATCGAGCGCGTAGACCGGATTCGGGAACGGCCCGTGCACATACATGACGTCGCCGATCACCAGCGGCGCGCCTTCGTGGCCGCGCAGAACGCCGGTCGAGAACGTCCACGCAACCTGCAGCTTGCCGGCGTTCGCCGGGGTGATTTGCTTGAGCAGCGAGTAGCGCTGGTTGGCGTAGTCGCCGGTCGCCATCACCCGATCCTTCGGATTCTGCGACATCTTGATCAATTCGTCGTTTGCGCCGGCGCCGCCCGTGGCGAACGCCGCCACGACGCCAAAACAGGTGGAGAGCAGGAATCTGCGCATGCTAAGTCCTCCCTGCGACGTTGTTGTCGTGGGTCCACCGACGCGGACGCGCCCATCTAGTGCGGCGCCTCGGCGCCGCGCCATGCGATTGAAGAGTTTCCGGCAGCGTGTCACAGCCTCATCGAGGCTAAGGGGCAAGTCGTCTCGTCAGCATTCCCGTTTTGACTGACTGCTTGAAACCCGGAAACCTCCACTTAAAAGTCTAGGCCCGCATTTCGATCGGCGCAAGCGCAAACAACGCAGACACCGCCTGCAGCGCTTGCCGCCTCTGCCCTTGTTCGGGTCACGCCATTGCCATGATGTCGATATCGGATCGGTGTTGGGCCATGGCCCATTGTCCAGCGAAAGCAGTATCGGCGGCGCTTTGGCGCCGCCGGTGCGAAGGCATGCGCGCGATGAATTGTGTCCTGCCGGTCGCCGCCGTCTTGGGCGCGGGACTTGGTCTTGCGGCCTCGGCGGTCCGACCGGAATCTTTGCCGCAGCCCCTGGACATTCAGCAAGTGGCGCCGGGCGCGTTCTTCTATGCCGGCGACGTCGCGCTGATGACGCGGGCAAACGCGGGCGCGATTGGGAATGTCGGTTTCATCGTCGGCGACGACGCGGTCGCCGTCATCGAAACCGGCTGCAGCGTGCGCGAGGGGCACCGGCTGCTCGCGGCGATCCGCGGCATCACGGCAAAGCCGATCCGCTATGTGGTGAATACCCATATGCATCCGGACCATGTGAGTTTTTGGACACTTCTCGAGGGGTATAATGCCCGTAATGCCACGGCGGCCTTTGCCGAGCTGGAGTGGGAATAGCGGGTGCCCGGGAAGAGCCACAATGTCTAGGACGCACGTTCGGATACTGGGCATGGCGACCGTTGTGGCGATCGCGCTCGGGGCCGTCGCCGGCCGGACCGCGTTTGCCGCCGAGGCCGCCGCCGACGATCCATGGCTCGGGCTTGTGGTGGACGTCTTCAAGGGCCGCCCACTCGAGGACGGCAACGGCCTCCTTGCGCTCGATGTACCCTATCGGGCGGAAGATGCGGCGATT
>Ga0137380_10004605_pt1 | contig 12190 bp, 7 predicted proteins | sample SagtaG_17_FD_104809 | JGI IMG/M metagenome (GOLD analysis project Ga0137380, IMG submission 104809) | Vadose zone soil microbial communities from Sagehorn Ranch, Mendocino, California, USA - Sage2_L_100_16 metaG | ecosystem: Environmental > Terrestrial > Soil > Vadose zone | place: USA... | reverse complement strand
TCCCGTACCTCAGCGGAGATGCCGATCCCGGTGTCCGAGACCTCGAAGCGCAGGGTGGCCGTGTCCGGACCCTGCGCGTCGGACGTCACCCGCACGACGACCTCGCCCCGCTCGGTGAACTTGACGGCGTTGCCGGCCAGGTTGATCAGGACCTGGCGCAGCCGTCCCGGGTCCCCCCGCACCTGCGTCGCCACGCCGTCGTGGATCACGCACGCCAGCTCCAGGCCCTTGCCGTGGGCGCGCTCCGCCAGGAGATCGCACACGTCCTCGACGGTCTGGCGCAGGTCGAAATCGACCGTCTCCAGCTCCAGCTTCCCCGCCTCGATCTTGGAGAAATCCAGGATGTCGTTGATCACGCCGAGGAGCGCTTCGGCCGAGGTGCGGACCGTCTCGGCGAATTTCCTCTGCTTCGGCGTCAGCCCGGTGTCCAGGATGAGGTCGGTCATGCCGATGACTCCGTTCATCGGCGTGCGGATCTCGTGGCTCATGTTCGCCAGGAACTGGGACTTGGCGTGATTGGCGGTCTCGGCCTGGCTGGCCAGCTCGACCGCCCGCTTCGTCGCCGTCTCCAGCTCGTGCGTGCGCTCCTCGACCTTCCGCTCCAGCGTCGCCTGGGCGCTCTCCACCTGCTCCCGGTATTCCCTCAGCCGGCCGAGCATGGCGGAGAACGACGTCCCCAGCTCGCGCAGCTCGTCGCGCGTCCTCACCTCGATCGTGTCATCCAGCCGCCCTTCAGCGACGGCCCGGGCCGCCTCCGCCAGCGAGCGGATCGGCGAGGTGATCTTGCGGGTCAGGAAGATGGTCGCGGCCACGAAGACCAGGACGCAGATCGCCGCCGAGGCGGCCGCGTGGCGCAGGAACGCGCGCAGTCTCTGCTGCATCCCCTCCCGGCTCAGGCCGATCTGCACGTAGCCGATGATCTCCCCGCCTCCCTTCGGCGCCCCCTCGTCGCCGAACAGCGCCGACTCGCCCTGCTTCCGGGCGCCCAGGACGGGCACGAGGACGTCGATGTACCGGCGCCCGTCGAGGCGGTCGGTGAAGCCCCCGAACGTCGCGCGGGTCCCCTCCACGCTCTGGGTGTGGTGCACGAGGGCCGGCACCGCCCTCGCGTGGAAGGCCCTCTCGATCAGGGTCCGGTCCTGCCGGTCGGCGAATCGCGCGTAGGCGACCGATGGGTAGGCGTCCAGGCCCGCGACCACCTGCTGCAACGCGTCACGGTTCTCGGTGTAGATGGCGTACTCGGAGTTCTGCGACACCATGACCGCCACCGCGGCCCCGTCCGAGAGGAGCTGGCGGTAGCCGGCGGCGATCTGCTCGCGCACGGTGAGGGCGCCGGTCCCCAGGATCGTCGCAAGGATCGAGGCGACGATGAGCGCGTTGAACTTGGTGGCCAGCCCGATCTTCATGGTCCCGCGGGGTCTCCTCAATCGATCACCGCCTGCGCCCCGTGCAGCACGCTGTCCTGGAGATCGAACTTCAGCAACCGCGCGGTCCTGCGGTTGACGCAGTACACGACCTTGCGCGGCGGCGCGGGCTGCAGCGACCCCGGCGCGGCCCCCCGCAGGATCTTCACCGCCATCTCGCCGAGCTGCCGGCCGATGTCGTCGTAGTCACGGTCCAGGGCGTACAGCGCCCCCGCCTTCACCCAGGTGGCCGACAGGCCGACGAACGGGATGCGGTTGCGCAGCGAGAACAGCAGGATCGGCTTGACCGTCTGCGGATTCAGCACGATCTGGTCCGCCACGCCCCACAGCACGTCGGCCCGGTTGTTCAGGCTGTCCAGCGCCTCGGGGAGATCCCTGGGAGACTCGACCTTGCGGGCGAAGAGGTCGAGTCCCATCGCCTTCGCGGCACGCGCGGCGGCGTCGATCCGTCCCTGGTTTTCCGTGGGATTGAACAGGACGCCGATGTGGCGCTGCCGCGGCAGGAGCCGCTGCAGCCAGTGGAACTCCGTCTCGACGGGAAAGTCCAGGACGACCCCCGTGACGTTGGCCGACCCTCCCAGGTCGTCCGCGGTGAGGACGAGACCGGCGACGATCGGCACGTCCTGCGCCTGATGCACCGCAGCCTGCGTGCCGAGCGAACCCAGGGTCAGGATCAGGTCCGCCCGGTCCTGCCGGGCCTGCTGCAGCGCCGGCGACGCGCCCGCGGCGTCCCCGTGCAGCCGATAGACGTCGATCTGCGTCTTCCATCCCTGCTGCTCGAGGTGGCTCCGGAAGCCGGCCAGCGCCTCTTCGTAGGGACCCGCGTCCTGGCTGACGATCGCCGCGATGCGCGGCATCGCACCCGCCGGGGCGGCGGCCCCGGAATCCCCCGGCGTCGCCAGCAGCGCCGCCGCCGCGAGGACGAACCCGGTCGAGATCACGAAACGCAAGCGCATCCCCGAGCCGCTCCTAGAACTCGTACCTCACCTGGACCCGGTAGCTGCGTCCATCCTGGGGAATGACCTCTTGAAGGTGTTCGGCGCTGCCCGGGTCGCCGTAGCGCCTGTCGAACAGGTTGAAGATGCCCAGCGACACCGAAGGGCCCTTCTTCCAGTTCCGGGTCAGGAGGTTGACGTTCAACACGGTGAAGCCTCCCGTCGGCTCGCCGGCGAGCGTCTGCCGGCGGCTCATGTACTGCGCCTCGGCGCTCAGAAGGAGCCTGTCGGAAAGGAGCGGTGAGGTGAGGTTCGCCTTGGCGAGGTGCCGTGGCGAGTTGGTCAGCTCCTGCCCGCTCGAGACGTCCTCGCTGCGCTGGAGCGCGTAGCTCACCCGGCCTTCGAGACGCCGCGTGAAGGCCCCCTCCAGCTCCACCTCGACGCCGTTCGATTTGACGCGGTCCACGTTCCGGAACACGGCGAGCCCGTCCGCCGGATCGGTCCCGATGGTGATCAGGTCGTTGATGCCATAGTGGTACACGGAGGCGACGCTCCGCAGCCGATCGCCGAAGCCGTGCTCCAGGGCGATCTCGTAGGTCCGGATGGTCTCGGGCTGGAGGTCCGGGTTGGCCTTCTGCGAGACGCCGCCGTCTTCGTAGTACAGCTCGTACACGTTGGGCGCGCGGAACGCCTGGCCGAAGAGGAATTTCAGGGTCGTCGCATCCCGGACGGAATAGATCACTCCGAGCCGCGGGTTGGTGGTCCCGCCGAACGTGTCGTAGCTGTCGTGCCGCACCCCGACGTTCAGGATGAGGTCGTGGCGCGGCCGGAACTCGTCCTGCACGTACAGCGCCCAGATCGACGATCGTCTCTTGTCGTCGAGGTAGAGGGCGTACGGATTGGTGTCGTAGAAGCCCTGGTCCTGCTGGCCGTTGTAGCGGATCTCCGCGCCGCCGATCAGCTTGTGGCGCCCGCGCAGCGTCGTGATCGACTGCATCTCGCCGGTCCACCAGCGGCCATACCCGTAGTCCTTCGACAGTCCGCCGGTGGCGTAGGGATAGTCCCCCTTGTACCAGTAGCCGTCGTAAGAGGCCGTTCCGACCAGACGCGACGACTGCGTCAGCGCGCGGTCGTACTTCAGATCGAGAAAGGCCCGCTGGTCGATGGTCCTGGCGCGGGAATCGTTGAACAGGGTCCCGAACGAGGCGGTCGGGATCTGCTTGTCCCGGTCCGAATAGCCGGCCTCGACGCGATAGTTCCCGAACGACACCTTGCCGAAGAGACGATCGAAGGTGTCGCCGTCGGCGTGCCTCGCCCAGCCGTTGTTGGTCGCCGGGCTGTCGAACTCGGGATAGAACAGGTTCTGCCCGCCGCTGTCGTAATAGGACCCGCTCAGGTACGTCTCGACCCCGTTGTCGAACCTGGCTCCATAAGCCGCCCGGGCCTCTCCGGTCGAATAGCTCCCCCCCGCCACGGCGATCTGCCTGCCATTCAGGTCCCGGCCCGACCTGGTGATGACGTTGATCACGGCGAAGAAGGCGTCGGTGCCGTACAGAGAGGAGCTGGGTCCCCGGATGACCTCCACGCGGTCGATGGCATCCACATCGATGATCTCCTCGGTGCCGACCGATGCCTGGTCGTAGACGTTGTCGTTCACCCGGTGCCCGTCGAGCAGGAGGAGGACGTGCGTGTCGTAGTCCCCCGGCCGGTCGAAGCCCCGCGCTCCGATGTAGGAGTAGTTCCGGTCATACGTGGTGAAGAACCCCCGGACGCTCCGCAGGATCTCCGACAGGGTGCGGTAGCCGTATCTCTGGATCTCGTCCGCGGTGACGATGCTGATCGAGGCAGGGGCCTCGCCTGGCTTCTGCTCGTACTTGGACGCGCCGAACACCGACGGCAGCTCCTGAAAAAGGATCATCTCCTCGCCCGCGGCCGCCCCCCGGGCCAGCGGCGCCCGGCACAGGAGGACGAGCACCGATCCGACGACAATTTTGTAACGATCCATGCCCTGCCCTCCCCGGGGCAACGAGGCCGCCGGGCGCGCGCACACTCCCCCCCAATGGCTGAAACCTAGGTTCCGGCAGGAGTTGGATCAAGCCGATTTGTGCGGCGCGGAAAGGCGGGCCAGCATCTTCAAGAGATCCTCGGCGTACTCCTCCATCTTGGCGGGCCCGATCCCCCGCACCTCCCGGAGGGCGCCGCGGTCGCGGGGCCGCACAACCGCCAGCGCCTCGAGCGTCGCGTCATGGAAGATGACGTAGGCGGGGACGCCCCGGCGCTTCGCCTCGGCGGCGCGCCAGGTCTTCAGGTGGCCGAGAAGCACGGCGTCGGGAGGGCCACCCCCTGTCCCGTCATGCGTCGCCCCCGGACCCCGCCCGGAGCGCGGCTCGTGGCGGGCGCTCCGCGACTTCGGCGCCTCCTGGCCGGGCAGCGCCAGCAGCGGCCGGTGGTCGGCGCGCATGACGGCGGCGCCCTCCTCGGTGAGGGCGAGGACGAACGCCCCCGGGCGGCCCCCCTCGATGCCGCGTCGCTCCAAAAGCGAGGCGTCCAGCAGCACGTCCAGAAGCGTCCTGACCTCCTCGATCGTCATGTCCGCGAGCCGGCCGAATGTCGGGACCCGGTCGAGACCGCGTTCGAGCACCTCCCGGCTGCCGCTGCCGGTGAGCACCTGGGCGATGCGCTCCACGCCGAACCGGGCGGGCAGGCGGGCCACGACCGACAGCGCGATGCGGACGCGCTCGAACTCCCGGTCGTCGAGAGGGCGCCCCTCGGGGCGCCGCCAACCGAGACAGACGTCGCAGGTGCCGCAGCGCGGGATCGTCCCGCGGCGCCCGGCGCCCGCGAAGTAGTCGTAGATGAAGCGCGTCCGGCAGCCGCGCCCGAACGCGTACCGGAGCATGACGTCCAGGCGGGCGCGGTCGCGCCGCGCCTTGCGGGCCTGGGCCTCGAAGTCGATCGGCGGCTCCCCCGAGCCGGGCGCGACCCCGTGGCTCTCCGCGGCCCGGCGCAGCAGGCGCGCCGCGGTCGCCGTGGCCATCCCGCCCGCTCCGCCCCACGGGGAGCCCGATTCGATCGCCTCGACCTCCGTCCCCCGGCCCAGCAGCGCCCAGACCTCGCGGAACACCTCGGGAGACGGATTCGAACCCTCCAGGAAGAACTCCTGCGTCCGCACGTCGGCCGGTCCGAACAGCAGCACCCCGCGCGCCGGCAGCCCGTCGCGCCCGGCGCGCCCGACCTCCTGGTAATACGCCTCGAGGCTGCCCGGCACGTCGGCGTGCGCCACGAAGCGCAGGTCCTTCTTGTCGACGCCCATGCCGAACGCGTTGGTGGCGGCGATGACGTCGAGCCGCCCCGCGAAGAAGTCGTCCTGCGCCCGCACCCTCTCGGCGTCCCCGAGCCCGGCGTGATACCGGCCGGCGCGCAGGCCGCGGCCCTCGAGACGCTCCATCCAGAGATCGACGTGCTTCCGGGTGGCCGCGTAGACGATGCCCGGCGGCCCGACCTCACGCAGCAACCGGTCGAGGGCGCGGGCCTTGTCGGAGCGCGACCGGCACGATTCGACGGCCAGCGTCAGGTTGGGACGCTCGAACCCGGTCACGATCTCCAGCGGGTCCGACAGGCAGAGCTGCCGGGCGATGTCGGCGCGCACCTCGGGCGTCGCCGTGGCCGTGAACGCCGCGGCCGGCACGCCGAGCTCCCGCTTGAGGTCGCCGAGACGGCCGTAGTCCGGACGGAAATCATGGCCCCACTGGCTGATGCAATGCGCCTCGTCCACGACCAGCCGGGCGACCCGGGAGCGCCCCAGGGCCGCCCGGAACGACGCGCTCGCCAGCCGCTCCGGCGCCACGTAGGCGAGACGCAGCCGCCCCGCCGCGAGGTCGGCCTCCGCCGCCGCGCGCTCGGCCCCGGCGAGCCCGGAGTGCACCGCGGCCGCCGCCAGGCCGCGCGACCTCAGCCCGTCCACCTGGTCCTTCATGAGGGCGATGAGCGGCGACACCACCACGGTCGTGCCCTCCAGAAGGAGCGCCGGCAGCTGGAAGCAGAGCGATTTCCCGGACCCGGTCGGCATGACCGCCACCAGATCGCGCCCCTGGAACACCGCGGACGCGGCCTCCAGCTGGCCGGGCCGGAACTGCTCGAACCCGAACCGCTCGTGCAGGGCGGTCTGGAGGACACGATCGCCTGGGGTCCCGGACGGACTGATCACGGACGTCCCTCAAAACGGCGGCTCAGCCTCAGTACTCCGACCAGCTCCGGATCTCGAGGGAATCGATCGATTTCCGGAGCAGGGCCTGGGCGAGCCGCCGGGCCAGCTGGATATTGGTGATCAACGGCACGCCGTGGTCGACGGCGACGCGCCGGATCATGTAGTCGTTGGTCAGCTCCTCCTCGGAGGCATCCTTCGGGATGTTCACCACCAGATCGATTGCGCCGTTCCGGACCAGATCGAGAGCGTTTGGACTCGACTGCTCCAGCGGCCAGTGGACGGGAGTGACTTCGACGCCGCTCTCCGCCAGGAATGCCGCGGTCCCGCGCGTCCCGTACAGTTTGACGCCTCCCTCGGCCAGGGCCCGCGTGCTCGCGAGAAACGCCGCTTTCGAGGCCACCGGACCGGTGCTGAGCAGCACGCCGCGGATCGGCAGGCGATAACCGACCGACAGCAGGGCCTTGAGGAACGCGTCGTCGAAGTCCTCTCCGATGCACCCGACCTCCCCCGTCGACGACATCTCGACGCCGAGAATCGGGTCCGCCCCTTGCAGCCGCGTAAACGAGAACTGCGGCGCCTTGACGCCGACGTAGTCGAGCTCGAACACCGAGGCGTCGACCTTCCGGATCGGGCGATCCATGATGACGCGCGTCGCCAGATCGATGAAGTTGACTTTGAAGACCTTGGAGGCGAACGGGAACGAGCGCGACGCGCGGACATTGCATTCGATCACCATCACGTTGTTGTCCCGCGCCAGGAACTGGATGTTGAAGGGACCATGGAGGGTCAAGGCCCTGGCGATCTTTGCGGCGATTCGTCGGGCTCGCCGGGTGGTCGCGATGTAGGTCCGCTGCGGCGGAAGCACCAGGGTGGCATCGCCGGAGTGGACACCGGCGTTCTCGACGTGCTCGGAGATCGCATACACCGCTATCTCGCCGTCTTTCGCGACCGCGTCGATTTCGATTTCCTTGGCGTTCTCGATGAATTTGGTGATGACGGTCGGGTGCTCCGGCGACACTTCCGAGGCGCGCTCCAGCACCTCGTGAAGGCTGGCGTCGTTCTCCGCGACCGCCATGGCGGCGCCCGAGAGGACATAGGACGGCCGGACCAGCACGGGAAAGCCGACGTTGCGGGCGAACTCCTCCGCGGCCTCCACCGACGTCACCTCGGTCCACGGCGGCTGCTCAATTTCAAGACTATCGCACAGCGCCGAGAACTTGTGCCGGTTCTCGGCGTTGTCGATGCTCTTGGCCGAGGTCCCCAGGATCCTGAGACCGGCTTCGGCGCACTTCAGCGCCAGATTGTTCGGGGTCTGGCCGCCGACGGACACGATGATCCCGTGGACGTCCTCTTTGGCGTGAATTTCCTGAATCGTCTCCACCGAGATCTCGTCGAAGTACAGCCGATCGCAGACGTCGTAGTCGGTGCTGACGGTCTCGGGATTGCAGTTCAGCATGATGGTGCCGTACCCCAGCTCATGCAGGGTCCCGACCGTGTTGACGCAGCACCAGTCGAATTCGACCGAGCTTCCGATCCGATAGGCCCCGGATCCGAGCACCAACACCGAGCGTTGCGGCTCGAACGAAACGTCGTCCTCCTGTCCGTGATAGGTCAGGTACAGGTAGTTGGTCTGGGCAGGATACTCACCGGCGAGGGTGTCGATCTGCTTGATGCAGGGACGGATCCCGGCGGCATCGCGAGCCAGTCGGACTTCCTGGTCGCTCGTGCCGGTCATCTGGCCTATCTGGCGATCCGAGAAACCTGCCTTCTTGGCCTCGTGCAGCAGCTCGGCCCGCAGGGATCCGCCGTGGGCGGCACGCAACGCGTCGGCGAGCCGGGTGATCCCTTGAATGCGGGTCAGGAACCACGGATCGATCGACGTCAGCTCGTGGACCTCGTCGACCGACATGCCCCCGGCGAGCGCGCTGGCGACGGCGAACGCGCGGCGGTCGGTCGGCTCGGACAGCTCCGTGCGGAGGTCCTTGAACCGCATGACTTCGTCCGCCAGGGCGCCTTCGACACCGATGTCCAGCATCCGCAGCGCCTTCTGGAAGGCCTCCTCGAAGCTCCGGCCGATCGCCATGACCTCGCCGACCGACTTCATACCGGAGCCGAGCCGCGTGGAGACCCTGCGAAACTTCTTGAGGTCCCAGCGGGGGACTTTGACGACGACATAGTCGAGAGCCGGCTCGAAACACGCCGTCGTGACCCCGTTGACCTTGTTCGGAATCGAGGTCATCGGATGACCGAGAGAGAGCTTGGCCGCGACGAAGGCCAGCGGGTAACCCGTCGCCTTCGACGCCAGCGCGGAGCTGCGGGACAGCCGCGCGTTGACCTCGATGATGCGGTAGTCGTGGGACCTCGGGTCGAGCGCGTACTGGATGTTGCACTCACCCACGATCCCGAGGTGGCGCACGACGGAGATCGCGATCTCGCGCAGGCGATGGTACTCGCGGTTGGTCAGGGTCTGGCTGGGCGCGACCACGATCGACTCGCCGGTATGGATCCCCATGGGATCCAGGTTCTCCATGTTGCACACGGTGATGCAGTTGTCGAAGGTGTCGCGGGCGACCTCGTACTCGATCTCTTTCCAGCCCGTGAGGTACTCCTCGATCAGGATCTGCGGGGCGTGGGAGAGCGCCCCGGTGGCGCGCTCGTGCAGCCCTGCCTGCTCGTGGCACACGCCCGAGCCGAGCCCACCCAGCGCATAGGCAATCCGGACCATCACCGGGTAGCCGATGCGCTCGGCGGCGGACAGCGCCGCCTCCACCGAGGTCACGGCCTCGCTGCGGGGCACCTTGGCGCCGATCTCGGCCAGGCGGGCCTTAAAGCGTCCCCGGTCCTCGGTGTCACGGATGGTCTCGACCGGTGTCCCCAGGACTTCGACGCCGTGACGTGCCAGCACTCCGGCGTCGTCGAGCGCGACGCCGCAGTTGAGCGCAGTCTGGCCGCCGAATCCCAGCAGGATACCGTCCGGCTTTTCCTTCTCGATGACCCGCTCGACGAAGTACGCGGTCACGGGCAGAAAATAGATCTGGTCAGCGAGGCCCTCGGACGTCTGGATGGTGGCGATGTTCGGGTTCACCAGGACGATCTTGATGCCCTCCTCCTTGAGGGCCTTGATCGCCTGGCTGCCCGAGTAGTCGAACTCTCCGGCCTCTCCGATCTTGAGGGCCGAGCTCCCCAGGATCAAGACCTTGCCGGGCCGCTTCACGCCAGGATGGCCGCCATCGCGCAGATTCAATGCAGCATCTCCAGGAATCGTTCGAAAAGGAACGATGTGTCGGTCGGTCCCGGATTTGCCTCGGGGTGGAACTGCACACCACGGGCCGGCTTCCACTCGTGGCGGATCCCCTCGTTGGTGCCATCGTTGGCGTTCACGAACCACTCCCGCCAGCCGGCGGGGAGCGTCGCCCCGTTGACCGCGTAACCGTGGTTCTGGGAGGTCACCATGCACCTGTGCGTGCCCACCTCGACGCACGGCTGGTTCTGCGAGCGGTGGCCGAACTTCAGCTTGAAGGTGTCGGCCCCGGCGGCCAGCGCGAGGATCTGGCTGCCGAGACAGATGCCGAAGATCGGGACACGTTGCTCCAGGGCGCGCCGGACGTGCTCCACCGTTCTGCCGGCCATCTTCGGATCGCCGGGTCCGTTCGACAGGACGAGACCATCGAACGGCTCCTCGAAGAAGTCGTAGTCCCATGGCACCCGCAGCACGCGCGCGCCGGCCCGAACCAGCCGGCGCACGATGTTGGCCTTGGCACCGGTGTCCACCAGCACGACCCGGGGGCCGTCCGTGCCGTACGACACAGGCTCACGAACGCTGACCTCGGCGACGAGGTTGCTCGTGTTCGGATCCCGCCAGGCGATGTCGAGACCGGAGGGGAGGACCTTTCCGAGCATCGCGCCACGGTCTCGGAGGCGTTTGGCCACCGCCCGGGTGTCGACACCGAACAGTCCGGGGACGTTCCCTTCCTTGAGCCAGTCGTCGAAGGCGCGCTCGGCCGACCAGTGGCTGACGTCGGCCGACAGCGACGAGATCACGAGTCCGGTGACCTGAATCCGCTCGGACTCGAACCACTCGGGCAGGCCGAGGTCGTCCCGGCTCCATGGCGGGACCCCATAGTTGCCGACGTGCGGATAGGTGAAGACCAGGATCTGGCCTGCGTAGGACGGGTCGGTCAACGACTCGGGGTAGCCGACCATCCCGGTGTTGAACACGACTTCGCCGGCCGCGGGATGGGCGGCGCCGAACAGGGTCCCGGAAAACTCCGAGCCATCCTCGAGCACCAGTCGACCGGTATGGCTCATCGGATCATCAACCCCATCTTGCTGCGGCGCTGGGCCCACGCTCTCGACGACGGAGCCGGAATTGTATCGCACCGAAGCCACCTGCACGGGCCCGATCGCCCACGTACCCCCGTCCTCGGGGAGGACTTGCCCGGGCCGCGACCCGGCAAACCGAAAATTGCCGGTTGACGGGTCGGCGTTTCGTGGTACAGATCAGTGGACGGACCTATCGTCGCAGGAGGACGACCATGTGCGCGAAGCACGTGCTCTTGTCAGCGTTTGTCGCCGTGAGCCTCGCCCTCGCCGCGGTGGCCGTCGCGCCCGCCACCCGGGCCGACTCGCCGTACCTGTCGCCCCTGTCGATCGGGAGCGTCGCCGCGGCCGCCGCCTCGCCCCTGTGCAACCTGAAGGAGTGCGCGGGAGCGAAGCACTGCAGGGCGTCCCACGTCCTGTCCAATTGCGTGGTGAGCTCAACCGGCTGCGTCACCCAGTCCTGCACGCGCTGAAGGGCCCGACCGCGCGACCAGCTCCCCCACCGCCTCCGCGAAGACGCGCGTGTGGCGGTCGATGTCGCCCGGGGTCGTGTCGGGCGCGATGATCGCCATGTTGTGGAAGGGGGTCATGAGGTGTAGGCGGCGGCCGGGACGCCGCCGAGTGGAGCGTGTTCCCCGCGTCGGGACCGTCATCAACCGTCCCAGGGACTTCCGCGTCCGGCGGTTCGCGCGCGCCAGGAAAGGCAGAACCCACTCTGTCCCCGCACAGTCGCCTCTGGAGTTGAAGCGCCGGTGCTCGCGCGTCAGCCGCATCATCGCCAAGCTGCGCGGTCACGGGCTCGTGGCCGCGGCCTGAACATTCTCCAGGACACTCATCGCCTCGCTGCCGACGATTCAGGTGGCGTCTGAAGACGGTGGCAGGAATAATAGGGCCATGACTCGACAGCACCAGGGGGCCCTCACGCCATGACCACGAACCCGGCCAGGAAACCCGACCCCACCGACGCACCCGAGCGGCCCGGCCGCGGCGATTTCGCAGTCGTCGGCGAGCTGCTGCCGTACCTGCGCCCCTATCTCGGCCTCATCGTCTTATCGCTCGGACTGATCCTGGCCTCCAAGGTGGCCACCCTCCTCGTTCCGCTGGTCCTCAAAAGACTCGTCGACCAGCTCAACCTCGAGCGCAGTCTGCTGATGTTGCCGGTCGGTCTGCTCCTCGCTTACGGCGCCTCCCGCGTCGGCGTCACCCTGTTCACCGAGCTGCGGCAGGTGGTGTTCGCCCGGGTCATGGCGAGGACCTCGCGGCAGATCACGGTGAAAGTCTTCCGCCACCTGCACGAGCTGAGC
>Ga0137380_10004601_pt1 | contig 12195 bp, 13 predicted proteins | sample SagtaG_17_FD_104809 | JGI IMG/M metagenome (GOLD analysis project Ga0137380, IMG submission 104809) | Vadose zone soil microbial communities from Sagehorn Ranch, Mendocino, California, USA - Sage2_L_100_16 metaG | ecosystem: Environmental > Terrestrial > Soil > Vadose zone | place: USA... | reverse complement strand
GCCGCGGGCGCCTTCGCCTTCGAGCACGTCCTCGTCTGACCCGCCGGGCCTGGTCAGAGATGACCATGCGGGCCGTACAGCAAGTTGGTGGATCCGGGCGATGTCGCCGGCGACGGACCGCCGTACGGTCTCTTGCATGACCGAGAGCTTCGACACCATCGTCATCGGCGGCGGACAGGCAGGCCTTTCCGTCGGGTACTACCTCAAGAAGCATGGAAGCCGGTTCGTCATCCTCGATGCGAACGAGCACATCGGCGGCTCCTGGTGCACGCGCACGTGGGATTCGCTCCGCCTGTTCACACCCGCGCGATACGACGGCCTGCCCGGCTGGCCGTTCCCCGCGCCGGGTTGGTCGTATCCCACTGCACGGGAGACCGCGGATTACCTCGACGCGTACGCCGACCGATTCGAGCTTCCCGTCAGGACCGGCATGGCCGTCGACGCGTTGACCAAAGAGGGCGAGGCGTATGTGGCGCGCTGCAACGGCCGGCGGTTCGAGGCGGCCAACGTCGTCGTGGCGTCGGGGTTCTACGGCAAGCCGGCGGTCCCGGACTTTGCACGCGACCTCGACCCGCGCGTCGTGCAGATGCACTCGAGTGAGTATCGGGGCCCGGCGCAGCTCGAGCCCGGCGGCGTCCTGCTCGTCGGCGCCGGCAACTCGGGCGCCGACATCGCGCTGGAGCTGTCGCGCGACCATCAGGTCTGGCTGTCGGGGCGGGACAAGGGTGAGGTTCCGATCCGCATCGAAAGCCGGAAGGCGCGCTTCGTCCTGCCGGTGCTCTGGTTCATCGCGTCGCACGTCCTCACGGTGCGGACGCCGCTGGGCCGAAAGGTTCGCCCGCACGTTCTCGCGAACGGCGCACCGCTAATCCGCGTGAAGTCGCACGACCTCCGGGCCGCAGGTGTCGAGCGCGTGGCCAAGACGGTCGGCGTCCGCGAGGGCCTGCCCCTGCTCGAAGACGGTCGCGTCCTCGACGTTGCGAACGTGATCTGGTGCACGGGGTTCCGCCAGGACCTCGGCTGGCTCGACGTGCCGGTTTTCGGAGACGACAGTCGGCCTTTGCACGAGCGTGGCGTTGCCTCCGAGCCCGGCCTGTACTTCGTCGGACTGGACTTCCTCTACGCGTTCACGTCGGAGAACGTCGGCGGCGTCGGGCGTGACGCCCGGCGCATCGCCCGTCACATCGCGTCGCGCTAGCTCGGGAGGTACGGCTCGCCGGCCCGCTCGAGCGGCAGCCGCAGCTCGCTCACGACCGAGTCACGTTGATCGCGCCGGGCAGGTGTGAGTGCGCGTAGACCATCGGTGCAAGGGCATCGACTAGCACGAAGTCCTCGCCGGTCTCGAGCTTGCGCCGAAGCTCCTCGGCAGCGGTCGTTTGCAGTCGCCACCGGTTCATCTGTCTATCAGTTCGGAGGGTGCGGGTAACCGCACCCTCACTCACCGGCTCAGACCCTTGGCCAGCCCCCTCCGCCGCAGGCAACGTGAAGTCACAACGTCGCTTCCAACGGAAGGAATGGACGACATGGTGGCTTCTGATCGACGAAAGTGGCTGGCCCTCGCACTGCTTTGCGTGGTCCAGTTCATGGTCGTCCTCGACATCGCGATCGTGAACGTCGCGTTGCCCTCGATCAAGGACGACCTCGGCTTCTCCGAGGCGAACCTGCAGTGGGTGATCAGCGCCTACGCGCTCGTTTTTGGTGGCTTTCTCCTCCTCGGCGGACGCGCGGCAGACCTCCTGGGCCGCAGGCGCATGTTCCTCGTTGCCGTGGTGGTGTTCACCGTCGCGTCTCTGATGGCCGGGCTTGCCTGGTCGGAGGAGTCGCTGATCGCGGCACGCGCCTTGCAGGGCCTGGGCGCCGCAATCATCACGCCGGCGGCGCTCTCGATCCTTTCGACCACCTTCGTCGAAGGGCGTGAGCGCAACATCGCGCTCGGCGCATGGGGCGCGGTCGGCGGCTTCGGTGCCGCGGCCGGAGTCCTGCTCGGCGGCATCCTCACGGACGCGCTCAGCTGGTCATGGATCTTCTTCGTCAACGTGCCGGTCGGCGTGTCGGCGTTCATCCTGGCGCCTCTGCTGCTCAAGGAGAGCCGAGACGCACACGTGAAGCGGTTCGACGTTCCCGGCGCCGTGTTCGTGACGAGCGGGCTGTCGCTGTTCGTCTACGCGATCACGCAGGCCGGGCAGCACGGGTGGCTAGCGGGCAAGACGCTCTCGTTCTTTGCCGTCTCGCTCGTGTTGCTCGTCGGCTTCGTCGGCTGGGAGCTCCGTCATCCAGAGCCGTTGATGCGCTTCGGGATCCTGCGGACGAAGACGATCGCGGGTGCAAACGTGGCCGGTTTCATCATGGGGACCGCGATGTTCGCGATGTTCCTGATGCTGACCCTGTACATGCAGCAGGTACTGGGCTACTCGGCGATGAAGACGGGCGTCGGATACCTGGCCGTCGCGGGCACGGCGATCTTCACGTCCGCGATCGCCGCGCAGCTCGTGACCCGGATCGGCGTCAAGCCGGTGCTGGTCACGGGGATGATCGCGCTGACGGCTGGTCTCGTGTACTTCACGCAGGTCTCCGTCGACGGCTCTTATCTCGGCGACCTGCTGCCCGGATTCCTTCTGATCGCGCTCGGCATCGGCTTCGCGTTCGTGCCGATCTCGATCGCGGCGCTGGCGGGAGTGCAGGCTGCGGAGGCGGGCCTCGCCTCGGGTCTGATCAACACGTCGCAGCAGATCGGCGGTGCTCTGGGGATCGCGGCGCTCTCGACGATCGCGACGTCGCGGACGGATCACGCGCTTGCGGGCGGCGCCACGCAGGCGTCAGCGCTCGTGACGGGATTCCATGGGGCGTTCCTCGCGGGCGTGATCATCGCGGCGCTCGGGATCGTCGCGTCGCTGGCGCTCATCCGTCGGGACGAGCTCGCGAAGTCGGTCGACGACCTCGAGCCGGTGCTGGATCTAGCCGCCTAGGTGGTCCGAGGGGAGGCCTCGCACGGCTAGGCCTCCCGCTCGGTCTGGGTCATACTCACCCGATGGCCACAGCCCTCCTGACGGATTTCAGGCAACGCCATCGCGGTCCGGTGATCGACGCGGACGACGCGGGCTACGACCCGGCGCGCCTCACGTTCAACGGGATGATCGATCGACGCCCGGAGTTGATCGTCCGGCCGCTCGATGCCGACGACGTCGTCGCCGCGGTCTCACTCGCCCGCGAGAGGGATCTGCCCATCGCCGTCCGCGGTGGCGGCCACAGTGTCGCCGGACACTGCATCGGCGAGGGCGGGCTCGCCGTCGACCTGCGGCTGATGCGGAGCGTCACGGTCGATCCAGAGGCGCGGATGGCGACATGCGGCGGCGGGGCGCTGTGGGAAGACCTCGATCCCACCTGCTTGCGTCACGGCCTGGCGACCCCGGGCGGGACCTTCGGCGACACCGGCGTCGGCGGGCTGACGCTCGGCGGCGGCATCGGCCATCTCATCGGCCTGCACGGATTGACGCTCGACAACCTGGTCGGGGCCACGGTCGTGACCGCCGACGGCCAGGTCGTGCGTGCGGCCGAGGACGAGAACGCCGACCTCTTCTGGGCGCTCCGCGGCGGCGGCGGCAACTTCGGCGCGGTGGTCGACTTCACGTTCCGGTTGCATCCAGTGGGTCTGCTGCTCGGTGGGTTGCTCCTCTACCGGCTCGCCGATGCCGCCGAAGTGGTCACGACGTGGCGGGAGTTGATGGCCGGCGCGCCCGACAATCTCGCCTGCTTCGCCGGCGTCACGCGCTCCGCGCTGCAAGATGAAGAGGGCGTCTTCATCTCGGTCGCGTACTTCGGCGATCCTCCTGAGGGATACGAAGCGATCCAGTTGCTGATGGACGGTCCTGCGCCCGTCGCCGACGGGCTGCGGCCGATGTACTACGCCGAGCTGCAGGAGATCTTCGGACGGATGCCGTTCGGCCTACGCAACTACTGGTCGGGGCGCTTCCTGCGCGAACTGCCCGACGAGCTGATCGAGCTCACTGCTGCCCAGTTCGACGCCGAGCACGTGCGCGGCTCGATTCTGCTCGAGCCGCTCTGCGGCGCCGCCAAGCGGGTTTCCCCAGAGGCGACGGCCTTCGCCGGGCGCGAGGCGAGCTACAACGCTACGTTCATCAGTTCGTGGACCGACCCCGGCGACGACGAGCGCAGCATCGACGTCACGCGCGGCTACTCGTCGGCACTCGCGCCGTGGGCGATCGGCGGTGGATACATCAACTATGCGAGCGAGTCCGTCGGCGACGGACTCGAGACGGAATACGGAGCGCAGCGCTTCGCGCGCCTACGTGAGATCAAGGGGCGCTACGACCCGGACAACCGCTTCCGCTTCAACCACAACATCTCTCCGGATTAGTCCGCGCCGTCTCGTACGCTTGTGCGGCGACGGTCTGCCCTAGTTGCGGGCACGAGAACCGAGTCGGCGCACCGTTCTGTGACCTCGTGCGGAGCGGCGGCTTGCACCTCGCTTTCCTGGGGCAAGCGGAAGAATCGCGGCGAGACCACGCCGCGGCGGACGAGCTCTTCGTCTTGCGCGCGAAGCGGTCGAGATCGTCTCGCAGACCGATTGGCATCACCAACGGGGCGAGGCTTCTGCCGCGCTGGGCGAGGTGCTGGAGTTGGCCGGCCGCACGAGCGACGCCCGGTCGGCGTACGATCGGGCGCTCGCCTCCTACGAGCACAAGGAGGCACTTCCAGAGACGGAGGCGATGCGCCGCAGGCTGGCCGAGCTCGGCGACTGACGTGGTGCCCAGGGCGCGGACGTCTACAGCTCACGCCGCAGCCCGGGCTGCACAGGGGAGACATCACAGCCCGAGGGAACCCTGGGCAGACGCTCCTTCGACTCTCGCAGCCCGCTTCCTGGGACGAATTTTCACTCAACTCGCTCAGTTCCGTCGCCGTCGTCGGCGAAGTCCCCCCCGGCGCGCTGTTCGTCCCGGCACCGCCGTTTCCTCGAGGCTGCTTCCTGCGCCGAGCACGACGCACTCGAGTGGAGAGTCGGCCACCAGCACAGACAGCCCGGTCTCGGAGCTGAGCAGCTGGTCGACGCCACGCAGCAGCGCGCCGCCGCCCGCGAGCACGATCCCGCGGTTCGCGACGTCGCTGGCAAGCTCGGGCGGCGTGGATTCGAGCGCCCGCTTGACCGTGTCGACGATCGTCTCGAGCGGCTGCGCGATCGCGGCCCGCACCTCGCTCGAGTCGATGGTCGTCCGTCTGAGCAAGCCGGTGATGCGGTCGCGCCCGGCGACGTCCGTCTCGATCTTCTCCGGTAACGGCCACGCGGCGCCGCAGGCGATCTTGGCCGCCTCCGCCGTCTCGGGTCCGATCAGGAGGTGGGCGTTTGCATCGACATGGCGCACGAGCGCTTCGTCGAGCTCGTAACCGCCGACGCGCACCGATTCCCAGACGACGATGCCTCCCAGGGAGAGAACGGCCACCTCGGTCGTGCCGCCGCCGATGTCGACGACCATGCTTCCCTGCGCCTCCGCGACCGGGAGGCCGGCTCCGATCGCCGCCGCCATCGGCTCCTCGATCAGAGACACCCGCCGCGCGCCGGCGGCGAGCGTCGCCTCCTCGACGGCGTTGCGCTCGACGTCGGTGATGCCGCTCGGAACGCAGAGCACGACGCGTGAGAACGAGAGACCGCCGCCGCCGACCCTGCGGATGAAATAGCGAAGCATGTCGGCGGTGATGTCGAAATCCGCGATGACGCCGTGCCGCAGCGGGCGAATCGCCCGAATCGTGGCGGGTGTGCGGCCGATCATCCGCTTGGCGTCCTCCCCGACCGCGTGGACGCGGCCGCTCGCCTCGTCGATCGCTACGACCGAGGGTTCGAAGACGGCAATGCCCTCGCCGCGTACGAACACGAGTGTGTTCGCCGTGCCGAGATCGATGGCCAGCTCACGGCCTCGTTGGAAACGGCGTTGACGCACAGGCCCCGCGTCACACTAGCCACGGGGTCGGCTTTACGCGTCGCGTGCCGCGGTCCGCCAGGCTCCGAATGCGAGAGGAACGGCAGTCCAGGCTGTGACGACGATCACAGCCGCAAGAACCGACATCGGCACGGTCGGGGCGCCGTCGAACAGAGCGCTCGGCTCGAGGCGCTCGGTCGCAGCGCCGAGCAGCGCTTCGCGCATCGATCCCAGCGTCTTGATCTGGAGCAAGAGCGGGACGACGACGATCTGCCAGCCCAGCACGACCCCGATCGTGATTCCGCGTGAGCCGAGCGCGGACGCGACGCCGAGTGCAAGCACGAGACAGAGCCCACTCACGAGCGCGAGCCACGCCGCCGTCTCGATGAGAAGAGTCGCACCGGGTGACTGGAGCGATCCCGCGAAGACGGTTGAGGCGCTGGCCGTGACGGCGAAGCCGGCGCCGACGAGCGCCCAGACGACCGCCAGGCCGGCCGGGATCCGCGCGGCGAAGAGGGCGAGCCGGGAACGTCCGGTCACGACCAGTTCCCGGAAGACTCCGGAGCCGAGGTCGCCGGCTCCGAGTGTCGCGCCGATCAGAATCGCGGCGACGCCGCTGAGTGTCGTCAGTACATCCATCGAGCCGGACAGGTTGTTCAATCCTCCCGCGGGACCGTGCTTCGCGGGGTTGGCGGCGTGCACGATCAGCAGGACCGTGTAGGCGACGATCATCGGCAGCGCCGTGAGCGCGAGCCCGGAGAGGACGAGGCCGCGCCGCTTGCGCAGCTTGAGGAGCTCTGCGCTCACCAGCCGCGGTCGGCGCGGGACACGTGTGTGCCGCGCTGCAAGCTCGCTAGTCGCGGCTGTCGCGCTCATGCTGCGTCCTCCAGTCGCGATGTGATCTCCAGGAAACGTTGCTCGAGCGACACGCGTGCCGGCTCGAACCGGCGAATTGCCAGTCCTGCCAGCACGAGGCGTCGGCTGATGTCATCGGCTGCAGTGCCGGCGTCGGGATCGAGCGTCACGCGTAGGCCGGCCGACTCCGCCGTGACGGCTTCGACCGCGCGATGCTCGGAGAAGATCGCGAGCGCCTGCTCGTCATTGCTCGTCGCGATCAGAATTGTCTTCTTTCCGGCGGCCGCGAGCTCTGCGATCGGGCCCTGCGCGACGACCTGCCCTTGGTCGACGATCGCAACGTCGTCGCAGATCTTCTCCACCTCGTCGAGGAGGTGAGAGGAGAGGAGGACGGTCCGGCCCTCCGCGACGAACCCGCGGATCATGTCCCGGAACTCGTGGATGCCCGCCGGGTCGAGCCCGTTGGTCGGCTCGTCGAGGATCAGGAGCTCCGGGTCGGCGAGCAGGCTGCGGGCAACCCCGAGCCGCTGGCGCATCCCGAGCGAGTACCGCTTCACGCGCTCGTCCGCTCGCTCGGAGAGACCGACGCGTGCGAGGGCGCCGTCGATGCGCCCGTGCGCCTCCGGTTCGCGTGCTGCCGCGATCACGGTCAGGTTCTCGCGGCCCGTCAGGTGCCGATGGAAGCGGGGCTCCTCCACGATCGCGCCGACCCGTGCGAGCGCTGCCGTGCGCTCTTCCGGCACCGGACGGCCGAGGAGCTGCATCGTGCCCGCCGTCGCGTGTGTGAGGCCGAGCAGCATCCTGATCAGAGTTGTCTTGCCCGCGCCGTTGGGGCCGAGGTAGCCGAAGGCCGAGCCGCGCGGGACGTGCAGGTCGACGTTCGCGACCGCGACGCGCTCCCCGAACCGCTTCGTCAAACCGGAAGTCTCGACGACGAATTGTTGTGTCTTCATCACGTCGTCCAGGCTAGGCACGCGGTCGCCCCTCGTCTTCAGCCGCAATGGCGATTTGAAGTCGTCCTAGCGGACGATGTGTGGCTCCTTCTTGCGGCCGAGGCGCTCCGACGGCGTTCGGAGTACCTTCAGACCGTGAACAGACTCTGGTCGCTCGCGCGGCGCTTCTGGTTCGACGTTCTTGTCTTGGCGGTGCTCGGCATCGGCGTCACCGGAGCGATCCTCGGCCGCGGGCACACGGTTGGGCCGGAAGGCCCGCTCTGGTTCGACGAGTTGGCGATGCTGGCGATCGTCCTGCCGCTGTTCGCGCGGCGACGTTTTCCGTTCGGTGCACCTGTGGCCGTGGGTGTCGCCGCAGCTGCGACGTCGTTCATCGACAAGACGGTCGTCCCCTTTGACGGAGTGACGTTCGTCGTGGGGTGTGCGGCGCTCTTCCTGGTGGGCTCCCTCCGAGACCCGCCACAGGCGATTGCGGGCTTCGCCGTCGGTGAAGGCGTCCTCGCGGTGGTGGTCCACAACGATCCACGGTCGAGTGTCGGGAATTTCGTCGTGGCCAGCATCATCTTCACGATCGTCTGGACGATCGGCTTCGGCGTCGGCCGGAAGTCCGTCGAGGCCGACGAGGCGAGAAGCCGGGCTGCAAGAGCAGAGCGCGGACGTGAAGAACGGGCGCTCGCTGCCGTAGCTGAGGAACGGGCGCGCATCGCGCGCGAGCTGCACGACGTGGTCGGCCACAGCGTCAGCGTCATGACGGTGCAGGCTTCCGGAGTGCGCCGGCTCCTCCGCCCCGATCAGGAGAGAGAGCGCGAAGCACTCCTCATCGTCGAGCGGACCGGGCGAGAAGCTCTGGCGGAGATGCGGCGGATGGTCGGTGTCCTGCGCCGGCCCGAGGAAGCCCCGGCGCTCGCCCCACAGCCGAGCCTCGAGCATCTCGACCGGCTCGTCCAGCAGGCCCGCGAGGCGGGTTTGCCGGTCGAGCTCCGCGTCGAGGGGAAGGCGATCGAGCTTCCGGCCGGCGTCGACCTGACGGCGTACCGGCTGGTGCAGGAGGGGCTGACGAACGCGCTGAAGCACGCTCGCGCTACCCGAGCCGAGGTGCTGGTGAACTACGGCCACGGCCAGATCGAGGTCACGGTGAGCGACGACGGGAAGGGCGTCGGCAACGGAGACGGGGGCGGCCACGGCCTCGTCGGCATGCGAGAGCGGGTGTCGGTCTACGGCGGTGAGCTCGACGCAGGGCCGCAGCCCGGCGGCGGATATCGGCTGCGGGCGAGACTCCCGCTCGCCTCATGAGTCTGAGCGTCCTCATCGTCGACGACCAGGCGCTCGTGCGCGCAGGCTTTCGCATGATCCTCGACGCCGAGGAGGACATCGACGTCGCCGGGGAGGCAGCGGACGGCGCCGACGCGGTGGCCGAGGCCCTGCGCCTGCACCCGGACGTGATCCTCATGGACGTCCGCATGCCTCAGGTCGACGGCATCGAGGCGACGCGCCGGCTGCTCGCGGCCGACGGGTTGGAGACGAAGGTCGTGATGCTGACGACCTTCGACATGGACGAGTACGTCTACGACGCGCTCAGGGCCGGCGCCAGCGGGTTCCTGCTCAAGGACGTGCCGCCCGAGCAGCTCGTGGCCGGTATTCGAGCAGTCGCGCAGGGAGACGCGTTGCTGGCGCCGTCGGTGACGCGCCGGGTGATCGAGGAGTTCGTGCGGCGGCCTCCGAGCTCGATCCAGACGGTGCCGCCCGAGGTCGCCGAGCTGACCGCGCGTGAGCTCGAGGTGCTGAAGCTGGTCGCCAAGGGGCTCTCGAACGCGGAGATCGCCAAAGAGCTCTTCGTCGGCGATACAACGGTGAAGACGCACGTTGCGCACGTTTTGACGAAGCTCGGCGTGCGCGACCGCGTGCAGGCAGTCGTGCTCGCGTATGAGTGCGGCCTCGCCGGCGTCATCCGTGAGGATGACACGAAGATCGACCCGTAGACGACGGCAGATCCGTCGCGGCGCCGACGAAATTCGGGCTGTGTGGACCTAGCCTCCGAAGCGTCAATTCGACGCCAAGGGAGGCGCAGAGATGATCCGCTCGGGAGACACGATCCACAACCCCGTCACCGGGGAGCGCATCACGTTTCACCAGACGTCCGCCGACACGGACGGAGAGGCGGTCGTGATCGAGTGCAGCGTCCAGCCGCACGGGTTCGTCGCCGCGGCGCACGTCCATCCCTCGCAGACGGAGCGCTTCAACGTGATCGAGGGAACGCTCGGGATCAAGGTCGGCAAGGAGAGGAAGACGCTCGGCCGCGGCGAGGTCGCCGTCGTCGAGGCGGGGACGCCCCACAAGTTCTGGAACGCAGGCGAGGACGAAGTGCGCTTCGTCTGCGAGGTGCGGCCCGCGCTGCAGTTCGAGTCGCTGCTCGAGACGATGTTCACGCTGGCCGAGGACGGCAAGACGAACCGCAAGGGCATGCCGAACCCGCTGCGGCTCGCCGTCATCGCCCGTGCTCACTTCGAAACGGTGCGGCTGCCGCAGCCGCCGGCGTGGCTGCAGCGGGCCGGTCTCGCAGTCGGCGCACCGCTCGGGCGGCTGTTCGGCTACGGCCCGACCTCCGAGCCGCAGGCGGCCACTCCCGCGCTGCCGGCGGTCTAGCGATGAAGCGGCGCTTCTACTTCATCCTGGTTGTGCTGGCCCTGATCCTGCTCGCGATTCCGGGGTTCGCGGCCAAGGCGGCGAAGCGGGCGGCGGGCCCCGCGCTTCGATTTGCTTAGCGCACGTCGTTAGAGCGAGCGGTAGAGCGTCTGCAGGCCCTCTACCGTTTGCTCGTCCGCCGGAGTGAAGGCGACGATGCGAGCACGCGGACCGTGGTCGAGCCAGAGGGTCGTGTAGTTGAGGCGGAGGAGCCCGGCCATTGGGTGCAAGGGCGATCGCCGCCGTCCTCGGCGTGGCGGCGATCGGTCTGCGGTTCCGCCGCGCCCAGCCGAGGTCGTCGTCGACGTCGTCGTCGAGGAAGCGGAGGCGGCGTAGATCTGGGTCTGACCCCGGCCTTGGCCGGGGTCAGACCCCAAAGAACTCAGCTCGTCGCTGCCGCGGGCTCCGGCATAAGCCCGAGCTGCGTCATGACCTGCACTTGGTCGAAGTAGAGCCGCGTGTCGGTGACGACGTCTCCCTCGACCTTGAAGACCTGGACGCCGCGGCCGTTGATCCGGTTGTGGGTCGCCGGAATGTCTCCGTTCGGTGACGAGAGCGTGTCTTCGTGCGTCCCTTCGAACGTGAATTCCTGAGCAACCCAGTCGCCGTCCACCAGCTCGTTCTTCACGGTGATACGCGCATCCGGAAAGGCGCGCAACCACGCCATGGCGTACTCCGTGGCGGCGTCGCGGCCCTCGACCCGGACCTCGCCTGGCGCTTCCACCACCGCGTTCTCGCCGTTGAGGTCGCGAATGCGACCTTCATCGTGGGCGTTGAACGCAGCGACGAACTTCGCTCCTATCTGCCTCGCATCTCCCATCGAACCTCCTTACGACTCGGTCGACACCACAGGCGACCGTACTCCGTCGCGGCGAATCGATCAACCGACCTAGACTCCGCGCCGTTCGAGACCCCATCGAGGGAGGAAGCGATGCTCAAGGAGTTCAGAGATTTTCTCTTCCGAGGCAACATCGTCGAGCTCGCCGTGGCGTTCGTGATGGGTCTCGCGTTCGCCGCAGTGGTCAACTCGCTCGTCAACGACCTGATCATGCCGGTGATCGCGATGATCATCGGGAAGCCGGACTTCAGCAATCTGACGTTCACGATCAACGACGCGAAGTTCCGCTACGGCGCGTTCATCACGAACGCGATCCAGTTCGTCGCTATCGCCGGAGCGGTCTTCTTCTTTGTCGTGAAACCGGTAAATGCGCTATTGCAGCGATTCAGGTCGCCGGCCGAAGAGGGGATGCCGGACGAGGAGCGGCGACACCAGGAGCTACTGGCCGCGTTGCGCGGAGCGACGGCGCGGTAAGACCGGATCAGACCTAGCTGCAGCCGGTGTTGGTCCCGCAGTCCCTGCAGGTGTAACAAGAACCGGTCCGGACCATCCGGCCGCCGCACCTGGCGCACTCCTGGGCGTCCTCGAAGGCGTTGAAAAGTGCCGTCTGCCCGGGCGGCGCGGCTTCGATCGGCGTGGCCGGCGCCGAAGCAGGCGCGTCCCCGCCGTTGCGATAGCCCTCCGCCAACCGAGCGCGCACCTCTGCCGACAGGATCCCGATCTCCTCCTGCTGATCCACGGTGAGGAAGCGCTTCCCCATCCAGCGGAAGATGTAGTCGACGATCGACTTCGCGACTCGGATGTCCGCGTCGTTCGTCATCCCGCTCGGCTCGAAGCGCATGTGCGAGAACTTCGAGACGTACACCTCGAGCGGCACGCCGTACTGCAGGCCCAGCGAGACCGAGATCATGATCGAGTTCATCAGGCCCGCGAGCGT
>Ga0137380_10004600_pt1 | contig 12196 bp, 10 predicted proteins | sample SagtaG_17_FD_104809 | JGI IMG/M metagenome (GOLD analysis project Ga0137380, IMG submission 104809) | Vadose zone soil microbial communities from Sagehorn Ranch, Mendocino, California, USA - Sage2_L_100_16 metaG | ecosystem: Environmental > Terrestrial > Soil > Vadose zone | place: USA... | reverse complement strand
TGCTCCCGACAACAAATGCGCTCTGGACCTACCCAGGAATTCAATCCACAAGCAGGAATTCAATCATCGATCCATCCGGCCCGCCAACATAAACCCGCTGAGTCGCCTTCACGAAGTCCGAGGCTTGCGCGGTTCGAATGTCCATAAACTTCTGCGGATTGCGGTCCGTCAGCGGGAACCAGGAGCTTTGAACTTGAATCATGATTCGATGTCCCGCGCGGAAAGTATGAGCCACATCCGGAAGCTTGAACTTGATGTGATCAGGCTTACCGGGCTCAAAGGGCATGGGCTTTTCGAAGCTCTTGCGATACTTGCCGCGGAAAGGCTCGCCGCGAATCAACTGCTGATAGCCGCCCATCTGTGAAATCACCGGTGTCGCAGGAGCTCCAGGCGCGGGAGCCGGCGGAGGATTGTTGAAGTCAGGATAGTCGCCCGGATAGACGTCGATCAGCTTGACGTCAAAATCAGAATCCGTTCCAGTTGTCGAAACCTTCAGGTCTATCGAGATCGGACCGAAAACCGTCAGGTCATGATCCAACGGCCCGGTTCGATAAACGAGCACGTCCGGCCGTGTCGCAGCAAAGCGCTGGTCGTCGGTCATATAATCGCTGCGCACTGACATTGCCACGACGTTGACGTAGGGAACCGGCCGATTCGGATCCGAGAGATACTCATCGAAGGTCTGCGTCGCTCCAGGTTGCCAAGACAAGCTACCCTTCGCATCGAGAAAAATGGTCTTCGACTTCGCGTGCTGCGGCGGCCACACATCGAACTTGCGCCACTGATTCATGCCAGTCTCGAACAGCCACGCCTTCGGAAACTTGCCCTCTCCCTTGCCCTTCAAGTGATAAACAAAAAAGGGGAACTCGATCTTCTCGCGATAGTAGACTCCGGTCTTTGATCCAAAGTTTACATTACCGAGTCTGTCGCCGTCGCCGCGCGCGAAGCCGCCGTGATTCCACGGGCCCATCACCAGCATCAGACTTTGCGGCGGCGCGTTTTTCTCTATGAAGTCGAACATACGTAGCGGCCCCTGCGGGTCTTCCTGATCGTACCACCCTCCGACGATCATCACCGCTGGCTTGATGCTCTTCAAATGCCTCCAGATCGAACGCGTCTGCCAGAATTCGTCATAAGTCGGGTGCTCGATGTTCTGGATCCAAAAGAGCTGGCGATGTTTGAAGTACTTCTCATCGGCGTCCGCAAGAGAACCCATGTTCAGATAAAACTCATAACCGTCCGGAGTGCCGGGATCGAACGGCAGCGTCGCGGGCGGCGGCGCGGGTTCGCCCTCGCGTTGTCGAAAGCCTTGATAAAAACGAAATCGATGGGCAAGCATAAACGCGCCGTTGTGGTAAGAGTCATCGCCCACATAATAGTCGGTCACCGGCGCTTGCGGCGAAACCACGACCAGCGCAGGATGCGCGTCGATCATGCCTGCTGCTGCGAAAAAACCTGGCTGCGAGACGCCCCACATTCCGACTTTGCCGGTGTTACCCGAAACGTTCTTGATAAGCCAGTCGACGGTGTCGTAGCAATCGGTGCTTTCGTCGGTGTCCTTCGGAGCTTTCACGTGTTTGTGTGGGCGAATGATCGTGAAATCACCTTCACTCATGAAACGGCCACGCACGTCTTGATAGGCAAATATGAACTTCTCACGGGCGAACAGCTCCGACGGCCCGAGAGTCGCGCGATACTTATCCACGCCATACGGCGCCACGTTGTAAGGCGTGCGTTGCAGCAGGATGGGATAGGTCTTGCCTTCGGTGATTGCGTCTTTGGGAACGTAGACGGAAGTGAACAGCTTCACGCCGTCGCGCATCGGAATGCGGTACTCGTACTTTGAGTAGTTTTCGCGAACGAACGCGGCGCCAGTCGCAGGCATCGAGCCCTGGTTAGGCGTCTGTGACGAAACCGCGCGCGATACGCCAAACAGAGTGGACATAAGGCATAGGCAGATGACAACAGTATTGCGAAGTTCTTTCATGGCAGTTATCCGGTGCTACGGCGTCGAGTTTTTGCAGACCGCAAGGCTATCAGGATTGGCCGTCTAAATCCAAACAAGAAAGCGTTCAAGATAACTAGCGCTTCCCGGTAGGCTCAAACAATTCGTTGAGCAGTTTCGCCCAGGCTTTTTCTTCGCGAGCTGGATCGAAAAGCGGAAGAAGCTTCTTGCAGTGCTTCATCAGTTCTGCCAGAAAATCCGGGTCGTTCTCGGCGCGAGTCATCAACGCCCGAAGCTCGCCGGTGTCGCCGACTTCAAAGTAACCGGGGTAACCTTCGCCGAGAATGCCGACCGAGCCGGGGATGCGAGATGCCAACACCGGCGTCCCTGCTACTATCGCTTCGCCAAGCGTGTTAGCGCCGCCTTCCATCCTCGACGAGAGAATGCATATCCGGCTCTGTTTCAAAATCTGCCGAACTCGCCACGCCGGCTGCTCTCCCAGCCAACGATAACGCGGGTTGCGTTTCATCTCGGTCTTCGCGCGAAGCTCAGCGTTGTTGGTCATCGCCGCTCCAAGTTGCAGCACTCGAATCCGCGACGAGGCGGGCAACAAGCGCGCGGCCATCGCTGCCCGGAACGGATCCTTCACCGAACGCAGGTGTCCGATCACGCAAACGTCAAATCCCTCATAAGTTGGCGAACGCCGCGGTCGCCGCGATGAAGCAGCTTTGCTTTGCGGCTGGGTGGTTGCGTTTCTGACCGATTGATAAATGACGCGAGACTTTTCACGCCATCCGGGTCGCAACTCGTCGAGAGCTTTCGGCTGGAGAACGACAATGCGCGTCGCCAGGTCAAGAGATTCCTGGGCTCGTCGGTTTTGTTCGAGATCGTGGTAAAGATCCGTGCCCGTGAGCGCGACGACAATAGAGCGTTTTGGGTGCTGCCTTAGGAACCGTGCTATCGAAGGGTGGCTGCGCCGCGCGTGGAGCGCGATCAGCAAGTCAAACGGCTCGCTGTCATAGCCCTGCTTGATGCTGACGGAGTGGCCGAGTCCTTTCAGTATCCTGGCCCAGCGGAGCGCTGTCACGCGGTTGCCGTATCTCGATCTTGGAGGCGCCGGAGTAACGATGCCGATTTTCAACTTGGGAGACAGGCTCTGGTTTTTAATTACGGCTCACGCGGCTAGCTCGGATGCGCCAACTACGGTCAGACCGACTACTTCCTTGCCCTTATAATCGACAATGAGCCCATCGTTCGTCAACTCACTATGATCTGAGCAAGGCTCTCTCGTGAAGCGGACGTACAGAGTATCCGCTTCTTCGTCGTAGTTGAACCATCGCGGACCCTCCGGCAGCTTGACCTGATGTGAAATGACTTCGAGGACCTTGTTGAAGTCAGTTTCTTCGATTACTTCTGCCATATCACTTTGTTCTTGTTTAGCTTTCAAGCTATGAATGCTGTGACGATGAACCCGTCATCTTTGCTGACTTCCTTGTAGACCGCATGTAGGTACTTAGATCTACTCAGAGTCAACACAGCAACCAAAGCTCCTGCATTGCCTCTCAGAATATAGTCCGGTTTCTCCACAGCTTCAAGCATGCTCTCATAGTACGAGTTCATGTAGGGCTTCTCTTCAATGATGTGCTCCCATCGCTCTTCATTAAGACGTATCGGCACGCCATTGATTGGCGTAACCATTTCTAAGATCATCTGTGCCTTTTTGGGCAGCTTGCCTAGACCGCACAAGTTCGGAATCCTGCCCACACATCTCGACGGTCGGGTGTGTAGAAGTTTCGATACGCGCTTCGAATCATCCGTGAGCGAGTCGCCCAGCACCCGCCGCGAAGCACCTTGTGATCGCCAAACCACGGCGCTGAGTATTCCTTGTAAGGGCCCGCCACGAAACCGGGATAACCGTTGAATGTCGTGCTCGTCCACTCCCACGAATTGCCGATCATTTGGCGGCAACTGAAGGCGCTGTCGCCGGCGGGCAGCGCGTCAACTTCGATGCAACCCATGGCGCGCCAATCAAGATTCGCGCGGTCTGGAGTTGGAGGGTCATCGCCCCACGGGTATCGGCGCTTGTGATTGGAGATCGAGCAACCGTCAGCGGAAGGCTCGCAGCTAGCGGCCATCTCCCACTCGGCTTCTGTCGGCAAGCGTCGCTTTACCCACCGGCAATATGCATCAGCTTCGAACCAGTTGACGTGAATTACCGCTACGCGACCCTCAAGCGGCACCCACTGATCGAAATTTCGTCGAAGCCATCGGCCGCTCGGTTCGCGCTGCCAGTAGACCGGATGTTCAGCGCCGTAGTTTTGCTTCCACTGCCATCCTTCGTCGCTCCATAACTCGCGTCGCTGGTAGCCGCCGTCTTCGACGAACTCCGCGAACTCACCGTTGGTCACCGCGGTCTTTGAGATCGAAAACGGCGCGACTTCAACTTCGTGTGCCTGCAACTCGTTGTCGAACTGAAATTCAACTCCGGGAGAGTCGCCCATCACGAATGTTCCACCGGGCACGTGAGCATCGCCGGAAATAACAGTCCGTTCGTCACGACTCGGCGGCCGGAGGGCGACAGAGAGCCGGGGCGGCGAGTAGCACAACGTCTGCCGTGTGTAAGTGATTGCCTCGGCGTGCATCTGCTCGTGAAACAGGGCGAGGTGAAAGAAGTAGTTCTCATCGTACTCGTCAATCGGCTCGCGGTCTCGCTTGTCGCCAGTATCGCAAACCCGATCCAGCACTTCTTTCATGAAAGCAACGGTCTTAGCTCTGGACGGCAGCGGCAAATCCCACCGCGTGTCGTGCGCGACTTTCGCGGAGTCGTAAAGCTTATCCCCTTGATTGAGAATCGGCGACAGGCCGCCCAGGTGACGCAGAATCCAGAACTCCTGGAACCACGAAACGTGCCCGATCTCCCAGCGTAAAGGATTTACAATTCGCAATCGTGGGCCCATCAGTTGCTCGTCGCTCAGATCCTCGATCAGCTCAAGGGTGCGAGCGCGAGTTTCACGAAGAGTTTCGATTAACTCCTGCTTTGAGATCGGTGACTGCTTGATGCTTGTCATCGTTTTCAAATGGTCTTCGCGCAACGAAAGCCGGAAATCATCCAACGCTCGTTCGGATGAAAGAAGTTTCTATAAGTGGAGCGGATGTGATATTTAGGCGTCGCGTATGAACCGCCCCGCAAGACCTTCTGCCCCACGAACCATTTGTCGTTGTACTCATCAAAATCAGGCTTGAATCCAGGATAAGGCACGTAATCCGAAGAGGTCCACTCCCAGACGTCGCCGATCATCTGATAACAACCATGCGCGGTTCGTCCATCGGGGAACGAGCCGATCGGTGCGACGCCCCACAAATCGTTTTCGAAGAGATTGGCTTTCGATGAATCAGGTTCAACGCTCCCCCAGGGAAAATCCGTTTGCGCAGTTGAACGACTTGGAATGCAAGCGGTTCTTTCCCACTCAATCTCCGTGGGCAGCCGTTTGCCGGCCCAGCTTGCGAACGCCGAAGCTTCGAAGAAGCTCACGTGTGTCACCGGCTCGTCGGACTTGGCTTCAGCGTTGTGCAGACCGGTGAAGTCCCTGATCATCCACTGATCCTCGTGCTTCTCCCAGTAGAGTGGCGCCTGCCAATTCTCTCGATGAATGCAGTCCCACGCCTCGGCAAACCACCAACGAAAATCTGCGTACCCGCCGTCGCGAATGAACGCCGAATAATCACCGTTGGTTACCAGCGCCCGATCAATCGCGAAGTCCTGGACGAAGACTCGGTGCGCGGGCTTTTCATTGTCGTAAGCGAAATCGTCTCCCGCGTACCCGAGCCAGAACAAGCCGCCCTCTACTTCGGCCATGCCGTTCACATCGTCGCGCGATGGAAGTACTCCCCTCGCCTTTGATTCATACGAATCGCACAGAAGATGCTTGATATCGTACACGAGCAATTCCTGATGCTGCATCTCGTGCTCGAGTCCTAGCCTTACCAGCGTCAACAGCTCGCTGCTTCCCGGATCATCGCTAGTCCGGCATAGAAGCTCGAGCATTGCATCGTCGATTCGTCTTCTGTAGGCGAGCGTCTCCTTCACCGTAGGGCGTGAGCGAGTGCCGCGCTTGTCACGCTCGATTCTCGTACCGAACCTTTCGTAATACGAATTGAAGTAGAACAGATATTCCTCGGAGTGGATCTTGTAGCCCGGAAGATAGTCTTTAAGAAGCAACTCAAAGAACCACGACGTGTGACCAATATGCCATCGAGGAGGACTCATGAAGGGAGCGGTTTGAATTACGTAGTCTTCAATCTCCAGCGGCGCGACGATGCGCATCGTACGTGAGCGAACATCCTGAAAAAGCTGAGCGATTTCAGGCGCGGTCGTCGTTTTTATCAATTCATTCTTGGTTTGCATTATGGGCTCGATCCTTCTAGCCGAATGCCAAGATGCTTAGCTTTACGAGTCCATCGCCATGAATAGATTGTTCAGCGATTCAGCAAGCGTCGGGTGGGCGAAGATCGCTTCCTTCAAGACAGTGTAAGGCAGGTGGCCCATCATCGCTATTTCAAACATCGCCATCAGTTCGCCGCCTTCTACCCCCAACACCGCGCAGCCGAGGATCTGATTGGTGTCCGCGTCGACGACCGCTTTGATGAATCCGCGAGTCTCGCTCATTTCAATCGCGCGAGCAATGTGACTCATCGGCAATTTGCCAACGCGAATGTTCAAGCCTTTCTTCTCGCGAGCTTCGGTTTCGGTGATTCCAACGCGGCCGAGTTGCGGATCGATGAACACGGTGTAGGGCACAAGACGATCGTTCGTCGTCGCGTTGCCGCCCTCGATCAAGTTGGTTCGGATGATCCGAAAGTCGTCGTAAGAAATATGCGTGAACTGAGGACCCCCCTTCACATCTCCCAGAGCGTAAACGCCCGGCACGTTCGTTTCGAGGCGCTCGTTTGACTTGATGAATCCGTGCTTGTCGGTTTCAACACCCGCTGCCGCGAGATTGAGATGCTCGGTGTTCGGCGTTCGCCCGGTCGCCACCAGGAGATGCGAGCCCATGACCGTCTGTTCGCCCGATGCCGTGTGGACCGTCAAGCGAATGCTTCCAGAAGCCTGCTCAATGCGGGAGGCTTCGGCATTCAGCAACACCGTAATGCCGTCCTCACGCAGGATCTTCGCTACTTCGTCGGCGACGTCGGGGTCTTCACGAGCCAGCAAGTGATCGCCTCGATGGACGACGGTGACTTCGCTGCCGAAGCGTCGAAACATCTGGCCGAACTCCAAACCGATGTAGCCGCCGCCCATCACTAGCAAGTGCTGCGGCACTGACTCGAGTTCCATGATCGAAGTCGAATCGAGAAAGGCGACGGTGTCCAAGCCTTCAACCGAAGGTTTCGAGGGGCGACCGCCGGCGTTGATGAAAAACTTGTCCGCTGCGAGCGTTCGCACGTCGCTTTCGCTCGTCCGGACTTCAACTGAGTGGGGTCCGTTGAACGATGCTTCGCCGGTGAACAGATCCAAACCGCTTGTCTTTTTGATCGATCGCAATCCGCCGTCGCGAAAGTTCTCGACGATCTTTTGCTTTCGCTCGCGGACCTCGCTCATTCCCACGGTGACCGGGCCGGCGTGCACGCCGAAGTCAGCGGCCCGTCGCGAAAGATAAGCCACGCGCGCGCTGTTGAACATTGTCTTGGTCGGAGTGCAGCCGTAGTTGATGCAAGTGCCCCCGATGTGATCTCGTTCGATGAGCGCCGTTTTCCAGCCCGCTTTTGCAAGCGCGATGGACAGCGGCTTGCCCGCCTGACCCGAGCCAATCACAATTCCGTCGTAGCGTTCTTCTTTCGGCACTGTCTCAATCCGCAGTATTCAGATCGCTGTTCGGCGACTGCGCAACCTGTCTCCCATCCAATCCATCGTGATGACGAGCACGTAAACGATTGCGACAATCGTCGTCGTCCGCGAATAGAACCCGAGTTGGACGTTGTTGTAGATTGCCTGGCCGAGACCGCCGCCTCCAACTAGCCCGAGAATTGTTGAGACTCGAAGGTTCATCTCCCATCGAAGCACTGTGTAACTTATCAGCGTCGGGCGCGCTTGAGGCCAAATTCCCCAAAGCAGAATTTGCAGCGGTCGCGCGCCGCTCGCTCGGAGCGCTTCTACTGGACGCGCGGGCACTTCTTCAAGCGTTTCCGCGTAAAGCTTGCCCAAGACACCGCCGCTGTGCAAGCCAATCGCCAGCGTGCCCGGAAACGGACCGAGGCCAACTGCCAGAATGCACATCAACACCCATACAAGCTCCGGGATCGAACGCAGCATATTCAGTGTGAGACGCGCGGCGTAATATACAAAGGCCCGGGCACCGCGGGTGATCAGCGAACGGCTGCCCGCTTCATCGTCGCCCGTGAAAATGAGCGTCGAGGTTGCTGGAAGCGAAAGCGCCGCGCCGATTGCGATGCCAATCAGTGTGCCCATCACCGAGATGCCGATGGTTTGAACCAACGGCCAGGCAAGCTGCCGCAACAAAGCCGCATTCAACTCAGGCGGAAAGCTCTCGCCGATGAAGTGAACGATTCGTGAGAGCAAGCCTGTGCGCGTCTCGCTGAAGAATCCGGTCACGTAGAAACTCGCCGCAATCGTCGCGACGAAGATGACGATCGTCGCGCGAGTTCTTCCGTCTGCGCGACTCCGCAGGCCGCGTTCGTTCTCGAAGTGCTCATGCGCGAGCGAGCCGGCGGGCGCGTTCGCGTGCAATCGCCGTCGCAGATAGCGGCTGAAGAAGTCGGTCGCGGCAACCAGTCCCACCAACGCCATTATCAGCGTGAGCACCTGACCGTATTCGAATAGCCGCATCGACAAGTTGATCTCGTAGCCGATGCCGCCCGCTCCGATGAACCCGAGCACCGCCGCCGAACGCGCGCAACATTCCAGCAGGTACAGGGTGTAAGCCACAATGCTGGGTTTCGCTTGCGGCCAGATCGCTCGAAGGAAAACTTGTAGGCGCCTCGCGCCGGTCGCGTGGAGGGCTTCGAGGGCGCGCGGGTCGACGTCTTCGAACACGTCGGCGTACACTCGGCCCAGCATTCCGCCGTAGCTCACACCCAGAGCAAGCGCGCCGGCCAATGGTCCGAGCCCGACTGCTACGACGAAGAACAAGCCCCACATCAAATCGGGCACCGCGCGGAGCAAGCCAAGCAACGCGCGGCAGACTCTACTTAGCCACGCCATCGCCACCCTCATTACTCCGGGCGGCTCGCCCGCGAGCAACACTCCGCGCTGCCAAAGCGTGGGCGTGGACATCACGCCAAGCGGAAACCCGATTGCAATCGCTAGGGTTGTTCCGGCGATTGCCAGCGCGGCAGTTCGTATGATCGCCGCGCCAACGACTCGGACGAACTCCAGCGACAAATCGGGTGGAAACAGCCCGCGAATGAACGCCCACAAGGCTGCCGCCGTTCCGGGTTCGAAGAATGCAGTCGGGCGGATTTCGGCGGCGCGCCAACAAATGATTAGCCCGACCGCGACGGCGATCGCGACGCCGATTCGCGAAAGCTTCACCCGCGGAGCTTGTGGCCATTCCTGCGCAGTGCTATTGCGCGCGATGTTGTTTATGCTTGGGTTCACGGGAAGGCGTTTCGATAGCAGTATCGACGAGTGGCTCGAGATCCGAATCGCCTGCATAAAGCGACTTGAGATCTTCGCGGCTTACTTCAGAAGTAAGCTTGTCGAAGAGGACCCGCGCATTGCGTAGCGCTATTATGCGTGGGAAAAATCGCAGCGCCAGATCGACATCGTGCAGCGTTGCGACGAGCGTGCGCTTGCCGTTCTGCGCAAGGCCGAGCAGCAGAGAGGCGATAGTTTCGGTCAGCGCCGGATCGAGGGATGCGAACGGCTCGTCGGCGAGTATCACGTCGGGATCTTGCATCAGCACGCGAGCGATTGTGAGTCGCTGTTGCTGACCGCCCGATAACTCGTCGGCACGAGCGCGATGCTTGTCCGCAAGACCTACCAATTCCAGCGCCGCCATCGCTTGCGTGGCATTGTCCTTCGAGGGGAGTGCTGCGCTTCGCGCTGTTTCGAAAAGCGACCAACTACCCAGTTTGCCGCACAGCGTGTTGTCCAGCGCAGAGAGCGAGGGCACGAGTTGGTGTTGTTGATAAATAGTTCCGATGCGTCTACGCATCTGCCGAAGCTCGCGGCTCGACATCGCGCTCACTTCGTGGCCGTCGAAGCGCAACGTGCCGCTTGTAGGACGCAGGGTCGCGTTGAGCAGGCGAAACAGCGTTGTCTTGCCTGCTCCCGACGGGCCCAGCAGCGCTACTCGCTCGGTGGGCCGCACATCAAAGGTCAGCTCGTCCAGTGCTCGCACTACGCCCTGCCGAGACTGATAACTCTTGGTTATTTCTTTGAGCGAGTAGATCACTTCAACAGCCCTGCCGCGTTCGCCGCCTGACGGAGTTTGTCGTAGTCGCTGTTATTGGCCCGGACGTACTTCTTGCCGCGCAGGAATTCGAGTATCGCTTTATGCTCGGGACTGTTCTCGTCGAGTTTCAAGAACGCTGACGCGAAAGCTTCGACGAGTTTCGGATCGAGCCCTTTGCGCGCAGCCCAAACGTAATCAAAAAACGGCGGAGTGGTGTAGAACACCTTCGCCTTCGCCGCATCGAGTTTGCCGTCGGCGACCATCTTCTGATAAACGGTTTCGTCAAGCGCGCCGGCATCCACTTTCTTGTTGGCAACAGCGAGCGCCGTCGCGTCATGACCGCCGGTGTAGATGGCTTTCGCAATAACCTCCCGTTCCACGTTCGCCTCGCGCATGAAGTATTCAGGCATAAGATGACCCGAGGTCGAGTTCACATCGCCAAACGCGAAGGTATGGCCCTTCAAGTCTTGCAGGCTGTTGATCCCCGAATCCGGTTGAGTGATGAACAGACTATGAAAATTCTGGTCCTGGTCGCGTTGCACGAGCGGGATGACACCCGAGCGCTTCGACGCTTGCACGTAAGTGAAGCCTCCGAAGTAAGCGATGTCCACTTGATCGTTGGCGATTGCCTCGACGACCGCCGCGTAATTGGTCGGGACAGTCATCTCGACTTTTGCGCCGGTCTCCTTTTGGAGATAAGCGATAAGCGGCTCGCCCTCGCGAATCATCTTGCCGGGATCGGTGGTGGGAATCATGCCTAAACGCAACGTCTGCGACGATGGCCCGCTTGTGCGGCAGCCGGCGAACAGCCAAAGGGCCGTTGCTATGACGAGGCTCAAAGCGAGCCGAGGAATTGAGGGCGTCAAAGAATAATCTCCTTGTACGGGCGGCACTCTGTGGCCGCCCCTTCGTTCGTCAAAGCGCCAGTGGCGCAAAGAGGGGCGGCCACGGAGGGCCGCCCATACAGGGTGCTCACGTCACTACGATGGAACTAGCACGTCGTTCCAGCGCGCGACCGATGATCGCGGCCTGCGAATATGATTCGCGCAGTCTCGCGAGCAGCGCTTCCGCTCGGTCCGCCGCAATCGAGATCAGCAAACCGCCTGCCGTCTGCGGATCGAATAGCAGGTTCGTCATCTCTTTGCTCACTCCGTTTGCAATCTGAACGTCGCGGGCATACTCACGGTTCGTCTTGTCGCCGCTTGTGAGCATACCTTCGCGCGCCAGCTCGACCGCGCCTGCTAACAACGGCACGCGCGACGAATCTATCTCGATGGTCACGCCGCTCGCGCACGCAAGCTCCCACGCGTGGCCCAGCAGCGCGAAGCCGGTCACGTCAGTCGCGCCTTTCACCTCGAACTCGCGCATCGCTTCAGCCGCATCCTTGCCTGGCGTCAGCATTGTTTCGACGGACGCGGCCGCCACCTCTGGCGGACACTTGGCGAATTTGATCCCCGTCGAAATGATGCCGGTTCCGATCGGTTTGGTAAGAATAATCGCATCGCCCGGACGCGCGCCAGCATTTGTCGCGACTTTGTTCGGATCAATGACTCCGGTCACCGAGTAACCAAACATGATTTGCTGGTTATCGACGCTGTGACCTCCGAGCAGCACAACGTTGTTCTGAGTAAGGGCCTCGAGTCCGCCGCGCATCATTTCGGCCAGGATTGATAGGTCCACGCCTTTCTTCGGGAAGCAAGCGATATTCATCGCGGTGAGTGGCGTCCCGGCCATCGTCCAAACGTCGTTGATCGAATTAAGCGCGGCGATCCGACCATAATCAAACGGGTCATCTACAATTGGCGTGAAAAAGTCGAGCGTCTGAACTATCGCAAGG
>Ga0137380_10004596_pt1 | contig 12201 bp, 9 predicted proteins | sample SagtaG_17_FD_104809 | JGI IMG/M metagenome (GOLD analysis project Ga0137380, IMG submission 104809) | Vadose zone soil microbial communities from Sagehorn Ranch, Mendocino, California, USA - Sage2_L_100_16 metaG | ecosystem: Environmental > Terrestrial > Soil > Vadose zone | place: USA... | reverse complement strand
AGCAGGCTCACATAAAGCTGCCCATCGGGGAACCTGCCGCGCAGCCGGTGGGCAGCATGCACCGCGAGGGTGGTCTTGCCGAGGCCACCGGTGCCGACCACCACCGCCACGGTGACCGCACCGGAGCGGTCATTTTGGTCGCAAGTCTGGGACAGCAGGTCACAAATCTGCTTGACATGCTCGGCGCGACCGGTGAAATCCGGGATGTCGGCAGGAAGCTGCGATGGTGCGAATCGCGGTGGCCCGCTGCGCCGTGGATCGGCCGTCCCGGCGCGCGCCGCCTCCGCACCGCTGTCGTAAGGTGCGCCAGCGGCACCGTCGCTTGGCTCATCTGCCGCACTGTCGCCTGGAGCACCTGCGCCTGGGGCACCTGCCGCACCGTCGATTGGCTCACCTGCCGCACCATCGTTGGGGACGCCCAGCACCGCGTCTCGCCGCCCGCCCGCCCGGTCATGCCGCGCATCGGCCCCACGGTCATGCCGCGCTTCAGTCCTGCGGTCAGGCAACTCGTCCGTACCATCGGTGGGCATGGGTCGCGGCTGGGCTACCGAGGCGGATGGCGGCGCGGAGGGAGGCGGATGAGCCGCTTGCTTGGCGCGCCGTGTCGCAGTCCCGGCCGCCGAGCGCGCCCAAGACCCGGGGGCCGAAGCCTGGCCAGCGCCCGGCTGGCCGCGCGGGCGGGCGTCGGCTTCGAGAATTTCCTTGTGAAGCCACTGCAGTTCGGCCCCGGGATCAACGCCTAGCTGATCAGCGATCGCGGCGCGGGCCCGCGCGTAGGTGTCCAGCGCCTCGGCCTGACGGCCTGCCGCCTGCAGGGCGCGCATAAGCAGCGCCCACAGTTCCTCGTGAAGGGGGTGATCGGCGGCCATCCGCTGCAAGTCGGCCACCAGCGAGGAACCTCTGCCGCAGGCAAGCTCGGCCTCGCTCCGCAGCGCCACCGCGGCGATTCTGGCCTCCTCCAGCCGGCCCGCCTCCGCGCTCACCAGGGCCGAACGCGCCACATCGGCGAAGGGCTGACCGCGCCACAACCCGAGCGCCTCGGTGAGCACAGCAGAAGCAAGCTCCGCCTCACCGACTGCCAGCGCACGCCTGCCGTCGCTCATCATGGCGGCGAACCGCTGCGCATCGAGATCCCCTGGATCAAGCCGGAGCTGGTAGCCGGGCTGGCGAGTCACCAGAATCTGGCCGCCAGGATCGCCGATGAGCCTGCGCAGCCTCAGCACGTAGATTGCGACCACGTTGCTCGCTTTGGTGGGCGGATCATCGCCCCACACCTCATCGATCAGGCGGTCTGTCGAAACCACCTGACCCGGACTGATCAGCAGCGCGGCGAGCAGGGCACGCCACTTGGGCGCGCCAATACCGCTCCAGCTCTGGCCAGACCAGACTTCGAGCGGGCCGAGAATGCGAAACCTCACGATGCCGCCCCGCGCTCGTAGGTCAATTCTGCCCCGCCCTCCTGCGGGTACCACGCCACTTAATCATGACTTAATCAGGGCGTGAGCGGTCACGCAACGTTGTGCGGGTCTAATGCTCCATAACGGCTGCCGCGCCCCAGCTCACGGCCTACATCGGTGCCACGAGAGCCGGGGTGAGAGCGATCAGAGCGACTGAAATCAACACCGAAATCGTGACGCAACGCAGACGAAAGGGGCCGCTGGCAGGCTCAGCACCAACACAAGGCAAGAGCAACGCTCAGCGCATAACTAGCATCTACGACGCTTAGCAGGCAGCAGCTCAGGGATTGGACGACGGGACCACGCCGCAGCGGACGGCCACGCGGGGGCGCAGTCCACGGCGCACGGACACATTCCGGTCGCGGTTCCGCCGATTCACCCCGCGAGACCACCTCGATGACGCCCGGGTCTTCGTGGGCAGGTGACCGCGCTTCCCGTATCGGAACGCGACGCGAGGAAACGCGGTCACCCCAGAGGCCGCGCGGATTGGCGGGAAGGAGCCCTGCCGGGGGAATCCGCGCGGCCTCCCTGTGGCCATGTTCGGACGGTGGCGGTTCGGGCAAACCGAACGTCACCGCCCGGACCGCCGCTGTGGCCGCCCGACCGGCACCGCCCCGAACGTCACCGGCCCGACCGCCGCTGCGGCCGCCCGACCGTCGCTGTGGCTGTGCGGCTGCGTCGCGGTCGCGCGATCGTTGTTAGCTCTGCCCTTCGAACAGGCTGGTCACCGAGCCGTCGCTGAACACCTCGGTGATCGCCCGGGCGATCAGCGGCGCGATCGAGAGCACGGTGAGCTTGTCGATTTTGATGTCGTGCGCGATCGGCAACGTGTTGGTGATCACGATCTCGTCGATCTTCGAGTTCTTCAGCTGATCCACCGCGGACCCGGACAGCACCCCGTGCGTGGCTGTCGCAATGACCCGCGCGGCACCCTGCTCGAAAAGCGCTTCGGCTGCCTTCACGATCGTGCCGCCAGTGTCGATCATGTCGTCGACGACGATGCAGGTCCGGTCCGTCACCTGGCCGACAACCTCATGGACCTTGATGTCGTTGGGCACGTCCGGGTCGCGCCGCTTGTGGATGATGGCGAGCGGGAGACCGAGCCGGTCGGTCCACCGCTCACATACCCTGACCCGCCCGGCGTCCGGCGCCACAACAATCGCACGACTGAGATCGATCTTGCCCTCGATGTAGGAGGCAAGGATCGGCAGCGCGAACAGGTGATCCACGGGTCCGTCGAAGAAGCCCTGGATCTGGGCCGTATGCAGGTCGACTGCCATCAGGCGGTCAGCACCTGCCCTGGCGAACAAGTCCGCCATCAGCCTGGCCGAGATCGGCTCCCTGCCGCGGTGCTTCTTGTCCTGGCGTGCGTAGCCGAAGAATGGCGTGACCACAGTGATCCGCTTGGCGGAAGCCCGCTTCAGCGCATCCACCATGATCAGATGTTCCATGATCGACTGATTGATTGGCGCGGTGTGGCTCTGCAGCACGAACGCGTCGCATCCGCGCACGGACTCGAGGAAACGAACAAAAATCTCGCCATTGGAGAAGTCGCGCAGCGTCGTCGGTGTCGGCTCGATGCCGAGGCACCCCGCCACCTCACGGGCAAGCTCAGGAAACGCACGCCCGGAAAAGAGCAGTAGCCTCTTGGCACCCGTCGCGGTAATACCGGTCACGCTCCTGTCCCCTCGTCGGTCTGCGCTGCCTCCCTGCGTTCTGCCTCACCGCGATGTGCCCCGCCAAGTTCTGACTCGTCGCGTTCTGACTCGTCGCGTCCTGACTCGTCGCGTTCTGACTCGTCGCGTCCTGACTCGCCACCGCGTGCCTCGATACGTCCAGCGTCGCGGCGCTCTGCCGCTTCGGCCGCATGAGCCGCAGGTGTGCCGGGCCGTTGCCGTGCGACCCAGCCTTGGACGTTTCGCTGCTTCGCGCGCGAGACCCCGAGCGCGCCGGGCGGCACGTCCTGCGTAATGACCGAGCCTGCCGCGGTGTACGCGCCATCTCCGATACGCACCGGCGCCACGATCATGGTGTCGCTGCCCACCCGCACGTGATCACCAACCGTAGACCTGTTCTTGGTGACTCCGTCATAGTTGACGAACACCGTGGCAGCGCCGATGTTGGAGTGCTCGCCGATCTCGGCATCACCGACATAGGACAGGTGCGGCACCTTGGACCCTTCACCGACCACGGCATTCTTTAGCTCGACATAACTGCCTGCCTTGGAACCCGGGCCGAGGAACGTGCCCGGCCGAAGGTAGGCGAACGGCCCGACGTGGGCACGGGGCCCGATCTGCGCGGACTCACACACTGCGTGTGTCACCTTGGCTCCTTCGGCCACGGTTGTGTCGGTGAGCACACAGTCCGGTCCGATCCGCGCACCTGCCCCAACCGCGGTACATCCTGCCAGGTGAGTGCCCGGCCAGATCTCGCTGTCCGGCTCGAGGGTCACACCGGCGTCGATCCAGGTGGTGGCCGGGTCGACGATCGTCACCCCGGCAAGCATCCAGTGCGTGATCAGCCGCTCGTTGTAGCGTCGGCGCGCACGTGCGAGCTGCGCGCGGTCATTGACGCCCTCGACCTCGGCCGCGTCCGCAGCGAGCATGCTCCCTGCGCCGTGCCCATCACCGCGCAGGATGGCAACGACATCCGTGAGGTACTCCTCACCCTTGGCGTTGGCCGTGGATACCCGCTTGGCGGCGTCGGCGAGCAGCGAACCGCTGAAGGCGTAGACGCCCGAGTTGATCTCAGTTATGGCACGCTGTCCAGCCGTGGCGTCCCGCTCCTCCACGATCTCGGCCATTGTCCCATTGGCGTCCCTGACGATCCGGCCGTAACCCGTTGGATCCTGGAGCTGCGCGGTAAGGACCGTCACGGCATTGCCCGCCTCCGCGTGCTCGCCGGCCAGGCGCGTCAGCGTCTCGGCGCGCAGCAGCGGGGTGTCCCCGTAAGTGACAAGCACTGTGCCGTCAATCACGCCGACGGCGTCGATCACCGTGCGCACCGCGTGACCCGTGCCGGCAGTCCGCTCCTGCACCACAACGAGAGCCTCGGGCGCGTGCTCGGCCAGGTGGGCGGTGACCAGATCGCGGCCATGGCCAACAACGACGATGAGCTGCCGCGGATCAAGCTCACGGGCCACCGTGATCACGTGCCCGAGCATGCTGCGACCGCACAGCTCATGCAGGACCTTGGGTAGCTGTGACTTCATTCGTGTGCCCTCACCGGCGGCGAGGACGATCACGGCTGCCGGGCGGCTCACGCTCACTCCCAAAAGGCTCTTCGGCTACAGCGGCCGACGATCAGGGGGGCACGGGGCGGCGGCCGGTCAGGCGGTTCACGCACCCGACTCCCGCAGGATACCCACAGGCCGCCTCGCGACGCGTAGCACCTGGCAACCGGCTCCCGGGCGAGGATTCGAACCTCGGTTCTCAGGACCAAAACCTGATGTCCTGCCAGGCTAGACGACCCGGGATGGTGCGACTCCTCACCCTACCGAGTGCTCAGCCTCCGTTGCGCGGGTCTCGGCGACGGTCGGGCAGCCCAAGGCGAGCAAGGTACTAGGAAGCTTGTTCGTTGTCTTGAATGTTGAGACAGCGATGAACGCCGCCGATGCAAATCGGCCGACACCTTGGCGAATCTGCGCCCACCCCTTGTACAACCTACGTCTGCGTAGGTTACGGTTACGTAAGCTACATCTGGGTACCGCGGCGACAACGCAGCAAGTGTGACGGATGGAGTTCTATGACAGCTACCTCTCCCACGCCCAGGGGTCGCAGTGCACTCCTCGACCCACGGCAGGCCGCTCCTAGCACCGCAACATCACCGACCGCATCCTCATCGCAGCCGCGCCGGGTCACAGCGGCACCGGAGATCGAGCCTGAAGGCGCCGGCACCGGAGAGCGCGTTCTTGTCGGCTTGTTCGTCGGCGTACCGTTCCTCGCGGTGCTCGCCGCCGTACCCTTCGCATGGGGCTCCGGGCTCGGCTGGCACGACGTCGCTCTCGGGCTGGTCTTCTACGTTGTGTCCGGCCTCGGGATCGCGGCCGGTTTCCACCGCTATTTCACCCACGGCTCATTCAAGGCAAAGAGGTCGCTGCGCATCGCGCTCGCCATCGCTGGCAGCCTGGCCATCGAGGGCCCGCTGCTGACCTGGGTGGCCGACCACCGCCGTCACCACAAGTACTCAGATCGTGAGGGCGATCCTCATTCACCTTGGCGTTTCGGTGACGACTGGAAGGCGCTTACCAAGGGTCTGCTCTACGCACACATGGGCTGGATGTTCAATCCCAATAGGACTTCGCAGCAGCGGTTCTGCCCCGACCTGGTCGCTGACCCTGACATGCGCCGCATCTCGGGGATGTTCCGCGCGATTGCCGCCGTTTCGCTGCTGCTTCCCGCAGCTATCGGCGGGTTGTGGTCGATGTCCTGGATGGGGGCGCTCACCGCGTTCTTCTGGGCGAGTCTGATCAGGGTCGCAGCGCTTCATCATGTGACGTGGTCGATCAACTCGATCTGCCACACGTTCGGCGAGGAATCCTTCGAAGTGCGGGACAAGTCGCGCAATGTCGCTTGGCTGGCTGTTGCCTCGTTCGGCGAGTCCTGGCACAACCTGCACCACGCCGACCCCACCTGTGCGCGCCACGGGGCGCTCAAAGGCCAGATCGATCCCGCTGCGCGGTTGATCTGGGTGCTGGAGAAGCTAGGTCTCGCCTACGACGTCCGTTGGCCCGACCCCGCACGTCTGGGTGCGAAGCAGACAGGCTCCGCGGGACGCAGGCTCGGCTCCATGACCCTCCGGCGTCCCGAAGCCGCGCGTGCGGTGGCGCAGTCGCAGATGATTGACCAGTGAGCGACTCACCAAGATCACGAAGAAAACGGATGACGGGCGCTGAGCGCAGAGAGCAGCTACTCGGCATCGGTCGTCGGCTGTTCGCCCAACGCGGCTTCGATGGCACCTCGATCGAGGAGATCGCCGCGCAGGCGGGCGTGTCCAAACCTGTCGTATACGAGCATTTCGGCGGCAAGGAAGGCATGTACGCCGTCGTCGTGGACCGTGAAATGCAGCGCCTGCTCAGCATGGTCACCGCTTCCCTCGCGGACGGCCTCTACCGGCAAAAGCTCGAGGGCGCTGCAATGGCATTCCTCGAGTACATCGAGGACAGCGCGGATGGCTTCCGCATTCTGGTGCGGGATTCACACGCGGCCTCCGGCACAGGCACATTCGCCAGCCTGCTCAGCGACATTGCCAGCCAGGTGGAACACATCCTCGGAGCCGAGTTCAAGCTGCGCGGTTACGATCCCAAACTGGCACCGATGTACGCGCAGATGCTGGTCGGCATGGTGGCCCTGACCGGCCAGTGGTGGCTGGATGCGCGCAAACCGAAGCTCGATGAGGTCGCCGCGCACCTGGTGAACCTCGCGTGGAACGGGCTATCTGGACTTGACACCAGGCCACGGTTGTCCGCACAGGGCGACCGGCGTCGGCAGCGAAAGGAAAAAGAGTCCCGCGCCCGTGCCACGACGTGGCATACAGCCGTGCCTGTCACGCCGGCCGTCGCTGATGACCCTGGCGCAGCCTGAGGGCTCACCACGGTCCTTCGTGCCACACTGGTACGGACCGCGAGACGGGCGTGTTGTTTGCTGGCAGGTCCTAAGCGCCTATCTTGTGTGCCACCGCGAAGACACGGCGGAACGGCAGCACAGTCCTATAGCCGTGCGCCGGGTACGCGGCCCGCAGACGTATTGCGTACTCGGCGAGGAACTCCGCGCCCTGATCGGCTCGAAGAGCGGCGATGACCGGCCGTAGCCCCGAACCTTTGTACCACTCGAGTACGGGGTCATCGCCCGGCAGAACGTGCAGATACGTGGTCTCCCAGGCGTCCACCTCGCATCCCGCGCCCGTGAGCAACGCAAGGTAGTCGGCAGGGTCGTGAACCTGGCGGGTGAGCGCGACATCGGCCAGCTGCTCACGCCAGCGAGGGGATTCGGCAAGCTCGCGCAGGATCCGATGGCTCGGCTGATCTGTGTTGCCTGGAACCTGAGTAGCAAGCCAGCCGCCCGGAGCTAGCAGTGCGGCCCACCCAGGTAGCAGGTCTTGGTGGCATGGGACCCACTGCAGCACCGCATTGCAGACGATCACATCTGGTGGCCGCGCGGGCGCGAATTCCCGTACGTCGCCTAGGTGGAAGCTCAGTGACCCCGTGGCCGAGGCGAGCGTCGCCTGCGCCGCATTGATCATTTCAACGGAGCTGTCCACGCCAACTACCTCAGCCGAGGGCCACCGCTCGGCGAGTGTCGCGGTGAGATGACCGGGACCGCAACCGAGGTCCACCACGTAGCGAGGGGATGCGGCGCCCACCCGGGTAAGTAGGTCGAAGAACGGCCGTGAACGCTCATCCGTGTAGCGTCGGTACTGCGCCGGATCCCACATGCCGGTCCTCCGATTGCCTTGACGTCAAGGCAAATCTGAGCAAACATATCTCTCGATGTCAAGGAATACACTGTCCGCCGTAAGTGGTGCGGCGCGCGCGGCTGAGGACCGGCATGAGCAATGCGGCGCGCGCGGCGGAGGACCGGCATGAACAGTCCGCCGCGCGGGGCAGAGGACCGGCATCAGCCGGGCGCCGACGGCACGGCAGGCCATCAGCCGACCACGGACGAGGTGGACGAGCTTGTCAAGGAGTGGCATGCCCAGCGGCCCGATCTCGACGTCGCACCGCTTCAGGTGCTCAGCCGGATCTGGCGGCTCGCCCGGCACCTGGATCGCGAACGTGCTGCGGCTTTTGCTGGGCATGGACTCGAACCATGGGAGTTCGACGTGCTCTCCTGCTTGCGCCGCCAGGGTCCGCCATACCGGCTCAGTCCTGGCAATCTGCTCAGGGCCACCATGGTCACCTCAGGCACCATGACCAACCGGATCGACCGGCTGGAGGAATCCGGCCTTGTCTTCCGCAGCCCCGACCCGCAGGACAAACGCGGCGTCCTGGTCTCACTCACCGAAAAGGGCCTGGAGCAGGTCGACCATGCTCTGGCCGATCTGCTCAGCCGAGAACGCGGCATGCTGGGCAGCCTGACAGAACCGCAGCAACACGAACTCGCGTCCCTGCTTCGCTCGCTTCTCACACCGTTCGACGCCCAAGTGACGTCACGCCGTTAACCCGGACTTACGTGGCTTGTGACGCGTGAGCCCACAGTGAAACTGGGGTTCAGGGTCTTGGTTGTGGTTGTTCTGGCCTCGTCAAGGTCACCCGTCTGGCGGGCGCCGAGGCCCGCCAGGACCACTTTGTACTCCAGAGCGTTGTGCCGACCCCCGAAATACCGACCAGTCACGACATTCTGGACCCCGTTGGCTAATCCGGCTCGCCGCGCCAAACAGACACCGGTTTCCGGCCCCACCGCACGATCCCACCGCGGGACAGCCAGCAAATCATCGCAGCGTCGCCGCCGGCTGAGGCCGGCACCATAGTGGCCGCCGGCGCATTGGGAATAGGCCAACAGAGTCCATTCTGGAGTACAAAGTCGCAGCCGCCAGACGGAAGCGTCGTGCCGCTGGGTGATCACGGCCAGGACCGGCCGACCGGCCAAGCGTCAGCCGCAACGGTCCGCCGTCGGCGGCGCCCCTGGCGACCGCCCGGGCGCGCGTTAGTCGTGAATCTGTTCGGCAAGAGCGAGCCAGCGCTCCTCGACTTCAGTTTTCTCGCGCTGAACCGAACGCAGCCGGTCACCAAGCTCCAGCAGCTTCTTGTAGTCGCTTGTGTGCTCGCCGATCGATGCTGCCAGCTCCGCTTCCTCGGTGGCGAGCCGTTCGAGGCGGCGCTCTAGCCGCTGCAGCTCCTTGCGTGCCGCCCGCTGACGGCCCGCATCACCCACAGGGGCGGCCTGCTCCCGCTCGGAGCGCGCCGAGGGCATCGGCGGCCGCGCGGCAGCGCGTGCCTCCAGCATGGCGAGGTATTCGTCCACGCCGCCGCCGACAAAGGCGAGCCTGCCGTCGCCGGGCAAGGCCAGCACGTGGTCGGTGACCCGCTCAAGAAAGTAGCGGTCGTGACTGACCACCACCAGCGAGCCCGGCCAATCATCGAGCAGGTCCTCCAGTTCGGTGAGGGTCTCCACATCGAGATCGTTCGTGGGTTCGTCGAGCAGGAGGACGTTGGGCTCATCCATCAGCAGCCGCAGCAACTGCAGCCTGCGCCGCTCACCACCGGAAAGGGCGGAGACCATGGTTTGCTGGCGCGCGCCAGGGAAACCGAGCCGGTCAAGAAGCTGGCCTGCGGACAACTCCCGTTTGCCAACCCGGGCCTGGCGCCGCACTTCCTCAACTGCCTCGATTACCCGCAGCGACGGGGTCAGCTCAGCCAGTTCCTGCGAAAGATGGCCGATCCTGACCGTCTTGCCCCGCATAACACGCCCCGTCACGCAGATCCCGTTGGCCTGGTACGGCGTGTTCTCTGCGCTCGACGGTGCGGGCGTGTCTATGGGCAACGTCCCGTCGAGCAGCCGGAGCAGCGTCGTCTTGCCGCTACCGTTGGCGCCCACCACTCCCACCCGGTCGCCTGGGCCAAGCTGCCAGCTCACATGATCAAGCACCGTATGGCCGCCAGCCCGGACCGTCACGTTCTTCAAGTTGGCCACGGTTCGGCCGAGCCGAGCCATTGCGAGCCGGGTCAACTCGACGGTGTCACGCGGTGGCGGCTCATCCGCGATGAGTTCGGCCGCCGCCTCTATGCGGAACTTCGGTTTGGAGGTCCGCGCGGGCGCGCCGCGGCGAAGCCAGGCGAGTTCCTTTCGCAGCAGATTACGCCGCCGCTGTTGCGCCACCGCTTCCGTGCGCTCCCGCTCGGTCTTCGCCAGAACATACGCTGAGTAGCCACCGTCGTATTTGTTCACCTTGCCATCGGCAACCTCCCAGATCTGCTCACATACCGCGTCGAGCAGCCACCGGTCGTGCGTCACGATCACCGCGGCGATGCCACGTTTACGCAGGTGAGCAGCGAGCCAGTTGATTGCCTCAAGGTCGAGGTGGTTGGTCGGCTCATCCAGCACAAGCATGTCCGGGTCGGCGACAAGCAGCTGGGCGACCACGGCCCGGCGGCGCTCGCCCCCGGACAGCTGGTCGACCGGCGCGGGCAACGCGACGCCGGCAAGCAGCGCCGACATCACCTCGCGTGCGCGGGAATCACTGGCCCAGTCGTAGTCAGGCCGCGACCCGAGTACCAACTCGCGAACGGTCCCGGCCACGCGGTCGTGCTGCGGCAGGAACCCAATCGTCAACCCGCGGGCATGGGTCACCCGGCCCGAATCAGGCTCTGCGGCCCCGGCGAGCACCGACACCAGTGTCGTTTTGCCGCCGCCGTTACGCCCCACGACGCCGATCCGCTCACCGGCCGCGACACCGATGCCAACGGCGTCGAGCAGGATGTGGGGACCATATGCCTTGCTGACGGTCTCAAGATTGACCAGGTTAACCATGCTCGGCCCGGATCAGATAACGCTCGGCCGACCAGACGGCTGCGGCGTGACGACCGCACCTTGCACCGGGCCGTGGACAGCTGTCACATTCCGGCACACGCCCGCACCTGTGAGCGCGGCCGCCAGGTCCAGCGCATGCTCACGTCCTCCGGCCAGGAAGGCACATGTGGGGCCGGAGCCTGAGACGATTGATCCAAGGGCGCCACGCTCTCGGCCGGCAGACAGAACGCGACGTAGCCCTGGCCGAAGTGACAGCGCGGCCGGCTCCAGGTCGTTGCTCAGCAGTTGGCCGACCGCGACCGCGTCGCCCGAGCGAAGCGCTGCAAGCAGAGCGTTGCTTACGCCATGCGCGCCAGGCCGGCTCGGGCGATCGCCGCTGTCTAGCCCGTCGTTCGACGTTCGTGTGGCACGGAGCCGGTCACACTCCGCGTATACCGCTGCGGTAGAAAGCCCGGTATCTGCGAAAGCGAGAACCCAGTGATATCGCCCACTGACCAGGGCAGGCGATAGCTGTTCGCCCCGGCCGATGCCAATCGCGGTCCCCCCCGCGAGGCTGAAGGAAACGTCGCTGCCGAGGCCCGCGGCTAGCTCGGAGAGATCCGCAGCGCTCAGACCCGCAGCCCACAGGCCGTTGCAGGCGACCAAGGTCGCAGCCGCGTCGGCGCTGCCACCCGCGAGCCCGGCCGCCACCGCGATCCGTTTGCGGATCACAATCCTGGCGCCCCCGCTGATGCCGGTGGCGCGCCGCAATGCCGTCGCCGCCTGGGCAGCAAGGTTGCCCCGGCCGACCGGCACCTGCTTGGCGCCCTCGCCCTCGACCTGGACGCTGATCCGGCTCGCCGGCCGCACCGTCACCTCGTCGAACAGCGACACCGCATGGTAGACGGTCGCGACACCATGAAAACCGTCCGGGCGCAGTGGCCCCACGGACAGCTGAAGGTTGAGCTTCGCAGGTGCGCGGGCGGTCAAACCAGTCACGATCAACTGATCGTATCTGGCCTCGGCGGCCCCACCGCCGCAACGAGCCGCTATCAGCGCGGCGCGCACCCAGACGTCTTGGCTGCCGCGATCCGGGCGAAGTCCGCTATGCCCAGTGCCTCACCGCGCAACTGTGGATCGACATCCGCGATCTCGAGCAGTCGGTCGGCCGCCCCGCGGGATCCTGCCCATTCCGCCAATGCGGCGCGCAGTGTCTTTCGCCGCTGCGCGAACGCCGCGTCGATCACCGCAAAGACCTCGTCGCGGGTCGCGCTGGTCGGTGGGGGGCCGTGCCTGGT
>Ga0137380_10004589_pt1 | contig 12206 bp, 10 predicted proteins | sample SagtaG_17_FD_104809 | JGI IMG/M metagenome (GOLD analysis project Ga0137380, IMG submission 104809) | Vadose zone soil microbial communities from Sagehorn Ranch, Mendocino, California, USA - Sage2_L_100_16 metaG | ecosystem: Environmental > Terrestrial > Soil > Vadose zone | place: USA... | reverse complement strand
GAAGAAACTGCATCTCGATCTGGATGATGCCGTCTCCCTGGCAGTTCTCACACCGCCCGCCCTTCACGTTGAAGCTGAATCGCCCCGCCTTGTAACCGCGCATCTTCGCCTCGGGCATGCTCGCGAACAGGTCTCGTATGTGCGTGAACATCCCGGTGTAGGTCGCGGGGTTGCTGCGCGGTGTGCGGCCGATCGGCGACTGGTCGATGTCGATCGCCTTGTCGAGATTCTCGAGTCCCTCGACGGCGCGATGCGGGCCCGGCCTCTCCTTGGCCCGGTAGAAGAACTGCGCCACCTTGCGACTCAGGATGTCCGTGACCAACGACGACTTGCCTGAGCCACTGACCCCCGATACCGCGACGAAACAGCCGAGCGGAATCGCGACGTCTATGTCCTTCAAATTGTTCGCCTGCGCGCCGCAAACCACCAGCTTCTTGCCGCTGCCCTTTCGCCGCTGCGGCGGCATCGGGATCATCCGGTCGCCGCGGAGGTACGCGGCCGTGATCGAGCGCGGGTCGCGCAGAACCTTCTCCACCGGCCCCGCGGCCACGATCTCGCCGCCGTGCTCGCCCGCCGCCGGCCCGATGTCGACCATGTAGTCCGCCGATCGGATCGTCTCTTCGTCGTGCTCGACGACGATCAGCGTGTTGCCGAGGTCCCGCAGGCTGAGCAGCGTATTGATCAGACGCCTGTTGTCGCGCTGATGCAGGCCGATCGACGGCTCGTCGAGGATGTAGAGGACGCCCATCAGCTTGGAGCCGATCTGAGTCGCGAGCCGGATGCGCTGCGACTCGCCGCCGCTGAGCGTGTTGGCCGGACGCTCGATGGTCAGGTACTCGAGCCCGACGTCGATCATGAACTGCAGCCGCTCGCGGATCTCCTTCAAGATGCCGCGGGCGATCAGCTGCTCGCGTTCGGTCAGGTCGAGCTTGTCGAAGAACCCGATCGCCGCGCCGATCGCAAACGCCGAGACCTCGGCGATGTTGCGGCCCGAGACCGTGACCGCAAGCGACTCGGGCTTCAACCGCCGGCCCTCGCAAGCCGGACACGGCTTGTCCGACATGTACCGCTCGAGCTCCGCCTTCAGGTACTCGGACTGCGTTTCCTCGTAGCGGCGCTGCAGGTTCGCGATCACGCCCTCGAACGGCGCCTCATACCAGCGCGAGTGGCCGTACTGGTTCTTGTAGCCGAAGCGGATCTTCTTCTCGCCTGTCCCGTCCAGCAGGACGTCACGCTGCTGCTTCGCTAGCTTCGACCACGGCTTGTCCATGTCGATGCCGAAGTACTTGCTGACCGACTCCAGCAGCTCCGGATAGAAGAACTGAGACTTGCTCCACGCCGCGATGGCGCCATCGCGCAGCGACAGTGAAGGATCGGGAACGACCAGGTCGCCGTCGACCACCAGCTGCGAACCGAGTCCGGTGCATACCGGACACGCGCCGTGGGGGTTGTTGAACGAGAAGTTGCGTGGTTCAGGCTCGGGCACGCTCGTACCGTCGTAAGGACACGCGTAGTCCTGCGACATCTGGATCTCTTCACCTTTGTCGACAGGCGCGATGATCACCGAGCCGCCGCCGAGCCGCGCCGCGGTCTCGATCGAGTCGACCAGGCGCGTGCGCTGGTCCGGCCCGACGACGACGCGGTCGACCACCACCTGGATGTCGTGCTTCTTGTTCTTGTCCATCGGGATCGGCTCGCCGATCTCGTAGAGACTTCCGTCCACGCGAACCCGCACGAAGCCGGACTTGCGCACGTCGTCGATCAGCGACCGGTACTCACCCTTGCGCCCCTTGACCACAGGACCGAGGACCATCACACGCGTCCCCTTGGGCAGCTTCTCGACGTGGTCCGCCATCTGCTCGACGGTCTGCCGGTGCACCTCGCGCCCACAGACGGGGCAGTGTGGATGCCCGACCCGCGCGTAAAGCAACCTCAGGTAGTCATAGACCTCGGTGACCGTGCCCACCGTCGATCGCGGATTCTTCGACGTGCCCTTCTGATCGATCGAGATCGCGGGCGAAAGGCCCTCGATGATGTCCACGTCGGGCTTCTCCATCTGACCGAGGAACTGCCTCGCATAGGACGAAAGAGACTCGACGTAGCGCCGCTGGCCCTCCGCATAGATCGTGTCGAAGGCGAGCGACGATTTGCCGGAACCCGAAAGCCCGGTGAAGACGACAAGCTTGTCCCGCGGGATGGAGAGCGTGACGTTCTTGAGGTTGTGCTCGCGCGCCCCGCGGATGGTGATCTGGTCAGTCGGCATTCGAACTATCGGTTATCCCCTTTTCCCTCGTGATCGCAAACGTGCCGCTGGCCGTCGCCACCAGGCGCCCGCCGTGCGCTTCCACCACCCTGCACTCGGTCACGGCTGTCCGCCGCCCGGCGTGCACCACGCGGCCCACCGCGACCAGCCTCTCACCAAGCTTCGCCGCCGAGATGAAATTCAGCTTGAGGTCGAAGCTCATTGCGCGCGCCACGCCTGGCTTGAGCGTGCGCAGACTGCGGCCCATGGCCGAGTCGGCCAGCGCAGTGATCATGCCACCGTGGACGAAACCGGCGTGGTTTGCCATGTCTTCCGAAGGCGTCATCTCGACGGTCGCGCTGCCTTCTCCGAGGTCCACCAGGGCGATCCCAAGCCATTTCCAGGCTGGCGACACAACGTCGGTGTGGCTGCTCACTCCCGGCCCTGTCCCTCCGGCACCGGCATGCAGGTCGACGAAGCCCGGGCGATCAGCCGGCCTGCCTCATCGAACACGTCCGCCTCGCTGAACAGCAGGCTCTGGCGCATCTCGATCACCCGGCCGACGGCGCGAAGCCGCCCTTCGACGGCCGGCCGGATGAAGTTGATCTTCAGCTCGATCGTGGTGTTCCACACCCCGTTTTCCTGAAGCGTCGCCAAAGACATCCCCATCGCGGCATCCGCGATCTGGGTGATGACACCGCCCTGGACGACCCCGCCGCCGTGACGGTGCTGCGGGCCCGCGACCAGCTCAAGGACCACCCGGCCCGCTTCGGCCTCGCTGATCCTGGCGCCGAGGGTCTCCATCCACCCCGCGGGCGCGGCCTCGAGGAGGGCACGGGCCCGCTCCACATTGGCGAATTGAACATGTTCGTTTTCTCTTGACATTCCGATTTGCTTCATCTAGGCTCTAATTTGAACATGTTCAAATTAAGCGAATTGGGGTGATCAACATGGACCTGCGCTTGATCGACTACCCGGTCTACATCGCCGTCAGCATCTTCCTGACCGTTTGGGTGGGCAACACCCTCTTCCGTAACGGCCGTCCCTTTCTGGAGTCCGTGTTCAAGGAGGACGGCCTGGCCGACTCGGTGAACCGGCTTCTGGTCGTGGGTTTCTACCTCGTCAACTTCGGCGCGGCCGCAATTCTGATCAACACCGGCGGATCGCCTTCCAATGTCGCCGACATGCTCAAGCAGACGGTCACCCGAATCGGCGTCGTGCTCCTGGTTCTGGGGTTCATGCACTTCAACAACCTCTTGATCCTGCGCACGATCCGCCGCCGCGACAGGCCCATGCCGCCGATCAACTACAACCCCTACCAGCCGGTGCCAGGCGCGTAGGGTCGAGAGTTGGCGATCGAAGCGCCCAAAACCCGACGTGGCGAGACCTCGAGGGCGGCCATCCTGAGTGCCGCCCTCGACCTGTTCCAGGAGCGCGGCTATGAGGCGACCACCATGCGCTCCATCGCCGAGCGCATCGGCGTGTCGCTCGGCAGCTCCTACCACTACTTCCCCTCCAAGGAGCACCTCGTGCTCGAGTTCTACCGCCACACTCACGAGCTGCACGTCGCCGCGATCGCGCCCTTGCTCGGTCGCGAGAAAGACCTCGCGGCTCGCCTGCGCGGCACCATGCGATCCGTGGTCGTCACCTGCGAGCCGTTCCATGCGGTCGCCGGGTCGATCTTCAGCACCGTGGCCAACCCCTCGAGCCCGCTCAACCCCTTCGGAGCTGCCGCCAAGCCGCTGCGCGACGAAGTGGTCGCCCTGTACGCGGAGGTCGTGAGCGGCTCGGACGCGCGAATTCCTGCGGACATCGCCGAGATGCTTCCGCTCACCCTCTGGCTCTATCAGATGGGCATCCTGTATTTCTGGATCTTCGACCGCTCGCCGGGACGGCTGCGGACGCTCGAGGTGATCGACGAGACGACAGACCTCATCGTGCGACTGATCAGCCTGGCGAACATTCCGGTTCTTCGCGGGTCGCGTAAGCGACTGCTCGGTCTGATGAAGAGCATCGTCGAGGGTCAGTAGCCTCAGGGACCGCGTCGCGTCTTTCTCCAGTTGCGAATGGTCGTCTTCTGCTTCGGAGCCGCGGCGATCGCCATCGCCACCTCGCCATCGTCTTCCTTCTCATCGGACACGGCCTCGGCGGAGAGCCGCCGCCGCAGCAGGATGATCTTGTCGCGCACACGGGCCGCGTCCTCGAACTGCAGCTCCTTCGAAAGCCGGCGCATCTCCTTCTCGAGGTCGCGCACGATGGCCAGCAGGTCCTCGCGCGGCACGCCCGCACCGGCCATGATCTCGATCGCGTCGGCCTGCAGATCGTTCTCGTTGATCTCTAGGGCGTAGATCGCCTTCTTCACGCTCTCGGGCGTGATCCCGTGCTCCGCGTTGTACTCGGTCTGCTTCGCACGCCTCCGATCCGTTTCGTCTAACGCCTGGCGCATCGAATCGGTGATCGAGTCGGCGTACATCACGACGTGTCCTTCGATGTTCCTCGCGGCGCGCCCGATGATCTGGATGAACGACCTGTAGGCGCGCAGGTAACCTTCTTTGTCGGCGTCGAGGATGCCGATGAATGCGACCTCAGGCAGGTCGAGGCCTTCGCGAAGCAGGTTGATGCCCACGACCACATCGACCTCGCCCGTGCGCAGGGCCGTGAGGACCTCGATGCGCTGCATCGCGTCGAGCTCGGAGTGCAGGTAGCGAACTTTCACGCCGTACTCGCGCAGGTAGTCGGCCAGGTCTTCCGCGAATCGCTTGGTCAGCGTCGTGACCAGCGACCGCTGCCCCAGCTCGGTCCGCTTCTTCACCTCGGCGAGCAGGTCGTCGATCTGGCCCTGGGTCGGGCGGACCTCGACTGTGGGATCGACCAGGCCGGTCGGCCTCACGATCATCTCCGCAGTGCGCTGCGCGCGGCGCGTCTCATACGGACCAGGCGTGGCCGAGACGTAGATCACGCTGTTCGCGCGCTCTTCCCATTCTTCGAAGCTGAGCGGCCGGTTGTCGAACGCGCTCGGCAGGCGGAATCCGTACTCCACCAACGCGGCCTTGCGCGAGCGGTCGCCACCGAGCATGCCGCCGATCTGCGGGACCGCCACGTGTGACTCGTCGACGAAGATCAGTGCGTCGTCGGGCAGGAAGTCCATCAGCGTGTATGGCGCCTCGCCCGGCTTGCGGCGCGTCAGGTGCAGCGAGTAGTTCTCGATCCCCGCGCAGGTCCCGGTCTCGCGCATCATCTCGAGGTCGAAGTTCGTCCTCTGCCGGAGGCGCTGCGCTTCGAGCAGGCGGCCGTGCTCCTCGAACCATTTGCATCGCTCGTCGAGCTCGGCCTCGATGTCCGTCATCGCGAGCCGAAGCTTGTCCGCCGGGGTCACGTAATGCGAGGCCGGGAACACGGTGAACTCGCGCTTCGTGCCGAGGATCTCGCCCGTGGTGGCGTCGAGCTCCTGGATGCGCTCGATCTCATCCCCGAAGAACTCGACGCGGTAGACCTTCTCCTCGTTTGCCGGCACCAGGTCCACGACGTCGCCGCGCACCCTGAACCGCAGTCGCGCCAGGTCGTAGTCGTTGCGCTCGTACAGCATCTCGGTGAGCTTGCGCAGGAAAACCTCGCGGCGGATCGAGTCGCCTTGCTCGACGTGCAGCGACTCGCCCATGTAGTCCTCGACGGATCCGACGCCGTAGATGCAGCTGATGCTCGCCACGACGAGCACATCGCGGCGAGTGAGCAGGGACTGGGTGGTCGAGTGCCGCATGCGGTCGATGTCGTCGTTGCGGCTCGAGTCCTTTTCTATATACGTGTCGGTGCGCGCGATGTAGGCCTCGGGCTGGTAGTAGTCGTAGTAGCTCACGAAGTACTCGACCGCGTTGTCGGGCAGGAGGCGCCGGAACTCCGCGCACAGCTGGGCGGCCAGCGTCTTGTTCGGGCTCAGGACGAGCACAGGGCGCTGCAGCTGCTCCACCGCCCACGCCATGACGTTGGTCTTGCCGCTTCCGGTCACGCCGGCCAGGACCTGCTGGGTCAGGCCAGACCGGACGCCCTCGACCAGGGCGGCGATCGCCTGCGGCTGGTCTCCGGCCGGCTTGAAAGGTGCGTCGACACGAAACGGGGTAGGCATTTGGTGGAGCCCTAATTCTAAGGCGCACAAACGTTCGCCGGGAGGCCGGATAGTCCGGACTATCCGGGGTTTGGCCCGGCGGTCACCCCGCTGTGTCCGGACTAACCGGGGTCAGGGTAGCGAGAGGATCATCGCCTCTACGACCGCGCCCTTTTTTAGCGTCCGATCGCCGGCCGGAACGCGCACCAGGGCGTGGGCGCCGGCGAGCGACATCAACCGCGAGGATGACTGGGAGCCGGTCGTCTGGGCGACCAGCTCTCGGCCCTCGCGGTGAAGCGTGACCCGCTGATATTCAGTGCGATCGACCGTCGGCTTCGCGTGATACGCCAGGCGGACCGGCAGACTCGGGCGCTGCAGCTGCGCAAATCCCTGCATCTTGCGCAAGGCGGGCCGGACGAACACTTCGAACGTAACAAGGGACGAGACAGGAAAACCCGGGAGCGCGAAAGCGACCCGTTGGTTGTCCAGACTCGCAAATGTGAACGGCTTGCCAGGCTTCAGCTTGACCCGGCCGACGTGCACCGTGCCGAGGGACTCGAGCAGCGGCTTGACCAGGTCGTGCGTGCCGACCGAGACACCACCTGAAGTCACGAGCGCGTCGGACTCACGAAGCGCCTCTACCACGAGCCTGCGCAGCGGCTCGGCCTGATCGGGCGCGATACCCAACACGTTCAGGTCCGCGCCCGCTTCGCGCAGGGCAGCGAGCAGTGCCCAGCGATTCGAGTCCGGGATCTGGCCTGGTCCCGGCCTCTTCCCCACCTCGACGAGCTCGTCGCCCGTCGACATGAGAGCCACGCGCGGCCTGCGGCGCACCGGCAGGTTCGCGCGGCCGGTCGCGGCCGCGACTCCGATCTCCGCCGCACCGAGCTGCGTGCCGGCCGCGAGGATCCGGTCGCCGGGCTTCAGGTCATCGCCGACCTTGTGATAGTTCGTGCCGGCTTTGAGCGCATTCGGCACCGTGACGTTGTCGCCCGCGAGCTGCACATCTTCGACCATCACCACGCAGTCCGCGCCGTCCGGCAAGACTCCTCCAGTGAGGATGCGAGCCGCCGAGGTGGGTGGGATCGCGCCCAGGAACGGACGGCCCGCGGCTGACTCGCCGACCACGCGCAGCGTCTTGCCCGCATCCGCGGCGCGCAGAGCAAAACCGTCGACCGCGCTCGATGGAAACGCCGGGAGGGGCGCCTCGGCGATGAGGTCTTCGGCCAGCACGCGTCCGGCGCAGTGGCCGATCGCAATATGCTCGACACCGAGCACCGGCGTATGTTCGAGGACGAGCGCCGCCGCTTCGTCCGCGTCGATCAGTGGATAGGCAGAAGCTCGCAAATCACTCGTAGCGCAGGGCGCGGGAAGGGTCCTGCACGGCGGCCCGCAACGCGGGGAGCAGACCGCTCACCATGCTCAGCAGCGCGGCGAGAAGCACCGCCACCAGCACCACCGGGACGTCGGTCTGGAAGACGTCGAACCCGGAGCCGGTCACCGATTGGGTCAGCCGGTCGACCGCCGCATTGCCGAGCCGGCCCAGCCCGACAGCGACCAGCGCTCCCACCACCCCACCCGCGATCCCGATGCCCGCCGCCTCAGCGAGAAACAGCAGCAGCACGTCGCGCGACCGGGCTCCAAGAGCCTTCAGGACTCCGATCTCTTTCGTTCGCTCGAGCACCGCGGTGTACATGGTGTTGGCGATGCCAAGGCAGGCGAGCAGCAGCGCGACGATGGCCAGGCCGAGCAGCGCGACCCGGATCTTGCCGAGCAGATCTTCGAAATTCCTGAACTGATCGCCGAACGTCTGGGTCTGAAAGCCCAGCGCATCCACCCGCTGCCGCAGGCTCTCCACCGAAAGGCCGGAGTCGGCGAGCAGCGTGACGCTCGAGTACTCACCGGTCTTCCATCCGTTCGGCCCGGACAGGGTGGTCCAGTAGACGCGCATCAGCTGATCGGGCGCGAGCGCCCCCGGCGTGCCTGCGGGCATGAAGTCGGTGGAGATGATGCCGACCACGAGGAAGGTCATAGGCACGGGCTGCGACACCTGGTTCGGGGTCAGGGCCGGGACCATCGCCCCCGAGGTGGCCGAGAACTTGACCCGCGTGCCGACCGCGCCGGGCGGCGATTTGTAGCCAAGGGCGACGGCCTCGCTGTCCGTGAGCAGTATCTCGGTCGCGATGTCCGAGCTGGGCATTCGCCCCGCGATCAAGGTCGGAACGGTGCTCGACGATCGCAGCGGCGGCAAGGAGACGAGCGCGCCTACAGGAGTGGCGGCCGGCGCGGCGCCGGCGGCGGCGGGTCCGGCAACGGCGCTGAAGGTGCCCGTCATCCCGATCTCGCCCCACGCCGCACGGACGTGTGGCAGCTGGGCGAGCGTTGCCAGCGTCGCCGCGTCAAAGGCCGGAGTGCGCGCGCCGGCCACCGGGTAGACCGCGACCTGGTGCACCTGGCTGGTCGCCAGCGCGGGCGCGTCGAGCGCCTGCTGAAGGCCGCCCGCCAGGGCGAGGATCAGGCTCAAGGCGGCGATCCCGATGGCGACTCCGGTCGTGGTCAGGGTCGTCCGCAGCGGGCGTCTGCCGGCGCTGCCGAGCCCGACCTTCATTGTGTCGCGCCAGTGCATGCGCGGCGCGAGGTCCAGTGGCTCCTGGCTGCGCACCGTGGGCTTGCCGGCCTCGAGCTCGATCGCGCTGCCGTCGATCATCCGGACCACGCGCCGGGCATGGCGCGCGACCTCCGGGTCGTGGGTCACCAGGACGACGGTCGCGCCGCGGGTGTTCAGGTCTTCGAGCAGCGTCAGGACGCCCTCGCCGGCGGTCGAGTCGAGGCTCCCGGTCGGTTCGTCGGCGAGGATCAGGCCGGGCGGGTTGGCCAGCGCTCTCGCCACCGCGACCTTTTGCTGCTCACCGCCCGACAGCCGCCCCGCTCGCGTCCGCGCCCGCTTCTCGAGCCCGACCAGGGCGAGCAGGTGACGCGCCCGGCGGCGCCTCTCGTCGAGCTCGACGCCGGCCAACGTCAGAGGAAGCCCGACGTTGTCCTCGACCGTCATCGACGGGATGAGGTTGAAGGTCTGGAAGATCGTGCTGACCCGCTGCAGCCGGTAGTCCGACAGGTCGCGGTCAGGGAGCTCGCCCAGGGCCAGGCCTGCGCCATAGACGTGGCCCGACGTCGGGCGGTCGAGGCCGCCCATCAGGGCGAGCAGCGTGCTTTTGCCGCATCCCGAAGGGCCGACGATGGCGACGAACTCGCCGGGCCCGATGTCAATGGTCACGTTGCGCAGCGCGGTCACGTGCATCTCGTTCCGGCCGCCAAACTCGCGCGAGACCGAATCGAGCCTCAGCCCGACCGCCTGGCCCAGGAGGTCCCTGAACTCGTCTACAGCCACGACTTCGGGAGCCGGGTGCTCCGCCGGCGGCGGGGCGGGCGCCGGCTCTATCGCCAGGACCGCGGTGCCCTCGACCGCCCCTTCCTGAGCTGCTTCATGGGCCGCGCCGTTTTCGCCGTTGGTGGCGATGGTTGCCCTGGCGTCCCGGCGCGCGCGTCGACGGCGGCGCTTGGAGCCGCTCGGATCATTCGGTTCGGTGACGACGGTAGCCAGGCCCCAGCCCTCCTTTGCCCGCAGTCTAAGGTTTGTGACTTAACACCCAGTAACGCTTAGCGGCCAGGTTTGGCTACTTGAGTTTGGAGCCAGTTCAGGTAGGCGGACGACCCCCCCTCAATCGGCACCTGCAGGATCTCGGGGAGCTCGTAGCTGTGGTGTGAGCGCACGAACTCCTGAACGGCGGGCGCGAGCGATTCCAGCGTCTTGATCAAAAGCAGCGCCTCATGCTCTCGCTGAAGCTTGTCTTCCCAGTAATAAATGGAATGGACCGACGGAATGACCGAGCAGCACGCCGCGAGATGCTCCACGACGAGCCCCTCCCCGAGCCGCTCAGCGTCGTCACGGCCACCCGTCGTGACCATGATGAGCACAGCTCTCTCCACCGACTAATTCTCGGCTTTTAAGGGTCGGTCGAGCCAGACCGTGCCGGCGAGTAGGGCGATCGCGCCGAGGATCAGGCCGCCGATGACATCGGATTCCCAGTGCACATCGAGGTAGAGGCGGTCGAACGCCATGACGACGATGATCACGATGGCCACCGCCACCGCGAGCGAGCGGACCGGTGGTGACGGTGACAGGCGGCGCACGACGAATGCAAGCAATCCGTACACGACTACCGTCCTCATCATGTGTCCGCTCGGAAAGCTGTTTCCACCGAGGCTTCCGTTGAGAAGCTCGCTGAGGCTCGGGCCGTCGGCCTGCTCGATCGATCGCGGCGGCCCTGGTTGGTGCAGGTTGTATTTGTAGAAGAGCTCGAAAGCTTCCGCGGCGAAGAAAACCAGGACCACAAGCGCGTCCGACCCGAAGCCACCCTGCCAGAGGAAGATGACGAGCCCGAGCATCAGGATCGAGGTGAGCTCGATGCTTCCGAGCTCGGCGATGGCCTGGAAGACCGGGTGCAGTGACGGCTGCCAAGCGTCGTGCATCGCCTGCGCGACCTGCAGGTCGAGGCTGGTGAACGCTCCGGCCGTGATCGCGATGGTCAGCGCGATGAACGCGACGCCGAGAACCACGATCCCAAAAAGCCGCGGGATCAGTGCCACGGGAGGAGACCTCGGCGAGAGATTCGGTGCCCATGCAGCCCAGATGCTAGGCCCGGCCGAGCATCGCAGCGAGCGCATCCGTTGATGCGTGAGCGAGAAGCACAGGCCGGAACGACGCAGATGGGCTGCATGGGCACCGAAGATCCGGCGAGGGGCTCCTCCCGGGGCACTAATGCTGACAACGGCGGCAGAAAACGGTCGTGCGGCCGGCGATGCGAATCGAGCTCAACGGACGCCCGCACGTGAAGCACGGCTCACCCGCGCGGCCATAGACCAGCAGCTTCTCCTGCTGGCCGCCGATCTCTCCCCACGCGTCTCTATATGTGTCGACCGAGCTGCCTCGATTCGCAATCGCGACCCGCAGCGATTCGCGCAGCGACTCGTGCAGACGCACCGCGGATTTCTTGCTGACCGTGCCCGCGATTCGATCGGGGCGCAAGCGAGCTCGGTGAAGCGACTCGTCGGCATAGATGTTGCCTACCCCGGCGATCGCGCCCTGGTCGAGCAGAACGGCCTTCAGCGCTGTGCGTCTCTTGCGCAGGCGCCGGTAGAGCTCGTCGGCAGCAAATTCGGGGTCGATCGGCTCCGGGCCGAGCTGCGGCATCTTCTTCGAGGAGAGCAGCGCCTGCTCGGTGCCGAGGAGCAGCCGGCCAAAACGCCGCGGGTCGCGATAGCGCAGCTGCATGGCCTCCCCATTCATGGGGCGATCAGTAGGCGCGGCTTGCGCGTCCTTACCGGGCTTGCCCCGCAGGTGGCCCGAAGGGCCGGAGGGGCTGACCCGCATTTCGTTATCGAGGGTGAACACCGCGTGCGTATGTTTCTCGAGCGGTGCATCTGCGTCGACCAGCCGGAGCTGCCCCGTCATGCCGAGGTGCACCACCAGAAGAATGTTGTTGTCGAATCGAATGACGATGTACTTGCCTCGCCTACCGACGGACTCGATACGCATGCCGACCACCGCGTCGATGAACTCTTCCGGCTCGGGGTGCCGGACGATGGTCGGAAAGGCAAGCTCGCATCGCGTGATCGTCCGACCCACGAGGTGCGGCCGCAGGTCCGCGACGATCGTCTCGACCTCCGGCAGTTCAGGCACTACGCGCGGACGACCGCGAGCTTTTTCATGTCGGCCCAGTTCGGACCGACCTTCATCTCGACCTCGATGCCGGTCTCGAGCTCATACGCGCCCGTCATGATGCGCGGCACCTTCTCGGCGAACTG
>Ga0137380_10004588_pt1 | contig 12206 bp, 10 predicted proteins | sample SagtaG_17_FD_104809 | JGI IMG/M metagenome (GOLD analysis project Ga0137380, IMG submission 104809) | Vadose zone soil microbial communities from Sagehorn Ranch, Mendocino, California, USA - Sage2_L_100_16 metaG | ecosystem: Environmental > Terrestrial > Soil > Vadose zone | place: USA... | reverse complement strand
CAATCCCGGCCCGGCCGATCACCCGCAGGTTGGCGGCGGCGGCGATGACCGCTTTGGTCACCCGCGTGCCGCTGCGGATGATGAGCCCGTGGTACGGCGGGATAGCACGGATGAGGTCCGCGGCGGCGAGTCCGAGCCGGACGTCCACCTCTAAGTCTGCGCAGGCGCGCAGCTGCTCCAGTCCCTGCGGGGCAAGGGGGTCCGTAATCAATACTTTTTGTGACATACGTGCTATCCCAGCGCCGGCCAGCCCTCCAGCAGGACCTCCTCGGCCGCGCGCACGCCGCGGCCAAGTTCCAGCGCCCAGCCAAACCGGCTGAGCGCCATTTCTAGGGCGCTGATGGCCGTGAGCACATCGAACGGGCCAGCGTAGCCGATGTGCGCGACGCGTGCCACTTTCCCCTTGAGGTGGCCCTGACCACCAGCGAGGTCCACACCCATACGCTCCCGCATATAGGACAGGAGTCGCGCCCCGTTGAGGTCAGCGGGCAACCAGACGCCGGTCGCCGCCGGGCTGGGATGCTCTGGCGCCAGCAGCCGCAGCCCCAGCGCCTGGACCGCAGCGCGCGTGGCAGCGGCAAGGCGCGCATGGCGGGCGAACACGTGGTCGCGGCCCTCTTGCCGGAGTAGCTGCAGCACCGCGTGCAGGCCGTTGAGGAGCGAGATCGCTGGCGTGTAGGCAGTCGTGTGGTTCCGCTGCTCCGTGGCCTCACGCCGCAGGTCAAAGTAAAACCGTGGCAGCGTAGCCTTCTCGATCCGGCTCCAGGCTTTCGGGCTGAGGGCGATAAACGCGAGCCCCGGCGGCAGCATGAGCGCTTTCTGTGAGCCGGTTACCACAAGGTCGAGGCCCCAGCGATCCATTGGCATATCGGTCGCACCGACCGCGGTGATCCCGTCGACGATCAGCAGGGTGTCCGTGTTGCGGGTCAGCGCGGCGATCTCTTCCACTGGATGCAAGACCGTGGTGGAGGTTTCGCTGGCTTGCAGTAACACCGCCCGCGCCTCCGGATGGGCCTGCAACGCCTGGGCCACCGCGGAGCCCCGGACCGCTTGTCCCCACTCGACCTTGACCTCTACCGCCTGCACGGCGAAAGCCTGGCAAATCTTGAGCCAGCGCTCGCCGAACTTGCCCCCATTGACCACAATGACCGTGTCACCAGCCGCACACGTGTTGACCACCGCTGCCTCCATGGCGCCGGTGCCCGACGCGGCCAGGATCAACACCTCCTGTGCGGTCTGGAACAGCCACCGCAGCCCCTCTTGCACCTCGGCAAAGAGTTGACTGAACTCCGCAGTCCGATGATGGATGAGCGGCTGGGCCATGCGCAGCAGCACTTCTGGTGGAACCGGGGTGGGGCCCGGAGTCAGCAGGTAGCGTTTTAGCATCGAGGTCTCCACGCGAAACTCCTGAAAACTCGCACAGTTCTCAGGTCCAGGTCTCGAACCCTTCCTTCCGTAGCGAAAGAAAATGGTGTATCGGGACGCACAAGCTCAGTCAATGACGGTCCTTCTCTTGCCTCTCTGGCCACAGAGTTGCCCAATTCGCTTGACAGCAAAAAAACGGAGTAATATAGTCGTGGGAGAAAGTGGGAAAAAGTGGGAAAACGGACGTAACCGTGTTCCGGGGGAGTTTCGAACACACCATCGACGAGAAGGGAAGAGTGAGTATCCCAGCGAAATTCCGTGAGATTGTGCTTGGCATGCAGGATGACCGGTTAGTGGTGACCAAGTTCATTCTCAACTCCCACCGCTGTCTCGATGTCTACCCCCAGGCGGAGTGGGAGCGTTTTGAACAAGAACTAACAAAGAAACCCCGTTTTGACGAGGATTTTCTCAAAATGGAAAATTTCTACTTGTCGAACGCACACGAATGCCTCGTTGATAGGCAGGGACGCATTCTCTTGCCGACCATGCTGCGGGAATATGCCGGGCTGAAAAAAGATGTCATGTTCACCTCCGCCCTGGGAAAATTTCGCATCTGGGACAAGGAGACCTGGCAGAGATATGAAGAGGAGTCTGAACGAGATCTGGCGCAGAACCCCCGCTTATTCAACAGCCTCAACGTATAGGAATGTACACTAATCCGATGGAAATTACTAGCGAAAGGGCAAGATGGAAACGGCCTGGATAACCACCGCCCCTCTCCCCAGTGCCCACCATCTGCCGGTTATGGTGGCAGAGGTGCTGGCATTGCTCCGTCCGCGACCGGGCGCAACCTTTCTCGATGGGACGGTGGGCGGTGGTGGGCACGCCGCCGCTGTGCTGGGGGGGTGCGCGCCTGCAGGCAGACTGCTGGGGCTGGATTGGGATGGGGCGGCGCTCCAGGTTGCTGCGCAGCGGTTGGCGACCTTCACCGGCCAGTACGTGCTGGTGCGCGAGAGTTTCAGCCAGGCGTTGACTGTGCTGTCTCGGCTCGGCTGGGACGGGGTCGATGGCGTGCTCCTTGATCTCGGCTTCTCGTCTTTACAAGTCGAGGACGGAGAGCGGGGGTTCAGTTTTCTCCGGCCTGGCCCGCTGGATATGCGCATGGACCAGCGCCAAGACCGGTGCGCGGCGGATGTGGTGAACCGGGCGAGCGAGGCTGAGCTGAGACAGATCTTCCGCGACCTGGGTGAAGAACGGGCCGCTGGAGCGCTCGCCCGCGCCGTAGTGCAGGCCCGCGCCGAGGCTCCCGTGACCACGACTACCGCCTTGGTCACTACTATTGCACGGGTAGTGAGGCGTCCACCTCACTCCCACCTCCACCCGGCGACACGGGCCTTTCAGGCCCTACGCATCGCGGTCAACCAGGAACTTGACCACTTGACCGCTTTTCTGCGCGACGGGTATCGCCTGCTGCGGCCAGGCGGGCGGCTGGTGATCCTGGCTTATCACTCGTTGGAAGATCGGCTGGTCAAAGAGGCGTTCCGGCGTTGGGCCGCGCCCTGTCTGTGCCCACCGCGCCTGCAAGTCTGTGCCTGCGGGTGGTCACCAAAAGTGCAGATCCTGACGGCGAAGCCACGCACCCCGGCCCCGGAGGAAGTGGCGCGGAATCCCCGAGCCCGCAGCGCGCGGCTGCGGGCGGTGGAGCGGTGTGTCTTGGGGGGGGGAAACGTAGATGCGTCAGGCTAGTCCCTGGAAAGGGTACACGCTGCTCGCCTTGGTCGGACTGATGCTGGCGCTCGCGCAGGTCTGGATCCGGCTGCAGGTCGTGGCCCTGGGGTACGCACTCTCGAACACCCGGCAACTAGTGCACACACTCGAAGGAGAACGGCAAGCGCTTGAGGTAGAGTGGAGCGCCCGCATCGCTCCGAGTCGTCTCGCGGATCAAGCAACGCGGCGGCTGGGGCTGAGCGCTCCGCAGCCCGACCAGGTGATCAGACTGCCATGAGGGGGGAGAGGAATGGAAAAACGTTTGCTCGCTACTGGAGGCGCAATGGGGGTGGGGTTGGTGCTGGTGCTGAGCCGTCTCGTGCAACTCACCGTGTTGCAAGGCGAGTACCTGGCCAGTCAGGCGGCAACCCAGCATCAACAGCGCCTGACCCTCACCCCGCGCCGGGGCGCAATCGTTGACCGCAACAACGTCCCCTTGGCCCTCAGCCTCCCCGTAGAATCACTTTTTGTTCGTCCACGTAAGCTGCCGGCCGACGTGGGAGCGCGGGTGCCAGCGCTGGCCGCAGCCCTCCGGGTTTCCACCCAGGCAGTGGACCGCTTGCTCCACGCCCCGGCGCCGTTCGTGTGGCTCAAGCGCCGGGCCACACCGGAGGAAGCCGCCCAGGTACGGGGGCTCGATATTGCTGGGATCGACAGTGTCGAAACCCAGCGGCGGTTTTACCCTCAAGGCGCGCTGGCCGCCCCCGTACTTGGCTTCACCGACGTCGATGCCCATGGGCTTGAAGGGGTGGAGCTGGCGTATGATCGCTACTTGCGCGGAGAACCGGCCGAGGTTGTGGGGGAGCGCGACGCGCTCGGCCGCACAATCCTGGCGCAAGGTGGACAAGCCCCCCCCGCGGCCTTCAATGTGCGCCTGACCCTTGATGCCGGCCTGCAGTACCTGGCTGAGCGCGAGCTGGAACGGGCGGTGCGGGAGACCCGCGCCTTGGCTGGCACGGTAGTGATCCTTGAGCCCCAGACGTTTGCTGTCCTGGCCCTGGCTCAGGTTCCGACGTTTAACCCCAATGCTCCCGGGGACTCGCCGACTGAGACTCGGCGTAACCGCATCATCAGTGACTGTTACGAACCGGGCTCCACCCTGAAGGTGCTGCTGGCCGCGGCTGCGCTAGATGCGAACCTTGTCCGGCCGGAGGAACAGGTGTTCTGTGAACTTGGTCGTTACCAGGTCGGCAGGCGCACCATCCATGACCATCACCCCTATGGCTGGTTGAGTTTCGCCGAGGTGCTGCAGCACTCGAGCAACATCGGCGCGGCCAAGGTGGGGCAACGCTTGGGGATAGAGACGTACCAAGCCTATCTGCGCGCGTTCGGTCTGGGCGCGGTGACGGCCATTGATCTGCCCGGGGAAATTCCCGGCTTACTCTCTCCTCCCAGTGCTTGGTCACGCATCAACCTGGTGACCGCGAGTTTCGGCCAGGGGGTGGCGGTGACACCCCTACAACTCGCCTGTGCCTACGCCGCGCTAGCGAATGACGGCGTGCTGATGCGGCCGTACCTCGTGCGCGAGGTGCTCGACGCTGAGGGCAAGGTCGTGGTGGCGAATAGTCCCCAACGGTTGCGGCAGGTAGTGCGGACTCACACTGCCCACCGTCTCGTCGGGTTGCTGGAAAAGGTCGTGGACAAAGAGGGGACCGGCTGGCGCGCGCAGATCGAAGGGGTGCGCGTCGCTGGGAAAACCGGCACTGCGCAGAAGCTTGACCTGCACGGTGGCTATTCGGCCCGCGGTCGTATCGCTTCATTTATTGGCATCGTTCCGGCCGACCAGCCGCGCCTGGTGATTCTGGTGACGGTGGACGAACCCAAGACCGGGACCTATGGCGGTGAGGTCGCTGCTCCCGTCTTTCAGGCGATCGCCCGCCAGGCGCTAGCCCAGTTGGGCACAGAGGGGAACGCAGCTCGAATCGAGTGGGTCAGCTCGACCGTGCCTTCAGCTTCCAGACCCCAAACTGATGGCCAGCCTCGAGTGCGCCGCACCTTAGAAGCTGCCTCGCCCGTACCCTCGGCTCCAGCAACGCTGATGGCAGAACCGAATTTCTTAGGGATGAGTTTGCGCGAGGCGATGCGCACGGCGCAGCGTGACGGCTGGCGCATCATCACCACCGGCAGCGGCTACGTTACCCGCCAGAGTATGCAGACCGACCCCCACACAGGGCAGCCGGTCTGTGCGTTGACCCTGGCTCCAACCGGTGAGGCACACCCGTGATTCTCCGCGATCTCCTGCCCGACACTCTCCCTGTACAGGTCCAAGGAAGCCTGGGCGTGGAGATCGCCTATTTAGCCTACGACTCTCGCTTGGTCGAGCCAGGAACGTTATTCTTTGCTCTTCCTGGAGAAAAGACCGAAGGGACGCGCTTCATCGATGAGGCGCTCAGGCGGGGGGCCTGCGCAGTGGTCGTGCCTGCGGGCACGATAGTCTCTCAGCACGCCTTGCAGCATCGCTCAGGGCAAGTCACGGTGATCGTTTCTTCTGCACCGCGCACCCTGCTTGGTCTCATGGCTGCCCATTTCTACCACAGGCCGAGCACCCGCCTCACGCTGGTCGGCGTAACCGGCACCAGCGGCAAGACCACCACGACCTATATGCTTGAAGCGATCTGGCAGGCGAGGGGGTGGTCGACGGGTGTGATCGGGACGGTGAGCTATCGCTATCGGGGCCGAGAGCTGCCCGCGCCGCTCACCACGCCCGAGGCAGTGGAGTTGCAGGCGCTGCTCGGCGCCATGGCGGCGGAGCAGGTCAGCCATGTGGTGATGGAAGTGTCCTCGCACTCGCTGGTACAGGAGCGGGTGCAAGGCTGTCACTGGGACGGCGTGCTGTTTACTAATCTGGGCCGTGACCATCTGGATTTTCACCGAGACCTCGACGACTACTTCGCCGCCAAATCGCGCCTGTTTCTCAATGCCTTGCCTGCTTCAGAGAAGCCTGACCGCTTTGCTGTGATTAATGCCGACGATTCGTGGGGAGCGAAATTGCTGGCCCAACCGCTTCCAGGCCGAGTGCTGACCTATGGGTTGCAACCCGGCGTCACGGTATCGGCGCGAAACGTCGAGAAGAGCTTTCACGGACTGCGCGGCATCCTGCGGCTTGGAGGGGAAGAAGTGGAGTTCTCCTCGGCCCTGATCGGTGAACCTCACCTCTATAACATTATGGCCGCAGCCACCGCTGCGCACGCGTTGGGTGTTCCGACTGAAGTGATTGCCGCTGGAGTCGCGCGCTGTACCGGCGTGCCGGGGCGTATGGAGGCGATTACGGTAGGGCAACCCTTCGCGGTCCTGGTCGATTACGCGCATAAGCCTGATGCGCTGGAGAAGTCCCTCCACTCTGTGCGGCAACTCACGGAGCGCAGACTCCTCACTGTGTTCGGCTGTGGTGGAGACCGGGATAGGGGCAAGCGGCCGCTCATGGGTGAGGTGGCTGGCCGTCTGAGCGATGTCGTCATCTTGACCTCTGATAACCCGCGCACCGAGGACCCGTGGCACATCATCGCTGAAGCTGAGCCCGGTCTAATGCAGGCTGGGATGCCCAAGGTCACCGATCCTGCAGCGATCGCAACTCTGTCGCAGGGGTATCTGGTAATGGCGGATCGGCGCGCAGCGATCCAGGCAGCCCTGGCCGGTGCCCGGCCCGGAGATGTCGTAGTGATCGCCGGCAAGGGACATGAAGACTACCAGATCATCGGTACCACCAAGCATCATTTTGATGACCGCGAAGAAGTGCGCAACTATCTGAAAGTGTTGATCTGATGTTATACGCTCTCCTATACCCCTTACACACGAGCCACTCGGCCTTCAACGTGTTTCGCTACATCACGTTCCGCACGTTGATGGCCGCCATCATGGCGCTCAGTGTGTCGTTTTTCCTCGGTCCATGGTTGATTACGCGTCTCACCGCCTTGCAGGTTGGCCAGCAGATCCGTCCGGACGGCCCGGCCTCCCACCTGAGCAAAGCTGGGACGCCGACCATGGGCGGCGCGCTCATCCTCTTTTCTTTAACCCTGGCGACCCTCTTGCTCGCTGACCTTACGAACTTCTACGTGTGGCTGGCGCTGGGCGTGACGATCAGCTTTGGCCTGATCGGCTTTATCGATGACTATCGCAAGCTCAGCCGCCGCAACTCCGCCGGTCTCACAGGGAGACAGAAACTCCTGGCTCAGTTCGCGGTCGCAACGCTGGCCGCGTTGCTCCTCTCACTGCTACCTGGATTTGACAGTACAGTGACCATGCCCTTCTTTAAGGCTGTACGACCGGATCTGGGCTGGTTTTATATTCCCTTTGCCACACTGGTCGTGGTCGGCGCTTCGAACGCGGTGAACCTCACCGATGGGCTTGATGGCTTGGCCATCGGGCCGGTCATGATTACTGGGGCCACCTACGCCATCTTCACCTATGTGAGCGGCAACGCCAAGATCGCCGAGTATCTACAAGTGAGCTACGTGCCTGGCGCCGGCGAGGTGACGGTGTTCTGCGGGGCCCTGGCTGCGGCCGGTCTCGGGTTTCTGTGGTTCAACGCCTACCCGGCACAGATGTTCATGGGGGACGTGGGGTCGCTCTCGCTGGGGGCAGCCCTGGGGGTGGCGGCGCTGATCAGCAAACAGGAAATCGTGCTGGCGCTGGCCGGAGGGGTGTTCGTGGCGGAGGCCGCTTCGGTAATCTTTCAGGTGGCGTCGTACAAGCTCAGGCGGAAGCGCATTTTCCGCATGGCTCCCCTCCACCACCATTTCGAGCTGCTGGGGTGGCCCGAGCCGCTGATTATTGTGCGTTTCTGGATCGTGTCGATTATCTGTGCCCTGCTCGCGTTGAGCACGCTGAAGTTGCGGTAAGCCAGATGGAACTCCACGGTAAGACTGTTCTGGTCATCGGTCTCAAACGCACGGGTGTGAGCGTGGCCCGATTCGTCGCGAGTCAAGGTGGCCAGGTGTGCGTCACCGACCGTCAGGGGCACGACGCCTTAACGCCCGAACTCGCCAGCCTGGCTGGCATACCGCTCGACTTGCACCTAGGGACGAACGATCTAGACGTACTCGCCGGGGTTGATCTGGTGGTGCCCAGCCCTGGCGTGCCTGCCAACGCGCCGCTCCTGCAGGCAGCCGCACGCCAGGGGGTGCCGGTATGGAGTGAGATCGAGCTGGCCTTTCGCTTTCTCCCGTGCCCGCTGCTCGCCGTGACTGGCACCAACGGCAAGAGTACCACCACGACCTTGCTCGGTGAGGTCCTGCGCCAGAGCGGTCGACGGGTCTTTGTCGGCGGTAATCTCGGGACTCCGCTGATTGAGGCAGTGACAGGGAACTATGAAGTCGCGGTCGCCGAGGTGTCGAGCTTTCAGCTCGAGTGGGTCGAGCAGTTTCGTCCCCATATTGGTCTGTGGCTCAACCTCAGTGAAGACCACCTTGATCGGCATGCGAGTTTTGCCGTCTACGGCAGGACCAAGCGGGCCTTGTTGGCGAGGCAGAAGCCCACTGACTGGGCTGTTGTCAACCGCGATGACCCAGAGGTCTGGGCCCTGGCCCACGGGCTGCCAGGCCGCGTCTTCTCTTTTGGCTGGACTCTAGTCCCGGAGGGAACTTGGATCGACACGGGAACGCTGATCGTCCGGCACGACGGGCAGGAGGCGCGCTATGCGCTCGACCGCGTGCAACTCCACGGCCGCCACAATCTGGAAAACGTGATGGCGGCAGTCAGCGCCGCCACCTTGTGGGACGCCGCGCAGGAAGTCATTTCCTCCGTGCTGGCTACCTTTTCAGGGTTGCCGCACCGCCTGCAATTGGTCACCAAGAAACATGGGGTGAGCTATTTTGACGACTCCAAGGGAACCAATGTGGGCGCGGTGATACAGTCCCTGGCCAGCTTTACCGGCTCGGTGATTCTTCTGGCCGGAGGGGTGGATAAAGGGGGAGACTACAGTCCGCTGCGGCCGCTCGTGCGTGCCAAAGTCAAAAAGCTGATCGTGTTCGGTCAAGCGCGAGAGACGATCCGGGCTGCGCTCGGACAGGAGGCCGAGACCGTCGTCGTTGACACTCTGCCTGAGGCCGTCCAAGCGGCGGTGGCTGGGGCGACTGCGGGAGATACCGTGCTCCTCTCTCCGGCCTGCGCCAGCTTTGATCAGTTTGAGAACTATGCCCACCGAGGCCACGTGTTTCGTGCCTGTGTGGAGGCGTTGTGACGAGCAGGATGCTGAAAAAGTTCTCGTCCGTATGGAGGAGGAGCGCCCAGCCAGTCGCTCCTCCATCCCTGACCACCTGGGGAGACGCGCCAGGAGGGTATCTCTACGCCCCTGCGTCGAAGGTCACCAACGGTGACTCGGTGGTGGGACGCGGGCCGATTGACCCCTGGCTGCTGCTCGCTATGGTCCTGCTGCTGCTGGTCGGTGAGGTAATGGTCTTCAACACCACGTATTTCTACGCGTTTGAACACTTCGGCGATCCGTACCATTTTGTCTGGAAGCATCAAATCGCGATTGTCCTGGGCAGCCTCGGCTTGGTCGTCGCCGCCGCCGTGCCCTGTACCACCTACCGTCGCCTCGTCCATCCCGTGCTGGCGCTGGCCTTTGTTGGTCTGCTCCTCGTGTTGGTGCCCGGGGTCGCCCATGGCAAGGTGCAGCGCTGGATTGCCCTGGGGCCGCTGAACTTTCAGCCTTCCGAGCTCGCCAAAGGCGCGGTCACCCTGTATCTCGCGCACTCTCTGACAAAGAAAGCTGAGCGGATTCGAGATTTCGTCTATGGTCTTGTCCCTCACCTGCTGGTGGTCGGTGCGGTGGTGATGCTGATCGCCCTGGAGCCTGACTTGGGTGGGGCAGTGCTGATCTGCCTGATGCTCTGTGCCTTTTTCTTCGTCTCTGGCGCGCGGCTGCGCCATCTCGCCCTGCTGGCTGCCTGCGGTCTGGTCCTACTCGCCTGTGGCATCGTCACTGCCCGCTACCGCAGCGATCGCCTGTGGTCTTTTCTCGATCAGGCCACCCACAAGCAAAGCACGGGCTATCAGCTCAACCAATCGCTGCTTGCCTTTGGCGCGGGCGGGATCAAAGGGGTCGGCCTGGGGGAGAGCCGGCAGAAGATGTTTTACCTGCCTGAGGCGCACACGGACTTCATCTTCGCCGTTGTCGGCGAGGAAACTGGGCTCTGGGGGACGGTGAGTATCCTCTCCTTGTTCACCCTGCTGGGTATGCGGGGATTACGAGTCGCGCTGCGCCATCCGCACCCGTTCGGTTGCCTGCTGGCCTTTGGCTGTACGTTTTTGCTGGTATGCCAAGCTGGCCTGAACATGGCGGTGGTGCTCGGCATGTTGCCGACGAAAGGGCTGCCGCTGCCGTTTATCAGTTATGGAGGGTCGGCACTGATGATGGCGATGGTGTACGCTGGCGTGCTGCTGAGCCTTTCACGGGAAAGCCGCAGGGAGAACCAACCCTATGCCTAAGGGAATGCGCCTGCTGCTAGCGGCGGGTGGCACTGGAGGGCACCTGTTTCCGGGCATCGCCGTGGCAGAAGCTGCTCAGCGTGAGGCTGGCGCCGAGGTGTTGTTTGTCGGCACCGCCAGCGGCATGGAAAAGGATGTGGTTCCCCGCCTCGGTTTTGCCCTGCGCCTGATCCCGGCTGAGCAGTTGCGCGGCCGGAGCTGGCGGGGCAGGCTCCACGCCCTGTGGGCTGCTCTCCGTGGGCTCAGAGCGGCCTGGCAGGTCGTACGCGAGTTTACGCCTGACCTGATCTTTAGCATCGGCGGGTATGCCTCCGGGCCGACCGTGCTGGCCGGCTGGGTCAGGCGTGTGCCGTGCGTCCTGCTCGAACCGAACACGATTCCTGGACTGACCAACCGGCTGCTGGGCCGCCTCGCCACCCGGATTTGTGTGGGCTTCCCTGGTACGACTCGCTTCTTTCCGGCCCATAAGGTGATATGTACGGGCAATCCCTTACGCTGGAGCGCTGGGGGTCCCCAGGCGCGCCCGCCCGCCCAATCCGCCGCGTTTACGGTATTGATCTTTGGCGGGAGCGCGGGCGCGCACCGGCTCAACCAGACACTGCCCAAGGCCCTGGCCCTCCTGGGCGCGGACAGAGAGAAACTACGAGTGATTCACCAGACCGGCCAGGCGGACCACGCCGAGGTCAGCGCCACGTATACCAAGCTGGGCGTGCACGCCGAAGTCGTCCCGTTCATCGACACTATGCAGGAGGCGTACGCTGCTGCTGATCTCGTGGTCTGCCGAGCCGGAGCGATAACCGTGGCCGAGCTCACCGCCCTGGGTAAGCCTGCTATTCTTATTCCCTATCCCTACGCGGCCGACGATCATCAGCGTGCCAATGCTGAGGTCCTCGTGCAGGCCCGTGCCGCGCGCCTGGTCCTCGATACGGAATTCACCCCCGAACGGATGAGCCAGGAGATCCGCGCGTTGATGACTAACCGACCCCGGCTCGAGGCTATGGCGCGTGCCGCGACAGCCCTGGGTCGGCCAGACGCGACCAGCGCAGTGGTGCGTGAGTGTCTGGCCTGCCTGCCGTCTGCCGGCCGACTGGACCCGGAGGTCCTATGTCGATAGAGGTTCAACGTTCAAAGTTCAAGGTTCAAGGTTCAACGTCTACAGGGCAAAGTCCAACTTTGCACCTGGAACCTGGAACCTGGAACAAGGGCGGCGGGCAGGTCCTGTTTGACACCAACCGTCGTATTCACTTCGTGGGGATCGGTGGGATTGGCATGAGCGGTATCGCCGAGGTGTTGCTCAACCTGGGATATACCGTGAGTGGTTCAGATCTCAGCGAGTCGGAGACCACCCGGCGGCTCGCGGCGCTCGGCGCGCAGATTGCCTATGGCCACCGGGCCGAGCAGGTGACCCCAGAGATTGATGTGGTCGTGATCTCGTCCGCGGTCACCTACGCCAACCCGGAGGTCGTGCGCGCCCGTGAGCTGATGATCCCAGTGATCCCGCGGGCGGAAATGCTGGCGGAGTTGATGCGCCTCAAGTACGGCATCGCCGTGGCCGGTACCCACGGTAAGACCACCACCACCTCGCTAGTGGCCGCTGTGTTGGCGCGCGCGCACCTGGATCCCACCATGGTGATCGGCGGGAAGTT
>Ga0137380_10004586_pt1 | contig 12208 bp, 9 predicted proteins | sample SagtaG_17_FD_104809 | JGI IMG/M metagenome (GOLD analysis project Ga0137380, IMG submission 104809) | Vadose zone soil microbial communities from Sagehorn Ranch, Mendocino, California, USA - Sage2_L_100_16 metaG | ecosystem: Environmental > Terrestrial > Soil > Vadose zone | place: USA... | reverse complement strand
GTTCACGCAACCGTTTCGCTGGTCTTAGTGGTCATCAACTTTTCCTTCACCGGCGCGAGTGTACAGGAAACCTTTCAGAAACTCTTGTCGCTCGCTGTGGTCCTGCAACTGATTCCTTTTCTGTATATGTTCGGAGCGTTGCTGAAAATCGCCTGGCATAAATCGTTTAGCCGCGGCCGCTACCGCAAGGGCACTCTGATCGCTGCCGGTTTGAGCGGGTTCCTCACTACTTCCCTAGGAATCGCCCTGGTGTTCTTCCCCGCACAGCAAATTACTTCGCTCCTTTCCTACGAAGTATGGATGTTCGGCGGCACGCTGGCATTTATCGGCCTGGCGTCGTTTTTCTTTTTTGTCTATGGCAGGCGCAAGGCCGCGAGAAAATTGGCTGCAGCGGCGCCGGCCCTTTGAGATGAATTCTGGAGGAAGTTATGTCGAGCATTGCAAGAACCGTTGTTCGCGCTTACGAAAACTACATTAATGGAAAGTGGGTCAAAAGTTCTTCCGGTGAGATGTTCCCTGTCTACGACCCCTCGACAGAGGAAGTCATCGCCCAGGTTGCCTCGTCGAACGCAGCCGACATTGATCTAGCGGTAAAGGCCGCGCGCGCGGCATTTGATTCCGGGCCGTGGACCACCACAACCGCGCAGGACCGCGGGCGCATCCTTTTCAAGCTCGCGGAAAAAATTCGGCAGAACGCGGCTCTTCTCGCCGAGCTGGAGTGCCGCAATACAGGAAAGCCCATCGTCGAAGCGGAATACGACATCACGGACGTCGCGACCTGCTTCGAATACTACGGCGGCCTCGCGAACAAAATCACCGGCCAGGTGAATCCGGTTCCTGCGAACGCGCTGAGCTTCACGATGCGCGAGCCCGTCGGCGTCGCGGGTCAGATCATTCCCTGGAATTATCCGCTCTTGATGGCCGCCTGGAAGCTCGCTCCCGCGATCGCAGCCGGCTGCACCTGCGTGCTCAAGCCCGCCGAGCAGACTCCGCTCACGGCGCTGGAATTTGCCGATTGGTTCGAAGAAGTTGGACTGCCGCCCGGCGTGGTCAACATCGTCAACGGTTTTGGCGAAACTGCGGGCGCCGCGCTCGTTGCTCATCCCAACGTGGACAAGATCGCCTTCACCGGGAGCGCCGCCGTCGGAAAGATTATCGTGAAGAGCGCCGCCGACACGCTCAAGCGCGTCACTCTCGAGCTTGGTGGGAAGTCCCCCAACATCTTCTTCACTGATGCCGATTGGGAAGCCTCCGTCGATGGCGCGCTCTTCGGCGTGTTCATCAATCAGGGCGAAGTGTGCTCCGCGGGCAGCCGCATTCTCGTCGAGAAAAAAATCTATTCCAAATTTGTCGAAGCCATGACGGAAAAGACCAAGCGCATAAAGCTCGGTGCGCCGCTCGAGCGCGAAACCAAGATGGGTCCCCTCGTCAGCAAAGAACAGTACGACCGTGTCACTTCTTACCTCGAAGTCGGCAAGAAGGAAGCGAAAGTCGCCATCGGCGGTGTGCGGCCCAGGCAATTCGGCAAGGGCTACTACGTCGAGCCGACGATCTTTTATGACGTGGAAAACAGTGCGCGCATCGCCCGAGAAGAAATTTTTGGTCCCGTCGCTTCCGTAATCCCCTTTGATGGCGAATCGGAGGCCATTCGCATCGCCAACGACACGCCTTACGGCCTCGCCGCTGCCGTCTGGACGCGTGATATCTACAAAGCTTTCCGTGTCGTGAAGGCGCTGCGCGCCGGCATCGTTTGGGTCAATCACATGCAACCGACGTATGTGGAGGCGCCCTGGGGCGGGTACAAACAATCCGGCTTCGGCCGCGAACTCGGCCCTTGGGGCCTCGAAGAATATCTCGAAACCAAACAGGTGTTTGTCAATCTCGACGAAACACCTATCGGTTGGTACTAGATTTCTGCGAGCTGGCCGCTACGCCGCTTGTTCCACAAAAGGAATACGAAGATGAAAACGATTCAAATTCGCACCGAAATTCCGGGACCAAAGTCGCGAGCCTTGATGACACGTCGTGAAGCCGCCGTTGCACGTGGCACGTATCATGCAACGCCCCTTTTTGCCGCGAAGGCGGAAGGCGCAGTCATCGAGGACGTGGACGGAAACCGCTTCCTTGATTTCGCTGGCGGCATCGGCTGCCTCAATATGGGGCATCGAGCGCCGCGCGTGATCACGGCCGTCCGCGAACAGCTCGACAAATACCTGCATCTATGCTTCAGTGTGACGCCGTACGAGCCGTATGTTGCGCTCGCGGAAAAAGTAAACTCTCTCGCGCCGGGTAAATTCCCCAAGAAAACGTTTCTGATTAATTCCGGCGCCGAAGCGGTCGAGAATTCCATCAAAATTGCGCGCGCCTATACCAAGCGCCCGGCGGTAATTTGCTTCGAAGATGCGTTTCATGGGCGCACGCTTCTGACGATGTCGCTGACCAGCAAGACGCATCCTTACAAGGCAGGTTTTGCTCCTTTTGCGAGCGAAATCTACAGGATTCCTTTCGCTTATTCCTATCGCGGCGAAAAAGGAGCCACGGCAGAAAGTTTTGCACGATACTTGGAAGATGCCTTCAAGCGCGTCGTCGCCCCCGAATCCGTCGCTGCGGTAATCGCGGAACCTGTCCTTGGCGAGGGCGGTTTCATTGTTCCTCCGCGCGGCTATCTCCACATTCTCCAAGACATCTGCCGCAAGCACGGCATCGTGTTCATCGCTGACGAGGTGCAGTCTGGCATCGCGCGCACCGGAAAATGGTTTGACTCCGAGAATTTCGGCATCGACCGGGACCTTGTCACCACCGCAAAATCGCTCGGCGGCGGCCTGCCCCTAGCCGCCGTTACAGGGCGCGCGGAAATCATGGATGCCCCGGAAGCCGGATCTCTTGGCAGCACCTTTGCGGGGAATCCGCTTTCTTGCGTTGCCGCGCTCGCGGCGATCGAAACGATTGAGAGAGAAGGTCTACTCGCACGTTCCACCGCCATCGGGAAGCGATTTGAAGAACGTGCCCGCGGATGGCAGAAAAAGCGGGATCTGATTGGCGATGTCCGCGGCCTGGGTGGCATGTGCGCCATCGAGCTCGTCCGCAATGCTGCCACACGTGAGCCGGCCGAAACAGAAACCAAGGAAATCGCCCGCTATTGTTACGAGCACGGTCTCATCACCATCACGGCAGGGACGTACAACAACGTGATGCGCATCCTGGTCCCATTGGTGATCTCCGACGAGCAGTTCGACGAAGGCCTCGACGTCCTCGAAGCTGCACTCGCTTCCGTCGCAGAGTACAAGCATGCGGCTCTCTCCCCCGCGTAATCGTTTTTGGCACTGAACCTGCTTTTGAGTTTCATACAAAACGTCAGGGGTACCCCCTGACGTTTTGTAAGTCATATTGATCGATACTACTTATTGATGTCGTCCTTAGCTTCAAGGCGTTTCAGAAGAGGCTGAAGAAAAGGTTTCGTCGTGTCGGGCGCACCACTGATGGCCTGCGTCATTTCCTTTGATGCCGCTGGAAAATCTCCTTTATTCGAGTCGATTCGCGCAAGCGCCAGGTGGCTGATCCAGTGACTCGGATCTTTCTTAGGGACCTGGGGATACAACTCGAAGGCGCGCTTCGCATTTCCCTGCCGCTGCAAGCCCCGGGCATAAACGTAGAGTTGCACCGCGTTGGCCTTTTCAATAGCGGTTGCCAGCGCTTTCGCGGCGTCGTCCTTACGGCCCATGGCATCGAGGATTCGCGATTTCGTTTCCCAATTCTCAAAACGCTCTTCATTCTGAATGGAAGTGCCTTCCCACTTGAGGGCCTCTTCGAGATTGTAATTGTTGTCTAGGCACCATTGTGCGGCCTCGTCGTACCCTGCCCACGTGAATCCGCCCACGCTGCGAAGCTCATTCTTGATGCTTCGCAGCACCACGGCTTTTACGTCTACGGAAATATGAAATGGAACAGCGAGCTTCTCCCACCTCAGAGTTGCTGCCGCAGAATCCGGCTTTAGGTCGTCCAACGTGTACGTCAGAGATTCACGGAAATCCGCTGGTTGTGGCTTCACCGTGACGCGCAGGGCATCCTCTTTTTCGTCGTAACTGAAGCTGCCCCACGACGTCGAATTCTTGGAGAAAATTATGGTCCACTGATCCTTGTCGGGGATCATGTGCAAGCCATATGTCCCCGCCGCGAGCGGCTTGCCTTCCACGGAGACATCGTCCGTGAAATGGATGGTCGTGTTCTCATTCGCCCCTGCCCGCCAGACCTTCCCATAGGGCACGACTTTGTCCCAAATTTCACGGCCACCCACCGCCGGCCGGTGATAAGTAATGGTCACGTCTGTCAATCCGATTCGTTGCGTTACCGCTCCGCGCTGGCTAACCCGCGGGATATTCAGTTCAGTCGGCTGGCTTCCATTTTTGAATTGCGCCTCCGCGGCTCCCGCTAGCAAGCCCGATCCCAGGAACAAACACAAAATGTAACTGTATGGACCGCGCATAAACACACCTCCCCCTCTGCTTCAAGAATTAACTTGGAAGTTCATCGGCTCGTCTCGGTATAGCCACCCCATTGCAATAGACGCCTCCTCGGGAAAGGAGTGAGCAGGGAACCGTACGGCTTGGAAGCCTCAGAAAGGCAAAGGAAGCGCTGAAAATTTTGAACGAACTATCAAGCTATCTACTCTGATCCGCACATTCCGAGGGCGCTGCCGGAAAATGCTCGCCGAACTCCCTAACAACTTGATGACAGGCTTGATGATTCCCTTCACGAAGAGTTGGAAAAGCACATGTTGTCATAGGGCAGCCGCGTGAAAATAAGCGCTTGACATCTCTACCGCCTTCTGCTACGTTTTGAACAGTTGTTCAAAGTTATGAAGTGCGTCGTTGTCCCGTAGACGCTAATACTGGCCCAGACTTAAGAGTCGCGAAGTATGACTCCTGAATATTTGTTCAATTCGAAGGTCCTTCCGAACATCCTCCAAAATAAGCAACTAGCAGTGAAGACGGGCCGCCATGTGAGCGAGTCACGCAGCCCCGTGACTGCAGTCACTGCCTCCAGTGAGGTCCGACCCTATGCTCCCCGTATTTCAGAAATAGTCTCCGGAACAGGGAGCGGTTCATGGTGACCAGCATTCAAGGGGCGTATGGATTCCATCTGAGCGCACCCAACACTCCGTTACAGCCTTGCGAACTCCCAGTACTTAATCCCGGTCCAGACGAACTCGTTGTCCTAGTTGCAGGCTGCGGTGTCTGTCACACAGATATCGGGTTTGCGTTCGATGGTGTGCCTACGCGCCATCCCCTTCCCCTCATCCTGGGGCACGAAATCTCCGGGCAGGTCGTTGCGGCGGGCGAGAAAGCCAGTAGTTGGCTAGGGCAATCCGTGATTGTTCCCGCGGTGATTCCGTGCGAGTCATGTCCGGCTTGCCGGGCGGGGCGGGCGACCGTTTGTCGCCAGCAATTCATGCCCGGCAATGACGGCCACGGTGGCTTCGCAAGTCATGTACTTATTCCAGCTCGTGGTTTATGTGCTGTCCCCGAGCCTCTCCCATTGGGTCTCACCCTCGAGATGCTGTCCGTTATCGCGGATGCGGTGACCACTCCCTACGAAGCGATCCGAAGGTCAGGACTCGGGCGGGAGGACGTGGCGGTCATCGTTGGGGTTGGTGGCGTCGGAGGATTCGGGGTACAGATTGCGGCCGCACTGGGCGCAGCCGTCGTGGCCATTGACGTTGACCGGGAACGACTCGAGCTAGCCTCGCAGCACGGTGCAGGACTAGTTCTTGATGCCAGTTCTATTGATCTGAAGGGCTTGAAGGCCGCCGTTTGCGCCTTTAGCAAAGAATCCACGCGCAGCGGTATCGGTCTAAAGATCTTCGAAATGAGCGGAACGCCCGTGGGTCAGACGACAGCCTTCGGATTATTGGATCACGGCGCCTACCTGGCAGTGGTCGGCTTCACACCCAAGCCAGTCGAATTGCGCCTATCGAACCTAATGGCCTTTGACGCGACGGCACGCGGCAACTGGGGCTGCCCGCCAGACCAATATCCCGCCGCGCTCAAGTTGGTCCTCGAAGGCAAAGTGGCTCTTGCTCCATACATTGAAATGCATGCGCTGAAAGAAGCCCCCGCAATTCTCGAGGCCGTTGCGAAGCACGCGATACGGCGGCGAGTGATTCTGCAGCCGAATAATGGCGAGGCGAAGCGCTAATGGAGGCGCCAAAGTGAAGAATCATAATCTTGTTGAAGGCAACTCTCCACGGGAAGTCCTTGTTGAAAAAAAGCCGGCGCGCGATCGCTCCGGCAAACCGGTGGAAGGTCTGCACAATGTTTGGATCACCTTGAACAATCCCAACGAACTCAATAGCTACACGACCTCCATGGCCAAAGAAATGATCTTGGCCCTGCGCGAAGCCAGCAATGACCGCGCGGCGGTTGCCGTGGTTCTAACAGGGGCAGGAACGCGTTCCTTCTGCAGCGGTGGGAACACCCGGGAATATGCGGAATATTACGCTGGGGCACCTGCCGAATACCGTCAGTACATGCGTCTTTTCAACGACATGGTGACGACCGTTCTGCAATGCGACAAGCCCGTCATCTGCCGGGTCAACGGAATGCGTGTAGGCGGCGGCCAGGAGATCGGAATGGCCTGCGATTTCTCGATCGCGAGCGATCTCGCGGTTTTCAGCCAAGCCGGACCGAAACACGGGTCTGCTCCCGATGGCGGAAGTACCGATTTTCTTCCCGTCTATGTCGGAATCGAACGCGCCATGTATAGCGGAACTCTCTGCGAGACCTGGAGCGCGCATCGCTTCTATTGGCTGGGGGGACTCACACAAATTGTTCCGGTATTGAAGGCCGACGGCAGATGGGTAGCGAATCCTTTGGTGATGACGGATCGTGTTTTGGACGAATACGGACGGATGGTGCTCGGGGACTGGAAGACGGGTCAGGCTCGCGAACAGGCAAAATCTTTGCTGACCAAGGGCATCGTGGACCTTTCCCTGCTGGACGAAGCCATCGAAGAGATGTGCACGAAATTACTCTACACGATGCCAGACTGCCTCATCAAGACCATTGAGAGCCTGCGCAAGCACAAGCTCCAGCACTGGGACAAGAATCGCGAAAGTAACCGCGCCTGGCTTTCTCTCAACATGATGACGGAAGCCAACGCAGGCTTCCGCGCTTTTCATTACGGGACTAAAGACCAGCGAGAAGTGGATTTCATTCGCCTCCGTCAGCGGCTCGCCCAGGGTACGCGGTGGAGCGAAGGCCTGATCCACGAAATCGCACCCTGGGTGTCACAGCCCGAGAAGGCTGCAAAGTGACGTGAGGGCGGCCTGACCATTCACGGATCGGACTTAGGGACGGAAGAAAGAGAATTCGGGATGAAAGCCGAACCGGCAGAGCTAGCGGGAAAAGTGGCTATCGTGAGCGGTGGCTCCGGTGCGATTGGACGCGCCATCCTCGACGCCTTCATGCAGACAGGTGCCCGCGCGGTTTCTCTCGACCTCTCCGACCCGGGTGAAAAGCGCGCATGGGTGAAGTGCGACGTGCGGGAAGAAAACTCCGTTGTTGCTGCCGTTCAGTCTGTTTACAAAACGGAGGGAAGACTCGACTTCGTCGTCCACGCGGCCGGAATTTCGCGTGACTCGGTCATCTGGAAGATGAGCGCCGAAGACTGGGATTCCGTGCAAGCGGTGAATCTTCGCGGAGCGTTCCTCCTCCTTCACCACTCCATTCCGCTGTTGCGCCATGGTCCGGGCGGCCGAATTGTTCTTATCGGGTCCATTAACGGTTCGCGCGGAAAGTTCGGCACCTCGGCGTATTCCGCAAGCAAAGCCGGACTGATCGGTTTAGCCAAGAGTGTTGCGAGAGAAGTGGGCCGGTTTGGAATCCTTGTCAATGTAGTTGAACCAGGGTGGGTGCGCACTCCGCTGACCGAGGTCGTACCGCAAGCAGTGAAAGACGCGGCGCTCGCCGAGAGCCTCTTGGGAACTTTTCTCGAGCCTGCTGACGTCACCGCATCTGTTTTGTTTCTATGTGGGTATGGTGCCACGCACATAACCGGGCAGGTCCTTCGCGTGGACGGCGGACAGTTTCTCGGAGGCACCTGATGTGGCCGCCTCATACAGTCATTCGTCGCAGTGGCGCTGGGACAGGGAGGGAACTCGCATGATGGTCACCACATTTGAGGCCTGGCGAGGTAAGCCGCTCGATGAAGTTCTGTATGAATGCCGCGAATTGCTCGAAGACATGACTTTCCCCACGGTGCGCCGCTGGCGTGAATCCGGCGGGAAAGTTATTGGGCATTTCCAAGTCTATTTCCCGGAAGAGATCGTCCACGCCGCGGGAATTCTGCCTTTCAAAGTTCTTGGAGCTCCAATCGAGGCCGTGCAGGCCGACTCGCGCTTCGGTTCCTATCTTTGTTCGATCCTGAAAACTTCTCTCGAACTTGCCCTGAGCGGCCGGGTCCAGCTCGAAATGTTCGTGACCCACCCCATCTGTGACGCGGCGCGCAATTTGGGAGCCGTCTGGGGCCGCAATTTTAGTTATCCCTGTCAGATTCTTTATCTTCCCCAGAACGCGAATTCCCCCGCCGCGCTCACCTATCTGCGCAACGAGTATGCGCGGCTGCAGCGCGGCGTCGAGGCGATTGCAGGACGGCCCGTGAAAGAAAATGACCTACGCCGCTCTTTGGCGGTGTACAACCGCAACCGCGCTCTGCTTCGCGAATTGTATGGCATCAAGCGCGAGACACCCTGGCTGGTTTCCGCGGACGAAGCGTACGTCCTGGTTGCCATTGGCGGACTGATTCCGCGTGAGGAACACAACGAAGTGCTCGGAACCGTTCTGCCGCTGATCTCGGCCAGGCCCAACAAGAAGCAGGACAAGATTCGCCTCGTTTTCGAAGGCGGATTCTGCGAGCAACCACCGCTGGATCTGATTCGCGCGATCGCCCGCTCCTTCTACATCGTCGACGATGATCTGCTGATCGGACTGCGCTGGATTCTGGAAGACGTGCCCCTGGAGGGCGACCCGCTATTCAACCTGGCTTTCGCCTACCTCGAAAAAAGTTCCTATAGCCCCGTGCAGCACGATCTCCGCAAGCCCAAGGAGAAGATGCTCCTCGAGCGAATTCGGAATTCGCGCGCGGATGCCGCGATCCTGACGGCGGCGAAAATGTGCGAACCCGGCCTGGAAGAACAGGTGGCCTACTTGCACGCGCTGGACAAGGAAGGCATTCCGTATTTCATCAGCGAGTTTGAAGAAAAAATGACCACCTTCGACCACATGGAAATTCAGCTCGAAACTTTTGTGGAAAACATTCTGTTCAGTTAAGGAAGGATGCGGCAATGAGTGAGCGACAACAAGAAAACGGAATTGTTGGCCGGGGGAATCGCGAAGGGGCTGATCTTTTTCGCCAATGGTTTTCGGAATTGAACCGCACCGCGGAACAGGGCGGTCCGTCCGCTTATGTTTTTGTGATGGGCAGCATGTGCGAAATCCTGCGCACCTTCAATCTTCCCGTCGTTTTTCCGGAAATCAACTCCCTTCAGATGGCGGTGCGGCGCGTGGCGCATGAGTACCTGAACCAGGCCGAGGACTACGGCTACTCGCCGGATATCTGTGGCTATGTGAAAGCCGATGTGGCCGTGCAACTGCGCGGAGGCCAGCACCCGATGGGGCGCATTCCGAAGCCTTCCCTCGCCGTGTTAACGAACGCCTGTAATACTTACATCAAGTGGGCGGAGATCTGGGAGCGCATGTATCACATTCCCGTCTTCACCCTCGACATACCGGGCACTCGCGCGGCGGGAACGCAAACGTGGGCTGGCGATCCCGACTTCGAAAACGATCGCCGCTATGTGCAAGCCCAGATTACCGAACTGATTGCTCTTTGCGAGCGAGTGACGGGCATCAAGTTCGACATCGACCGTCTCCGCGAAGTGATGGGCTATGCCAATGAAATGTCCCGGGGGTGGAAGCAGGTTCTAGAATTCAACAAGAGCCAGCCGTCGCTCTTCAACGCGCTGACAGATGGAACCATCTACCTGGGAGTTACGAACGGTTTTCGTGGCGCTCCCGAAGGCGGCCGCTATTTCACAAACCTTGTCGAGGAGATGGCTTACAAAGCCGCCCAAGGCATCGGCACGCTCACGGAAGAAAAGTACCGGCTGACTTTCATCGGTGTGCCCTGTTATCCCATCTTCCGAAGGTTCAATGAACTGTTCACCGAGTGGGGCGGAACCTTCGTCCACTCTACCTACCTGTGGTTCGCCTCCGGGGGTGCCAATCTGGGCTTCGAGTACGATCTGGCCCATCCAATGGAGAGCCTTGCAGAAGGTATCCTCATCAGCGTGCGCGACGCCATGGACAGCATGTTCTACCAGGATCGCGCGATTCTCGAAATGGTCGACTCCTTCCATCTGGACGGTGTGGTCTACCATCCCATCAAGAGTTGCCGGACGACTTCGACCGGAATGGCTGATAACCGCCGCTCGCTGATGGCCGCCCGCGATATCCCCAGTCTCTTCATTGAATCCGACATGATGGATCGTCGTGTGGTATCCGAAGCACAAATGAAGAACCGCATTGATGCTTTTTTTGAAGGCTTGGCTTCCCGCAGGCAGCGAGAGTCTGCCACCCACTAATGCGGAAGAGTTCGACACGGAGAGGAATCACAAAATGGCATACGCAGCCGGAGTAGATGTCGGGTCCACGCAAACAAAAGCCATTGTGATCAATGAAGCGAAACACATCATCGGACGAGCACTGATTGATACGGGAGCAAACGTGATCATGGCTGCCGAGCAGGCTTTCGGAGAGGCCCTCAAGAGTGCGAACGTGCAGGAGGAAGAAGTCGAGTATGTGGTCGGTACTGGATATGGCCGGTACCGCGTGACCTTTGGGAACACTCAGGTGACTGAGATTAGTTGTCATGGTCGCGGTGCAGTGCACATGTTTTCCGGCACACGCACGGTGATCGACATGGGTGGTCAAGACACGAAAGCGATCCGAGTACGACCGTCGGGCGAGATCGTGGATTTTTGCATGAACGACAAATGCGCGGCGGGTACGGGACGATTCTTGGGCGCGGCTTCCAACGCCCTCGACATTCCCTTGGACCAATTGGGCCCGACAGCGCTGCGCGCCGAGAGGCCGGTGCGCATCAGTACCACCTGCACCGTGTTCGCTGAGTCAGAAGTACTTTCCTGGCTGGGCAAAGGGAAAAAGATCGAAGACATTCTGCAGGGTGTTCACCAATCGATTGCTGCGCGCTCCATAGGGCTGCTTCGACGGGTCGGCGTCGAGGAAGAGATTACCTTTACGGGCGGAGTGGCGCGCAATATTGGAATGATCGAGGCGCTGCAGAAAGGTCTTAACGCCAAGCTGAACGTGAGCGACGATTCCCACTTTATGGGTGCTCTGGGCGCTGCTTTGTTCGCTCTGGATCATGTTTTGGCCGGGCGGGCGCCCGCAACCACGGGGAGGCCGTCATGATTTGCACTGCCGGAATCGACGTTGGTTCCACTTACGCCAAAGCGGTAGTCCTAAATGAGCAAGGTGCGATCCTCGGCCGCGCCTTGAACAACACGGGTTTTAAGCTTGCCGAAGTAGCAAGCCAGGTTTATCAAACAGCCTTAAAAAGTGCAGGACTCTCGGAATCCGACATTTCCTACGTCGTGGCCACGGGTTTCGGGCGTCACATGGTGCCTTTTAGCGATACGCAAGTCACCGACCTCACTGCCAGCGCGCGGGGCGCGACCTTCTTCTTCCCTGGAACACGCACGATTCTCGACGTCGGTGGCCAAACCATGAAAGCCACCCGGATCGACGAGTTGGCGCGGGTCAAATCCTTCCGTCTCAATGACAAGTGCGCTGCCGGAACCGGCGCCTTTCTTGAGAAAACAGCGCGATATATGGGCTACGGGACCACCGAGATTGGCCCGCTGGTGGCTACTTCGAAGCGGCAAGTCGCGATTTCCGGCGTCTGCGCGGTATTTGCGGAATCCGAAGTGATCAATCAATTATCGGTTGGCAGCGCACCAGCGGACATCATGCATGGCGCCATCGCGTCGCTGGTGGACCGTTCCGTACAACTGATGAAGCGCGTTCAGATGGAGCCCGAGTTCACTTTGATCGGCGGCATCTTGCGCTTCGAGATCATGGCACGCGTTGTTCGCGAACATCTTAAGGCCGAAGTGAACGTTCCGCCGGAG